>Ga0075424_100006622_pt1 | contig 11163 bp, 10 predicted proteins | sample SoiMethybrSBSTD3_FD_75301 | JGI IMG/M metagenome (GOLD analysis project Ga0075424, IMG submission 75301) | Bulk soil microbial communities from a Populus tree surrounding site in Tennessee, USA - Soil MetaG P. TD hybrid SBSTD3 | ecosystem: Environmental > Terrestrial > Soil > Tree plantation...
AGCCCGTTGTATGCGGCCAGCGCACGCGTCGTGAAGTTGTTGGCGGCGGCGATCGACCAGAGGGTCTCGCCGGGCTGGACTGTATGGGGGACGGCCGCTACCGCCGGCGCCGAGGTGGCGCACGCGACTAAGGCCACCACTGCACACGCGAAAAGCGAACGTGAGAAGCGCATCCATGCTCCCTTCCGTGGGAATTGCCGCATCCGTGTTGCCCTCGTCCAGAGGTTCGTTGCCTCCTAGAACTGCAACCTCAGATGCAAACGCAAAATGCGCCGCGCTGGACGGATGATCGAGCTTCGGTCAGGCCGCCGGGCGGGCGACCTGCACGCGCGCGTTGCGCTTGCCGACCGTCCAACCCGCGATCGAGCGCGAGCCTTCGGCCGCGATGTCGATCAGCGGGATCTGCTGCCCGGGCGGGGTCACCGACGAGGTTCCGGTGAACAGGCCGGCCGCGCTCAGCCGCACGGTGAACCAGCGCTGCCCGCCCGCCTGGTAGTACGCGTCCACGGCCCCCTGAGGCGCCGTCGTGAGCAGCACGGGAAGCTCGAGATTGTGAGTGTCGTAGAGGTTCGGGCGCTGCAGGCCCGTGGGCGTCCAGCGCGCCACCCACAACGCGCGCGGACCGCCCGGCGGTTGCTGGGTCCATGCGATGACGGCCGACGGTCCCTGGGCCACCACGGCCGCGGTGCCCGCCGCCGCACCGCGCGAGAGCGTCGCGGCGGCGGAGGGACGGGCCGCCTTCCGGGCCCAGTCGAACGCCTCCACCCGCTGGTCCACCACGACCGGCTTTCCCGCCGGAGCGGGCGACGACTCGCGCAACTCGAAGGACGACACCACCACGATCGCCCGGCCGGTGCTCGTCATCGCGACCGCGGGTACGCCCGGGACGAGCGTGTTCCCGCCCGCGGGCGGGCGAAGCGCTGCCGCTTGCGGCAGTGAAAACGGGCCGGGCCCGCTCGCCGCTCGGACCAGGATGCGCTTCCCGTCGCTCCATGCGACCACCACGCGGCCGGCGCTCGATACCGCCACGCCGGGCTGCGCCGAGAACGTGCCGGCGGGGGCGACCGTGGTCGGCGCCTCGAACCCGTGCGCCGACGCGCCGCGCGCCACGAATACGCCTTCCGGCGAGCGGTAGGCAAGCGCCGCGCGCCCGCTGGGCGCGACCGAGAGCGACAGGGAGTTCACGCTCTTGCGTGCGTCGCTGACCTGCTGGCGGCCGCCGCGCGGCGTCCAGGCGAACGCCTGGATCGCGCCCCCCAGGACACGCCGCCACACGATCACCAGCCGCCCGTGGGAGTCGTGGCGGATGTCCGTCCCCAGGAAGGAGTGAGACGAGGTGTCGATCAGCCGCGTGCGACCGCCGACCCGCAGCTCCAGCCGGTTCGAAACCCCGGCGGCACGCTGCAGCAGGATCGCGGCGCGGCCGTTGGGCAGCATGTCGACGCCGCGACTCGAGGCGGCTCCGGAGGTCACGACGGTGTGGACTCCCCACGGGCGGGCTTGCGCGGAACCGGCAAGCAGCATCGAAACGAGGAGGGCGACTGCGCTCAGGCGGATTGTCCTCATGGTTGCCTCCAACACCGCGACCGGGACGGAGTCGCGCCTTAGTTCAGCTCATAGGCCTCGGCGAGCTCCGGGTCCTTCTTCGCGAGCATCTCCGCCAGTGACACCATTACCTTGCACTGCTTCCACGTCGCGTCGTCCTGCATCTTGCCGTCGATCATGTGGACGCCGCGCCCGTCCGGGATCGCCTCCAGCACCTTCTTCGCGAACTTGACCTCGTCGGGCGGAGGCGAGAAGACCTTCTTCGCGATCTCGATCTGCACGGGGTGGAGCGACCACGCGCCCACGCAGCCGAGCAGGAACGCGGCGCGGAACTGCGTCTCGCACCCCTGGACGTCCTTGATGTCGCCGTACGGTCCGTAGAACGGCAGGATCCCGGCGGACGTGCACGCGTCGACCATCCGTGCGATCGAGTAGTGCCAGGGATCCTGCTGGGCGGTTGCGCGCGGCTTGTCCGGATCATCCGGGTCGGGGTCCTCGATCACGCGGTAGCCCGGGTGCCCGCCGCCCACGCGTGTGGTCTTCATCCGGCGGGAGGCGGCCAGATCGGCCGGGCCGAAGCTCATGCCTTGCATGCGCGGACTCGCGGTCGCGATCTCCTCGAGGTTGACCACGCCGAGCGACGTCTCCAGGATCGCGTGGATCATCAGTGCGCGATCGAGTCCCGCCTTCGCCTCGAGCTGAGCCAGCAGGCGGTCCACGTAGTGGATGTCCCACGGGCCCTGGACCTTCGGCACCATGACCACCTCGAGCTTGTCGCCGATCTCGGTCACGAGCGTCACGAGGTCGTCGAGCACCCAGGGGCTGTCCAGGCTGTTCACGCGGGTCCACAGCTGCGTGTCGCCGAAGTCGGTCTCCTTCGCCACCCGCACGAGCCCCTCACGGGCGGCCACCTTGCGATCGGCGGGGATCGCGTCCTCGAGGTTGCCGAGCAGGATGTCGGCCTCCTTCGCCATGTCCGGCACCTTCGCCGCCATCTTCTCGTTCGACGCGTCGAAGAAGTGGATCATGCGCGAGGGCTTGAACGGGATCTGCCGCGGCGGGTCGGGCGCGCCGATCGCCAGCGGCTCGAAGAAGTCGCGGGGGTTGCGCATGCGGGCCGAAGGTTATCCTTTCCGGCTGAAACCGATTAGGGAGTCAACGCGATGGCGGTAGCGACAGAGCTTCTCGAGAAGACCGACGAGCAGCGCGCGATCACCGAGATGGTGCGGCAGTTCGTCGACGAGCAGATCATCCCCCAGGCCGAGCACTACGACCACGAGGACTCGTTCCCGACGCCGATCGTGGACCAGATGAAGGAGCTTGGGCTCTTCGGCGTGACGATCCCCGAGGAGTACGGCGGGATGGGGCTCGACCTCACCACCTACGCGATGATCGTGGAGGAGCTGTCGCGCGGCTGGATCTCGATCTCGGGTGTCGTCAACACGCACTTCATCGGCTCGTATCTGCTGATCAAGTTCGGCACGGACGAGCAGAAAGAGACCTTCCTGCCGAAGATGGCGAGCGGCGAGATCAGGGCCGCGTTCTCCCTGTCAGAGCCCGAGGTCGGCTCGGACGTGCAGGGCATCAAGGCGACCGCCACCAAGGACGGCGACGCCTGGGTCCTGAACGGCCAGAAGATGTGGGTCACCAACGGCCTGCTGTCGAGCGTCGTGTTCGTGCTGATGAAGAACGACACGAAGGCGGACCCGCCCTACACCGGCATGACGTGCTTCATCACCGAAAAGGAGCCGGGCGCGGCCGAGAACAAAGGCGACTACGCCGGCCTCGTGATCCCGCCCAAGATCAAGAAGATGGGCTACAAGGGCGTCGAGTCGACGGAGCTGGTCTACGACGGCTACCGATGTCCGGCGAACCGGATCCTCGGCGGGGAGGAGGCCGGGCTCGGCCAGGGCTTCCGCCAGATGATGGACGCGCTCGAGGTCGGCCGGGTGAACGTGGCCGCGCGCGGCGTGGGACTCGCGCAGCGCGCGCTCGAGCTGGCGCTGCGTTACTCGCAGGAGCGCAAGACGTTCGGCAAGCCGATCGCCCAGCACCAGGCGATCCAGTTCAAGCTCGCGGACATGGCGACGAAGGTCGAGGCCGCGCGCCTGCTCACGTTCAAGGCGGCGCGCATGAAGGACGCCGGCCAGCGCTCGGACGTCGAGGCCGGGATGGCGAAGCTCTTCGCCTCGGAGGCGGGCAAGGAGGTGGTCGAGGACGCGTTCCGCATCCACGGCGGCTACGGCTACTCGAAGGAGTACGAGATCGAGCGCCTCTACCGCGATGCGCCGCTGCTGCTGATCGGCGAGGGCACGAGCGAGATCCAGCGGATGGTGATCGGCAGGAAGCTGCTCGAACGGCACAAGATCTAAGGCTCGGGGCCTTGAGTACGCTTCGAGCCCTTGGCGGAGGGCACCAAAGAGCTGATCGAGTTGGGCGCGAGGCGCTTCGTCGACGAGATCCCGGCTCTCAAGCAGCTCAAGCTGGTGTTGCGGCTCGACCTCCGCGCCCGCCGCGACTCTCAGACCTGGCGGGTGGAGCTGCCGGAGGTCATCGTCTCGCGGGATCCCGCTTCGGACGCGAAGATCACGGTCCTGGCGCCGCGCTCGCACTTCAACGAGCTTGCCCGGGACGGGCGTCTTCAGCACTGGCGCGACGCCTACCTGAACGGTTACGTCCGGGTGACCGGGCAGGACGAGCTGATCAAGCTCGTCGGTAGAGTCATCGAGCGCCACGAGGCGCGTGAGAAGATCAAGAAAAGGAGATTGTGAGGAAGTTGGCGGCGACGGAGACGGAGAACCACATCGAAACCGACATGGAAGGGCAGGGGACGACCTTCGACCAGGCCTCCCGCGAGGCAACCGGCGCCCGTCCGTACGGGCGCTACCTCGAGGAGTTCGAGGAGGGCGCCACCTACAAGCACTGGCCCGCCAAGACCGTGACCGAGGCGGACGACCACCTTTTCTGTCTGCTCACCATGAATCACCATCCGCTCCACCTGAACGACGAGTACGCACGCCAGTCACAGCAGGGGCGCAACGTGGTGGTCGGACCGCTCGTCTACTCGCTGGCGCTCGGCATGTCGGTGGGCGACGTGTCGGGGAAAGCGATCGCGAACCTCGCGACCGAGGAGCTGAGCCACCCGGCTCCGGTCTTCCACGGCGACACGCTCTACGCGCAATCCGAGGTGCTCGAGGTGCGGCCCTCCCAGTCGAAGCCGGATCGCGGCATCGTGAGGGTCAGGACCGACGTCTACAACCAGCGCAACGAGCTCGTGGCAACCTTCAAGCGGGCCGTGCTCGTGCCCCGGCGCCCCGACGGCGCCGACTAGTCCCTCATCGATTGATTGTCTTCCAGGGCCGGAATCCGGCAGAATCCGTTCATTGATTCGCCAATCAAGGAGTTGATCCACAGTTGAACGAGTCCGCGACCACAGCCACGACGCGCACGGATGCGCCCACCAAGCACGAGCGACTGCGAGCCTGGGTCGAGGAGGTAGCGGCACTCACCCAGCCCAGCTCGATCCACTGGTGCGACGGCTCCGCCGAGGAGTACAAGGCGCTTTGCCGCGAGCTGGTCGAGACGGGAACCTTCGAAAAGCTCTCCGACGCCAAGCGGCCGGACTCCTTCTTGGCGCGCTCCGATCCGGGTGACGTCGCGCGCGTCGAGGACCGGACCTTCATCTGCTCCGAGAAGGAAACAGACGCCGGCCCCACCAACAACTGGCGCGACCCGGCGGAGATGAAGGAGGTGCTGCGCGACCTCTTCCACGGATCCATGGAGGGCCGCACGATGTACGTGGTGCCGTTCTCGATGGGCCCGCTCGGCTCCCCGATCGCCCACATCGGCGTGCAGCTCACGGACTCCGCGTACGTGGCCGCCAGCATGCGGATCATGACCCGGATGGGCAAGGGCGCGCTCGACGTGCTCGGCGCGGACGGCGAATTCGTGCCCTGTCTGCACTCCGTCGGTTATCCGCTCAGCGACGGGCACGACGACGTGCCATGGCCATGCGACGCCGAGAACAAGTACATCGTCCACTTCCCCGAAAGCAGGGAGATCTGGTCCTACGGCTCCGGCTACGGTGGCAACGCGCTGCTCGGCAAGAAGTGCTTTGCGCTGCGGATCGCGTCCGTGATGGCGCGCGACGAGGGGTGGATGGCGGAGCACATGCTGATCCTGAAGCTCACCTCCCCCGAGGGCGAGGTGAAGTACGTCGCCGGCGCCTTTCCGTCGGCGTGCGGGAAGACCAACCTCGCGATGCTGATCCCGACGCTTCCAGGCTGGAAGGTGGAGACGATCGGCGACGACATCGCCTGGATGAAGTTCGGGCCCGACGGGCGGCTCTACGCGATCAACCCGGAGGCCGGCTTCTTCGGCGTGGCGCCGGGCACCAGCGAGAAGACCAACCCGAACGCGATGAAGACCGTGCGCGGGTGCTCGATCTTCACCAACTGCGCGCTCACGGACGATGGCGACATCTGGTGGGAGGGCATGACGGACGAGCCGCCGGCGCACCTCGTGGACTGGCGTGGGGGACAGTGGACGCCGGATTTGGAGAGCCCCGCGGCCCACCCGAATGCCCGCTTCACGACTCCCGCCAACCAGGCGCCCTCGATGGCCTCCGAGTGGGAGGACCCCGCCGGCGTGCCGATCGACGCGATCTTGTTCGGCGGCCGCCGCTCGACGGTCGTGCCGCTGGTGCGGGAAGCCTTCGACTGGAACCACGGCGTGTTCCTCGGATCGGTGATGGCCTCCGAGACCACGGCCGCGGCCGCGGGGGCGGTCGGGAAGCTCCGCTTCGACCCGTTCGCGATGCTGCCGTTCTGCGGCTACCACATGGGCGACTACTTCAAGCACTGGGTCGAGATCGGGGAGCGGGGTGGCGACAAGCTGCCGCAGCTCTTCGTCGTCAACTGGTTCCGCAAAGATGCGTCGGGGAAGTTCCTGTGGCCCGGATTCGGCGAGAACAGCCGCGTGCTGGCGTGGATCTTCCGGCGCTGCGAGGGCAAGGCCGAAGCGGTCGAGACGCCCGCTGGGCTCGTGCCCGCGACCGGCGCGATCGACACGAGTGGCCTCGACATCTCCGACGAGCAGATGGAAGAGCTGCTCACCGTGGACGTGGAGGAGCTCGGCACGTCCGTGCCCCAGATCCACGAGCACTTCGCAAAGTTCGGCGATCGCCTTCCGCAGGAGCTTCGCGATGAGCTCGCGAAGCTCGAAGAGCGGCTCGGGCGCTCCTGAGCGTTCCCTGCGACGCATTCCGGATTCGGCCCCATATACGGGCTCAATCCAGATAGCAACAAAACGCATTACGCCAAACCCACCCCCTTTAGTGCCGGGTTTTCCGAGGATCCGCGGCGCCTGTAGGTAGATCCCTGACAGCGCGCCCGTTTCCCAGGCGCCCTGCCGGGTACGCAATGAGCGCCATGAGGAGGCGATTCCCCACCCGCCCCATCCCGCGCCGCCGCGGCGCGACAATCGGGCTCCTGGTGTTCGTGCTCGGGGTCTGGGGCGCGCTGATCCCGTTCGTGGGGCCGTACTTCAACTACCAGATCGGCACCACGAGCACCTGGGACTGGAGTGTGCAGCGCCTCTGGCTGTCCGTGCTCCCCGGCGCGGCCGCCGCAGCGGGCGGGCTGATCATGCTGTTCAGCACCCGGCGCTCGACCGCCTCGCTCGGCGGCCTGCTGGCGCTCGCCGGTGGATTGTGGTTCGTGGCCGGCCCGTCCATGAGCATGCTCTGGAACCACGGCGTGCAGGCCACCGGGCCGGCCTTCGGGGATACGGGCACGCGGGTGCTCGAGTGGCTCGGCTTCTACTACGCCACGGGGGCGCTGATCACGCTGTTCTCGGCCTATGGCCTCGGATTTCTCGCTGCGCTGCCGGTGACCGGCGAGGCCGTTCCGCCCGCCGAGGCGGCGCCTGCTGCGCCGGCCGACACGTCAGCAGCCGGCACCGCTGCGCCGCGCCGCCGAGGCCTTCTGCGTCGCCGCCCGCGCCGCGGGGAGCCTCAGCCCGCCGAGCAGCCCGTCGAGCGACGGTAGCCCACGAGCCCCGCCCAGAGCGCGGGCGACCACCCGGCGACCATCAGCACCCCGGCCCACCGCCGCCAGGCCGCGAGGTTCAATGCGCCTCGTCGGACTCGACCGCCGGCGGGCGCGACTCCTCCGCCAGCGAGGTGATCGTCAGCTGGCCGCGTGCGGCTTCCTCGAGCACGTCCGCGGCCTCCTCGGCCGACCGCGCATAGAGCTCCACTAGCAGATGGATCGTGATCTGGTCATCGTCGTGCTTGTGGAAGCGCACGTGCGTGAAGAACTCGCGCGTGCCTCCTTCGCCGAAGGCGCCGTACGTAAGCGAATCCGCCGCCTCCGGCCCGGAGCACACGTCGACCAGGTCCTGGTCCACGGCGACGGTGCAGGACGCAACCCAGGGTGTGCCGGTCACCATCCGCTCCCAGCGGTCCTCGACCGGTTCGAGGCGCCCGTCGGTGAAGGTCAGGTGCGGCTGGTCGTGGAGGCAGTCGCGGCACTGCACGACGGCCTCTTGAACCTCGTCGAGGCGCTCGGAGAAGCCACCCGACTCCGGGTCGATGCGCAGGATCGCGTCGTAGTGGACCTGCGCCTCGAGATTCTGCGACCAGCAGCGGTAGCAGCGCAGCCAGGGGCGGGGCTCGTCGGTGCGCGGAAGGTCGCGCTCGGGCGGCCCCCCACCCGGCCTGAGGTCGTGTTCCTGAGGGGTCCTGTCCTGTTCCGGCTCGGTCACGCTATCCGCCGATCTGGCTCATGGTGCGGGGGGGTTGGCGGAAGCCCGGCTCCGATACGTGGTGCTTGAGCTCCTTGCGCCACACGGCATCTCGAATCGCCTCTACCAGCTGCTCGTCGCCGGAACCGTCGCGGAGCGGCCCGCGCAGGTCGGTCTCGTGCAGGCTGAACAGGCAGGTGCGGAGCTTGCCCTCGGCCGTGAGGCGGATCCGGTCGCAATCCGCGCAGAACGGCTCCGAGACCGGATTCACGAACCCGATCTCTCCCCGGCCGTCCGCGAAGCGCCACACCTTCGCGGTCGCGTGGGCCTCGCGCTCGATCGGCTCGAGCGGGTACACGCGGTCGATCAGCGCACGGATCTCGGCGCCGGTCAGCACCCGGTCCTCGGTCCACGCGTGATCGGCGTCGAGCGGCATGAACTCGATGAAGCGGACCTGGTAGGGCTTACGCCGAGCGAGCTCGGCGAACGGGATCACCTCGTCCTCGGTGAACCCGCGCATCGCCACGCAGTTGACCTTCACCGGCCCGAGCTGCGGGAACCGCTCGAGCGTCTCGAGGCCCCTGATCACCTGCGGAAGGGCGTCGCGCCGGGTGATCTGGAAGAAACGGTCGCGGGAGAGCGAGTCGAGCGACACGTTGATCCGCTCGAGCCCCGCGCCCACCAGCTCGTCCGCCATCCGCTCGAGCAGGTAGCCGTTGGTGGTGAGCGACAGGTCCTCGAGCCCGTCGATTGCGCTCAGCATCGCGATCAGCTTCGGCAGTTCACGCCGGACGAGCGGCTCGCCGCCCGTCAGGCGCACGCTGCGGATCCCGAGCGGCACCAGCAGCCGCACGAGGCGCTCGATCTCCTCGAACGTGAGGAGCTCCGCCCGGTCCAGCCAGGGAAGGCCCTCCGCCGGCATGCAGTATTGGCACCGGAAGTTGCAACGATCGGTGACCGAGACCCGCAGGTCTCCGATCAGGCGGCCGTGGCCGTCCCTCAGTGAAGCGACCCGGGATGCCATCGCGACCTAGTCTAGACCGCTATGCCTCCCGATCGGATGCGAGGCCGGGGATTCGGCTCTCAGACGGCTTTTGCCGCCTCCAGGGCCTCGTCGAAGTCGGTCCTGGGCACGCCGCCGATGCAGGGGGAGGTGGCGCCCGCATCCGCATACCGCCGGACGCCGGCCCGGACCTCGTCCGGGGTGCCGATCGCTGTCAGATCGTCCAGGAACCGGTCCGAGATCGCCGCTTTTGCGCGCTCCACGTCGCCCGCCCGCATCCCCTCGTCGAATCCGGCGATCTCCTCTCCGAACCCGGACCGCTCGATCATCGCCCGGTAGAAGGGCAGGTTCCAGTAGGTGACGAGATCGCGGCGCATGGTCTCGTAGGCGGCCGCGCGGTCATCGGCCACCGCCGTCGGCACCGCTGCCACCACGTCGAACCCCTCCATCGAAAGCCCGGCACGCTCGCGGCCGGCGCGCACCTCAGGCACGACCACGTCGCGGATGTAGTCGGGGTTGCAGAGCCACAGCATCACGCCGTCGGCGATCTCGCCGGCGAGGCGGAGCATCCTGGGCGAGAGCGCCGCCACGTAGATCGGCAGGTCCGGACGAGGCTCGCAGCCCCTGAACCGGAACCGGCTGTGGAAGATCTCCCCCTCCGGCGGGTCCTCTCCCCTGAAGCAGGCGCGCACGATCCCGGCGTACTCGCGCATCGCTTTCAGCGGGAGGTCGAGCTTCTGCCCGTACCAGTGCTCGACCGTGACTTGATGCGAGACGCCCAGCCCCAGCACCATGCGCCCACCGGAGTACTCGTCGATGGTGGCTGCTGCCTGCGCCGTCGCGACCGGGGTCCGGGAGTAGATCGGCAGCACGCCGGGGCCCAGCCTGATCCGCTCGGTCGCGGCCGCATAAGCCATCAGGACCGTGAGCGAGTCGCGCCCCGCGGTGTGGGTCACGTAAGCGGAGGCGTAGCCCAGTGCGTCCGCGCGCTTCGCGCGCTCGACCGCCTGGTCGAGCGACTTGCCGACGGAGATGAAGGTGCCAAGCCCGGGCATCGCCGCGGGAAAGCTACCGGCCGGCGGGCGGCGCGCGCAACGACAGCGAGGCGGTGCGGGCGCCGGACAGTCTCACGCGATGCCCATGCAGGCGACCGGTGATCGAGCCGTCGCGGTGCAGGCGCACTCGTCCTCGCGCCGCCGCCGGCCCGCTGATCCGAAGGGTGCCGTGCTGATTGCTGGCACCGCTGAGCCGGCCGCTCACGCGCACGCCCGGAACGTAGGAGTAGTCGTGGAGGCGGATGCGCGGATACTGGTCGTGCGCGTAGCCGCTGCGCAGCCCACCTACCTGGGCAAACCCGCGGGGCGAGTAATTCGCGACGTTGAGCGCCTCGTCGACATCCGAGACCGTGGCGAGCACCGCCGTCAATGTGCGTCCGACCGCGCCGCGGTGGCCGGCCGCGCGCGGCAGCCGTGAAAGCGATCGGGGCGCAACCGGGTCCGCGAACGGCGGCTCGGTACCGGGCCGGCAAGGCCGCAGCGCACGACCGGCAAAGAAGTCGTCGACGGCGCGCGTCGGGCACTGCGAGCCGCTGGGGTAGACGCCGTGACCGGTACCCGGCACAACCAACAGCTGCGCGCCGGGAATCGCCTGCGCCATGCGCTGGGCGCCCTCGACCGGGGTACGGAGATCGTCCTCGCCCTCCAGCAGGAGTGTCGGCACCGCCGGGAACGGGCCGTCCGGAACCGGAGCATCCTCGGGTGCCGGCCACTTCGAACACAGCGAGAGCGCCGACCCGAGCAGGGCCGTATCGCGGTCGAACGGAGAAACGGTGGATGCCGGCAGCGCCGCGGCCGCCGCCCGGGCCTGGGCCG
>Ga0075424_100006626_pt1 | contig 11161 bp, 6 predicted proteins | sample SoiMethybrSBSTD3_FD_75301 | JGI IMG/M metagenome (GOLD analysis project Ga0075424, IMG submission 75301) | Bulk soil microbial communities from a Populus tree surrounding site in Tennessee, USA - Soil MetaG P. TD hybrid SBSTD3 | ecosystem: Environmental > Terrestrial > Soil > Tree plantation...
GGTCAGCCCGCGCCGAGTTGCATCTTCGCACGACCCGCGCCGTTGGCCGCGCCTTCCGCCACCAGGGCCAAGTTGCCCACGCCCGTGACGCCTGTGCCGTTCTTGGCATCGCGGAACCACTCGGCAAGGAAATCGAGGAGCGCGCGCATGCGCGGCAGCAAGTGTTTGGCACTCGAATAGAGGGCCCACACTGCCGCGTTGGAAGCCACTTCATAGTCGGCCAGCACTTGCACGAGCTTGCCCGCGCGCAGTTCGCACAAGGCCTCGAGTTCCGAGACGCGAATGAGCCCAAGTCCATCGACCGCCGCACGGCAGAGGAGTTCGCCATTGTTGGATCTGAGTGCGCCGTTGACCCGCACGGTGGCTTCCAAGCCGTCCCTGGCGAACGACCATTGTCGGGTCTCCCCCAGCACGAGGCATTGGTGCTGGGCTAGGTCGGCGGGCGCGCCAGGGCAGCCGGCACGGGCGAGGTAGTCCGGCGCAGCGGCAATGACGTGGTGGTCGGGTGCCAAGCGCTTGGCGATCTGGGAGGAATCCGTCAGCGCTCCGGTGCGAATGGCGACGTCGTACCCATCTTCCTGCAGGTTTACCTGCCGGTCGTGCAGGTCGACCTGGACGTCGATCTCCGGGAACGTGCGAACGAACTCGCAGAGCGCCGGTGCGACGTAGCGGCGACCCAGACACGCGGGCGCCGCGATCTTGAGCTTGCCCTTGGGTTTGCTCACCTTATCGTCGACACTGGCCCGTGCCGCCTCGATCTCGGAGAGAATCCGCTCAACGTGCGCCAAAAATGCAGCACCCTCCTCGGTGATGCGGATCGATCGCGTCGTGCGGTCAAACAATCGGGCCGACAGTTCATCCTCCAGCGATTGAATGCGCTTGGAGATGGTGCCCGGCGTCAGGCCGAGCTCCGTGCCCACGGCCGACAGGTTCTGAACCGCTGCCACGCGGGCAAAAATACGCATATCTTGGATGTCCATTCCCGCTCCCCCACACCGCAACACCCGCCTGCGTCCCACCAGGGCGGTGAGCACTGGGTGCTGCCCCTGCGACAGTGCTATTTGTCTGCTGTTATATGTCGCGGCAAACAGAGTAGCGGCGAAAGGGCGGTCGTTCAAACAAGAATCGACCAGGGCCCGCCGACGTGGCGCCCGGGAGACGACGTCGGTAGCCCTGCCATGGAGTTAAGGCCTTGCAAACGCAAAAGCTTCTCGCAGACGTACGCTGCCCGAGGCCTAGAAGCGCTTCAGCAACCGCTCAAGGTATTCAAGTTCGATCGGTGGCCGCGTGGTCTCGCCCAGGCGGCGGCGGAGCTCTTCCAGGATCTCGCGCGCCCGCTGCACGTCGATCTGGTCGGGAACCTTGACACCTACCCCGGGATCGGGTCCGTCGGTGCGCTGCGGGGGGCGCCCCATCGGATCGAGTTCGCCCTGCGAGTCGTTGAGGCCGTAGCGGGACGGCAGCTGGCGCAACATCTGCTGGGCCATTTCGCGTGCCCCCTGTCGCAGCTGCTCAAGTGCCCGCGTTTCCTCCTGGGTGGCGCCGTCGAGGTCGCCATCGCGCAAGGCGCGCTCGGCGCGCTGCATGGAGTCACCCGCCCCGTCGAGCTGACCCGGGGTTTGCAGGCCGAACTCACGCATCCCCCGCTGCAGCCGGCCAAGCATCTCACGCAGCTCCCGTTGCCGATCGCTGAGCGCGCCCGTCTGATCGCCGTCACCCTCGCTGTCGCCTTGTTGACCTTGACCCTGCTGTCCGCGTTGCCCCTGCCCGCGCTGGCCCTGTTGGCCTTGACCGCGCTGGCCCCGCTCGTTCTGGCCCCGCTCCCCCTGGCGGCGCTGCTGGCCAAACGTGTCGTCAAGCAGCTGCTGCTGACGGCCGAGCAGGTTGCCAAATTCGTCCATCATCTGACCAAAGCGCTGGCTCTGACCCTGGTCGGCCATGCGCCCGGACTGCAACCGATCCAACAGGTCGCGCAGCTGGCTCAGCATCTGCTGGGCCATATCGCGGTTGCCGGAACGCGCCATGTTCTCGAGGTTGCGCAGCATCTGCTCGATGTCCTGCGGCGTCATGAACTGGCTGTTGCGATCCATGCCCTGCATGGGGGGTTGGTTCTGCGCCTGCCGCGATAGCTGTTCCAGGAATTGCGCCAGCGCCTGGCGCAGCTCCTGCATGAGCTTTTGCATCTCCTCGTCGGATGCGCCCTCCTCCAGCGCCTTCGACAGCCGCTCCTGGGCCGCGCGCAAGGCGCGCTCGGCGTCGGTGAGGTTGCCGTCTTCGATCCGCAGCGCGATGCTCCAAAGTTGCGCCAACACGCTGTTGCGGGCACTGCGCGTAGCCTCACGCTGCAAGCGCCAGTAAGCCGATCTGAGCCCCAGGAAGACCTGCAGATCCTCGATGAACTCTTCCGGCTCCATGGTCAGCGCATCAAGCGCGCGCGCCACCTGCAAGCGGTCGCGGGGGTCCTCGGCAAGCTTGCGCCGCTGCTCCACCACGGCACGCGCTAGCGGCTTGCTGAAACGCCGCTCGGGCAGAACAATCTCGACGGGTTCACTGCGGCCGGTTTGGCCGGCAAGATCCTTAGCCACCAGGGTCAGCTCGACCCTCATTCCCGCCCACAGGTGGTCGCCGATCTCGTGGAAGCTCTGGCCCTCCGCCTGTTTGGGGTAGGAGCGCGGCAGCCTCAACACCAGCGCCGGTGGACGCTCGAAGGGCGGCCGCGGTCCCTTGTTCGCCTCGGGGCGCGCCCACGCCGTGGAGGAGGTATCCTCCTTCGGTCGAATGCGGCGCATGCGGCTTTCCGCAGAGACCACGCCGTAGTCATCCTCGACCTTGAAGGTGAGCTTCAGCGCCCCCCGGGGGGTGCGCTCAGGTTCCTTGGTGAGGGCGATCTTGGGCGGGTGATCGGGAATGACCACGAATGGCCAACTCAGGATCTGGGTGCCGTCGCCGTAGACCGACACCGCACCCGACTTGCGCACGTCGAGCCTGAGTTCGGCCACGTCGCTGCCGCCAGCGGGCGCGGGGGCCTCGATGCGCCGTGCCGTTCCATTGTCGCCCGGCGACTCCAACGCCAGTGCGCCCAGTGCGGCGCCCGACCCGCGCACGACCAACACGCTGCGGTCGGGAACCTCGATCGGGCCGACGGGCTTCTCCTGCGTCCGCAACCCGCTAAAGCCACCGTCCGCCAGCATGATGGGCGGTCTGCCCGTATAGCCCGGCGGCGTGATCCAGGCGTCAATGCGCGCCTCCGCGCCTTTGGCAAGCGCGCCGAAGCGGAAGGCTGAGCGCAGGCGATCGGAGGCGCTGTCGCCCACCGCGATCACGAGCACGAAAACGCTGAGCAGCAGCAGCGCCCGCAGCGCGAACGGATCGTAGCGATCCGTGCGCGGGGAGGGACGTCCCACCCGCAGCTTCTGCAACAGCGCGGCGAGGCGCTGACGATGCACGCGCCACAGCGCCGCCGTGCGCGGATCGCTGGCGCCCAGCGTCAGAGTATCCTCATAGGACGACGCGGGCCGGTGCTTGATGCCGGAAGTCGCCTCAACGCGTCTTATCGCCTGCTCGCGCGATGGCCAGCGCACGCGCGCCACAGCAAAGACGGCGGCGGCAAAGGCGAGACCGAAAAGAGCAAGAACGATCTTGTGCGGCAGCTCTGGCAACTTCGGCCACAACCCCGCCAGCGAGAGCCCGATGAAGAGCCCTGCCAATCCCAGCACGAGCCAGGCGCGCGGCCACAACTGCTCAAACAGCAGCGCCCACTTGCCAAGCCGCACCTTGCGCTCGAAGGCTCGCTCCAGCGCCGTTGCCGGCGTGCGCGCGCCCGGAGAGGTAGTTTGCTGTGCTGCCATCGCTCGCACCCTAGCACGCCCCCGCCGGGTGCGGCCAACAGGATTAACGGTCTTGTGTGGAGGAAGGTTGCTGGCGCAATGGGGCGTCAGAGCGGCGACCCCTGGAGCACAGGGGGATTGCTCGCGGATCTGTGATCGACCTCCCCACACGTGTGCTGCCCATCTGATTTGATCGGGCGCCTGCCCCCTTCTTCCGCGCGTGCCCCCCGTGTCCGGCCTAATGGCCCCCCGCAGGTGTCCCATACATCGTTTGCGTCTGGCCCGCCTCTCGCCCCCCCGTCCCATTTCCGCCGTGGGGCTGGTCTAGCCCTGAGCTTGAGCTTGTCGCCGGGAAAGCCGCTAGGGGTGGCGCATGCGTGGTTGGGTGTCACAGATCGTGATCGGCATCATCGTGACCGTCGTCGGCACGGTCATCGCTCAAGCCATCGTGGACGGTGGGCGCGGCCGCATCGGCGGCAGCCATTTCTTCCCCCTCTACTCTGGGCGGGGGAGCCGCTGACGGACGGCGGCTTGCTCATCACACGCCGGCTGGCAGCGCGCCAGGTGCCGGTGCCAAAGTACGCGGCACGTCCGGCATGAACATGCGCGCGAGCGCAGGGATCATGAGCAGGCTGCAGATCGGCGACAGGAACATGCCGCCGACGATCACGCAAGCCAGCGGCTGCTGCACTTGGGCGCCAATTCCCGTTGAGATGGCGGCCGGCACCAAGCCGATGCTGGCGGACAGGCCGGTCATGAACATCTGGCGCATGCGCGTCTCTCCAGCACGCACAATGGCCTCCTCGCGCCCCTGGCCTTCATCCATGTTGCGACGGATGTAGGAGACGAGCAGGATGCCGTCCATCGCCGCAACGCCAAAGAGCGAAATGAAGCCGATCGCTGCCGAGACGCTGAAGTTGAGCTCGGCAATGAAAAGCCCAAGGATACCGCCGCATACGGCGAATGGAATCCCCGCGAGCGCAAGCAAGCTGTCCCGCACAGAATTGAAGAGACCGTAGAGCAGCATCAAGATCAGCAGCAGGCTGAGCGGCACGATGAACGCCAGGCGTTTCTTGGCCTCCATCAGCGCGCCGAACTCGCCCGTCCACTCGACGCTGTAGCCTTCCGGCATCGGCACTTTCTCGGCAACCCGCCCCTGCGCCTCGGCGACCGTGGAGCCGAGGTCGCGGCCGCGCACGCTGTATTTTATGGGCACGAAGCGTTGATTGTTCTCGCGGTAGATGTAAGCGGCGCCCGTCTCGAGCTTCACTTCGCCAAGGTCGCCGAGTGAGATATAGGCCATCGGCGACTTGGGATCGTTGCTGGGTAAGGCGACCGGAATGGCTCTGATCGATTCGACGTTGCGGCGATACTCCGGCGCCAGCCTGACCGTGAGCGCGAAGTTCCACTCACCCTCATAGACGCGCGTCACCTCCTGGCCGCCGATCGCGGCCTGCACGACCGAGTTGATGTCGCTGACCGAAAAGCCGTAGCGCGCGGCCTTGGCGCGGTCGATCTTGATCACGAGGTTGGGCTGGCCCAGCAGATTGAAGCCACCGGGGTTGGTGACCCCGGGGACTTCGGCGATCTCCCTGCGCAGGCCCCTCGACAATCGCTCAAGCTCGCCCAGGTCGCGGCCGAAGATCTTGACCGAGTTCTCGCCCTTCACGCCGGAGACCGCCTCTTCGATGTTGTCCTGGATATACTGCGAGAAATTAAAATCGACGCCCACGAACTCGCGTTTAAGCTGAGAGCTGAGCTGCTGGATCAATTCCTCCTTGGTTAGGCCCCTCGGCCACTGCTCATGCGGCTTTAAGGGCACAAAGAACTCGGCCACGAAAGACCCGTCGGGGTCGGTGCCATCCTCGCCGCGGCCCTGCTCCGAGAACACGGTCTCAACCGGTGGATAGCTCCGGATAATATTGCGCATGCGCGCCACGCTCTCCATGCCCGCCTCCAGCGTGATGGTGGGCGGAAGGAGCGCGCGGATCCACATGTTGCCTTCCTCGAGCTTGGGTAGGAACTCGCTGCCGAGCCGCAGCCCCAGGAGGCCGCATACCGCCAGAAAACCGAGGCCGACGAGCGCCGCGACTTGGTAGCGGCGCACGACCAGGGGCAGCAGCGCCTGATAGCCACGGCGGATGTGGCGGACGAGGAAGGTCTCGATCTCGCTCACCCGATCCGGCAGCAAAAGCGACGACATGACTGGCGTGACGGTGAAGGTGGCTATGATGGCACCGATGAGCGCGTAGGCGTAGGTGCGCGACATGGGCGCGAAGATCTGGCCCTCGACTCCCTGCATGGTGAACAGCGGCAGAAACGCGGCAATGGTGATGATGACGGAGAAGAAGATCGGCTTGTCGACCTCCACGGCTGCGGTCAAGATTCGGTGGAGCTTGTCGGTGAGGCCCGCCTCGCGGTCGGCGGGTTGGGCTCCCGCCGGACCCCTCGCCTCGGCGAGGTGGCGGTAGATGTTCTCCATCATGATGACCGTAGCATCGACGATGATGCCAAGATCGATGGCGCCGACGGAAAGCAGGTTGGCGGACTCTCCCCGCAGCACCGTGATGATGACGGCGAGGAACAGCGCTACAGGTATGGTGGCTGAGACGATGAGCGCGCAGCGCAGATTGCCCAGAAAGACCCATTGGATCAGGAAAATAAGGGCGATGCCGAACACCATGTTGTGCAGCACCGTGTTGATGGTGAGAGCGACGAGATCGCCGCGATCGTAGAACGGTACGATCTTCACCCCTTCAGGGAGGCTGCCATCTGAGTTGATGCGCTCTACGGCCGTGCGCACCCTCTTCACCACGTCCATCGTGCGCTCGAGCTTCTGCATCAGCACGATACCGGTGACAACGTCAGTCTTATCGTCGCGTCCGGCGATGCCGAGCCGCGGCGTGAAGCCGATCTGGATCTTGGCAACGTCTGAAAGCAGCACCGGCACGCCGCCCTGCTGCGTGAGCACGATGCGGCCAATGTCTTCAAGGGAGCTCACCACGCCAAGGCCACGCACGTTCACCGATTGCTCACCCAAGGCGATGGTCCGCCCGCCGACGTTGGAGTTGCTGGCGGAGATGGCACTGATGACCTGCGGGAGAGATATGCCGTAAGCCATCATCCGGTTGAGATCGATCTCGGCCTGGAATTCCTTGGTCTTGCCGCCGAGCACATTCACGTCGGCGACGCCCGGCACGATGCGCAGCTTTCGCTCGACGACCCAGTCCTGCAGCGTTTTGAGCTGCATGACGTCCATGCCGGGAGGCCCGCGCAATTCATAGCGAAAGATCTCGCTGATACCCCCGGCCGGCGAGATTACCGGCTGCACGCCCGTCGGCAGTACGGCGTCCTTCAGCCGATTGATGGTCTGCTGGCGCACGAAGTGGTAATCGCGGCCGTACTCAAACTGTAGGCGCACGAAACTGAGTGCATAAACGGTGTTCGAGCGAATGTATTTGAGCCCAGGTGTGCTTGCCACCGCGATCTCGAGAGGGATCGTCACGTAGCGCTCCATCTCCTCTGGCGACTGGCCGGGGTTCTGGGCGATGATCTCGATGATGGGCGGGGCCGGATCCGGGTAGGCCTCGATATTGAGGACAGTGAAGGCCGCATAGCCTAGCGCCAGGAACGCGACATAGCTCACCAGAACCAATGGCCGCCGGGAGAGGCAGAAGGCAATCAGGCTACGCAGCATCGCCGCACAGCTCCTCTCGCTCGCTCATTGCCGCCATTCGTTGTCGACGAAGATGGCGCCGCGACCGACCACCAGCTCGCCGGGATTGAGGCCCTCGCGCACCTGCAAGCGACCGTCCTGCTCCAACCCTATCCTCACTTTGCGGCGCCGAAAGAGCATTGGTTCGATCTCGACCCAGACGGTCGCGAGGTCACCCTCCCAGATGACCGCCTCCGTGGGCACCCCCGGTGACGTCTCGCCGCTGCCCGTGGCAATCTTGAACGTCGCGAACATTTCCGACTTCAGCGCACCGTCGGGATTTGGGATCTCAGAGCGCACGGAAACGCGCCGGGTTGTCGAATCGGAGGCGGCGCCAATGGCGATGACGCGCGCTTTGAACGCACGATCGGGAACCGCAGCCACCCGCACCTCGATCTCTTGGCCCACGCGGACGAGCGGGATGTCGTTCTCGGGAACGTTGGCCTTCAGCCACATCGTGGAGAGATTTGATATCGCGTAGAGACTGTCACCCGAATCGCTCCTCACGTATTGCCCGGGTCCGACTTTGCGAGCGATGACCGTGCCCTCGATGGGAGCGTTGATGGCTATCAGCGGATCGATGAGGCGCTCCCGCTCAACGCGCGCGACTTCCTCGTCGCTGCGGCCGACAAGGACGCGCAGCCGGTTGCGAGCTGCCGCCAGCGTACCCTCGGCGGTGCGCAAGTCAGTCTCCGCGGAGGCATAATCGGTGCGCGCCTGATCAAGCTCGCGCTGGGACGTGGCCTTGTCGGCAAAAAGCCCGGTCTGCCGATCAAGCACACGCTTTGCGAGCGCCAACTGATGCCTGGACTTCTCCAACCCCTGCACCGCCGCAATCAAATCCGTCTGCGTTTGTACGACCTCAGGGCTGTCGATCTCGAATAGGGCGTCACCCCGCTTCACATCGTCGCCGATCTTGGCGATGAGGCGCGTCACTCGGCCGGAAAACGGGGTCAGCACGACCGTGCTCGCATCCTCGTTGAAGGCGATTTGCCCGATGGCCGGCTTGTAAAGTCGAAACGAGCAGAGCTCCACCTTGACGATCTCAAGTTGGTGCATCTGATCAGGGGTCACCCGCACCGTATCGCCGGTCTTTGCCCGCGGCTGAGCGCACGCCGGGTTCGCCAGCCACGCCAAAGAGGCCCACTGCACCAGCCCGAGCAGGATTGCGCCGCCCAAAAGCTTGGGCCACGACGCCCGATAGCCCCTCGGGCGCGCTGGCCCTGCGGTGAGGCAGCGGCCCATGCGTCCGGCCATTACGGGTGGAGATTGTCGCATTGCGGTGCCATACCTAATCGGGGGCCAAGATGGTCGCTTCCCACCTGTTCCACCAGCCGCCGCCCAGCGCCTGGAACAGTGCAACGGTGTCGGCAAGCCGCGCCGCTTCGGCTTGGACGCGGGCGAGTGAGGTCTGCAGGTAGGCTTGCTGAGCGCTGAGCAGGATCGGCAGGCTTACCTGTCCCCGCTCGAGCTGCCGGCGCACGAGATCAAAGCTGCGCTGCGCCGCCTCCTCCGCTGCCGCCGCCGCGCTCAGCGCGCGGGCATCCGCCTGCAAGGCGCGCAGTGCATCGGCCACATTCTGAAAGGCGGTGAGCACCACGCTTCGATACAGCTCTACCGACTGCACCAAGGCTTCTTCAGCCCCCTGCTGCCGGTGGCGCAGCGTGCCGCCGTCGAACACCGGCTGCACCACATTGGCGGCCATCAACCAGGCGTTCGTGCCCGACGAGAACAGCTTTGAGATGGCAAGCCCGGTACTGCCGTCATTGCCGGACAGCGTGATTTGGGGCAGGCGGTTAGCGATCGCCACGCCAACCTGCGCGTTGGCGGCGTGCACATTGGCCGCGGCGGCGCGAACGTCAGGGCGCTGACAAACGAGATCGGCGGGCAGGCTCAAGGGCAGGCGTCGCGGCAGGCGAAACGAGCCGAGCTCGAAGGTGGCCGCCGTCTCCTCGCTCGGAAAGCGGCCGGTGAGGACGGCGAGCAGGTGGCGCTGCTGCTCGAGCTGGCGCACCAGCGGTGGCAAGAGCATGCGCGCTTGTGCCGCTGCAGTCTCTTGCACCAACACGTCCTGCATGCCGATTTGACCGAGATTGTTCTGCCGCCGCAGGTTCTCCAACAGCCTGGTTTGCAGGCCAATCAGCCGCCGCGTTGCCGCGATCTGACCGCGCAGCGACGCTTCCTGAATGGCGGCGAGTGCAATATTGGAGGTAAGCGTCAGATAGACCGCCTCGCGCTGAAACGCCGCGGCTTCGGCCTGCGCTTCGAGCGATTCAATTTGACGGCGCGTGCCGCCCCACGCATCGAGCGCATAGGCGACGGTGACCTGGGCCGTGTGCAGCGAGTAGGCCGCGGCATTGTTGGCCGCGTTCGTCTGCAGCGCGGCGGTCGGCGTCTGCTGCCCGCTCGAGTTCCAGTTGGCCGCCACTTGTGGGAAAAGAGCGCCGCGCTGGGCAAGCGTGTTTGCCTGGGCGACCCGCACGGCAGCCTCGGCCGCCTTGAGGTCGGCGTTATGGGCGATCCCCAACTCAATGAGCTCGTTGAGGTGGCGCGAGCGGAACCCCTCCCACCAGCGCGCCGGGATGTCGCCGCCGGCAACGAAGATGCGCCCGGGTTGCCGATCGCCCCCCGGCAGATAGCCCGCGACCGGCGGCGGTTCCGGCAGTTTGAAGTCGGGCCCCACGGAGCAACCTGCCAAACTGGCGAGGGCGAGCAAGCCCGCAAAGAGCCGGCGCCGGCCCTGCAACGCCGCCTTCCGGCAATGGCGAGGGCTGAAGCAGCCGGAATGCCAAAGCGTCAGCGCCATCGAGCTTGACTTCACAATTGGAAAGCTTGCCCCACCCTGTCGCCCGCGCTCGATTGCGAAACACCTTTGGCGCGGGAGCCACACTCAACTCATGTCCCCGGCATGGCGGCAAAGCTACAGAAAAACAAAGGTATAACGGCTTTCTATGCGCAAACGTGTTTACCGCGCATCAGCGCCCGAACGAACATCGAGAGGTATCTACCACTTCCCCCCAGCAGGCTGAGGCAAACCTGGGCCTGATAAACTTGGCCAACGACGCCCAATTCGCCCTCACCAGGGGTGATCAACAGGAACCCGCGCTGCGGCGGGCAGGCAGCAGCGATTACAGCCCTGGCGCCCTGCCATGGGCGCTACCAGACCGTCTCGATCCTCGACTTTTCGGCGGGCGGGCTGCAGCTCCAAGGCGCCTTCGGAGTTGCTCAGGCGACCACGTCGAAGTCGAGCTGCTCTCGGGCCACCGGTTGCCGGCAAAAGTTGCTTGGTCGCTCGGCAGCCGCATTGGTGCCGCGTTTAGCCCTGCCCTTGCCAGCGATCATTCGGCCCTCGTCGTGCTCCAGCGGGCAGCCACAATTGCTCCAGCGGCCGCGGCAGCGCGCGCGAGGTGAGGCGAGCCTTGGGCAAGGGCGCCGGACCGCAAGAGGCGAGCAGGGCTGGCCGGGCCCTATCAGCGCGATTGGCCCTAAGATGCTGCCCAAGCGCACTCAAGCGCAGGGGGGCCTTAGCGCACTGGCCCTGAGCGCACTGGGGCCTGGGCGCACTGGGCCTTGGTATTGCAGGCCAGAGCGCAAGGCGCGGGTGGTTGCGCCGCGCACC
>Ga0075424_100006627_pt1 | contig 11159 bp, 12 predicted proteins | sample SoiMethybrSBSTD3_FD_75301 | JGI IMG/M metagenome (GOLD analysis project Ga0075424, IMG submission 75301) | Bulk soil microbial communities from a Populus tree surrounding site in Tennessee, USA - Soil MetaG P. TD hybrid SBSTD3 | ecosystem: Environmental > Terrestrial > Soil > Tree plantation...
CGCGGGAGCTGACCAAGGTGCACGAGGAGGTGCTGCGCGGCACCGCCGCCGAGGTGCTGGACGCGCTTGGCGAGCCGGTGCGAGGCGAGATTACGCTTGTCATCTCGCATGAGCCAAGCTGAGCCGAATTTGACCGGGTCCACGCTGCCGAAGGCTGATCCAAACGAGCTTCGGTCAAATTCGGCTTCACGCATCCTCGTATCCGTCGCCTGGCCGTACGCCAGCGGGCCCCGGCACCTCGGGCACGTGGCCGCGTTCATCCCGTCCGACGTGTTCGCCCGCTACCAGCGGCTGCGCGGCGCGCGGGTGCTCATGGTCAGCGGGACGGACGAGCACGGGACGCCGATCACGTACGGCGCCGACCAGGAGGGGATCTCGCCGCGGGAGTTCGCGGACCGCAACAACACGATCATCGTCGAGGACCTGCGCCGGCTCGGGCTGACGTACGACTGCTTCACGCGCACCACGACGCGCAACCACTACCGCGTCACGCAGGACCTGTTCAGGACGCTGTACGACAAGGGCCACCTGTTCACGCGCACCCAGATGGGCGCGGTGTCGCCGAGCACGGGCCGCACGCTGCCCGACCGCTACATCGAGGGCACGTGCCCGATCTGCGGGTACCACGGCGCGCGCGGCGACCAGTGCGACAACTGCGGCAACCAGCTGGATCCGATCGACCTGATCGAGCCCCGCTCGCGGGTCAACGGCGAGGTGCCGGAGTTCCGCGAGACCGAGCACTTCTTCTTCGACCTGCCGGCGTTCGCCGAGCGCCTCCAGGAGTGGATCTCGGCGCAGGACCACTGGCGGCCCAACGTGCGCCGCTACTCGCTGAACTACGCGCGGGACCTGAAGCCGCGCGCGATCACTCGCGACCTCGACTGGGGCGTCCCGATCCCGCTGCCCGGCTGGGAGGACCGGCCCGACAAGCGGATCTACGTGTGGTTCGACGCGGTGATGGGCTACCTGTCGGCGTCGATCGAGTGGGCGCACAACCGGGGCACGCCGGAGGCGTGGCGCGAGTGGTGGCAGGATCCCAGCGCGCGCGGCTACTACTTCATGGGCAAGGACAACATCACGTTCCACACGGTGATGTGGCCGTCGATCCTGCTCGGCGCGGGCGACCTGGCGCTTCCGTACGACGTGGTCTCCAGCGAGTTCCTGACCATGGAGGGCGGCAAGTTCTCGGTGAGCCGCGGCCACGTGATCGAGGTGCGGGACGTCCTGTCGCGCTACGACGCCGACGCGCTGCGCTTCTACCTGACGCTGGCGGGGCCCGAGACGACCGACACGGACTTCACGTGGTCGGAGTTCGTGCGCCGCAACAACGACGAGCTCGTGGGCACGTGGGGCAACCTGGTGCACCGGACGCTGGTCAACGCGTACCGCAACTTCGGGGCGGTGCCGGAGCCCGGCGAGCTGACTGAGCGCGACCGGACGCTCGTCGCGGCCGTGGAGACGGGCTTCGAGACGGTCGGCGGCCTGCTCGGCACGGCCCGGTTCAAGGCGGCGATCACGGAGATCCTGCGCCTGGCCGCGCTGGTCAACCAGTACCTGGGCGAGGAGCAGCCGTGGCAGCGCATCAAGGAGGACCGCCAGCGGGCCGCGACGACCCTGTTCGTCGCCGTCCGGTGCGTGGACAGCCTGAAGACGCTGATCACGCCGTTCCTGCCGTTCTCCAGCCAGCGCCTGCACGAGCTGCTGGGCTACGAGGACGTGATCGCGCCCCAGCCCGAGGTCCGCGAGTACGAGGAGGAGGGCGGCGCCCGCCACGCGGTGCTGGGCGGCGAGTACGACGCCACTCCGCGCTGGCGCCCGAGCGAGATCCCGGCGGGCCGCCCGCTGCCGGCCCCGACGGCGCTGTTCCGCAAGCTGGACGACGCCGTCGCGGAGCAGGAGCTGGACCGGATGCGGGAGCGGGCGGCGCCGGCGTAGCGGTAGGGAGGGCTGCGCTCGTGGAGCCGATTCGCCCGCAGGATGCGCTGCCCGCCGCCTGGCAGGAGCGCGGGGACGAGCCCACATGAGGCTCGTCGACACGCACGTCCACTTGGAGGAGGTCGAGGGCGACCTCGACGGGGTCCTCGCCGAGGCCCGCGACGCCGGCGTGACCGACCTGATCGCCATGGGCGTCGACGCGACCACCAGCCGGCAGGTCGCCGACTGGTCCGACACGCGGCCCGGCGTCTGGGCCGCCGTCGGGCACCACCCCCTCAACCAGCAGGGGCCCGACCTCGACCTCCTGCGCCAGCTCGCTCGGCGGCCTCGCGTGGTCGCCATCGGGGAGGTCGGGCTCGACCACGCCGACGAGCACCGGGGACCGCACGACGCCCAGGAGGAGTGGTTCGGCGGGTGCTGCGAGCTGGCCCTGGAGCTGGGCCTGCCCGTCTGCGTCCACACCCGCGAGTGCACCGAGGCGGTGTACGCCGCGCTCCACCGGCACCCCGGGCTGACCGGCGTCATGCACTACTGGGTGCTCGACTGGGATTGGGCGCGGCGGTTCCTGGACCTCGGCCTCTTCATCTCCTTCTCGGGCGTGGTGACCCGGGGCAGCCGCGACGAGCTGCGCGAGGTCGCCAGGCGGGTGCCCGCCGACCGGCTGCTCGTCGAGACCGACGCGCCGTGGGGCACCCCGAAGGGACGCGAGGGGCGCATGCGGCCGGCCTGGATGGTCGACACGGCACGGACGCTGGCCGCCGTCCGCGGCATCTCGCTGGAGGAGCTGGCCGAGCTGACGTGGGCCAACGCGCGGACGCTCTTCCCCCGGCTCGGCGCGGGCTGAGGGCGAAGAAGCGCCTCGGCCAGCACTGGCTGGTCGACCTGGCGCTCCGCGAACGCGTCGTCGCCGCGGCCGGCATCGGGCCCGACGACGAGGTGCTGGAGATCGGGCCCGGCCCCGGCACGCTGACCGCCGACCTGGTCCGGCTGGCCCGCCGCGTCGTCGCCGTCGAGCTGGACGCCCGGCTCCTGCCCCGGCTCCGGGCGGCCGTGCCCGGTGCCGAGGTCGTGCACGGCGACATCCTGCGCGTGGACCCGGCGACCCTCTTTCCGGCGGGCGGCGAGATCGTCGTCGGCAACATCCCCTACTACCTGACCGGGGCGCTGGTCCCGCACCTGCTCGGCCGCGAGCCCCGGCCGCGCCGGCTCAGCCTGGTGGTCCAGCGCGAGGTGGCGCGCCGCTGGTGCGGCCTGGACGGCTGGAGCCTGGCCACGGTCGCGGTCCAGACGTTCAGCGAGCCGCGCATCGCGTTCGAGCTGCCGCCGGAGGCATTCGACCCGCCGCCGCAGGTGACGTCCGCGCTGGCCGTCCTGGACGTGCGCCCCGAGCCGGCCGTGCGGGTCCCCGACCTGGACGCGTTCTTCCGCTTCGTCGAGGGCGTGTTCCAGTTCCGGCGCAAGCAGCTGCGCCAGGCGCTGGCGCGGGCCGGCGGGATCTCGGGCGATGAGGCGGCGGCGCGGTTGGCCGGCCTGGGCGTCGACCCGTCGCGCCGCGCGGAGACCCTGACGCTGCGGGAATGGGAGCTGACGTTCGGTCGGTTCGCCGGCCTAAGCTGAGCTGCACCGATGGCGATGCCGCGGGACCGGGGGTCCCGTCCGGACGACCGGCTGAGCCCGGATCCGACCGATCAGGAGACGGACGGGCAGGGGGCGGGGTTCCGCTCCCTCCTGGCCAACCGGGACTTCCGGCTGATCTGGTTCGCGCAGATCGCGGCCCAGCTGGCCGACAAGTTCCTGATGTTCTCCCTGATCATCCTCGCCTACCGGCTCTCGCACGGCAGCACGCCGGTGGCCGTCACCCTGCTCGCGTACACCGTCCCGGCCGTGGCGATCGCCCCGCTCGCCGGGGTGTTCGCAGATCGCCACGACCGCAAGCTGATCATGGTCGCCACGAACGTCGGGCGGGCCGCGCTGATCGCGCTGATCCCGATCGCGAGCATGGTGCCGGCGCTGCACGGCGAGTACCTGCACCTGCTCGTGATCACGTTCGCGTTCGCCGCGGTCGGCCAGCTCTTCAGCCCGGCAGAGGCGGCCGCCATCCCCAGCGTCGTCCCCCGCCAGGCGCTGATCACCGCGAACTCGATGGTGCTGGCGACGATGGTCATCACGCTGGTCCTGAGCGGCGCGCTGGCCCCGATCGTGTCGCGCGTCGAGATCTACGCGCCGTACTGGATCGCCGTCCTGCTGTTCGCCGTGGCGGGCGTGCTGATCTCGGTCGCGCGCATCCCGCGGCCCGAGCGGAGCCGGGACCCGGCCCGCGAGCGCCGGCACCCGTTCCACCAGCTGGTGCTCGACCTGAAGGGCGGGGCGGACGCGCTCGGCAGCTCGCCGGGCCTGATGCTGGCCTTCCTCGAGCTCTCGCTGGCCGTGCTGGTGATGTTCATGATGTTCACGCTCGCGCCGGCGTACGTCAGCCAGGTGCTGGGAATCGAGGACCAGGACAGCTACGTGATCCTCGTCCCGGCCACGGCCGGCGCCCTGCTGAGCGCCGCGGCGCTCGGCCAGCTCGGCCGCCGCTTCCGGCCCTCCCACCTGCTGGTCGGAGGGCTGGTCGCCACCGGCCTCACGCTCGCGCTGCTCGCCATCGTGCCCGCCGCGCTGCGCGACATGGAGGCGCTGCGCGCGTTCACGCGCTGGGTGGGCGCCGCGTTCAGCCTGCTGCTGGGCCTGGAGTTCGGCGTGCTGATGATCCCGGCGCTCAGCTACCTGATGGAGGAGACCGACGACAGTCTGCGCGGCCGCATCTTCTCGCTGCTGTTCATGGTGGTGAACGGCGTGACCGCGCTGCCCGTGCTGCTGACCGCGGCGCTGTCCGACTGGTTCGGCATCACCCGCGTGATCGCGGCGCTCGGGTTCCTGCTCGTCGGCACCGGCGTGCTGGCCGCTACGTATGCGCGGCGCGCATTCGCAGCACGAACACCCCCACGATGAGGGCGACCACGACCACCAGGCCGCCGATGCCCAGGTAGCGGATCAGCCGCTCCACCAGGTCCCAGTTGGCGCCGAGCGTGAAGCCGACGGCGCCGATCACGATCGCCCACGCCAGGCCGCCGACCGCGCTGAACACCTGGAACGTCCAGAACGGCATGCGGGCCATGCCCGCCATCACCGAGGCCCACGTGCGCAGGCCGAGCACGAAGCGGGCGAACAGGATCGTCACGCCGCCGTGGCGGGCGAAGAACATCTCCGACCGGGCGATGTGGGCGGGGCCGATGCGCAGGAAGCCGCTCATCCGCTCCACGAACGGCCGGCCCCCGAAGTAGCCGATCGCGTACCCGACGTTGGCGCCGAGCAGCGCCCCCAGCGCGCCCAGGGCGATCACCAGCCGGATCTCGAGCGCACCCCTGGCCGCGTAGGCTGCGACCGCGAGCAGCATCGTCTCGCCGGGGAAGGGGATGCCCGAGCTCTCGATCAGGATGCCGAGGCCGGCGGCCGGATAGCCCAGCGCGTCGGCGATGGCGCGGATGTCGATGTGCACGCGTCCCCATATCTTCGTGCGATCGGGGTGTCAGCCGCCGACGGCGCCGCGATCCGCCCCGGGCGGCCGCCCGCCCTCGTGCTCGGGTACGCGAGCCTCAGCCCGCAGGCGATCGCGGAGGGCGTGGACCGGCTGGCCGAGGCGGTGGGCGGCCGTGCCTAGAATTGGGGACCCATGGCCGAGTACGACGCCGAGGTCTCAGACGACCCGCTCTACGTCCTCCGGCACTCGACCGCGCACGTCCTGGCCGCGGCGGTGACCGAGCTGTTCCCCGGCGCGAAGTACGCGGGCGGACCGCCCGTCGAGAACGGCTTCTACTACGACTTCGACACCACGCGGCCGCTCGGCGAGGACGACCTCGAGCCGATCGAGAAGCGCATGGCCGAGATCGTGGCCCGCGGCGACCGCTTCGAGCAGGAGCTGGTGCAGCAGTCGGAGGCGATCCGCCGCTTCCAGGCGCTCGACCAGCCGTACAAGCTGTACTGGGTCAACCGGAAGGCGGCCGACGACGAGCTGGTCAGCTGCTACCGGACCGGCGACTTCCTCGACCTGTGCCGGGGCCCGCACGTCGCCTCCTCCGCCGACATCCCCGCCTTCAAGCTGATGCGGGTGGCCGGCGCCTACTGGCTGGGCGACGAGCGCAACCAGCAGCTCAGCCGCGTCTACGGCACCGCCTGGTTCTCGAAGGCGGAGCTGGACGAATACCTCCAGGCGCTGGCCGAGGCCGAGAAGCGCGACCACAAGCGCCTGGGCCGCGAGCTCCGCATCTTCGCGCTCGACGACCGGGCCGGGGTGGGCAACGTGCTGTGGCTGCCCAACGGGGCCACGGTCCGCCGCGAGCTGGAGCGCTGGATCGTGGACGAGGAGCTGGCCCGTGGCTACCAGCACGTGGTCACGCCGGTGGTGGGCAAGCTCGACCTGTACCGGCAGAGCGGCCACTGGGAGCGGTACCACGACTCCATGTACCCGCCCATGCAGGCCGAGAACGGCGAGGAGCTGGAGCTGCGGCCGATGAACTGCCCGCACCACATCCTCGTCTACGAGTCGGAGATGCGCAGCTACCGCGACCTGCCGCTGCGGCTCGCCGAGATCGGCAACAACTACCGGTGGGAGAAGTCCGGCGAGCTGATGGGCATGATCCGGGTGCGCTCGTTCGCGCTCAACGACGCCCACATCTTCTGCACGCCGGAGCAGCTCCACGCCGAGATCCTGGGCGTGATCGAGCTGGCACGGTACTTCATGGAGACGCTCGGCGTCACCGACTACCGGTACCGGCTGTCGGTCCGCGACCCGGACAAGGCCAAGTACGTGGGCACCGACGAGCAGTGGGCGAACGCCGAGGCGGCGCTGATCGCCGGGCTGGAGGCGATCGGCGAGACGTACGAGCTGGGCGTCGGCGACGCCGCGTTCTACGGGCCCAAGATCGACTTCCAGGTCCGCGACGCCCACCGCCGCGAGTTCACCAACAACACGGTGCAGGTGGACTTCCAGCTGCCGGAGCGGTTCGGCCTGGAGTACGTGTCGGCGGACGGCTCGCGACAGCGCCCGGTCATGGTGCACCGGGGCGCGTTCGGCGCGATGGAGCGGATGATCGCGTACCTGATCGAGCACTACGGCGGCGCGTTCCCGACGTGGCTGGCCCCCGTCCAGGTGGCGGTGCTGCCGATCACCGACGCGCACGCGGCGTACGCCGCCGAGGTGGCCGCGTGCCTGCGCCGCACCCGCGTGCGGGTGGAGGTCGACGACCGCCCGGAGCGGGTGGGGAAGAAGATCGCGGAGGCGCGGACCCGCCGGGTGCCGTACATGGCCGTGGTGGGCGGCCGCGAGGCGGAGTCGGGCACGGTCCAGGTCCGCAACCGAGCGGGCGAACAGTCGACCGAGCCGCTGGCCGACTTCGCCCAGCGGGTGACGCTGGAGATCGCCGACCGCCGCCGGTAGACTGGCGCCGTGCTCGTCACCCTCGACACGTTGCGATCCCGTCGTGCGGACATCCTCCAGTTGGCGCGTGCACACGGGGCGTCCAATGTCCGAGTCTTCGGATCGGTGGCGCGGGGCGAGGCGACGGACCGGAGTGACGTCGATCTCCTCGTGGACATGGACGCGGGCCGCAGCATGCTCGACCTGTGCGCGCTCGAGGAGGATCTCGAGCGGATGCTCGGCAGGCCCGTCGAGATCGGCACCAGCCTGTACCCCACAATCCGGGATCGCGTGCTCCGCGAAGCGGTGGCGCTCTGAGCCGCTGAGCGCGGCGGCGCGGACGCCGGCTGACGGCGCGTCCCTCAGAGGCCGCCCGGCACCCGTCCCACCACCCGCCCCAGCGCGGCCGCGACCGGCAGGGATGCAAGCGTCGCCACGTCCACCACGCGCGGGTGCTGGGCCGGGCTGTCCGAGACCAGCAGGTGGCGGCCGTCGATCCAGCCGTACGCCGGGCTGTCGGCCGGCCCCAGCGTGCTCACCGTGCCGGCGGCCACGTCCCAGAGCTGGAGCTGCCCGCCCACGCAGCAGAACGCCACGTGCGCGCCGTCCGGCGCCTCCGCCGCGCTGACCACCGACGTCGGGGCGTTGCCCAGCGAGCGAGTGGACCCCGCGAAGTCCTGGACCACCAGCGGGGAGCCGCCGACCATGCAGGCCGTCCCCGCCGGCGTGAGCGGGCCGGCCGGGTCGCACGCCAGCCCGCCCAGCCGGCCGCCGGTGGCGGCGTCGACCAGCGCGTAGCCGCCGAACGTGCCGTACGGGTTGCCGGAAACGCTCTGCGTCGGCGGCGAGCCCACCGCCTCCACCAGCTCGCCCGCGTGCCACCCGACCGGCCACGCGTACGTGCCGGCGGGCTGCGGCAGGTCCACGTGGTTCGTCCCGTCGAGGTCCTCGACGTACAGCCGCGTCGCCGCCGGCGTCGTCGTGTAGTCGATGGCGGCGACGGCGATGCGCCGGTCGTCGGGGCTGACCGCGAAGCCGGACTGCGCCCGCGGCCCGCCGGGCACGCGCGTGGCCGTGCCGTGCGTGCCGTCGCGCTCCAGGAAGCGGACCTCGCTGTCGCCGTCGAGGTAGTAGACGCGGCTGTCGGAGGCGCTGAACACGGGCATCGCGGGCGGCGCGGCGCCGACCAGGGGCGGGGCGACCGTCCGCAGCCTGGCGGTCGCGGGGCCCGTGACGCGGCCGTCCGGGAAGACCAGGCTGACCGTGTACGTGCTCGGCGAGGCGAGCTGGACGAGCACGGCCGCCGGGCCCGTGGGCGCGCCCGGGGTCGGGCTCGGGCTGGGGGCAGCGACGGCGGCGCCGGCGCCCTGGCCGCGCTGGGGGGCGCCGCCGAACGGACCGCACGCGACGGCCGCGAGGAGGACGACGGCAAAGAGGAGGCGCAACCCTTCTTGAAGAGTAGCCGGCGGGGCCGCCGTTTGGTAAGATCCGCACTCGCGAGAAGGGTTCTCCTGGACCCTGGTCGGGGGTGCCATCCCGGCCAGCGTGGGAACAGGATGCCCGCCCGGAATGTTGTCCGTGAGCGGATGGCCCGGCAGCCGTCCGTTTTTTTGATGTTGACGAAGGAGAGCAGGAACACTCTGAACACGTCTGAGGGAGTGGCCCATCCCGTTTAAGGAGCTTCGGATCAACGAACAGATCCGAGCCCACGAGGTTCGCCTGATCGACGATCAGAACAACCAGCTGGGCGTCCTGGGCCTCGACACGGCTCAGCGGATCGCGAGAGAGAAGGGAGTCGACCTCGTTGAGGTCGCGCCGCAGGCCAGCCCGCCTGTCTGCCGTTTGCTCGACTATGGCCGGTACAAGTTCGAGACGATCAAGCGGGAGAAGGACCAGCGCCGGCGGCAGAACGTCATCAAGCTCAAGGAGATGAAGCTTCGGCCGAAGGTCGCGGATCACGACTTCCAGACGAAGTTTCGAGGCATGAGGACGTTCCTGGAGCAGGGTGAGAAGGTCAAGGTGACGATCATGTTCCGCGGTCGCGAGATGGTCCATCAGGACATCGGCCGCCGGCTGCTCGAGCGAGTGGCCGACGCGGCGAAGGACGTCGCGGTCATCGAGCGGCAGCCGATCATGGAGGGTCGCAACCTGTTCATGATCCTGGCCCCCCTGCACAAACCCGCACCCCAGCAGCAAGCTAAGGAGGCTTCGTAAGTGCCCAAGCTGAAGACGCGCAAGGGCCTCAGCAAGCGTATCCGCGTGACGCGGAACGGGAAGCTGATCAGGAAGCACGCTTGGAAGAGCCATCTCATGAAGAGCAAGTCCGCGAAGCGCAAGCGCGACTTCCGCCAGGACCAGCTCGTGGCCGCCGCTGACGCCGGAACGGTCCGGCGGGCACTCGGGGTCTAGTCGTGGCTCGAGTCAAGCGAGGCGTCGTCGCCCATCGCAAGCACAAATCGATCCTGGAGCGGGCCAAGGGCTTCCGCTATTCGCGGAAGCTGCTGTTCCGGCCCGCGAACGAGGCGGTCCTGCACTCGCTGGCCTACGCGTACCGCGACCGGCGCCAGCGCAAGCGGGACTTCCGGCGGCTCTGGATCACGAGGATCAACGCGGCCGCTCGCCTGGGCGGGCTGCCGTACAACCGGTTCATGTTCGGGCTCCGCCAGGCCGGTGTGGAGATCGACCGCAAAGTGCTCGCCGACCTGGCGGTGCGCGACAGCGGCTCCTTTGCACGGCTGGTGGAGGTTGCGAAGAACCACCTCTGACCAGCCGCTCCTAACCAGCACTGACAACGAGCTCGTCCGCAGGCTGCGGCGGCTCGGCCGCCGCCGCGAGCCCGGCGAGGTCCTCCTCGAGGGGCCGCGTGTGGTGCGCGAAGCCGTGGCCTGCGGCGTCGAGCTCGAGGTGCTGGCCCTGCGCGAGGGCGTCGAGCTCGACGTCCCCGCGCACCGCGTCGTGACGCTGGCCGAGCGCGCGTTCGCGTCGCTCAGCCAGACGGTCACGCCGCAGGGCGTGCTCGCCATCGCCAGGCGCGACGAGGTGCCTGTGGCCGCCGCGCTGGCGGCGGCGCGCGCCGCGCGGTGGCCGCTGGTGGTGCTCGACGGGCTGCAGGACCCTGGCAACGTCGGCACGCTGTGCCGCACGGCGGCCGCGGCTGGCGCGCCGGCGGTCGCGGTGCTGGACGGCTGCGCCGACCCGTTCGGGCCCAAGGCCGTGCGCGCGTCGGCGGGCGCCGTGCTGCGCCTGGCCGTGGCGCGGGCCGGCTGGGCCGACCTGGCCGGGCTGCGCGGCTGGGGCGCCGCAGCGACCGGCGGCCAGCCGTACGACCGGGCGCCGCTGGCCGACGCCGACGTGGTCGCGTTCGGCGGCGAGGCCCACGGCCTGCGCTCCAACGAACTAGAGTTGGTCACCATTCCCATGGCACCGGGCGTGGATTCCCTGAACGTCGCCGCGTCCGCGGCGATCCTGCTGTTCGAGATTCGTCGGAGGTTGGCAACGTGAGCGATCCCGCAGCCATCGCTGAGCGGGCGCTGGCGGCGATCGCCGCCGCGCCGGACCTGGAAGCGCTGGAGCAGATCCGGGTGGAGTTCCTGGGCACCAGGAGCGAGCTGATGGCGATCCCGCGAGGCTTCGCGGCGCTGCCCCCCGACGAGCGGTCCGCGGCCGGCAGGGCGTTCAACGCCGCCAAGGTGGCGATCACCGACGCGCTGAACGCGCGCACCGAGGCGCTGGAGCACGCGCGCATCTCCGACCTGGCCGAGACCGAGGC
>Ga0075424_100006628_pt1 | contig 11159 bp, 9 predicted proteins | sample SoiMethybrSBSTD3_FD_75301 | JGI IMG/M metagenome (GOLD analysis project Ga0075424, IMG submission 75301) | Bulk soil microbial communities from a Populus tree surrounding site in Tennessee, USA - Soil MetaG P. TD hybrid SBSTD3 | ecosystem: Environmental > Terrestrial > Soil > Tree plantation...
AAAAGAAGATCGAAATCTTTATTGGCTTTAATGAGCTCGTTCACCACTAGAAGCGTGTTGTCTGGGGGCACATTTGAATCGGTGGTGCCATGAACGAGCAGCAGCTTACCTTTCAAGTTCTTAGCGACGAGTTGATTGGCCTGGTTGTCGTAATTGTCGCCGTCAAGCAGGCCTTGCCACTTTTCGCCCCAATCGTCTTCGTAGTTTCGATTGTCGTGATTGCCTGCTTCAGAGATTCCGACCTTGAAAAAATCGGGATATCGGAACATCGCGTCGGCTGCGGCGTAACCGCCTCCCGAATGACCCCAGATCCCGGCGCGATCGATATCAATCCAGGAGTAGCGTTGAGCAAGTTCCCTCATGCCCGCCACCTGATCGGCGAGAGTGTTATCGCCCATATTGCCAAAATAGGCGTCGTGGAATGCTTTGGATCGCCACGGCGTGCCCATTCCATCGATTTCGACGACGATAAATCCAAGCTCCGCCAAGGCCTGTGAGTCTCCGCGGGCCGCGGAAAAGTTGCGGCTGCCTACGCTGCCGGTTTGAGGGCCGGGATAAATGTGGTTCACGATCGGATACTTCTTAGTTGGATCAAAACTAGTCGGCTTGTACAGCAGGCCGTAAAGGTCGGTCGAGCCGTCGCGCCCTTTTGTGGTTATGGGTGTCACCGGCTTCCAGCCCGTGGCCAACAGCCGTGAAATATCAGCCTTCTCGAGTGTCTCGATCAATTTTCCATCAGAGTCGCGCAGGACAGTAACAGGGGGAGTGTCGGGTCTGGAGTAGCTGTCTACGAAAAACTTGCCAGATGGAGATATCGAGATTTCATGTGTTGCGTCTTCGGGCGTGAGCAACGTCAGGTTTCTTCCATCCAAACCGATTCGATATAAGTGGATAAAATACGGATCGCGGCCCTTCTCTTTTCCGACTCCGAGGAAATACACACGACGCTGTTTTTCGTCCACGCGAAGCGTTTCTGAAATATTGCCTTCTCCGGCCGTGATCCGGTTTTTGAGTTTTCCCGTTTGCAGGTCATACAAATAAAGATGACCCCAGTTCTCCCCCTCGGAAAACCAGATTGCCTCATTTGAGCCTGGAAGAAAACGCCAGTTCGGCCGGTCGTTCCCTCCCTCGAAATATGTAGCAACTCTCTCATCTATAACATCGCGGACGTTGCCGGTCGTAGCGTCTGCAATCCGCAATGTAGCGCGCTTGTGGTTTCGAGAAGAGGAAATGAAGGCCAGTTGCTTACTGTCGCTGCTCCACTCAACGTCCGCAAACGATCCCTCGCACTGAACATGATCGCAAAGCGAAGAGCGATGAGGATCTGGTGGAATTTGCAATCGGATCACTCGTGGATTGTCGACATCGATAATGACTCGGTGGATTTCGAAGATCTTTGAATCGCCTACTAAGGGATACTTCCAGGCTTCAAGAGTCGGGTGTCCAACCGCTGTGTGCACCAAGTACATTTCGCGAACGCCACGGCCGTCGTGTTGGAATGTGGCAATCTTCTTGGAATCGGGAGACCACAGCACGACCGGCCGATCGCTTCTGATCCAACCGGCATTGTCTGTTGCATAACCGAAATCCTTGATGCCGTCTTCCGTGAGTTGCGTGTCCTTGCCGGTAGCCATATCCCGAACCCAAAGATTGAAATCTCGAATGAATGCAGCGCGTTTCAAATCCGGCGAAAGTACGCTATTTGCCGGTGCAGGAATAGCGTCCGACTCTGCGCATCGCGCGGCTTCCACATCGCACCTCCACCGCTTGCTGCCGACACTGAAGCCAACACTGCTGCCGCCACCTTCAAATGTGAATGTCGAAAACGGAAGCCGGTATGGTTCGTATTTTGAGCCGGAAGCGGCCGAGAGTCCTGTAGCAACCTTGACCTGATCAAAAGCTGGGCCCCGCGTACCCCGCGCTGGATCGATAATGATGAATTCGACTCCGTTCTCCGTTGTGACGCGATACCAGAAACGGTCGTCATCAAGCCAAACCGGTCGAACTCCGGAATGCGATACCAAGGGGTTGGCGTTATACCCCATGAACTTTTCGGCTCGTGCGTAATCCTCGGTCGTCAGATTGCGTGATTGTGCAAGGCAAGGAAGGGCGAGAAGCAAGGCGAGAATTACTGCAGGGGATCTTCGAACCAGCATGCAAGCCTCCGATAATTTGGGTAAATAAAATTCGGGGACAGGCGCCTCGATCACCCAACATGCTGGGGTCGAAGGGTCTGTCCCCGAATTTTATTTACCCAAGGATATCAGGAAGGCCGCCGGTCCTTAATAACTACGCTGAGGAATAAGTGACCGAGCCCGACAGCAGACGCGCCGGAAATCACCAACACCGCGACATTAACGACAATGCCTTCGATAAAGTTCATTGCTGCCTAGTCCTCATCGTCGAAATCGTCGACCGGTTCCAACGCGCTCTGGTTTGCCTGTTTCATCCATCCATCAAGTTGTTTGATGGCTTCGGTCAACCTGGCTTCGCCGCGAGTTGACTTCCAGGCCTCTAAGTCGCGTGTAACAATGAAGTATTTACGGCCGATCTGCATAACCGGAATGCGATCTTCCTCAATGATTCTGCGGAAATGGCGTGGTGAATAGCCGGCTTGGTAGGCCGCGCTGGGGATGTCCAGAAAATTTTTCTGCGTCTTGCGTTGAACTGCGTCTGCCTTCATTTATGTCCTCCGGCGAGGACATTTGCAAACGAAATTCCAATCGAAAAATCAGTATTTTTCGCGTTTTATGACGTAACTTAAGTCGCCTACACGGAACCACCGATAAGCATAGCCTTCGAGCACGATCGTGTGTTTTCCGTTTGGTCCCGCCTGGCTGTGCTCGCCGATCAGCAGATTGATAAGGCGACCGCCATCGGGCCGGTCGACCTCCAAAGAAATGCTTTTGGGTTTCTCGTGAAAGTTATGCAGGATAACCAACGCGTTATTGCGCCATTCAAATTGAATTCCTAGCACACTGGGATCTCCGGTTTTGAGCACCTTATATGAGCCCCAACCGAGTTCGGGACACTCCTTTCTCAGGCGGATCATGCGTTCAGTCCAATTCAACATCGAATTCGGATCGCGCCGTTGAGCTTCTACATTTACTAGCTGATAGCTGTAGGGGCCTTCACTCACAACGGGCAAGACCGTTTTCTTTGCTGTCGAGAAGCCGCCTTGCGATTCTTCGCACCACTGCATTGGAGTTCGAACGGAATCGCGCTCTTTGAGGCTGAGGTCATCACCCATGCCGATTTCGTCGCCGTAGCGGAGTACGGGAGTTCCAGGCAAGGAGAACATCAGACTATACGCCAGCTCGAGCTGTGGCCGATTACCGAGCATCGGCGCAAGCCGGCGTCGAATGCCTCGTCCGTAAAGTTGCATCTTCTTATCAGGGCCGAATTTTTCAAAGACGCGTTGTCGCTGCTCATCGGTTAGCCGGCCGAGGTCGACTTCGTCGTGATTTCTGAGGAAGGAGGCCCATTGCGCGTAATCGGGAATCGTTCGAGTTGCCGCCAAGGCCTTGGCCAGGGGTCGCGTGTCTGCCGACGCAAGCGCATAGAAGGCATGCTGATTGACGTAAAAGTTGAACATCATGTGCATCCGATCGCCTTCGTCCCCGTAGAAGTTCTCGTCTTCTTCGGGAACAACGTTGGCCTCACCAAGAAGAATCCCATCGCCTTCACGCCATTGCAGAAAGTCGCGAAATTCGGTGAGGTATTCGTAATGAAGAAAACGCTTCTTTGCCGTTTGTCGGCTCTCGATAACAAACGGCACAGCATCAACACGGAACCCGGATACACCTAGCTCCAGCCAATACCCCATGATGCGCTGGATCTCCGTACGCACCGCCAGATTTTCTACATTGAGGTCGGGCTGAAATTTATAGAAGCGATGGTAGTACCACTCGCGTGCGACTTTGTCGTAACTCCAGGTGGATTTCTGAACTCCGGGAAAAACCATACCCTTCCGATAATTTTTCGGCCGCGTCTTCGACCACGTGTACCAGTCACGATATTTCGAACTCTTGTCTGCTCGTGCGCTCTTGAACCATGGATGTTGGTCTGACGTGTGATTTACGACCAGATCCACGATAATCCGGATGCCGCGCTGCTTGGCTTGATTTGCAAAATCGACAAAATCACCGGAGGAGCCATGTCTGGGGTCGACTCCGTAAAAATCGGCAACATCATAACCACTATCGAGATTCGGGGATGGTTGAAATGGTTGAAGCCAGATACAAGTGACGCCAAGGCCGGAGAGGTAATCGAGGCGTCGCGAAAGACCTTCAAAGTCCCCGACACCATCACCGTTAGAATCCATAAAGGTGCCAACGTTGAGACTGTAAATAACCGCGTTTTTATACCAGAGATCGTCGATCACAGAGCACTCCTGAAGTCCATTAGATGGAACAAAAAGGTAATTGAACGGTTTTCAGCTTCCGCTTCGTTAACGTTATCTTGTGGCAGAGCGCCACGAGAACAACTGAGCGGCAAGCACGTGGCCAAACACTCGACATGAAAATATTGGTCATCGGCGGCGGAGGATATTTCGGCCAACTGCTGATCGAAGATCTCGCGCGGAATGTTCCCTGCGAAATCGTCATCGGGAGCCGGCGTCAGGTTCGTGTGAATCGCTTTGAAACGGTAGTCGCGGATCTGTTGAATCCCGCTTCGCTGAAAATTGCTCTGAATGGTGTAAACATCGCCATTTGTACAGCTGGACCCTTTCAGCGACTGCCTGCTCATTTACTTGAACTCTGCCTTCAGCGCGGGATTCACTACATCGACATTGCCGACGACCGAGAATTCGTTCAACGGGTGCGCTCTCTGGCTGCAGCAAAAAACGATCGTGCGATAGCTGTGTGTTCAGCCTGGTCGACAGTCTCTGCTCTTTCCGGGCTGCTCGTACGGATTGCGACCAAACGAATGAGCTCCGTGCCCTCGATTTACATACACATGGCGCCAGGTAATCGTGGTGCACGTCGCAATGCGACGATAGCTTCGCTTCTGTATTCGGTCGGACAACCTTTCACGGTATTGCATGGCGGCTCCTGGCAGCGCGTTCAAGGATGGTCCGAGCCTCGAGACTTTGCCTTTCCGTCTCCGATCGGTGTCCGGAAAGGTTATTTGGTCGACGTTCCCGATCATGACTTGATTCCACAATCATTGAATGCCGAGACGGTAGAATTTCGCGCGGGTTCGGAATTGAAGCTCTTAAACGCCTCGCTTGGGCTGATTGCGCGGACAAAGCGAAGCTGGGTCACATGGAGTTCAACTTTTCAGCGATTGGCGGCCCTGTTGAGTTGGATCGGTCACGACTCAGGAGGCATCGGAGTCGAGATAACAGGATCGGTGAGACGCCGAGCATCGATCGTCGCGAAGTCTCGGGGCGAACGCATCGCTGTAATGCCGGCTTCTGTCATGGCTGCCGCTCTGGTGGCAGGATCTGAACATCATGGCTTGGTTTCGCATTACGATTGGCTGACGCCCGAACAGCTACAAAGCGAATGTGAGCGGCGTGATTTTCGATTGGTCGTGGAGGACCTTTGATTCGTCTCCGACGCGCGGCACTGATAGCGCTGTTTGTTCACTTGGTCGCCGGTTTCTGTATGGCTTTCATCCTTCGCCTAGGGCTGGAAACCAATCCCGATCTCCAGGAGCGCCTCGCATTCGTCGCAAGTCATCGCGTACTATGGACTGCCGGCTGGCTCACTTGGACGGCGGCTGCCATTGCGATTCTGTACTTCTACATCGCATTCAGCGACGCCCATCAACTCAAGTCTCGTTTTGGGGTTTACCTCACCATCGTGGCCCTGGGTCCCGACCTCACAGCTCAGGCTATCGAGATCGGGGTATTACCGGGGTTGGCCCATGCCGGGCCAGAGTCATTCCTGCTGATGCATCGCGCGGCCGTCGTCATGAGTGGCTATCTTGGTAACGGCTTGTACAGTCTGACGGCGTTGATTCTCGTGTGGTCCAGTTGGCGTGCGTACCCTGTGTGGGTCTCGGCGTTTGGTTTTCTGGTCGGCATTTTCGGCCTGATGCTTTCGCTCGCAACATTGATGGATTCACCTGCAGGTATGTTTTGGACGAACGTCCTGCTCGTACCGTCGCTTTTGATTTGGCTTGCTGGAGTCGCGCTACGAACGGGACAAAAACCGCTGTAGACGCCATCTATGTCTAGATCCGGCCTGAGTTTAAGACGGCACTCTTCTACACAGTCACGCAGCCTTAGATCAATTGGGTTGTTTTGGGCACAAAAAAAGACATAATTTTTCTGATATAAAGAGCAAAGTGAACACGGAACGGCTGCGCGACACCATTCGCCAAGAGCTCGCCTTCGCCCGCATGCAGACAGACCGGTTATTCGAGGTGCTTGCGCCCGCGGCGATCCACGAACGTCCGATACCCGAACGTCACCGCCTTATTTTTTATCTGGGACATCTGGAAGCGTTTGACTGGAACATGGTCTGCCGCACTTCTTTCGGGATGCCCTCGTTCAATGCCGACTTCGATCGCTTATTCGAATTCGGTATCGATCCTGTAGACGGAAAGCTGCCTCAAGATGTGCCGGGCGACTGGCCGGCGGTTCGTGAAATTCTTAGCTACAAAGACCGGGTGCGCGACAAAGTGGACAGACTGCTGGAACGTGCCACGTTTGACGGTGCGGCGGAACCATTTGTCGAGGGTGGTCAGATCTTTCATGTAGCTATCGAACATCGGTTGATGCATGCGGAGACGTTATCGTACATGTTTCAGTGGCTTGATGGAGCTCTGAAGCGCCAAGTGTCGTCGTTGGACGCGAGTCGGACGAAGCAGGCAGATGTATTGCCTCATCCAAAATCCGTCCGGATTCCTGGGGGGTTCGCGACGTTGGGGCAAGAGCGCCAACAGGAGTCGTTTGGATGGGACAATGAATTCCAGGCCCATTCCGTTTTCGTGCCCGAGTTTTCAATCGACGCTTACGATGTGACAAACTATCAGTTCCTCGAATTCGTTCAAGCGGACGGCTACAACGAGCGTTCCTTCTGGACCAGTGAAGATTGGGGCTGGATTCAACAATCGGGCATCCGTCATCCGAGGTTTTGGATCCCCCGGGGCGAGCGATGGTTTTATCGGAACATGTTTGAAGAAATTCCAATGCCTGGTTCGTGGCCTGTATATGTAAGCTATGCCGAAGCCTCGGCGTATGCGCGTTGGAAAGGGAAGTCAATTCCTACCGAGTCGCAATACCATCGCGCTGCATTCGGTTCACCCGATGGCACGGAACGTATGGCTCACGCACGGGGAAATTTTAATTTCCGGTCGTGGTCACCCGAACCGGCGGGGGCATCTGCGGCGGCGGTTAGCGCGTTTGGTGTGTTCGATTTAGTCGGTAACGGATGGGAGTGGACAAGCAGTTTGTTTGCACCTTTTGATGGCTTTCAGCGGTTTCCGTTTTATCCTGGTTACTCTGCCGATTTTTTCGATGGCAAACATTATGTTTTAAAGGGTGCATCGCCGCGGACGGCCTCACTATTGACGCGTCGATCGTTTCGTAACTGGTTCCAGCCGCACTATCCATATATCTATGCGACGTTTCGTTGTGTAGAGAATTAGGAGTTCCTTGTTTCAGCATCTTGCAAATCCCGTATCGAAGTTCGAGGCCGATGTCCGCAGGGGATTGACTAGGCCGGGCCAAAAGATGCTCGATGCCGAATATTTCTACGACGATCTCGGAACTGCACTGTTTGAGGCGATCACAAGGCTTCCGGAGTATGGTCTCACTCGCGCCGATATGCGTTTGCTACGAGGCCACGATTTCGAGTTGCCTCAGCGCCTTCATAATTTATCTGTCATTGTCGAGCTGGGAAGCGGTTCTGGAGAGAAAGTACGGGACCTCCTCGCTCGTTTCGCTAAGGAACGTCCGGTCACGTACTGTCCGATCGATGTTTCAGCCGCGGCGCTGAGCAAGTGTCAGCGGCATCTGGACGATATTCGTGGCCTGCGAATGGTTCCGATCGAAAACTCTTATATTGCCGGGCTGGCCTTCGCGTCCAGACTACGCACTCCCGGAACGGCATTGCTGGTATTGTTCCTTGGAAGCTCGATTGGGAATTTCGCTCCAGGTGCGGTTAGAGATTTTCTAAAGGCAGTGCACCAAAACCTCCAGCGGGGCGATGTATTCCTCGTGAGCACAGATCTGGTCAAGCCTATCGACCAGATGTTGGCAGCTTACGACGACGCGCTCGGCGTCACCGGGGCGTTTAATTTGAACCTTCTTGCTCGCATCAACAGAGAACTGGGAGCGAACTTCGATCTGACCAAATTCAAGCACGAAGCCCGCTACGATGAGCTTCAACAGCGAATCGAGATGCATTTACGATCGCTGGCCAATCAAACCGTTAGCTTCAGAGGCAATTTGCAGGTCCGTTTCGCTGAAGGCGAGACGATTTGGACTGAAAGCAGTTACAAATTCCATCCCGAACAAATCCGCATGATGTCGGAACGCGCCGGTTTCAACTGCGAAGCTCAATGGATTGACCGGGAGTGGCCATTCGCGCAATCGTTGCTCCGCGTCTGAGCAACTTGTGCATCTCATGGCTGAGCACTTGACCAACAAGGCGGCGTAACAGTCGGTAAGCTTGTTTTTGAATTCAGTACCTTCCGGATCGACTTCTTCAGGTGGTAACATCAACGGCAAATTTTTTTGGGGTTACATCCAAACTTTTGGGAGGTTGAATGCGATTCAGAGTATTAGTTTTTCTTTCTTCGATTGCGTGTTTGTCGATTCTGGCTTCGGCCTTCGCCCAAGGAGATCCAGTCTCCGGGACGTGGTCGGGCGATTGGGGGCCGAGTCCGAACGATCGTAATGATGTCACGCTTTCGCTGAAGTGGGACGGGAAAGCTTTAAGCGGAAACGTGACGGGTGGCACCAACGTAAGTGGGTCGATTCCGCTTCAAAAGACTACGTTCGATCCAAAGACGGGCGCCATACACATGGAGGCCGATGTCAAAGGCCGAGGCGGTCAGACCATTCACTACGTGATTGATGGAAAGGTCGAGAAAAACATGATGACCGGCAGTTGGAATCACGACAACCGCAAAGGCGATTTTAAAATCACAAAGAAGTAAAAATCCACGGGGACAGTGCGGGGTCACCAAATATCTTAGGCGATCGACGTACCTGTCCCCACTCGTAACAACCATTCCCGCATCGCTGCCGTTACCTCTGCAGGCCGCTCCATCGTTGACATATGTCCACAATCTTCGATGATGACCAGCCGGCTATCCGAGATCATTCTGGCCATGAACTCGTGCTGCTCAAGACCACTCCACGCATCCTGACGTCCGCAAAGTACGAGTGTAGGGCATTTGATTCTGGCAAGGAGTGGGGTTGCATCCGGTCTCGTCAGGAGCGCCTTAATCTGCGCCGAGTGAATCTCGGGGGTCTTGCGCTCAATCATATCTAGGATTGCCCCCATCAGAGGCCCATCTGAGAGACGATCCGGATGAACCATCTTCTGGACCCATTGCATTCCCATTGCACGCATACCTTCTGCCTCTGCCTTGGCGATAAGAGCATCGCGCTGCTCCCGTTCACGAGTGCCGTCCGCCCCGGAGCGTAGCGTGGCGTATGCTGTATCCATCAAGGCCAAAGCAGAAACACGCTCCGGCGCCAGGCGGAATACTTCGAGGGCAACACGGCCTCCCATTGAGTGGCCTGCTAACGCAAACCTCTCGGGAGCTCGGACGAGTATTGCCTCCGCCATTCCTTGCAGTGAGTCCAAGAGGCCATGGTCGGCAATTTCTATTGTGGTGAGCTTTTGAAGTAACGGGACCTGACCATTCCAGACAGCATCATCACACAGCAGCCCTGGGACGAGGATCAGATGAGTTGTAGACATGAGATAAAAAGCAGCCGCATGAAGCACAAAAGCACAAGCGCCAATTACCGCGCTTGTGCTTTCGTGACTAATTTCTGTGCTTAGAAATTTTACTTTTTCCCAGTACGCCAGCCGTCAGCGTATGTTTCCCGTGCTTGTTCGCCATATGGGATGGGACCAACAGTCGCGCGGATTTCCATCTGCTTATGACGTTCGACCGTGGGCTTGGACGAACCTCCGCTTTCCTCACCCCACACAAAGCTGAGCTGCGTACCCACGTCACTGTGTTCGACGTCAATGACGGCAAGCGACAGCATCGCCCGTTCGTTGAAGCTGTAACTGCTAAAGGTTGAAAATCCGACCATCTTTCCGTTCTTCAAAACTTTGTCATACGACAGCGACGCGTAGTTCGTTAACGGCAGATCAATCGATTTGTATGGCTCCCCCTTTTGGAACAAGGACCCAATACACCGTGTCACGTCGTCGCCGTTCCAGGCGAGGGTAACCTTCTTCCTTCGTGGATTCTTGGCGATCTTCTGAAGCGGTTCCTTTCCAATGAAATCATGATCGAATTTCACCATGAATCCGTAACCGAGGTCCTCCGGCGTCAGGTAATAGTCTTCAACGTTGTCGGAGTAGAAGCTGCCACCTAGCGAAGCCGTTGCCTCATAGCCTTTTCCCGGAAGCCACTGTCGGTACGGCTTCATCTTCTCGCCGGAATAAACGGCCGGCATAGGTGAGGGAATCCATCCCGACTCGAGCGTGTTTGTAGCGTACGCTCTGGCACCTACTTGTCGTAGTCCAAACTCTGCGCCGGCTTCGACAATCGCAGCACGGATTTCCTCACGCTCCTCGTGCGGACCCCAAAGCTCTAATCCGGGCGCTCCGGCCATTCCATGGCGTAACGCGCGAACTTTCCGGCCGGCGATGTTGATTTCGCCTATGTTGAAGAACTTGATTTCGGGTATTGGGCCGCCGTTGAGTTTGTTGAGGACCTGAGTCGCATTCGGTCCCTGAACCTGATAGCGGTAGAGCCGCCGGACAATGGGGACGTCCCGCGCGATGGACCTTTCATCCCTTGATAAGGACACTTTGTATCCGCCCGTCTCGGCATGGTACTGAACCCAGTTGTGTATGGAGGGTCGGCCGACGAGAAGCAGCTCATCCTTATCCAGGTAAAAGAGGATAGCGTCGCCGATCACATATCCGTCGTAATTACACCCGACAAATTGTTTTGCTTTATTCACCGAGAACTTTTCAAAACTGTTGATGCCGGTAGCGGAGAGCAGG
>Ga0075424_100006630_pt1 | contig 11155 bp, 10 predicted proteins | sample SoiMethybrSBSTD3_FD_75301 | JGI IMG/M metagenome (GOLD analysis project Ga0075424, IMG submission 75301) | Bulk soil microbial communities from a Populus tree surrounding site in Tennessee, USA - Soil MetaG P. TD hybrid SBSTD3 | ecosystem: Environmental > Terrestrial > Soil > Tree plantation...
TGCTCTTCGGCCTCTGGCTCGCCACGCTGATCGTCGCGCCGCTCGTGGGCAGCCAGCCGGTGTCGCTCGCCGACGTGGCGCGGGGCGAGCCTTCGGCGGCGTCGATCTTCTGGCAGATCCGGCTGCCGCGGGTGCTGCTGGCCCTTCTCGGCGGCGCGGCTCTCGCCGTCTCGGGGCTGGGCTTTCAGACCCTGTTTCGCAATCCCATCGCCGAGCCCTACACGCTCGGCATCTCGAGCGGCGCGGCGCTGGGCGCTGTGCTCGCCCTGCGGTTTCAAGGGGGAGCGATGCTCGGCCTGCCGCTGGTGGCGCTGGCGAGCTTCGCCGGAGCGCTCGCCGCGGTCTCGCTGATCGTGGGGCTCGCGCTGCGCCGGGAGGGAGTCGAGACCTCGACGCTCCTTCTCGCCGGCGTCGCCGTCTCGCTCTCCTGCTCGGCGATCATTCTCTTCCTCCAGTACCTCGCCGACTCCACCCAAACGTTCCGCATGGTGCGCTGGATGATGGGCGGGCTTTCCGTGGTGGGGTATGCCGAGGTGCTCTGGCTGCTCCCCTGGGTGCTGGGCGGAGCGGCCTTGCTGCTGGCGTTGCGTTGGGAGCTGAACCTTCTGCTCACCGGCGAGGAGCTGGCCGCGAGCCGCGGCGTGGATCTCGGCCGCTTGCGTCTGAAGGTCCTTCTCGCCACCTCGCTGATGATCGGCGCGCTGGTGGCGATCGCCGGTCCCATCGGCTTCGTCGGCCTGATCGTGCCGCACATGCTGCGCCGATTGGTGGGGCACGATCATCTCTTTCTCGCGCCGGCCTGCTTCTTCGCGGGCGGCGCCTTCCTTACTCTCTGCGACGCCGCCGCCCGCACGCTGATGGCGCCCGCCGAGCTGCCGGTCGGCATCCTGACGGCGCTTCTCGGCGGGCCGTTTTTCCTCTGGCTGCTGGTCTGGCGGAAGAGCGGCCAATGATGTAAAATTAGCTGCGGCGGTGACCCACCGCCCAACCCCGCTCGGTCTTCCCTCGCAAGACCCTCGGCCGGGGCAAAGGGGTCCTCAAGCCTCGGGTCGTGTGACTCGTTTTCTGGTACGCGATGTCAGGCGGGGGCTGGTGTCGTGTGACCAGGAGACGAAACACATGACCCAACAAAAGAAACTCAAGAGAGCCGTCCGCGCCCGGTCCGCAAAGACCGGCGAAAGCTATACTGCCGCCCGCCGCCAGGTTCTTCAGGCGCGAGACAAGAAGGCGGAGACCGGGAAGGTTTCGGCCGCACCAGAACCTATCGTCGCCGTTGCTCCAGCGGCTCCTCGCGCCACCAAGCCTGTCAGGGGCGAAGTCAGCGACGAATCGGCGCGCAAAAAGACCGGCCATGGCCTCGACCACTGGTTCGCCGTGCTGGACGCCTTCGGCGCGGCGACCAAAGGGCACACCGCGGCGGCCGCGCACCTATCCAAAGACCACGGCGTTCCCGGCTGGCACGCGCAAGGCATTACCGTAGCCTATGAGCGCACGCGGGGACTGCGGGAGATGCACCAGTCGTGCGCGGGCGACTTCCAGGTGTCGGTCTCGAAGACGGTCCCCGCCACCGTGGCCGAAGTCATCGGCGCCTTCAAAAGCGCCGAGCGCCGGTCCGCATGGCTGCAAGGCGCGGATCCCGGCCTCATCCGCGCTCTCAAGTCCGCCTTCAGCGGTGACAAGCCGCGGGAGGTCAAGACCAAGGGAAGCGATTACGCCTGGTTCCGCTTTCCTTGGGACGGCAGCCAGGTCGAGATCCGCGTCACGGGCAAGCCGAAGGGCGCGAGCATCGCGATGGACAGCACGAAGCTCGCCGGCGCCGAGCAGGTCGAGGAGCGGCGCGCCCAGTGCCGCGTGGCGCTCGAAGGGTTGAAGCGGTATTTGGGCGGGTGAGAGGCGCAGTTCTCTGCAAGAAGGACCACAAGGATAGCAAGGACGCCAAGGACAGTCGAACGGCACCTGTCGTTGCTGTCCTTGTCGTCCTTTGGGTCTTTCCTCTCCTTTGTGGTGCCGCCAAGCGTTAGGATCTTCTCCAGGGAGGTCTCCCATGAAGCCACTCGCAGGCAAGGTCGCCGTCGTCGCGGGCGCCACGCGGGGCGCCGGGCGCGGCATCGCGTGCATGCTCGGCGAAGCGGGCGCTACCGTCTACTGCACCGGCCGCAGCGTGCGCGGCAAGCCGTCCACCAAGGGCCGGCCGGAGACGACGGACGAGACGGCGGAGATGGTCACGGCGCACGGCGGCACCGGCATCGCCGTGCAAGTGGATCACACCGTCGAGGAGCAGGTGCGCCGGCTCTTCGAGCGCGTCGCCGCCGAGCAGGGACGCCTCGACGTTCTGGTCAACAACGTCAACGGCGACGACCTGACGCACTGGGGCAAGTCCTTCTGGCAGGAGTCGCTCGACGCGGGCTTTCGCAGTATCGAGCGCGGCGTCCACTCGCACCTGATCACGACGCACGCGGCCCTGCCCCACATGCTGCGGCAGGACCGCGGGCTCATCGCCGGCATCACCGATCGCGGCTTTCCCACCTTCTACTACGGCTTCGTCAAGAAATCGGTGATGACCATCGCCGAGCTGCTGGCGCCGGAGCTGCGCCGGCACGGCATCGCGGCAGTAGCGGTCACGCCCGGCTTTCTCCGCTCGGAGGCGATGCTCGAGCGCTTCGGCGTCACCGAGGCGAACTGGCGGGATGCGGTGAAGAAGGACCCGTACTTCGCCGGCTCCGAGACGCCGTTCTACGTCGGCCGCGCCGTGGCCGCGCTCGCCGCCGATCCGAAAGTAATTCTCAAGACCGGCAAAGTGCTGAGCTCCTGGGAGCTCGCCGACGAATACGGCTTCACCGACGTCGACGGCGAACGCCCGCACTGGGAGCGCTTCTGCGCGCCGAAGATCGACGAGCGGTGGCAGAAGATCGCGCAGAGCGCGCGGGCCGAATTCAAGCGGCGGGGGCTCGATCCCGCGATCATTGAAGATGACCGCGTCAGCCGCACCTTACGCGCCCGTCTCTCCGAAGACGGCGAGCCGCCGCGCTGGTTCAGCCAGGAGATCTCCTTCCCGGAGGCCGTTCATGGCGATCCCAAGCGGCTGGCGGCGGAGCTCTACGAACGCTTTGTGCTGGCTAAGAGTTGACGGCCCGCGACTTTGCCCGCCAAGGCAGGGACGCTGGGATCCTTCGTCAGGGGGGACACATCATGCGACCACTCGCAGGCAAAGTCGCCGTCGTCGCCGGCGCGACGCGGGGCGCCGGGCGGGGCATCGCGTGCATGCTCGGCGAGGCGGGAGCCACGGTCTACTGCACGGGCCGCAGCGTGCGCGGCAATCCGAACATGACCGGCTACTTCGCCGGCCGGCCCGAGACCATCGACGAGACCGCCGAGATGGTGACGGCCCGCGGCGGCGCCGGAATCGCCGTCCGCGTCGATCATCTCGTAGAAGAGCAAGTCTCAGCGCTCTTCGAACGGGTGCGGCGCGAGCAAGGACGGCTCGACGTTCTCGTCAATGACATTTCCGAGGGCGACGTCCACGAGTGGCAGCCGTTCTGGAAGCTCTCGCTCGACCGGGCGTTCGCGATGTTCAGGAACGGCGTCCACTCGCACATTCTCACCAGCCGCTACGCCGCGCCGCTGATGATCGAAGGCGGCCGCGGGCTCATCGTCGAGATCGGCGACGGCGAAACGCTCGCCTACCGCGGCACCCTTTTTTATGACCTGGTGAAAGTCACGGTGAGCCGTTTCGCCTACGCGATGGCGGAGGAGCTCTACCGGCACGGAGTCGCGGCCCTCGCGGTGACGCCCGGCTTCATGCGCACGGAGACGATCCTCGAGCACTTCGGCGTGACGGAGGCGAACTGGCGTGAGGGCGGCAAGAAGGACCCGAGCTTCCTCCATTCCGAGACGCCCTTCTTTGTCGGCTGCGCCGTCGCCGCGCTCGCCACGGATCCCCGCGTACTCGAAAAGTCCGGGGGTCTCTACGGCGCGTGGGAACTGGCCCGCGAGTACGGCTTTACGGACGTCGATGGCACGCAGCCGAACCTGGGAGAGCGGCTCGGCGAGTTTCCCGCTGGCCCCCCGCGCACTGGCTTCAAGTGGGCGATCTCGCGCCTCCCCGAAGCGGAGCGCGGCGGCAAGCGGAAGCATGCCGGTTGAGTTAGAATTTCCTTGGTATGCCCACCAACACGGACCCCGAACCGCTCCGTTGCGCCAACTGCGGAGAGCCGCTCGCGGATCCCTTCGCTCCCTGTCCGCTGTGTCAGGGCAGAGACGCCGGGCCCGATCCTCCCGGCGCCATGGAGGCCTTCCGGCTGCGGAGGAAGGCGCGCGCTCAGCTCCTGTGGGGGATCGACTCCTGGCCGTTCGCACTCCTAGCGGCCTATACCGCCAAGCGCGGCCTCACGCTTGAAGAAGCTTCGTCCGATCCGGATCTAAAAATGATCCGCGGACTGCGCAGGATCTTCTTCCTGGCCCTTCTCTTCGCAAGTCTCGGGATCCTGTACCTAGTCTTGCGCAGCTCGTATCCCTAGAACGCGCTTCCTCAGACGCAGCGCCACTTGACGTCGGTACTGTTGGGGCACGAGATCGCGCACGGGTTGCCGGTGCACACGCACGGGCATTGCTGCACTTTGATCGTGCCGCTGGTGCAGCAGATGATGGGACCTCCCGGCGTCTGGCAGCACGCGCCGAGGTTGCTCAGCGAGCAGACCGGTCCGATCCCACAGTGGAAGATGCTGGTGCAGTCGAACTTCACCGGACAGGCCGGCACCTGGACCTCGGTGGGAGAGGCCTGAAAACCCGCCTGCAGCGCCGCCGCGGCGATCTGCTCCTGCGACAGGCCCGCAAGATCCGGCAGCATACAGCCGCCTCCGGAGTCGGCGAAAAAAGTGCTGTTTGGTGCGGGTTCCTCGGCCGAGCCTATGCTGGCCACGAGGAGCAAGGTGGCGAAGAGAAGCAGCTTTGGCTTCATGGCAGCCTCCTTTGTAGAGTCGTGACAGCCGGAGGTTTTGCACTCCTCCGTTATTGAGCCTCTACTTCTATAGGTGCTTATTCAGCGAATTTGCGGGCCGCAAACCTTCGCGGACGCGTGATTGCCGCGCGACCTCACCTTGCCGAGTCGCCGGACAGCAGATAGAAGAGGTTGGTGGCGTCATTGAAGCCGACGTCCGCCGTCGGGCTCTGGCTGCTGAGGGTGACGTTCAGCGCGTTGGCGGGAAGCTGGGGGAGCACCGTCCCGTTGGCACCGGCAGACGAGAGGAATATCGAGACGATGTCCTGAGGAGTGAAGAAAGCCTCTTCATTGTAGAGCACCGGAGCGGCGTTCAGAGGAGCAAACGCGGTCGTACCGTTGACCGTGGCGGAGACGGCCAGACCGAAACCAAAGGCGGAGCCCTGCGTCTGATTGGAAAGGTTGTAACTGCTCCCTGTCCCCGCGCTGCCGTTGAACTGTCCTTGCGTGAACGTGTAGATCCACCCGGGTTGTGCCGCGGCCGCGGTCTGCGAGTTGAATTCGATGACCGCGTTGGTTTGCAGTGCCGTGGTCGTGGCATAGAGATAGTAGCTGGCGCTCCAGACGATCTGATTGTTTTCCAGCGGCTGAAAAGCCAGCCACGCCACCACCGCCGATGGCGCCACAACGAGGGTCTCTGCCGCGGACACGACGCTCTGGACGAGCGTCACCGATTGATTGGCGTTGGTAATGGTATTGAGGCCGTTCTCGTCGATCGCAATATTGATCTGGAAGGGCACGTTCCCTCCAAGCGGCGGGCGGATGGTCCGGCGTCCAGCGCATGGAAGCCAGGCCGCCGCCCGCCGCTCGGCACGACTCGGCCGTCACGCCCTTCCGGTAAGGAGGGTGCGTCCCCGCCTGGCGAAGGCAGCGGCGGGGGTGATCGGGTAGAACGTGTTGGTGGAGTCGTTGAACCCGAGGTTCGCCGTCGGACTCTGGCTGCTCAAGGTGACCACCAGGGCGTTGCTGGCGACCTGGCTGATCACGGTGCCGTTGTTGCTGTAGGAAGACAGAAAGACGGAGATCGTCTCCTGCGGAGTGAAAGAGGCCTGCTCGTTGTAGAGCACCGGCACGGCGTTGAGGGGAGCGATCGTGCTGACGTTGTTGACCGTCGCGGCCTGCGCGAGGCCGAAGCTGAACGAGCCCTGCATCTCGTCGGACACGTTGAAGGTGCTGCCCGATCCCTGAGCACCGGTGAAAATCCCCTGCTGGAAAGTATAGATCCATCCCAACTGCGCTGCAGACCCTGTCTGCGACGTCATCGTGATCGTCGCGCCGCTCTGCAGAACGCTGGTGGTGGCATAGAGATAGTAGTTCTCGATCCAGACGACCTGGTTGCCTTCGAGCGGCTGGAAGGCGAGCCAGGCGATCGGCAGGTTCGGCAGCGGGTTGGAAACGATGCTCTTGACGAAGGTGACGTACTGATTGGCGGCGTAGATGCTCTGCAGGCCCGCGTCGTCGATCGAGATGTTGATCTGATATTGCATTTCAATCTCCTTTCGGTTTGGTCAGACAGGTCGCTCGGTGTGGGTAGCCTGGTCACGTTCAAGGGTCTTCAGTCACGTTGTCATTCGCTTCTCCTCGGGAGTCGAAGTTTCGCGATCGATTGGCTCGCCGGCGGCGAGGCGTCGCTCTGCCGCGGCGGACCGTGCGACGTTTCGCTGATTCATTCGTAAAACGCGTGAGGAGAGCGAAGCGTGATTCTTTCCACTTTCATGACGCCGCTTACTTTTCTGGCGCGGGCAGATCGCAGCAGGCCGCCGCGAGGCTCAGGATGCGGCGGCGGGTCTCCTCGTCGCGCGTCCACCGGAGCGCCACCTCGAAAGCCGCCCTCGCTTCGCTCATGCGGCCCAGGCTGCAATAGACGCTGCCGAGGTCCAGCCAGATCTCGGCCTTTCTGGGCTGCCGGCCGGCGGCCATCTGGAGCTGGGCCACCGCCTCTTCGAGGAGCCCGCTCTCGCGCAGCCTGCGCGCCAGAGCCCAGCGCATCTTCCAGCCCCTGGGATGTCTGCGGACGTATTCCTTGAGAGCGTGAAGCGACCGGCGGGGCGCAGACACCCTCGGCTTCGCGGACCTCCGTCCCCGCGACCGCGCGCGTTCGCCCGAAGGACCGCCGGTTGTGCCTCTTGCCGTGCGCCCAGCGCCGGCATCTCCGGCCAGATAGGCCTTGATCTGCCGGCGCAGGAGGGCACGCGCGTGCTGCATCCGCTTGCGCACCGCCACCTCGGAGATGGCGAGCCGCTCGGAGATCTCCGGGTACCGCATCTCCCAGAACAAATGGAGCTCCGCTACCGCACGCAGGTGCATCGGCAAGCGCTTGAGGGCGCTCCTCGCCACGGTGGCGAGCTCGTCTCCCAGCACCGCGGATTCGAGGTTCGCGACCGTGGCGGTTTCTGCGCCATCGAGCGCCGGGTGATCGGATTCGATGGTGAGACGGCGGATGCGCCGGCGCTCGCGATGGATGTCCATGCACTTGGTGTAGACCAGCCGCAAGAGCCATCCGCGCGCCTCCGCGGGGCAGAGATCCGGCGGGAACTTCTGCAGCGCCGCCATCGCCGCCTGGCCGAGGGCATCTTCCGCGTCCTCCGGCCGGTTGCTCGACCACTTGAGACTGCGCCGAAAGAGCTCCGGGCGGTTCTTTTCCCAAGCCTCTTCGAACTGAAGTGCTCGGTTCGGGCATCTCTTCGTTTGGTTATCATTCGGCGTTTCGCAGCATTGAATGTCCAGGTCTGATTCCCCGGCCACCCTTGAATCCATCATCCACTCCCTGAAAAAAGCGAAGAAGGACACTCCTGCAGAGCAGAGCGCACCGCTGGCCGCACGCTTCCGGACGACACCCGCAAAGCCTGCGCCCCTCTTCCGAGGGCTCGTTTCAGGGAACGTCGCAAATGAGCAATCTGTGAGTTTTTCACAACGGGGAAGGGCCAGCCGTTCTAAGGGGAGACAGCCGAGACCGTCATCCCCGGCGGCTCATCACAACCTTTTGGGGGACTGGAAATGCCCAGCGTCACCTTTCGATTCGTCAACGGTACTCACGAGGACCTGCAGCTTTTGAACTCCAATCCGAGCGTGGGCTGGGGTCCGCAGCCGCAGGATCCCCTCCCCGCCCACCGCATCCCGCGCGACGCGGTGTTCAATGCTACGGACCAGAACATCACCATTTCCTATGGCCCGGCGGCGGCACCTCACAACATGGCTTACCTGGCCGGCGCCGGGGGGCCCACGGTGCACACGACGCCCAACACCCTGTATACCCTCCATCAGGTGGGCGCCGACTACGTCGTGACCTTGACCTACAATTGAGATCGAGTGCAGGAGAGAGGAGGCGAAACATGGCGAACCGCGTCTCGTCGTGGCGTTCTGGTGTACAGACCCTGGTCCTTCTCGCGCTGATCGGCCGTCCCCTCCTGGCGCAAGCGCAATGCGGCAAGTCCGGTCAATGCACCACGGCCGAGCACACCGTCACATTCCAGAACAACTGCGCGTATCCGATCTGGATCGCCAACGCTGGCAATGCCTTCGGCGGCGCGGTGATGGGCGGCAAGGCGTGCACGTCCCCGACCGACTGCTGCGTCACCCTCGCCGACGGCACGCAGGACTGCGCCGGCGTCAACTGCGTCAACGGCACCTGCACGCAGGTCAACTGCACCTCGAGCAGCAACTGTCCGAATTCCAGCTCCGGCCTCGTATCGTGCAACGTTCCCCAGGGCGTCACCTGCACGTCGGACAACAACTGCGCCACCTACGGGTGCACCAAGAATTCGGACTGTCCACCCGGCGCCAGTTGCGGCGGCAGCGGCACGTGCATCAACATGTGCCAGAGCGGAAAATGCGCCTGCGGGCCGGGCGCCGCCTGCCCGAGCGTCGGCACGGTGTGCGATCTGACGCCTAACACCCAATTCGGTTTCTGCGCCGGCGGGGCTTGCCAGTACAACGGCCTCGTGCCGGAGAACGGCCCGGGAACGTCCACCTCGCCGCAATGGCAGCTCGCGGCCGCCTGCTCGACGAACGCTCAGTGCGCGAGCGGCCAGACGTGCAAGAGCGGTCAATGCACGTGCGCGGCGAACAGCGACTGCGCGGCCCTGGGTGGCGCTTGCAGCAACGGCGTGTGCGTGGGGCAGAGCGCCACCCTCTGCATGCCGCAGGGCTGGGGTGGCAGGATCTGGGGCCGGACCGGCTGCTCGACGGTCAACGGCGGTTTCCAGTGCCAGACCGGCGAGTGCGGCCAGAGCGCCGCCGGCGTCCTGCAGTGCACCAACCTCGCCCAGGGCGTCGCGCAGACGGCCACCGGCATCACCCTGTTCGAAGGCACCTGGGACAGCAACCAGACGGATTTCTGGGATATCAGCCTCGTCAACGGCTACAACATCCCTATGCAGGTCGGCGCCTGTGGCGCCAGCGGCAAGGCGAGCTGCACGTTCGCCGGCGAACCGGTCAGCGCCGCCGCCGTCGGGTGCACGAGCGATCTCAACGCGAGCTGTCCGGCCCTGCTGAGCATCGGCGGACAGTGCAACTGCGTCAGCAACAGCGACTGCCCGTCGGGCCAGACCTGCGGCGCCAACAACCTGTGCTCGGGCACGGGGAGCTGCACCGCCGTCTGTATCGATCCCGGCGACTACTGCAAGAGCTTCGGGCTCTTCGCCAATAATCCGGTGATCGCCGCGCCGTCCTGCCTGCAGTGCAATTCCGCGGTCTCCTCGCTTAACGCCACGACGTACGCGGACTACTACAACTGCGTGGGTCCGCTCGCCACCCTCAGTTGCAACAACGCCGCCTACGTCTGCTTCTCCGACAACGACTGCCCCTACTCGGGTCAGACCTGCCAGAGCAACGTCTGCACGCCGGTCAATTCGCTGAATGGGATGGCCAAGTGCGTCGGGGGCCAGTGCAACTCGGGCGTCAACCAGGTGGCGCAATACTCGTGTCAGACCGTGCAGGGAACGCAGTTGTGCCTCCCCAACGCGCCCACCAGTGCGAACCAGAGCGGCTGCTGCGGTCCCTACAACTCCGGCTGGCTGACCGCCATGCAGGCAGCCAACGGCACGTCCGCCTCCGGCACCTGCCAGCCGGGCTCCACCGCCTACACGGCCGCCTTCAAGACTGCCTGTCCGACGGTCTACAGCTACCAGTTCGACGATCCGAGCAGCAGCTACCAGTGCTCGGACAGCAACAGCGAGGTCAACTATCTGGTGACGTTCTGCGCGAGCGCGGCGCCGGCCGCTCCCAAACCCAAGAAAGGCCTCTGAGGGATCTGTAGGGGCGACCCTATGTGGTCGCCCTGTTCTAAATCGTTTCTTTAAGGCCGTGTCGCCGCCGTCCCGAACCGCGCGCCGAAGAAGTCTCCGGGATTCCAGCGCGGCCTCGCGTCCGCCTGCGCGACGGCGTAACCGATGAGGAATTGATCGCGCGCGAATTGCGCCGCCGCTTCGAAGTCCAGCGGCTGCGACATGTCATCGCTCGGCTGGTGATAGCGGTTCTTCAGCCAATCGAGTGCCAGGCTCCGGGAGGCGGCGTCCCGCGTGGCGCCGAGGATCAGCGACGGCACGCCCTGGCGGACGAAAGAGTACTGATCGCTGCGCACGAACGAGGCCTGCTCGGGAAACGGATCGGCCACGACCGGGATCTCCTCAACCGCCGCGGCGGCGTCGACCGCGGCCTTGAGCGTCGAGTGATCCGAGCCGCGCGCGATCAGTGCCTTGAACGGCCACATCGAGCCGCCGTCGATGTTGACGTCGGCGACGATTGACCCGATGGGCACCGGAGGGTTGTGCACGAAGTAATCCGAGCCGATCAGTCCAGACTCCTCGCCGGTCACGGCGATGAACAGCAGCGAGCGCCGCGGTCGCTGCGGCAGCGCGGCGAAGGCGCGCGCCGTCTCGAGGAGAAACGCCACGCCCGAAGCGTTGTCGACGGCGCCGTTGTAGATCGCGTCGCCGTTGACCGGCTGGCCGATTCCGAGATGGTCCAGGTGCGCGCTGAAGACGACGTACTCGCCTGCGAGCGCTGGATCCGAGCCTCGCAGCAGGCCGACGACGTTCGGGCTAGCGAGGTCGGAGAAGCGGCTCTGCCTCACGAGGTGCACCCGCACCGGCAGCGCAGCAGCCGCCGGCTTCGTCTGCGCCTCGGCGTACGTCACCGCGGCGCCCGCAAACAGCGTCC
>Ga0075424_100006631_pt1 | contig 11152 bp, 8 predicted proteins | sample SoiMethybrSBSTD3_FD_75301 | JGI IMG/M metagenome (GOLD analysis project Ga0075424, IMG submission 75301) | Bulk soil microbial communities from a Populus tree surrounding site in Tennessee, USA - Soil MetaG P. TD hybrid SBSTD3 | ecosystem: Environmental > Terrestrial > Soil > Tree plantation...
ACGCCTTGCTGGCTGGACTGATAGCCGAGCGCGATCACTCGCACCGTGTGGCCACCCGTGGGGAGACCGCGCACGAGGTAGACGCCTTGCTGGTTCGTCTGGGTGCCGAGGCTTGTTCCGACGATCTGAATCTGCGCAAACGGGATCGGTTGTCCGGACTCCTTGTCAGTGATTTTGCCTGTGAGTCGGACTTGATTGCCTTGCGCGAGAGCCGTCCCGCTGCCGAGAGCAGCGGCCAACGCGACGACCAACGCGCGTCGAGGGAACTTGACGACGCAGTGCATAACGAGTTGGGCTGTCGGTGATGAATCGTCCCCGAGCGGAGCTGGCAGGATCGGCAACAGGCGGTCGCCCGCCCTTCGAGTGTGCTCCTCCTCGCGCGATTGGCGTTAGGCAATCAGAGGGACTAGCCGAGGCTTTTCGTGACCAACACTGTGACCAATTGAGACCGCCCGCAAGCAGTGCCGTCTCTCTTTTACTGCTCAGATCGCTTGTGGTCAAGCAGGGCAGACGTCGATCAGAGGCGCGCGGGAGAGCAGGGATCGTGGCTCGGCAAATACGCGACACCTGTGCTGACAAGCGATCGGACGCGCTTCAGGGTGTCGTGGTGCCGCTCGACGTCGGCAATGAATCCCTGATCCCGCTGTGCTTCGAGCGCGGGCAGATCGTATGTCACATCACCCGCCAGCAGCACGTCGCCACCTCCCCGTCGGACGAGGTAGCTGGTGTGTCCTGGGCTGTGTCCCGGCGTGGGCAGCGCGACGACCGAGCCATCCGAGGTCACAGGCCAACTGCGCGCGAACCCCAGGAGTGGCGGCCCGTTGAAGTCGAACACCCTGGGCACGAAGCCACGCGGGACCGGCGCTGTCATGAAGCGCATGAGTCGACCAGGAAAACGAGCCACCGGTTCCCATTCAGGCTTCGCTACCCAAACGCGCCGTGGGTCGAACGCCGCGAGTCCGCCGACATGATCTCCGTGGAGATGCGTTAGGAACACATAGTCGATGTCATCGGGTTTCAGGCTCAGCCGAGCAAGCTCGCACTCCAGCGCCTGTTCTGCGGCGACGTTGAACCGGGTCCGTGTCACGCCACCGCCTAGTCCCGGCCGTCCACCGGCATCGATGAGGATTCGTTCGTTCGCGGTTTCGAGGATCCATGACCACATGGGCAGTGGTTGCGTCCAGCCGGAATCGCGTCGGATGCTTCGAATCAGTCCCAGCGATCCGCCGTGAGCGGGACTGCCCTCGAGAAACGTCGGCTTCAGCTGCAGCGTGCCGGTCGAAATGCCGATGATCTTCATAGACAGCAATACGAGGCGCGCCGGTGAAAACGGGTCACGATGTCCCGAGCTCATCGAGGGCGCCGCTTCGATCGCCGAGGCCGGTTCGGGCCCACGCGTGCCGCGTCGTGTTTTTCGACGACTCGCGTCCCGGTGCTCGTCGCTGGTATGTGCCTAATCGGTGCGGCGACAGAATGCGCGCTCGCGAGTATCGGCGGCGACACACGCGCGCGACGTCCAGTCCGCGTTAGGCTGCGACATCACCCGACCGAACGGCGCACCACCGTGTCCCGTTCCCGCACCTCGACCGGCTGAAACCCGCGCGCCTCGTACATGGACCGCGGGCCGCGGAAATGACCGGCATCACTCGGTTCAGGCTTGTTGTGGGGATATCCCTCGATCCACGACGCACCGCGGGCGGGAGCGTCTTCGATGACGCGATCCAGCAGCGCCGAGGCAACCCCGTGCCGCCGGAACGGCGGGGCGATGACGAAGCACGAGACACCGATCACGAGCCGCGACTCAGGTCCGCCGCGATCGACAAGTCGGTAGAGGCCGTAGTCTGAGCGAAACGAAGCGTTCACCCAGCCGACGGGTCTCTCGCTGACGTACGCGAGATAGCCGAAGGTCGTGCCGCTCCGAAGCCGCCCGGCCACGGCTGCGCGTGTGTCGCGCCATGCCCGCTCCGGCAGGTCCGGCGTCGCTGGTACGTGCGGTTCGAGGCAATAGCAAGACGCCCAGTCAGGGTTGTCGGCGAAGGCATCCTGATCGAAGAACCGAAGCCAGTCGTCGATGCGGTCTTCAGTCATTGGATGGACCCTAACGTCGGCGATCTCTGGCAGTCGCTCGGTGTCGCCGGTGAGTCGCTCGGTCGCCTCGGCGTAGTTTCGGGCGTAGTTCCGGAGGGCCTGCTCAGGATACGACCACGCGTGTGCTTCCCTGGCGTGGGCCACGAACGCGTCGGTGATGGCATTCGCATCATCGGCCTGCAGGAATACATCGCATCCAAAGCACTTGACCTTCACGGATTCCTCCCCCGGTGACTCAGCCTATGCCCTCCGCGGCCCGTGCGGTCTCGTTAGGCCGGACCCTGAGTGTCTCTCGTTCGCGTATACCCAACGCACTCCGGGCTGGGGCGCGAGGGTACGAGCGTGGTCGAAGTAAGTGCACGGCTCCAGGTCGCGAATGAAGGTCATCGTTGTTCCCGTGTCACCACTCGTCCATGGCGAGCCCATCGAGGTCCAGCAGCTGCGCGGACGCGTTGGCCGCTACTACCGAACACGCGCCTTTGAGCGAGATGGCGACACACATGTCCTTTCCCGGCAAACCCGGGCAGAACCCATGTCCCACGTACACCTCGTAGTCTCCAAGCTCGAACCGTCCCCGATAACGCAACCGACTCCGACTCCCGACGCGCAACTCGATTGGCAACTCACGGAACAGGTCCTCGTACTCGAAATCGGGGTCGCGGCGCTTCAGCACTGTCTCGATCTCTCTTACCAGGTCTGCTGGCACTCGTACTTCGACGCCGTTGCCGAGTGGCACAGCATTCACCGCGCCGGCCGCCGCGATTAGCCGGTCGCTGCGGATAACCGAGAGTCCGAGGCCACAGCAGGCGGTTCGCGTCAGGTGAACGACGTCACGCGGCCGCAACGTCGAGATCAAGGTCTGCGCGACATGGAAGGACACGGCGGATACGGTCGCGTTCCGCCGGCCAGCGGCGGTCAACGTGATCAGGCTCCGGAAAACCCTGGGGCGCGTGAAGGGGCTGGATGGATGGGTCGACGCGTCCGGTGTGAGGCCGGCGTCAGTGATCCGCAGCGTAGGCGAGTGGCCGACTAGACGATCTCTCGCCAGGCGGTCGATCGCGGCGGGGCTCACGGGGTGCCGGAACGTGACCGCCCACGGCGCGGGGTATTCCGGAGCGCTGTCGGGAACGACGGCGACATAGTCGAAGGTACCACAGGGTGGCATCATTGATCTCTCCATACCTAACGAGTACCACCGTCACGTCGCGCGATCGATGACGACCGGCACGCATCTTCCGTATGACCTGCACGGCTGTGTGGTACCGCGTCCACCCTGCGCTTCGCTCGGTCCCTGATGACCAAAGTGCATGAGTCGACGTCGCCGGACTCCTCAATAGACGGACGCGGATCGCGCTAATCGGGCGGACAATCCGTCGGGTATGTCCGGCAACGCATGGAAGCGGCCGCGCCGACCCGGACTGCACGGCGCGCCTCGATGGGGATGCGGAACGCCGGCGCCACGATCATATATATGAGGATGAGCACGCGCACGAAGGTTGGCGGCACGCCCGCAACAGTCCGTCGCGTGAAACAGGCGCTCTGAAAGAGATATTGGCGGATGTGTGGCGACGCGCCGCGCCACGCAAGCTGCTCAAGCAGCACGGCGAGATCTGATCGTCTTCCGTGACCTTCCACTCGATGTCGGCTGCGAACGACGACAGATTTCGACCTGCGCTAAACCCGGAGCATCATGTCAACCGATCGCCGCAAGTTCCTCAAGGTCGCCGCCGTCACGAGCGGGGCGTTTCTGCTCACCGACACGCGCAGCTCGCTCGCCGCGTCGTTGATCCATCCGGACGCGCAGGATGACGCGCCCGGCAAGGCCGCCGCGCCGCTCAACATCCTGATCCTCGGCGGCACCGGCTTTACGGGACCGGAGCAGGTGAACTACGCGCTGGCGCGCGGGCACAAGGTCACGCTGTTCAATCGCAACAAGACGCGCCCCGACATGTTCAAGGGCAAGGTCGACCAGCTCATCGGCGACCTTGGCGCAGATGCAGACGCGCTCAAGGACAAGAAGTTCGACGTCGTGCTCGACAACCCGACGACGTTCCCGTTCTGGGTGCGGAACGCCGCGCAATACCTCGAGGGCAACGTCGGGCAGTACATCTTCATCTCGACGATGTCGGTGTACAAGGACAACAGCGTTCCGAATCGGGACGAGAGCGACGGCCTAACGCCGATGCCGGACGGCGTCGACCCGTACACGACCGTGCGCGAGGACGCCGGGAAATACTACGGCGCGCTCAAGACGTTCTCGGAGCAGGAAGTCGCGAAACACTACGGCAAGGCGTACACGATCGTGCGCCCGGGCCTGATCGTTGGTCCGCTCGACCGCTCGGATCGCTTCACATACTGGCCGGTCCGGATCGATCGGGGCGGGGAAGTGCTCTCGCCCGGGACGCCTAACGACCCGACACAGTTCATCGACTCGAAGGACCTGGCGGAGTTCATGATCCGCTTGGCGGAACAGAAGGTGACCGGGGCGTTCAACGCCGTCGGGAACGTGATGCAGATCGGCGACGTGTTCAACGGCATCAAGACGGCGATCGGGTCGAACGCGACGTTCACCTGGGTGCCCGCCGATTTCCTGACTGCGAACGGCGTTCGCGGCTGGCGTCACATGCCGATCTGGCTTCCGCCGACCGGGCCAACCGCCGGTTTCCTGCGCCGCAGCAACGCGAAAGCAGTCGCGGCAGGCCTGACGTTCCGTCCGCTTTCGCGCACGGCCAAGGACACGCTCGCGTGGCACAAGACGCGGCCCGAGGAAGAGCAGAAAGCGACGCTCGAGGGTGCGGTGGCCGGCATATCGCCGGCGAAGGAGGCGGAAGTGCTTGCCGCCTGGAAGGCGAAAGGGTAGAGCACGGCAGTTGTTCGGATATTCGCCGACACGTTAGGCCAGCGCCTTACAGCGGCGGTCCGCGCCGCCTCACGTCGTGACGCATCCTTCCGCCGAGTTTCTCGATCTGCAGGCCGCGCTGGCGGGCGAGTATTCGCTCCAACGCGAGCTCGGTCGCGGCGGCATGGGTGTGGTGTACCTCGCGCGCGACGTGCAGCTCGATCGCGACGTCGCCATCAAGGTCCTGCCGCCTCACCTCGCTCGTGACCCGGACGCGCGCGATCGGTTCGTGCGAGAGGCCCGCATGGCGGCCGGCCTCTCACACCCGCACATCGTCCCGATCCATCGCGTGAGTGAGGTGCCCGCAGGGCATCCCGGGCGCAGCGAGGGACCTCGCTTCGTCTTCTTCGTAATGAGTTACGTACAGGGCGAGACGCTCGGCGAGCGAATCCGCACACGCGGGCCGCTCCCGCCGGCCGAGGCGACGCGTGTGATGCGCGAAGTGGCTTGGGCGCTGGCCTATGCACATGGACACGGCATCGTCCACCGCGACGTGAAACCCGACAACATCCTGCTCGAAGCGGGCACCGGACGCGCAGTGGTGACTGACTTCGGTATCGCGCGCGGCGGTGGCGACCTGGGGTTGGTGACGGACCCGGGAAAGATCATGGGGACCGCGCATTTCATGAGTCCGGAACAGGCCGCTGGTGCACCCGTCGACGGCCGAAGCGACATCTACGCGCTCGGCGTGGTCGGCTATCTCGCGGTCAGCGGACGCCTGCCGTTCGAGGCTCCGAGCGTCCCCGCGCTGCTCGTGCGTCAGGCCTCCGAGCCGGCGACGAGCGTCATGCGCGCAGCGCCGGGACTGCCTCCGGCACTGGGCGCGGCAATCGACCGCTGCCTAACGCGCGATCCCGCCGGACGGTTCCCCGATGGAGAAGCGTTGGCGGAGGCGCTCGCGCCGGCGTCTGACGCGCGTCCGGCGCTCCCACCCACACTGCGGGCGTGGCTCTCGGCGCGAAATCCGCTGCTCGTCCCGTATCTCGCCTGGTCGGGAGGCTTCAGCATCCTCACGCTGGGGAACCTCTACGCGTGGTTGAATGGTGGCCGGGGCACGGGGCCTGTGGCCGTCACCATCCTGGCGACGATCGCTGCGTCTCCGCTTCTGCCGATCGTCGGTTTCCACCTGAACCAGGCGCACAGACAATTCCGTGCGGGGCACACACTCGCCGATCTCCGGGCGGCGCTCGCTGTCGCGCGTCGCGAGCGCGAGGAGAACGAAGCCATCGCGCGAAAGGAAACGGAGTCCCCCCGTCATCGCGTCCTGCGAACGCTCACGCTGGCCTCGGGCGCGTGGCTGGGTGCCACCGTGGGGTTGGGCATCGCAGGCGTCATCCACGAAAACCGCACCCCCATCGTGGTCTTCCTCGCGCCGCTGCTATCGACGATGCTGTTAGGAGCGGTGAGCAACGCACTCGACGTCCAGTTCATCCCGACCAGGATCCGCAACTGGTGGCAGTCGGGGATTCGGGAACGCCTCTGGAACAGCCGCGTGGGTGAGTGGCTCGCGCGCCGACTTGGCGCGCCCGAGCGCACGCAGCTCGCGGGCGCGTCGGCATTTCGCGCGACGGAAGCGGCGCTCGGCGTGGCGGCGTCGGAGCTGTTCGCGGCGCTGCCGAAGGAGTACCGTGAGCAGCTGTCGGAGCTGCCGGCGGTCGTCGCGGCACTCGAGGCACGTGCAGCCGAGGCGCGAGCGGAGATGGACGTGGTCGCCGCGATGGCGCCGTTAGGCCCCGAGAGCGCGGATGTGCTGGCCGCGCGGAAGAATGCGGCGGCGACACAGCTCGCGGAGAGCGTCGCCGCGCTGGAGGGGCTTCGTCTCGACCTGCTGCGCCTCCACGCGGGCGCCGGCGATCTTCAGCCGCTCACCACACTGATGGATGCTGCGCGACTGATTGGCGAGGACGTGGGTCGGCTTGTCGAGTCGCAACAGGAAGCGGAGCGCGCCGCGAGCGGGAACCGCGCAGCTAGTGTCGAACCGTGAGAGTCAGCTCGTAAAAGACTGCTCACGGAGCAAAGCGTCGTTATGCGGCGCCGGCGGAAGCTTGTGTCGGTCGTTTCGCTCTAAACGACCAGGTCCCTTACCCCTGACGAGTCAGCACGCATGAACAGGGCAAAAAGGGTGAACTCCGGTGCAACCCGGGACGCATCGACACCGCAAGACAACGGAAGACCTGACGCGGATGAACCACGATCACAACGATGACGCGGATTCATTCCGAGACATCCGAACCTTCTGCCCGACACCACTCCGAGAGAGGTTCTTTGGTCATCAGCAACGCCACCGAGGGCTTGCCTGGCGGACGGGAATGTGAGTGCCGGCGGAACCAATCCGCGTCATCGTCGTCATCGTTGTTAATCCGCGTTAGGTCTTGCCGTTCTTATTTGGGACAAGACTTTCGTCGACCTGCTTCGCCGCCGAGGTTCGGCTCTTTCGTTGTCGTTCGTTCTCGAGGTCCACGACCGACGAACCGATCACGCACACAACCTCCTCCTTGCGGATAGGAGCGAAGCCCCAGGCTATGCGTCGGAAGCGCCTCAGCGGAACAGATCTGTGCCCGGCGAGGTCTGGAAAGCGGGGATCAGCGGGATCTCCCCGTTCCACGCGCCGGCCATCGCAGCCCCGACACGCTCGGCGACCTCCTCGGTGATTTGCGAGCGGTGGCATCTCGCGGAACGCTCCGCCGCGTGGAGATCCTCCGGTGTGAACGGGACGCGCACCGTGAAATACTTGGCCTGTGGGACTACGAGCGGCGGCTCCGGGCGTGGCGGGTTCATGGCCCGCATTCCCTCGACGGGCAGATTCATATAGAAGACGCGTTCCGGAACCCCCGGTGCCCCGAAGCGCTGGAGCTGCGTCGCGATGTTGCTCACGAGGCGGTGGTCCGGGTGACCCGTGCCGCCATCGGGCCCCCAGGTGATCACCGCGTCGGGACGGAGGCGCGCGAGCTCGTCGGCGATGCGCTGTGTCACCCGGTAGATCAGCGTGCGGTCGCCGACATAGTCGCCGAGCTTGCCGTCGGGGAACCCGAGTAGGATCGGCGGCTGGATCCCGAGCGCCTGGGCGGCGCAGCGGGCCTCCTCGGCGCGCTGGCGGACGAGATCCTCGCCTGCAACGGTGGTCTCAGGGCGCGGGATGTGTCCCTGCTGCCCAGCGCCGGCGAAGCCGTCGGTTGCGATGATCAGGTAGACCTGGACGCCTTCGCGGGCGTAGCGGGCCAGGATCGGCGCGACGGGAACCTCGTCATCGGCGTGCGCGGCCAGCACCACCAGTGTCTTGGGCGCGGCGCCGGTGGACGTACCTTGGGAAGACGCGGTGTCTGGTGTGAACATCGCGAGCACGGCGAGGACGGCGACAGCGCGGACGTACATAGTCACCTCCCTTGAGGGCCCCTGGAGCGCGAGTCGCGGCCCGGACGCACCCCACGTCGGGGCCCAAGCTACGTCGCGAGCAGTCATGAAGCGAGCGCACGACGCCGTGATACGGCTTGCGCCTTCATTTGACGAGTCATGATGTCGCAGAGCTCGTCCACCGACTCCGCCAGCGAGTAGTAGACGCTCACGCCCGCTTTCCGGCGCGACACGAAGGCGTGGGCGTGCAGGAGCCGCAGGTGCTTCGACACGTTCGCCTGGCCAAGCCCCGTCTCGCGAACCAGCTCCGTGACGGTGCGCTCACCGCCACGCAGTGTGTTGAGTATTTCGAGGCGGGCGGGCTCCGCGAGCACCTTGAATCGCTCGGCGATCAGCAGGATCGCGTCCGGGGTCAACGCCGGCTTGCGCATGGAATTCCTCCTGGGCTGGTGGGTCGGACGGAAATATACGCAGGTTGGGAACCGTCCGGGGGGTTGCGTGGCTATATAACTATATTACTATCTAGTTATATAGTACATGCACTCCCAACGCTCCTCTCGGTAGTGGACGTCCCATGGCTCCTTCACGATTCCTCCTTGCACTCACGGCGATCGGCTTCGTCCAGCGCACAGCCTCCCAGGCCGGGGCGCAGCTTTCGCTGCGCGAGGCGTTCGCCGAAGCAACGCGCGCGGGCTACACCAACCGCATCGCCGCGGGTAATGCTGCAACCCAACGAGCACAGACGCTCGCTCCCCTGAAGGGCATTCTGCCCAACGTACGCGTCGAGGCTGGCTTTCTCCGTACCACCGATCCGACCGCCGTGTTTGGCACCACGCTGCGCCAGCGCGGCGTCACGCAGGCCAGCTTCGATCCGGCGCGCCTCAACTACCCGGGCGCCACCGGGAACTACCAAACCGGCATCGTGCTGGAACAGCCTCTGTTGAACGCCGACGCATGGACGGGGCGTCGAGCAGCGGTGCACGCCGCCGACGCCACGAGGGCGACGGAGGAGTGGACACGACTCTCGACGCGGGTGGACGTGGTGCGCGCCTATTACGGTGCAGTGCTCGCTGGCGAACGAGTCGAGGCGCTTCGCGCAGCCGCCCGTGCCGCCCACGCCCACGTCGCGCAGGCCGAGGCAATGGTGAAGCAGGGGCTCGTGACAAAATCAGATGCCCTCCTCGCCTCCGTGCGCGCGGGCGACGTCGACGCGCAACTCGCCGAGGCGGAAGGCGCCGCCAGCACGACACGCCGGCAGCTGGCGGTGCTGCTCGGCCGCGGCGCTGACGATCTGCCTAACGCTTTCGTCCAGGCGAAACACCTGCCGGCGAGCCAACGGATTCGAGCCGAAGTGGCCGGCGACACGGTCGCGCGCGCGGCAGAGCCGCGTGCCGACGTGCGCGCGGCCAGCGACGCACTCTCGGCAGCGCGAGGCGACGCACTTCGGGCCAAGGCGTCGCTACTTCCGCGCCTCAACGGCTACGCGCGCTACGACTGGAACTCGGCCTCCGGTCTCTACGCCGACGATCGCAACTGGACGGTTGGCGTCCAGGCATCCTGGAGTCCGTTCGCTGGAGCCAGCGAGCTCGCCGATATGGGAGCGACTGCCGGGCGTGCTCGGGCCGCACAAGCGCAAGTGGAAGCTGCGCGTGCGAACGCGCAACTCGAGATCGAGCAGACCCGCACGGCGCTTGCCATCGCGCTCACTCGCCTCGACATCGCCGAACAGGCAACGGCACAGAGCACGGAGGCACATCGCATCGTGGGCCGCAAGTACGGCGGCGGCCTTGCCACCATGGTCGAGCTGCTCGACGCCCAGGCAGCCGAGACCGAGAGCGTGCTTGCGCTGTCAGCGGCACGCTGGGGCGCGATCGTCGCCGCGGCCGAACGACGCCGCGCGCTCGGACTCGACCCCGCGTCGCTCGCGTCGCTCGACGACGTGAGCACGGTGGCCGCGCACGATGCGCAACCGGCCATTGATTCATCGACACTACCTAACGAGGTCAAAAAGCCATGACCGAGCAACGGATCCGTGCCTCGCGCGCGGCACGAACCGCCGTTATCGGCGTCGGTCTCGTCACATTCGCCGCCGCATGCGGCCGCACGCCGGAATCGAACACTCAGCTCGCGACACCCGCGCCGAGTACCGGCGCGATCTACATCGTCCACGACACGACGATCGACGCGACGTTCGACGCTGCGGGTGTCGCTGCTCCGATTCAGCAAGCGACGCTGAGCACCAAGTTGATGGGCACAGTCACCGACGTCCTTGTGCGAGAGGGCGACCACGTGACGACTGGCCAGGTGCTCGTGCGCATCGACGCCCGCGACCTGTCCGCGAAGTCAGCTCAGGTCACGGCATCGATCGCTGAGGCCGACGCGATGCATCGCGACGCTATCGCGCAGGCCAATCGCATCCGCGTGCTCTACGCTGATAGCGCCGCGACCCGGGCGCAGCTCGACGCGGCCGAAACCGGACTCGCGCGAGCAGAAGCGGGACTGAAAGCCGCACAGGCGGCGGCGTCCGAGATCGGCGCAGTCGCCTCCTACTCGACCGTTCGCGCTCCGTTCGCCGGAATCGTGACGAAGCGCTTCGTCGATGCGGGCGCATTCGCGGCTCCGGGTGCACCGCTCGTTGCGATCCAGGATGTGTCGACGCTCAGGATCAGCGCGAGCACGACACCGGATATCGCTCGCGGACTACACCGCGGGCAGACTCTCACCGCGCTCGTCGAGCGCACGCCGGTAGGAGTCACGATCGAGGGCGTCGTCCCGGCCGTGGCCGGCAGCCTCTACACGGTCAACGCGCTCGTG
>Ga0075424_100006632_pt1 | contig 11151 bp, 15 predicted proteins | sample SoiMethybrSBSTD3_FD_75301 | JGI IMG/M metagenome (GOLD analysis project Ga0075424, IMG submission 75301) | Bulk soil microbial communities from a Populus tree surrounding site in Tennessee, USA - Soil MetaG P. TD hybrid SBSTD3 | ecosystem: Environmental > Terrestrial > Soil > Tree plantation...
CGCGCGTGCCGTGGGGCGGGACTTGAAGGGCAAGGTCTCGGCGGTGCTCTATGCCTCGGCGATCCTGCTGGCCTTCGTCAAAGTCTGGGTTGCAGACGCGCTCTATGTGCTGGTCGCGCTCATCTGGTTCATTCCCGATCGGCGCATCGAGCGGAGCTTGCCGAACGCGTAGTGAGTTGCGACCCTACGTTTCTTCCGGCGCCGCGTGGTGAGGCAGAGGTCTGCAAAGGGCTTCTGCGCCGTTTGTCCCCTCCAATCCTGCTTTGACCGCCATGTCCGGCTGAGTCTGCCACCAGTTTTGCCACCAGTGGCGCCCTACAGCCCCTTGAGGTATTCGATGAGGTCCCTCTTCTCTTGGTCGCTGAGGCTCAGCTTGAAGAACGCGTCGTAATGGGCCACCACATCGAGCAGCGTCGCGAAGCGGCCGTCGTGATAGAACCCGCCCTTCTGATGTGTCCAGAGCCCCGCCAGCGGCGCCGTGCGATACATGTGCGTAGGCGACCGGTCCGCCTGGAAGGCGTCGACGCCGATCTCGGCGGGCGCATGCAGGTTGTTGCCCGGCTCGGTGAAGAGCGGCGGCACGTGGCAGCTCGCGCACCGCGCCTTGCCGTCGAACAGCGCCTTGCCGCGGGTCGCCGCCGCCGCGTTGAAGGAACCAGCGAGCGCCTTGGGTGCGGGGATTGACAGTTGATAGAAGTGGAGGGCTGCGAGCTTCGCGGTCAGCCGGTCGGGCACGCCGCGAGTGTTGCCGGAGCCGCTCCGCGCCGCCACCGGGTACTGGTCCTGGCTGCTCAGGCGCGCATCGAAGAACGTGCCCGAGCCGTGCATCTCGGTCGCGCCAACGTACGCGTTCCAGTAGGTGACCGAGCCGAACCCGGTCCACGTGTGCAGGTTGACGCCCGCGAGGCCGAAGGCAGGTGGGATGAGCGTCCCGGCCTGCTTCCCATCCGGCCGGAACGCCTTCCCGTCCTTGTCGAGCTCTGCGTCGAAGCGGCCCGGCCCCCAGCTCGCGAGCACCGTCTTGACGGTCGCGAGATCGACGCCAAGGAGATCGGTGAAGGGTTTGAGGTTTGGCGAGAGCGACACGATCGCGCCGACGTTCAAGTCGCGGTTCGCCCAACCGTCGAGGCGCCTGCCGATCCCGGGGGCGAACGCGTCATCGACGGTCGAGTGACAAAAGGCGCATTGGATGCCGATTGATCTCATGTTGCCGCGCGCGTCGAAGAAGCCCGTCACCCCCACGACCGCATTCAGCTTGAGCAGCGCCAAGGTCGTTGCGGGGTCGTCGAGGTCCACTTTCCCTGCCTTGAGCTGTGCCTTCAGGGCCTGGGGCAGGGCGTCCAGATCCACCTTGAGCCCGACGGCCAGCGCGGTCTTCGGGCTCACGCCGCCGCCCACGCCGCCATGCTTCTCGCCGGTGATGGCTTTGTGGAGCTGCAGCGCGTCGCCCCAGAACGCTTCATCGCCGAACGTGTCGAATCGGAAGGTCTGGCGCCCGTCCCGCACCATGCGGTTGGCGTTATCCTCGATCACGTTGTCGAAGCCCCGGGGCACCCTCGTGGCCGGCACAGTGCCCCCGGGGTCCACCGCCCGCACGGCACCGATAAGCCCAACGGCCACGAGCCCTGCTCCGACCGACAGCCTGGCGCTGCGAGGGATAACGGTTCGCATGAGGATCCTCCTTGGGACGGCACGGAGCCGGACTGACGGCCGTATCACTATCACGAGTAGTGGCTAGTGAGAGTGTACCGAGGCGTACCGCGGCCGGTAAGGGTGGGAGAAACTCGCAGCATGCCTCGTCCTCACGCCTCGGCAAGCAGAGCCTCGCCCTCGACTCGCACCAACCGGGAACGCACGGGCCGCGTAGCTGGCCCGCGGATGACGGCGCCGGAGGTTACGTCAAACTGACTGCCGTGGCAGTGGCACGTCACCGTCGTGCCGTCCAACTTGCCCATCGCGAGTGAGCACCCGGCATGGGTACAGGTATCATCGAAGGCATACAGATGTCCGCCCGCATTCGCTACGTCGACCTTGGTTCCCGCGACATCAAAGACGCGCATCTGCCCCGGAGCGACATCCTTCGAGTTACCAATTCGTACTAGCATGACCTTACCCTCCATATCGTCGTGCGCCAGAAAACCTGCGCCTGGTTGCCGTGCGCCCTTGCTGAGCTGCGAGATGTGTCAAGCACACGTACCCTCCGTATCGTTTCACGAGGAGTGTAATGTCGATGATGGCCACCAGATTGATCAGCTGGACGACGGTGAACACGATGTCGCGGATCATGACAGCATGGATTAGAAACAGGGCCGAGGAGACACACCAAAGGGAATAGGCCTTCAGACTGATGCCTGCGGAGCAATGTTCCTTGCGCAAGTGAGTAATCTGCGGCGCGTAGGCGATGACCACCACTCCAATCCCGGCAAATCCCAGAATCTCGGGAGAATTCATCATGCAGTAGCTCGCGACGTGCCATTCACACGGCGAAGGCTCGCGGGCTCCCCGACGCGCGCCAATAGCACGATCGTACCATCCAGGCCCACATCCATCACGGCGCGCGCTAGGAGGTCTTCTTCGGTACAGCGGTGCGGCAGCCTGCGCCACGGCGGTGGTGACGGGGCGAGAACCCGCGCCGTTAATCGATGAGCCCGCGCCGCTGCGCGTGGGTCACCGCCTCAAGGCGGTTGTGGGTGCGGAGCTTGCGGTTGATGTGGTGCAGGTGGTTGCGGAGCGTCTGGGCGGAAATGCTCAGCCTGCGGGCGATGGTCGCGGAGTTGCGGCCTTCGGCGAAGAGCTTCAGGATGCGGCGCTCCTGCTCGGAGAGAGGCTCGACAGGTGCGTGAGAGGACGGGTCGCCGGCGAGCGACACAAGTTGTCGGGCGACCTCAACCATGCCATAGAACCGCTCCTCGTTGCGCCGACGCTGGTCGACGTCGCGCGCCAACCGCACGTAGAGGCGGCGTCCCGTGCGCTGGTTGTCGAAGATGATCGTTGAGACGTTCACCCAGATCCGGCTCCCAGACCGAGTACGTACCTCCAAGTCGAAATTGGGGATCCCGCCTGAGGTTCCGTCCCAGCGACGGGTCGCCGCTTCCGAGCCCCCGGCGAGCGCGCTGGTGCCCAACGCGTCCTGCGCCTTAAGCACCTCGTCGATGTTGCGGTGGAGCACCTCGCTCGCCGGGTAGCCGAACAGCCGCTCGGCGGCCCCACTCCAGGAGCAGATCTCGCCGCCCTCGGTGACCGTGTACGCGGCGTCCGCGGTCTGCTCGAGCAGCGCGAACAACTCCGATTCGAGCATCGCTCTCCTCGCGACCCCCCGTCGGAAATGCTAGTGCTTCAGGTCCACGTGGGCCAGACCGGCATCCGCGCACAGGACGCGCGTATCTCCAGATGGTACGAACGCTTCATTGTGACCGCACGAGTCACGCCATAACCATACCCCCGTAGCAACGCGTTCAGAGAACCATGGCATACACAAGGAGATTCAAGCATGAAACGTCTCGCCCTTACCGCCCTCGCCGGCGTGCTCGGCGTCGGGATACTCGTCGCATCGCCCGACACTGCGGCGGCCCAAAAGAAGGCGGAGCCTAACAGCGCGTACAGGATGCACCCCGACACCGCGGCAGCCCGGCTTCACGAGCCGCCGGGCGGCGCGTACAAGAAGGTCAGCACGCTCGTTCCGCTCCCCGACTTCGTCCCCGGACTCGGCACCCTGTACGTCGATCCGGCTACACTGCCTGCGGGGCCGTTTCTCGCCTATGACCACCAGGGCAACTTGGCGAGCTCTATCTACATGATCCCGCTCAAGGACATGAACGCCCAGAAGGCGTTCAGCGACCTCAAGGTCGCCCAGGAGCGCGTCGATCACGTGGACATCGTCTTCAACGCGGGCCATCCCGGCGTGGCGGAGCCGCACTATCACGTGATCGTGTGGTACGTCTCGCCGCAGCGTGCGGCCCAGCTCGCCAGGTGACGAAGCCGTCACGGCGCGAGTTCCTGAAAGCCGGCGGGCTGGCGCTCGTCGGCTTCGGGCTCGTGCCGACCCGCCGGGTAGCCACGTTCCTCGGAGCGCGGCTGCGTTCGGTGGCCGCTCTCGAAGTGATCGAGATGCGCAGCGACGCGCTCGGCTCCCGGGTATGGTTCGATCCAATCGGGCTCTACGTGGAACCGGGTGCGACGGTGCGCTGGATCGTGCGTGAGAACGTGCACACGGCGACCGCCTACCACCCGCGCAACGACAATCATCCCTTGCGAATCCCGGAGAGTGCAGTGCCGTGGGACTCGGGGTTCCTCGTGAATCCAGGCGATCACTTCGACGTCACGCTCACGGTACCCGGGGTCTATGACTACTACTGCATGCCCCACGAAGCTGTGGGGATGGTAGGCAGGATCGTTGTGGGGCAACCGCGCGGGCTGGACGCCGAGCCGTTCGACTACTGGGTGGGCAGGCCGGGAACCGACAGCTGGCACCACGTCCCCGACCCAGCCCGGCATGCCTTCCCGAGCGTCGCGCAGATCCTTGCCGAGCGCCGAGTGCATCCGACCGGACCGCAGAGCTGAGATGGGTAGACACAACTCACTCTCCCGATGGCATCCGCTCGCGGCAGAGCTACGGCAAGCTGAAGGAGAAGACAGTGAGTGATGGATGCTTTGTGCAGTGGAACCTCAACTCGATGGAAGGATGTGGAACAATGTCTCGACTCGGTATCGCGCCGCCGGCGGGCAAGTGGCGCCGGTCAGCGACCATGGGACGCACACTCGCGGCGATGGTGGGCCTGGTCACCGTTTCGCTCGCTGGTCCCGCAAGTGCCCAGCAGCAGCGGGTGGATCCGACATGGCTGAGCTTTGACGCGGCCGCCAAGACCGTCCGCTTCCAGTTGATCGCTGGGCTCACCGGGCTGAACGGCGCCCTGAACTACAACGGGTTCCGCGATGGGGGACTCACACTTGTCGTGCCCATCGGGTGGAAGACTGAGATCGCCTTCCGCAACCACGACGGGATGTTGCCGCATAGCGCGGAGGTGATCGCTCCGCAGACGCCGCTGCCGACGCAGTCCGTCGATCCTGCGATCGCCCGTGCCTTCACGCTCCAGCTCTCGGCGGGACTTCCTTCGGAAGCCAGGGACGAAATGCGCTTCGCCGCGCACCCTGCAGGGGAGTACCTGATCTTCTGCGGCGTGCCCGGACACGGCGCCGCCGGGATGTGGATCCGGCTCCGAGTCAGCGCGACGGCTACGACGCCCGCGTTGCTGCTCACGCCAGCGCCACGCGCAAGTTGAGACTTAATGCCGGAGGTGAGATGGTAAGAGGCTTCAGCGCAATGACGATCGTTGAGCGGCTGGCTCGGTTTGCGGCCTGCGCGTCCTATGACAATCTGTCGAAGGCGGCGCGCGAGCAGCTCAAAATCCACGTGCTCGATGCCCTGGCGTGCGCGATCGGCGCCCTCGACGGAGAGCCGGTGCGTCTCGTGCGCACCCAGGTGGAGGAATTCGACGGCTCCGGGCCGTGCTCGCTGATCGGCGGCGGCACCGCTTCCCCCGATCGGGCGGCTCTCTACAACTCGGCGCTCGTCCGCTACCTCGACTTCAACGACAGCTACCTCGCGAAGGGCGAGACCTGCCACCCGAGCGACAACCTCGGGGCCGTGCTCGCCGCCGCTGAATACGCGCGGGCGTCGGGTCGCGACTTCCTCGCCGCGCTCGCCCTGGCCTACCAGGTGCAATGCCGGTTGAGCGATGTGGCGCCGGTGCGCGACGCGGGTTTCGACCACGTCACGCAGGGTGCGTACGCGGTCGCCGCTGGCTGCGCGCGGGCGCTCGGCCTCGATCCCGCCCGCACCGCCCACGCGATCGCAATCGCGGGCACCGCATTCAACGCGCTTCGCGTCACCCGCACCGGCCCGCTGTCGCACTGGAAAGGCCTCGCGTATCCCAACGTCGCCGGGGCTGTCACGCGGACCACATTCCTCGCCCGCCGCGGCATCACCGGTCCGCTCGAGGTGTTCGAGGGTGAGAAGGGCTTCATGGATGCCGTGGCCGGCTACTTCGAGTTGGACTGGGAGACCGAGGACCTCGAGCGGGTCACGCAGACGATTCTGAAGAAGTACAATGCGGAAATCCACTCGCAAAGCGTACTCGAAGCCGTGCTCGAGCTACGTGCTCTAGAGCACCTCTCGGCGGCCGACGTCGAGCGCGTGGAAGTCGATGTCTTCGACGTCGCTTATCGCATCATTGGCGGAGGTGAGGAGGGAGACAAGAGGGTGGTCCGCACGAAGGAAGCAGCGGATCACAGCCTCCCCTATCTCGTGGCGGTTGCCCTCTTGGACGGCGAGGTCATGCCGGAGCAGTACCGGCCCGAGCGCATTCGACGTGACGACGTGCAGGCCCTGTTGCTGCGTGTGGCGGTGCGCCCCGATGACGGATTCTCACGCCGCTTCCCGGCCGAAATGCCCTGCCGCGTGCGGGTGACCCTGCGCGACGGTCGAGTGCTGACGGCGGAGCTAGCGGACTACCCCGGCTTTCTCACGCGCGGGCGGACGTGGGAGGCTGCCCGTGAGAAGTTCGAGCGGCTCGGCGCACCGTACACCACGCCCTTGCTGCGGGACCGAATCGCCGCCACGGTGGCCGACTTGGAGCGGCTCCGCGTACCTGAATTGACGAGCCTGCTCGCGGCCGTGCGGCTCTCCGGGCCCGCGACGGCAACAAAGGAGGCAGCCCGATGACGAGCGCAATCGCGCCCAAGGCCAATGCGACCATCGAAACCACGCGGGTGTTCGACTACCTGCGAACCAACCAGCGGAGCGCCAAGCCCCGCCACGAGGGCCTCACCGAGATCCGGGGTCCGTACTACAGCGCCATGGGGCCGCGGTATCTCGCGGACGTGCTCGAGACCATGGGGCCGTACGTCGATGCGCTAAAGTTCGCGGGGGGCTCGTTCACCCTGATGCCCCGGCGCTCGCTCAAGGAGCTCATCGATCTCTGTCACCGCCACGAAGTGGCCGTCTCCACCGGGGGGTTCATCGAGCGGGTCCTCACCCAAGGAGCCGGCGCGGTGGACCGCTATATCCGCGAGTGCCGCGACCTCGGCTTTGATATCATCGAGATCTCAAGCGGCTTCATCACCCTGCCGGCCGCCGACTGGCTGCGGCTCGTGGAGCGCGTCCAGCAGGCGGGGCTCAAGGCCAAGCCCGAAGTCGGCATCCAGTTCGGCGCCGGCGGCGCCACGCGCGCCGCGGAGCTCGAGCAGGAGGGCACGCGAGACGCTGACTGGGCGATCCGGCTGGCGCGGCGGTTCCTGGATGCGGGTGCCTATCTGATCATGATCGAATCCGAGGGGATTACCGAGAACGTGAAACGGTGGCGCACCGACGTGGCGGCGCGGATCGTCGACGCGCTCGGCCTCGAGCGCGTCATGTTCGAGGCGGCTGATCCGGACGTGTTCGCCTGGTATGTGAAGAACTACGGACCCGAGGTGAATCTGTTCGTGGATCACAGCCAGATCGTCCAACTCGAGTGCCTGCGGGCGGGGATCTGGGGCACGGCGGACGTGTGGGGGAAGGTCGTCACGTACAAAGGATGAGGGGAATGGATGAGGGGAAGTTGTCCGGAATGCGGCGTGCCCGAGTGGCCGGCTTAGTCGAAAAGGAGCATCCCATGATCAAGCTCAAACGTGCCTATGACCCTGCGGCGGGTGACGACGGCGCGCGCTTCCTGGTGGAGCGACTATGGCCGCGGGGTGTTAGGAAGACGCGCCTAAAGCTCGCTGGGTGGCTCAAGGACGTCGCGCCGAGCGCGGACCTGCGGAAGTGGTTCAGCCACGACCCGAAGAAGTGGCCGGAGTTTCGGCGGCGGTACTTCACCGAGCTGCGCGCGCATCGCGCGGCCTGGCGGCCGCTCCTCACTGCGGCCCGGCGTGGCCGGGTGACCTTCGTCTACGCCTCGCACGACGCCGCGCGCAACGGCGCCGTCGCGCTGAAGGCGTTTCTCGATCGGCGGCTATGAGCGCGTGGCGCGACGCGGTACGATTCGCGCTCGCGCGAGGCGACTCGTAGTGGCTGGACAGCGCGTCTTCTCAGGCGTCCAGCCAACCGGGAAGCTCCACCTCGGCAACTACCTCGGCGCGATCAGCCTCTGGGTAGCCGCGCAGGCAGAGCACGAGGCGATCTTCTGCATCGCCGATCTGCACGCATTGACGACCCCCGAGGCAGTGCGGGCCACCCACCTCAGGGCCAAGGTGCGCGAGACGGCGGCCGTGCTCGTGGCCTGCGGCATCGATCCCACGCGCGCGATCCTATTCGTTCAATCGCGCGTCGACGCACACGCAGAATTAGCATGGCTCTTAAGCTGCGTGACGCCGGTCGGCTGGCTCGAGCGCATGATTCAGTTCAAGACCCGGTCAGCGGATCTCGAGAGCGTAGGGACGGGGTTGCTCGCGTACCCCGTGCTGCAGGCGGCGGACATCCTGCTCTATCGCGCCGACGTGGTCCCTGTCGGTGAGGATCAGCGGCAACACATTGAGCTCACCCGCGACGTCGCGCGGCGGTTTCACGCGCTCTTCGGGGAGGTGTTCACGCTCCCGGAAGCGATGGTCCGGCCGAGCGGCGCGCGGATCATGGGCTTGGACGATCCGAGCGCGAAGATGAGCAAGAGTCTGGGAGAGACCCGGAAAGGCCATGCGATCGGCCTGGTCGATCCCCCGGATGTGATCCGCCGCGCGATCACGCACGCGGTCACCGATTCCGGGCGTGAGGTCCGGCCCGAGCACGCGTCCCCGGGTGTGACCAACCTCCTGGCCATCTATGAACTGCTGTCGGGCCGGGGCCGTGAGGCAGTGCAGGCCGCGTTCGTGGGAAAGGGCTACATGGTCTTGAAGCGTGCGGTCGCGGACTTGGTCGTCACGACCCTCGAGCCCATTCGGCAAAGGTACCTGGATCTGTCGGCCCAGCCGGAGGCGCTCGATGCCATGCTCGCTGAGGGCGCGGAACGCGCCCGTCTGCTCGCTGGGCCGACGCTCGACCGGGTCAAACAAATGATGGGGTTGGACGAGAGATCTCATGTTCCCTTCCCACTGTCAGACTCCAAGGAGGGCTGATGTCGTCCAATCCGAGACGGCCCGTCATCAAGAGAGTGTTCAAGGTGGGCGATCACGTGACCTGGAATTCGGAGGCTGGGCACGTGAGCGGGACAATCATCAAGGTCCACACCACAGACGTTAATTACAAAGGGTACACCCACCACGCGAGCGAGGCTGAGCCACAGTATGACATCAAGAGCGACAAGACCGACCACATCGCCTTACACAAGGGCTCCGCATTGCGAAGGATGAACGACTGAGGGACCATGCTGATGCGTCAGAGCACTGCGGCAGCCACTGTCTATCCCACCCTCGAAGCGTTGCTGGCCGCTGTGCGTGCCTGCCGGACGTGCGAGGCACATCTGCCGCTCGGCCCGCGTCCGGTGCTGCGTGCCGGTGCAACCGCCCGCATCCTCGTCGTGGGGCAAGCGCCCGGCGTGCGCGTACACACGACTGGCATTCCGTGGGACGACCCGAGCGGGGAGCGCCTGCGCGCGTGGATGGGGGTGGACAGGGATGTCTTTTATGACGAATCGCGTATCGCTATCATTCCAATGGGCTATTGCTATCCGGGGCGAGGGAATGGCGGAGATATGCCGCCGCGCCGTGAATGCGCGACGTTATGGCTCGATCAATTGCTGGGCCGGCTGCCTCGGATTGAACTGACTCTACTCATTGGTCAGTATGCCCAGCGCCACTTTCTGGGCAGTCGCCGCAAGCCGTCGCTGACTGCAACCGTCAGGGCTTGGTGGGAGTACGCTCCGCACTACCTGCCGCTGCCCCACCCGTCTCCGCGTAATCAGCCGTGGTTCAAGCATCATTCTTGGTTTGAGCGGCAACTCGTGCCCGTGCTGCGCGCACGGATCAAAGTGCTGGCTGAGCGGTGAACGGCTGCAGAACTCCTCCGGCCGCATCCGCTCGAGGTAGATCCATTGTTTCGGGTCGTCATCGCGCCGACGCCACCGTTTTGCCCCCAACTCTTGCTGAACTCCTAGCGAGTTGCGACCTTACGTTTCTTCCGGCGCCGTAGCCAAGTGGTAAGGCAGAGGTCTGCAAAACCTCTATTCGTCGGTTCGATTCCGACCGGCGCCTCTTTGCCGCGCAGCGGCCGCGCAGGAGGTGCAACGTGTGGAGCATTCCGAGCTGGGCCATCGGCACCGCGTTCGTCGTCTGCGTGGTGGCATGCGCGCAAGTCGTGGTGCGACGGTTGATCGGAAGCACCGAAAAGAGCGCCGGGCAGAACCCCGCCGAGCCCGACGTCGCGCGGCTTCCGCAGGCGCTCGACGACGTGCAACGCAGGCTCGGCGAGCTCGAAGAGCGTATGGACTTCGCCGAACGGCTGCTGGCGAAGGAACGAGCCAGCGAGCGCTTGAGCCCACCCCACGGGTGACATGGCCCGACTCCTGATCATCGACGACGACGTCACGCTCCGCCAGGCATTGACGAAGCACTTGGAACACGTCGGCCATGAGGTCCGACAGGCCGCGGACGGCGACGCAGGGATCCGCGCGTACGAGCGGCACGCGGCGGATCTCGTGATCGTCGATATCTTCATGCCCGGGCAGGGTGGGCTGCAGACGATCGGCCGGCTGCGCCGCGAATGGCCGGCGGTAAAGATCGTGGCGATGTCCGGGGTCAAGAGCGCGGGCGCGATCGATGTGGGCGGGCATGCCGTGGCCCTGGGGGCCGATCGCTTCATCACGAAACCGTTCGAGGCCGCCGACCTGGTCAGCCTGGTCGACACGCTCTTGCGCGAGACGCAAGGCCGCTCGCGGTAGCCGGGAGATCTGCGATGGCGCGTACACACGACTCGCTGCGCGAGGGCGCCCGACTCGGCCTCGTCGTCGCGACGAGCATCTGGGTCTGGCTCGCCGTGGTCGACGCCGCCGTGGGACAGCCGTTCCGCACATTCACCGTACTGGGCGGCGTCGCCCTCTTCACCATCCTGCATTACTTGTTCAACGTCGTCTACGGCATCGCCATCGTGTCCCTGGTCCACGGCGCCGCGCGCGAGCCGAGTCTCGTGATCGGCATGGCGTTCGGGTTCCTCGTCATCGAGTTCGGCTTTGTGATGGTCAC
>Ga0075424_100006633_pt1 | contig 11150 bp, 10 predicted proteins | sample SoiMethybrSBSTD3_FD_75301 | JGI IMG/M metagenome (GOLD analysis project Ga0075424, IMG submission 75301) | Bulk soil microbial communities from a Populus tree surrounding site in Tennessee, USA - Soil MetaG P. TD hybrid SBSTD3 | ecosystem: Environmental > Terrestrial > Soil > Tree plantation...
GGACGGGAAAATAGCCGTCGCCGCCGAGCGCCTCGCCCGTCGTTTCTAGCCAGCTCTCCGCGAAAGCCGACTGCAGGAACTTCACCACCGGCCCCTCGACGCGGACGTTGGTGTCGCGCCATTTGCCATCTGCGCGGCCGTCGCCCAGCCATTCATCGCTGATGCCGTAGCCCCCGGTGAAGCCGATTTTGCCGTCAATCACTATGATGCGGCGGTGGCTGCGGTAATTGTAGCGCAGCAGCTTCCACCACAGGACCAAAGCCGGCGCTTCTATGCGGCGGAAACGTTCGACGTGACAGCCGCCGTCTCTCATCGTCGTCAGGATTTCTTCCGCAACGCTGGTGCCGTGATCATCGAGTAGAATGTGCGCCTTTACTCCGTTCCGGCACCGCTCCGCGAAAGTCTCGGCGAACTGGCGGGTTATAGAGCCATTCTCGAAGAAGTACTGCATGAAAGTGATGGTGGATTTGGCGTTCTTTATATCGGCGAGCATAGTCGGGAAGGTGCCGTCGCCGTTCAACAGGATGTCGATCTTATTGCCAGCGACGATCGGCGCATCCGTATGCGCCTCGATCGTCGGAAAAAAGCTCGACTCGCCCAGCGTGATCGGGGGGATCTTTTCGACGTTCACAACCTGGGCGCAGCCGATGGCGATGAGGAAAACGAGAGCGAGCGGCAGTTTCGCGCGGCCCATGGTCGAACATGCGGACGTAACGGATTCAATTCAAGTGGGGTAAATTCCTGAGTGATCTTCTTTGCCCTCGTGCTTCCGTTAAGCAGAAGGAGGGTCGAGGATGACAGATGTCTTTCAATACGACGGCTTTCCTGCCACGCTGTAACGTGCGAGCGCGTACGGCGGCGAAGGCGAAGCGCGGGCAAAGCAAGGGCGGCGGCGGGCGAAAACAAGGGAAGCGGCTTTGGGCCGCGGCCGTGGTCGTGCTGCTGCTCCTGGCCATGACCGCCGCGTGGCGCTGGACGCCGCTCGCGGAGCAGATCGACATACGGAAGATCATCGCCTGGTCGGTGTCTCTGCGCGAGAACCCGGCGCGCCACGCGATCATTCTCGCCGCCTACGTCGTCGGCAGCCTCCTCTCTTTTCCGGTGACGCTGCTCATCTTCGCGACCGCTTTCGTCTTCGGTCCTCTGGCCGGCACGGCGTATTCGCTCGCGGGATGTATGCTCGGCGCCGCCGTCACATACGGCGTCGGCTACTTCATGGGAAAGGATTTCGTCCGCCGCCTCGTAGGCGAGAAGTGGCGCAAGGTCGAGAAGGCCATCGGCCAGACCGGAATTCTCGCGATTGCCGCCATGCGCCTATTGCCCGTCGCGCCGTTCACGATCGTGAACGTCGTCTCCGGCGCATTTCGCGTGCCGGTGCGGAACTATTTCGTCGGGTCGCTTCTCGGACTCGCCCCGGGCATCCTCGTGATCAATTTTTTCGCCCGCCAGTTCGCGCGCGCCGTGCGCGAACCCGGGCCCGCGAGCTATGCCCTGCTTGCGCTCGCGGTCCTTCTCACCGTCGTAGGAACGATCTGGCTCAAGCGTAAGGCCGCAAAGACCGCTTAGCCGCGCTCGCCGCGATATCTTTCTTGCGCGTCCGACTCTTTTCTGGTAGTCTCGGTAGCTCACTTTATTGATGTCATGATTTTCCGCGGAACGCTGCGTCGCCCAGCCTTGCTCGCGCTCCTTGTCCTGCTGACGCAGGGCTGCTGGAGCAAACCCGTTGTCGTCTCCTTTCCTGCTAATGTTCCTAAGGCCGCGGAACATTCTCTCGCGCTAGAAACAGCGACCGAACCCGCGAACGACTTGGGCGCCGAAGAAACAGCGCCTGCGGAGACCGCGACCGCATCATCCGAGACGCCGGCCGCAACACTGCCGCAGGCGATCGAGGGCGGACGGCGGCTCGAAGCAATGCTCCCGGAGTCGCGGCTGGCGGCGCCGGACAAAGATCTGGCGGGGGCTGCGACCAAATATGACACGCGCGTGTATTCGCGCACCGTCGGCGCGCCGCTCGTGCTCGCGTGGCAATACCGGCAGGATCCCGAGGGCGTGATCGTCGGCTTCGATTTCTCAAATCGCGGCGGCAATCGCATTCTTCCCGAGCGCTACAACATCGACAAAAACCTCTTCTTCACGCGCGACTTTCAGTTCCGCTTCGACGACCGGGCGCGCCAGGACATCCATCTTTCCGTGACCGACTGGGCCGCTTCGCAGGACCGGCAGTTCCGCCTGAGCGAGCTGATGAACAGCGTGCTCCATTTCTTTCCGCGCAGATACGTCCCGGCGATCGCCGCGGCCGGCGGGCGCTCGATCGTAACGCTCCCGACGGGCGAGCGGGTCGAGTTCGACGCCGAAACGCACGAGGTATTGAGCGGCGTGCTCGCCGAGGCGCCGGTCGATCTCAACCCCGACCGGACGAAGCGGCGCTTCGCCGGCATTGATTATGTAGGCAAAGGTCTGGTCGTGCGCGCCGACGCGCGCGGTACCGACCCGCGGCTCGGCACGACGGCGACGATCGTCGCCTCTGAGCCGGGCTGCGCCGGCGGCGGCTGCAAAAAACTCTGCCGCGTCGCATCGAAGGAGCTTTGGGAGCAAAAAGGTGCGGTGCGCTTCAAGTTCCCGACGGACGAGGAATTCGACCGCTACCTACACTCGCGCTGCGGCTTCGGCATCCCGCAGGGCGGCGACAATGCCGTCGCGGCGTTGTATTAGGGGCCGCCCATAGTTCGCCCGCACGATTTACTTTGATCTTTGCCGCCGCTTCGGATACAATCGATAAAATTTCCTTTCGTGCGAAAGGCCTTATGAGAGCAGTTCATCGATCCATTCGGTTGATTTATCTTGTAGCGATCGTCTTTCTGCTCCTGTCGGCAGCGGCTTTCGCCGCCGCGGCGCCCGAGCGGATCAAAATCAGCACGGCTTCGATCACCGCCAGTACGCTGCCGCTCTGGATCGCAACGGAACAAGGCATCTTCAAGAAGCACGGCATCGAAGCGCAGACGGTTCTGATCCGGGGCGGCCCGACGATGCTCGCCAGTCTCGTCGCCGGGGACACACCGATCGCTTTTACGACCGGCGTGCCGTTTCTCGGCGCGGTGGCGCAGGGCAATCAATTTAAGATGCTAAGCTGCATCTCTGACAAAAATACCTGGAAGCTGATCGCGCAGCCGGACATTAAGAAGGCCGACGATCTGCGCGGCAAGAATATCGGAGTGCAGACGATCGTCGGCAGCACGTGGATGAATTCAATGCTGGCGCTTGAGGTACTCGGGCTTGAGCCCAAGCGCGACCGCATCAATTTCATACCGACCGGCGATCCGGTGACGATGGGGAAGGCGATCGAGACGCACCGGATCGACGCCGCGGTGCTCGATCCGACGACGAGCCGGCAGCTCGTCGGCAAAGGCTTCTCCCTGCTCGTCGATCTCTACAAGGCGAACGTGTATTTTCCCGGCCTCGGCGTCGGCGTGACGCGGGCCTATCTCGACCAGCACGTTCCGGTGGTCGAGAGAGTCGTCACCGCGCTGACGGAGAGCGTCGCCTTCGTGCTCCAGCCGGCGAACAAGCCGGTCGTGATCAAGAGCATGATGAAAAACCTCCGCACGAGCGACCAGGCCGCGATCGAGGAGGGTTATCAGGACCAGATCCTGACGCTCAACCGCAAGCCCTATCCCACGGTCGAAGGGATGCGCAACGCGCAGCGCCTGATGGCGATGCAGAACCCGAAGATCGGATCGGTAAAGATCGAAGATATTGTCGAGCCGCGCTTCGTCAAGAAGCTCGACGAGAGCGGCTTTATCGACGCGCTGTACCAGGCGAAGTGATCAGCGAAAGCCGCCGTACACGGCGTAATTGGTAAATTTCCAGAACACGTCCACGTCGCGAAAGCCCGCTTCCTTCAGCCAAGACAATTCCTGCTCCATCGAGCCGTTGTAATGCGCGCCGTGCGGCAGCTTCTCGCCCGAGGGCTGCTGCGGCGCGTCGTCCGTGCGCATCCAGCGCCGCCGCGCAAGACGGTAGCGCTCCTTCAAGTCGTCGCTCACGTGCGCGAAGTGGTCGGCGTTGATGAAGCAGCCGCCGGGATTGATGAGCGAGTAAGCGTCGCGGAAGAGGCGGCGGCGCTGCTCGTGCGTGAGGTGATGCAGCGCGCGCGCCGATATGACCGCGTCGAAAGGCCCAGCGACGCGGCGCGCCCAATCGGGCGCGTCGAGCGGACCGTGGACGAAGTCGATGCGGCCGGCGAAGCGCGCGGCGCGCTCGCAGCCGAGGCGGATCATCTCCTCGGAGCCGTCGTAGCAGACCGCGGTCGCGTTCGGGCGGTCCTCCAGGACCGCCATCGCCAGCGCGCCGTAGCCGGCGCCTAGATCGAGCACGCGGATCGCCAGCTCGCGCGGCTGCGGCAGCATCAGCACCGCGGCGGTCTTCTGCATGTCGCGGATCGAGCGCTCACGCTCGGTGCGCTCGTCCCAGCTGTCGATGAAGCCGCGGCTTTCCCAGGCATGCGGATTGAATATGCGCTTGTTTTCTTCCATGCGCCCAACATCATCGCGCCGGCGAAAATTGTCAAGAAGGGTTTGTTGGGTTTTTTGAGTTTGTTGTGTTTTATTGAGTCAGCCCAAAAACCCAATCAACTCAATGAACCCGCGGAACGCAATAGTCTCAATTCTACCCGCACTCGTCTTTCCGCTCAGCCTCCATGCGGCGGATTCGTCCTGGAAGCAGGAATGGGAGAAGACGGTCCAGGCGGCGAACAAGGAAGGACAGGTAACGGTCTACGTCTACCGCTACGAGGCTGCGTTTAATGCATTCCGGGCGGAATATCCCGGAATCAAGCTCAACACGGTCAGTGGCACCGGCTCGCAACTCGGCACACGCCTCATGGCCGAGCGGCGCGGCGGCAAAAATCTGGCCGATCTCTTCAGCAGCGGCGCCAACACGAACTACAACGTGCTCTACAAAGGCAGGGCGCTCGATCCGATCAAGCCGCTGCTGCTCCTGCCCGAAGTCGTCGACGAGTCGAAGTGGTTCGGCGGGCGCCACCGCTACATCGACGCCGAAGGACAATACATTTTCGCCTACATCGGCAACTCGAGCGGCAGCGGACAGCTATCCTACAACGTCCAGCGCGCCGATCCCGGCGAGCTCAAATCCTACTGGGACCTCATCCAGCCGAAGTGGAAAGGCAAGATCGTCTCGCTCGAGCCGGCGAACACCGGGCTCGGCGCGTCGATGCAGTTCTATTATTACAACCCCGAGCTCGGACCCGAGTGGATCAAGCGCTTCTTCGGAGGAATGGAGATCACCTATAGCCGCGAGTTTCGCCAGATGACCGACTGGCTAGCGCAAGGGCGCTTCGCGCTGTGCATGGGCTGCAAAGACGTCGACCGCGCGCAGAAGCAGGGGCTGCCGGTGGCCTCGCTCGAGGACATTCCGTGGAAAGAGGGGCGGAGCTTCTCGTCCGCCGGCGGCACGATCAGCTTGCTTAAAAACGCGCCGCATCCGAACGCGGCGAAGGTGTTCGTCAACTGGTATCTCTCGCGCAAGGGACAGCTCGCGTTGCAGAACATGGAAGACCCGTTCGGCTCGGAGTACCGCAACTCGCTGCGCGTCGATATCCCTAAAGATTCGATTCCGCCGGCCCACCGCCTCGTCGAAGGCGTTAAATACTTCGACGTAACGCGCCCGGAATATTCCGACATGGCGCCGATCTTCAAGCTCGCCAGGGAAGTCATGAAGGGCAGGGAGTAGCTTCAGGCGCGATCGGCGCGCGCAAGATCGGGCACGGGCGCCGCCGCCTCGCGCGGACCGACTCCGCCGACGGCCTTCTCGACATGCTGCAGAAATTGCCGTGCGGCGGCGCGCCAGGTGTGCCCCAGAGCGAAGGCGCGGCACGCGCGGCCGTCGAGCTTGGCCGCGGCTAACGCCGCGGCGCGGAGGTCGTCGTCGAGAACACCCGTGACGCCGCTCTCGATCACGTCGGCGGGGCCGGTGACGGGAAACGCCGCAACCGGCACCCCGGACGCCATCGCCTCGAGCAGTACGAGACCGAAAGTGTCGCTGCGGCTCGGAAACACGAAGACGTCGGCGGCGGCGACGTACTTCGCGAACTCTTCGCGATTTTCTATTTCGGCGTAGCGCGCGCCGGGAAATTGCTGTTTGAGCGTCTTGAGATAAGGCCCTTCGCCGACGACGTACTTCGTCCCAGGCAGTTCAAGCGCGAGAAAGGCCTCAATATTTTTCTCAACGGCGATGCGTCCGGCGTAGATGAAGATCGGCCGCTTCGCGGCGAGAAAATCCTTATCGCGGGGCCGGAAGAGATCCGAATCGACGCCGCGGCCCCACAGCACGACGTGGCGAAAGCCGTGCGCGGCAAGATCGCGCCGCATCGACTCCGTCGGCACCAGCGTCAGCTCCGCCGGGGCGTGGAACCAGCGGAGGTAAGCGTACGTGAGGCCCATCGGCACCGGAGCGCGCATGCGCAGATACATCGGGAACTGCGTGTGATAGGCCGTGGTGAACCGCATGCTGCGTCTGACGCAATAGCGCCGCGCCGCGAGGCCCAGCGGGCCTTCGGTCGCGATGTGGATCGCGTCGGGCTTGAAGCGATCGAGGAACGTGTCGACGCCGCGCTGCGCGCGCAGCGCGACGCGGATGCTTGCGTAGCCGGGCAGCGCGAAGCTGGGGAACTGATCCGGCGTGATGAAGCGGATCTCGTGCCCGTCGCTTTCGAGAGCCTCGGCAGTCTTCCTGAGCGTCATCACGACGCCGTTGATCTGCGGCTCCCATGCATCGGTCGCGATCGCAATCTTCATGCGTCCTCCTAGCTGCCGATCATCCACGATGCCGTGAGGGCGCCGATCGCGCCGCCGGCGATCACGTCGGTCGGATAGTGCAATCCTAAAATCATGCGCGAGAGCGCCACGAGCGCGGCAAACGGAACGAGCATCCACGCGAGCTCGCCGTGTTGTGAGATCGCGACGAGCGAAAACGCGACGGCATGCATCGTATGGCCGGAAGGGAAGCTGTATTGATCGAGCGGCGCGGCGCCGACGGCGATGCCCGAGTCGACGGCGCACGGCCTGGCCCGCCCCGTCACTTCCTTAACGATTTTGTAAATAATGTAGTTGAGAATGCCGACGCGGAGCATTAAAAGCGACAACGCGACGCCGCTTTGGCCGTAGAGTAGCGGCAGCAGGATCATCAAGCCGTACCAGAACCAGCCGTCGCCCAGCCGGCTCATGACGGCGAAAAACTTCTTTATCGTCGCATGTCGTGAAGCGCCGTTCAGCAGGCCGCAGACCGCCATATCGCATGCGGTCACTCGTTTGACTGCTAACTCCGTGTACGCGCGGGCCGTCATATGCTGGCTTCAAGCTAAAATAATAGAATGTCATTTTATTTACGAATTTATTAAGACTCGTCGTGGGGTCAGACCCGCTGCTGTGATTAAGCGGGTAAAGACCTTGAAAAAGAAGAGGTTTTAGGGAGCTTCGAGAAGTTCAAGCCCCAAGGACCGCGGCGCGTGGGAGCGCACGCTGGAGGTGCTGAAGAAAAATCTACGGGCGGAGTAGCGGCTGTCCCCGATTTCCTGGTAACTCAGTCAATCAGGAGCACACCATGCCCTACGAACTTTACTACTGGCCGTCGATTCAAGGCCGCGGAGAATTCATCCGCCTCGCGCTCGAGGATGCGGGCGCAAAGTATATCGACGTCGCGCGGACGAAGGGCGGGATGGACAAAATGTACCGCTTCTTCGAAAGCGCTTCGGTGAGGCGTCCGCCGTACGCGCCGCCGTTTTTGAAATCGGGAAATCTTGTCATTGCGCAGACATCCAACATTTTGCTTTATCTCGGGCCGCGGCTCGGTCTCGCGCCGCGAAGCGAAGCGGATAGATTGTGGGCGCATCAGCTCCAGCTCACGATCGCCGACCTCGTCGAAGAAGCCAGCGAGGTGCATCACCCGATCGCCGGTATGCTCTACTACGAGCAGCAGAAGCGCGAGGCGAAGCGGCGCGCCGAGGATTTCCGCAAGCGGCGAATTCCGAAGTACCTCGATTATTTCGAAGAAGCGATCAGGCGCAACGGCAAGTCCGGCTACGCCGTCGGCAATAAAGCGACGTACGTCGATCTTTCGCTGTTTCAGATCATGGAGGGGCTCCGCTACGCGTTCCCGCGCGCGATGAAAAGACACGAGCGCAAGCTCAAGCGCCTCGCGGCGCAGCGCGACAAAGTCGCCGCGCGCCCGCGTCTTGCCGCCTATCTCGCCTCCGGCCGGCGCATCCCGTTCAACGAGATGGGCATCTTCCGCCATTACCCCGAGCTCGACGGCTAGTCCTGGAAAGCCGGCGGCCGATGGAGTATGACTCGGCCGATATGGACACGGTTGAAAATGATCTATTGACGCGCGTCGGCCCGGGCACACCCGCCGGCGAGACGCTAAGAAAATACTGGCTGCCGGTCGGCTTCTCCCACGAGCACAACTCCGACGCGCCGCGGCTCGTGCGCTGGCTCGGGGAAGACCTGATTCTCTTCCGCGACGAAGCCGGCCGCGTCGGGCTCATCGAGCCCACGTGCGCGCACCGCGGCACATCGCTCGAATACGGCTGGATCGAGGCCGGCGGCATCCGCTGCTGCTATCACGGCTGGGTCTACGACGTGGACGGCCGCTGCATCGAGCAGCCGGGCGAGCCGCCCGGCAGCGACTTCAAGAACAAGATCAAACTCAAGTCATATCCCGTGCGCGAGCTCGGCGGCATCATCTGGGCTTACATGGGGAAAGGCGCGCCGCCGGAGCTGAACAACTATCATTTCCTTCTACGCACCGACGGCGAGCACGTCTACTCGGGCTACGTGCGCGAGTGCAATTACATGCAGCAGCTCGAGAACGGCCTCGACCCGGTGCACGCGACGGTGCTGCACGGCCGGCCGGTGCACGGCGAGCCCGCCGCGCCGGAATGGATGGAGCGGCCGGAGTTCGAGGTCGCGGCGAGCGACTCGATGGCCTACTACGTCGCGCGGCGGCAGGGGCCGAAGCCGGGAACGGAGTGGCACCGCGAGGTCGCGTACGTGCCGCCGATTCTGGTCGTGCACCACGGCGGCTCGCTGCCGGGCGATCCGGAGCCGGCGATGGTGGATGTCTCGTGGCGCATGCCGATCGACGATTACAGCACGCGGAGCTTCACGCTGCGCATATATCCTCCGATCGACGGCAAGCCGCGGCAGATGCAGACAGACCGCCCGCGCCCGGCGCCGCTCATGCGCGGCACGCGCAAGCAATACGACATGGCATCGATCAACGGACAGGACACGGCGGCGCAAGTCGGGCAGGGCGCAATCGTCGACCGCCAGCGCGAGCACCTGGGCCACTCCGACCGCGGCGTCATCCAGGTGCGCAAGCTCTGGCAGAAGACGATCGAGGCGAGCATGCGCGGCGAAGAACCGCCGAATCTGATCCGCGATCCCGCACAAAATCCCGTCGTGCACGTCGACGTGATCGAGAAGCTCGTCAAAGCAGGCGAGATGAAAGACCACGTGCCGCGGTTCGTGCGGGTGGAGTGAGGGAGTTACGCACCTAAATGTATGACGGTATACTCCGAATCAAAGGCTGGCAGATATACGCAGTAATGCAGCTTGCCGCAATCGGCCTAATGCTATTTTGGTTTTCGGCGCTTCATATCGAAATGGAAGAATCGATTGGTACAATCGCTGCATTTGGATTGCCGCTAGCAGTGCTCGAGGCTGGATACTTTGGCTGGATGTTGGCAGTATCTGCCGCCATGAACGAGCGAATGCCGCCGGAACTCAGGCGCGGTATCCTGTTTCCAGCTTTAGGCCTATTCTTTGCGATTGTTTATATATTCTTTGTAAAGCTTTCATTTCGGGAAGGATTAAAGCCATGGTGGTTACTTGCTAATTTTCTATCGAGCTTTATTAATTTTTATCTGCTTTGGTTGTTAAGTCGAAGTGTGGCCGCGGCGGAGGAGAAATCGAAGCCGTCGCTTAATCGTGTGATGGGAATCTTTTTTGCTGTTTGGTTCACTATGTTTTTACCGATAGGCGCTTGGTGGGTGCAAAATCGTGCAAGACGCGTCGCCGGTGTGAGTTGATTTTCGTTGCAAAGCGCATCACCGCGCGATGTGCAGCGGCAGGATTTTGCCGCGGGCGCTCGCCCGCGGCGGCTCGCGCAACACGCGCAATGTCCCGGCATTCTGCCAGATATCCGTCATGAAGCGTCCTCCGCTGGCGCCGCTCCGCAGCGCTTCTTTCAGGCGCGCAATCAACTTCGTCTCGTCTACTCCATCGACCGCAGGGTGCAACAGCAGCGTCAATCGGGTTTGCCCGCCCGCATCTTCTTCCTCGATCAGCTGATAATCCCCCGGGCCGCCGCCGAATTCGGCCGGCAGGGTTTTCTCGAACAGCTCGAAGAGATCGCCATAAAAATAGTTCATCCCCTCGCTGGTGAATTTCTCGAAGCTGCGCACGCCGTGAATGTGCAGCGTGAAGCCGGCATTCTCTAACAGGCAGCCGCAGTCGCGCTGCGAGAGCGTCGCGTAATCGCCGTTCTCCACGTTGAGAAAAAAGCGCGGACTCAGCGGCTGCAGCGAAGTGAAGAGCAGCGGCCGGATGTCCGAGCCGTCGGCCAGCGCGCGGGAATGCGCGACGACCGCGAGGCCCTGCCAGTTGACGTGCATCTCGTCCGTATGCGCGGGACGGGGGCAACCATAGCCGACTCTGACCGCCAAGTCCTCGAAGCCGTACAGGGGAATCACCACGGCGCCGACACGCTCGATCAGTTCTCGTTTGGTCGGAGTGAGCGGCTCGCCGCTGGCGAGGAACGTCGTGCCTTCGAGCGAAACCGCGGTTTCGGCGGCAACCCGCGCAATGCGGACGGCGTTGCTCGCTGCGGTGGTGATGCAGCAACGCTTTCCCCGGCGCGTTTCATTCCGCACCCAATCGACGATCCGGCCGGTGTTTCCGACGGAAATAAACTCGGGCATTGGCAGGCCGGGGCCCACGCTTTTTCCCGCGAGCACGATCAAGCGCGTCATAAAATGATAATAGCGACCGCCGAGCGTCATCTGGCCGACGCTTCTGGCGAACCAGCGGTCCGTTGCGATGCCGAGCTTCGCGTTGATCAGGAGGTTTCTCAGA
>Ga0075424_100006634_pt1 | contig 11149 bp, 6 predicted proteins | sample SoiMethybrSBSTD3_FD_75301 | JGI IMG/M metagenome (GOLD analysis project Ga0075424, IMG submission 75301) | Bulk soil microbial communities from a Populus tree surrounding site in Tennessee, USA - Soil MetaG P. TD hybrid SBSTD3 | ecosystem: Environmental > Terrestrial > Soil > Tree plantation...
GGGCTTCACGTCGATCACCGGCACGGCCTCGGGCGACATCACCGGCACGACCACGTTCAATCTCACCAACACGAACCTGGGCACGGCGGCGAGCGGCGACACCTATAGCGGCTTTGGCTCGTCGAGCTCGACCGCGACGCTGACGGGCGCGAGCAACTTCGACGACGGCAACCAGGTGAGCCGCGGCATGACCTTCGCGAGCGTGGCCAGCGTGACGGGCACGGGCGCGATCACCAACGTGGCGGCGAACTTCAACGACACCTCGCGCGTCTCTTCGGCGACGACGATCACGTACTCGGCTGGGTTCAGCTCGGTGACGGGCACAGGTGCGGGTGACGTGACCGGCACGACCACCTTCAACCTGACCGGTGCGAACCTCGGTACGGCGGCGAGCGGGGATACCTACAGCGGCTTTGGCGCCTCGAGCTCGACCGCGACCCTGACCGGCGCGCAGAACTTCGACGACACCAGCGGCGTGAGCCGCGGCATGACGTTCGCGAACGCGACCAAGGTGACCGGCACGGGAACGATCTCGAACGTAACCGGAAACTTCGCGGATAACACGCAGATCTCCACCGCCAGCGGCATCGACTACGCCGGCTTTACGACGGTCACCGGCGGCGGCGGCAACATCACGGCGGTGACGGGCGCGTTCAACGTCACGAGCAAGGTGTCGGGAGCAACCGGTATCAACTACGCCGGCTACGCCTTCGGCTCGGTCGGCGGCAGCGGTGGTGCTGCGACCATCACGGGCACCGGCCTGACGTATAACCTGACCGGCGGCAACGCTGGCAACAGCGGCGGCGTGAACTGGACAGCGTTCCCCAACCTCACGAATAGCGGCGTTGGGACGTTTAACCTCGGCGTGGCGGCTCCTCTTACGGGCACGCTCACTACCGGAACCGGCTCGACGTTCAGCTCGCCTGTCAATATCAGCGGTCTCACCACGAGCACGTCGGGAGCCTTGACTCTCACGGGTACCGCCACGGTCTGGAACCTCTCCGGACCGCAGCCGAGTCCGATCACCTCAAACGCCAGCGCCGACGTGTATTACAACGGCGTGTGTATCCAGGGCCCGACCTGCGGCGCCGTTGTGACGATCGTCGGCTCGATCGGCGGCACGATCGCGCAGATCTCCTCGCAGGCGCTGCAGGAGGCGCAGGACACCGACAGCGTCGCGAAGCAGATCGACTACGGCTTCGAAGGCGAGGTCGGCACCACGCCGCCGATGGATCACCGCATCGACGAGACCGGCATCTCGACGCCGGCGTGCTTCGAGGAGAGCCGCGAAGGGAACGCCTGCAAGTAGCCAGAGACTAGTCAGAAGTCGTAAAAACAGCAGGGGAGGGGCTCGGGGCGCCGCTGGCGCCCCGATTTTTTTGCGCGCCGCCGGCCCTGTACAATCCTCCCCCAAAGGGAGGCGGGCGTCGGGATGAGCGAGCAGGCTGCCGAGGCTTCAGTGCTGTTTGCCGATGTAAGCGGCAGCACCAAGCTTTACGAGACCGCGGGCGACGCGATCGCGCACGCCGCGATCGAGAAGTGCGTCAACCTGATGCGCGAGAAGACGGTCAACGCCAAGGGCCGCGTGATCAAGACCATCGGCGACGAGGTGATGTCGGCGTTCCCCAATGCCGACGCGGCGGCCGACGCCGCGATCGAGATGCAGAGCGCGATCGCCGAGCTGCCGCCGGTGGGCACCACGCAGATCGGCATCCGCATCGGCTTCAACCACGGCCCGGTCGTCGAGCGCGACGGCGACGTGTTCGGCGACGCGGTCAACCTCGCGGCGCGCCTCGCCGGCGTCGCCACCAAGGGCCAGATCATCACCGCGCGCGATACCGTGATGCTGATGTCGCCGATGCTCAAGGCGGCGACGCGCGCCATCACCACCATCCAGGTCAAGGGCAAGGCGCAGGAAATCCAGGTCTACGAGCTGATGTGGCAGCAGAGCGAGGACATGACCACGCTCGCCTCGCACAAGTCGGTCTACAAGCCGAAGAACGCCAAGCTGCGCCTCCTGGTGCAGGGCACCGAGGTCGTGCTCTCGCAGGAGCGGCCGTCGCTCGCGCTCGGGCGCGACGCCACCGCCGACATGGTGATCAAGGAGCGCATGGCCTCTCGCGCGCACGGCAAGATCGAGCGGCGCCTCGACAAGTTCATCCTCACAGACCACAGCGCGAACGGCACCTTCGTCACCATCGAGGGCGACAAGGAGATCGTGCTGCGCCGGGAAGAGTTCACCCTGCGCGCGCACGGCTGGATCGCCTTCGGCCAGTCGCGCGCCACCGCCACCGACGTGATCGAGTTCTTCTGCGAGTGAGCTCCCCGCGGCGGGGATGAAAAATTGCGTCAGGGTCGTGAAAAGGCGACTCGATGAATCCGCGATGCCGAGCTTCCCGCGCTGCTCGCGCCGTGACGCGCCCCGGTCGAGCTGAACTTTCCGACGAAACAGGCCTTTAGGTTGCGGCCGCGACAATGTGGCGGAGGTAAGGGGGCGGCGGCGAAAGGCGCCTGCAAGGCGTCGCGCGGCTGCATCGGGCCCGCTCGCCGCTTGACAGGCGGTAGTTTTACCACGACGTATTACCTTGTCGCAGCGCTACGGCCGATCGATAATACGCGCTACATTACAAGGGGATGCAACAGCTTCTTGAACCATGGCCACCGCGCCGGTTCCTGACCTAAAGACCCTCGGCCGCTACAACATCGAGCGCACCCTCGGCAAGGGCGCGATGGGCGTGGTGTACGAGGGCGTCGACCCGCGCCTGGGTCGCCGCGTCGCCATCAAGACGATCCTGAAGAGCCACCTCGACGAGGACACGGCCAAGGATTACTCGATGCGCTTCGTGCGCGAGGCTCAGGCGGTGGCGCGGCTCAACCACCCGCACATCGTGCAGGTGTACGACTTCGGCGAGGAGGGCGACATCGCCTACCTCGTCATGGAGTTCATCAAGGGCAAGGAGCTCAAGACCTTCTTCGACGCGAACGAGCGCTTCGACCTGAAGGAGTCGGTGCGCATCATGGGCGAGCTTTGCGACGCGCTCGATTTCGCGCACCACGCCGGCATCATCCACCGCGACATCAAGCCGGCGAACGTGATGATCGACGCGCAGGGCCGCACCAAGCTCACCGACTTCGGCGTGGCGCGCGTGCAGGACTCCGACAAGACCTCGGTCGAGCGCACGCAGGCGGGCACGATGGTGGGCACGCCCGCGTACATGTCGCCCGAGCAGATCACCGGCGGCACGATCGACAAGCGCACCGACGTGTTCTCGGCCGGCATCATCCTCTACCAGTTCCTCACCGGCGAGAAGCCGTTCACCGGCTCGGGCGCGTGGACCATCGCCAAGAAGATCATCCAGGAAGAGCCCGCGCTGCCTTCCTCGCTCAACAACGCGATCACGCCGCTGTTCGACAGCGTGGTCAACAAGGCGCTCTCGAAGAATCCCGAGACGCGCTTCCAGTCGGCGCGCGACCTCGGCACCGCGCTCAAGCGCGCGCTCGAGGGCCGCAGCGAGGAGGACGATTCCGACAAGACCGTGGTCGGCACGCTGGGCGGCGACCTCGCCGGCGCCAAGCCCGCGCCGGCGATCGCGCGCGCCGCGCCGCAGGAGTCGGCGCGCACGCAGAGCGGCACCGCCGCCGGCAACCAGGAGGTCGAGCTCGAGTTCTGGCGCGCGATCAAGGACGGCAACGACCCGGACGACTTCGAGCTCTACGTGCAGCAGTTCCCGACCGGCATCTACGCCGCGCTCGCCAAGCGCAAGATCGCCAAGCTGCGCGGCATCCCGCTCGAGGAGACCGGCGCCAAGGCGAAGGAGCAGGAGAAGAAAGAGGCCGAGGAAGCGGCGAAGCGCGAGGCCGAGGTCAAGAACAAGCTCGAGGCGGAGAAGGCGCGCCTCGAGGCCGAGATGGCCCGCAAGGAGGCCGAGTACAAGAAGCGGGAAGCCGATGCCGAGGCGAAGCGCCAGGCGGCGGAGAAGGCTCGCGCCGAGGCCGAGGAGAAGGCGAAGCAGGAAGCCGCGGCGGAGCTCGCGCGCCGCGAGGCCGAATACAAGAAGCGCGAGGCGGAAGCCGAAGCCAAGCGCCAGAGCGAAGCCAAGGCGCGCGCCGAGCTCGAGGCGAAGGCGCGGGCCGAGGCGGAAGCGCGCGCCAAGCGCGATGCCGAGGAAAAGGCCAAGCGCGAGGCCGAGCTCAAGGCGCGCGCCGAGCAGGAAGCCAAGGCCAAGGCCGAGTTCGCCAAGCGCGAGGCCGAGCTCAAGAAGCGTGTCGCCGAGGCGGAGTCGAAGCCCGGCGGCAAGAAGCAGGCGATCAGGCTCGCTTCGATCGTCGGCGTGGTGGTGGTCGCGATCGCGGGCGCGGTGATCTTCTTCCTGCCGAAGGAAGACCCCGACGCGGCGCGCAAGCTGCAGGCGATGCAGAAGCAGCTCGAGGAAGCGAAGCTGAAGACGGCGCAGCTCGAGCAGGCGAAGAAGAAGGAAGAGGAGGCGCGCATCGCGCTCGAGAAGGCGCGCGCCGCCGAGGCCGAGGCCAAGAAATCGGGCGACCTCGCCAAGCAGAAGGAGCTCGCCGAGGCGCGCGCCCGCGCCGAGACCGAGGCGAAGAAGCAGGGTGACGCGATGAAGGCCGCCGAGCAGCAGAAGCTCGCCGCCGACAAGGCGGCCTCCGAGCAGCGCAGGCTCGCCGACGCGAAGAAACAGGCCGAGGCCGACAAGGCCGCCTCCGAGAAGCTCGCCGCGGAAAAGGCGGCGCTCGAGGCCGAGCGCCAGCGCATCGCCGCCGACCGCGCGGCGGCCGAGAAGGCGGCCGCGGAAGCGAAACTGGCAGCGGAAAAAGCCGCGGCCGACAAGGCCGCCGCGGAGAGGGCCAAGCAGTCGACGCAGGTCGCCGCCGCCCCCTCGTCGAGCGAGGCCATCTTCCAGCAGGCCTCGGCCCTCGAGGGCGAGGGCAGGGGCCGCGAAGCGGTGAAGCTCTATACGCAGGCGGCGCGCTCCGGCAGCGGCAAGGCGGCGAAGCGCCTGGGCGAGATCTACGACAAGGGTCTCGCCGGCATATCGCGCGACTACGCCGAATCGCTGAAGTGGTACAACGCCGCGCGCGTGCTGGGCGAAGACGTGCCGATGGCAAAGGGCCGCTAGCAGACGCGCGGCGCTCCGGCCTGAGGGGGCCGGGCAAAAAACTTGGGGGAGAGCCATGAGCGAGCGCGCTCAGGACGCTGACGACGCCGATGCAACCGTAGTCCTGCCGACGCCAGGGCGGAAGCGCACCAGCGCCTTCGCCCCTTCGCTCGCTCAGAGCACCGCGGCGGCCGACCTTTCCGCCCTCGGCGGCCTCAACCCTCTGGTCGAGGCCGCCAACCCGATCCTCGCCGCCGTGCCCCAGATCCGCCACGCGCTGCGCCACCCCGATCCCGCGGGCCTCCGCGCGAGGCTGCGCGAGCAGATCGACGGCTTCGAGCGCAGCGCGCGCGCGGCGCAGATTCCCGAGGAGCGCATGCGCAGCGCGCGCTACGCGCTGTGCGCGCTGCTCGACGACTCGGCGGCGGCCACGCCGTGGGGCCGCGACTGGGCCGCGTCAGGCCTGCTCGCCGAGATGCACCCTGGCGAGAGCGCGGATCGCTTCTTCGACGAGCTCGACCGCCTGACGGCGGATGCCGAGGCTAACGTCGAGCTGGTCGAGTTTTTCTACGTCTGCCTCGCGCTCGGCTTCGAGGGTCGCTACCGCGGCGGCGACCGGCAGGCGCTGGCGCAGCTGCGCACCAAGGTCTACGCGCTTCTCGAGAAGCGCCAGGCGGGCGCGGGCGAGGAGCTGTCGGCGCGCTGGCGCGGCGCCGAGGTGCGGCTGCGCCGCGTGCCCGGCGCGCTCGCGATGTGGGGCGCCGCATCGGCCTGTGCGCTCGTGCTCGCGGGCCTCTATTTCGGCTACGCGGTGATGCTCGGCGCGCGCTCCGACCCGGTGGCGCGCGAGATGGCGCGCCTGAAGCCGGTGGCGCTCGCGGCGGCGGCGCCGCGACCCGCCGGCCGGCCCGGCGTGCTGCCGGCGAGCCAGCAGCTCGCCAAGGCAATCGGCGACGCGGCCGAGGTTTCCGACGCCGCCGAGGGCACGGTGATCGTGCTGAAGAGCGACCAGCTGTTCGCGCCGGGCAGCTCGCGCCCCGACGCTGCGGTGAATCCGCTGATCGTCAAAGTTGCAGCAGCGCTCGACAAGGTGCCGGGCGGCATCCTGGTCACCGGCCACACCGACGACAAGCCGATCCGCACGGCGCGCTTCCCGTCGAACTGGGAGCTGTCGACCGAGCGCGCCCGCTCGGTGGTCGCGCTGATGGCCGCCGAGCTCAAGGATCCGGCGCGGCTGCGCGCCGAGGGGCTGGCCGACTCCGAGCCGGTCGCGGCCAACGATACCGTGGCCAACCGCGCCAAGAACCGGCGCGTGGCCATCGTGCTGAGGAGCGGATCATGAAGGGCTTCCTGTCGGGACGCCTCGCCGTCGGCGCGGGCGCGTGGCTCGCCTTCTCGGCCGCGCTCTGGTTCGCCGGCGACATGCTCAGCCTGGGCGGCTGGCGGCCTTTCGAAGGCGCGGCCGCGTGCATCGTCGCGATCGTCGTGGTCGGCGCCGCGTGGCTCGGCTGGGAGCTCTGGCGCGCGCGCAAGGCGACGAAGGAGAACGAGAACCTGCTCGACGGCCTGGTGGGCGGCTCGCTCAGCGCCGACTCCGCCGAGCGCGCGGCGAGCGAGATCCAGCTCTTGCGCAAGCGCTTCGAGGACGCGCTGGTCGTGCTGCGCAAGGCGCGCTTCCGCAGCCCCGAGGGCGAGCGACGCACGGTGTCGCAGCTGCCCTGGTACATGTTCATCGGCGCCCCCGGCTCGGGCAAGACGACGGCGCTGCTCAACGCCGGGCTGCGCTTCCCGCTCGGCGACCCGCGCAGCGGGGAGCAGGCGTTCGCCGGCGTCGGCGGCACGCGCAACTGCGACTGGTGGTTCACCGACGCGGCGGTGCTGCTCGATACCGCCGGGCGCTACACCACGCAGGAAAGCGACAAGCAGGCCGACGCCGCCGCCTGGCTCGGCTTCCTCGACCTCCTCAAGCGCTTCCGGCCGCGCCAGCCGTTGAACGGCGTGATTGTCACCGTGTCGATCTCGGACCTGCTGCACTGGAACGCCGACGAGCTGGCACGCTACTCGAGCCATGTGCGCGAGCGCGTCAACGAGCTCTACACGCGGCTCGGCGTGCGGCTGCCGCTCTACCTGATGGTCACCAAGACCGACCTGCTGGCGGGCTTCAACGAGTTCTTCAGCGAGTTCGACACCAAGGGCCGCGCCCAGGTGTGGGGCCTGACCTTCGATACCACCGAGGTCGCCGGCGCGTCCGCGGCACGCTTCGACGAGGAATTCGCCCGCCTGGAGCGTCGCCTCTATGCGCTGCTGCCCTCGCGGCTGCAGGAAGAGCGCGATCTGCAGCGCCGCGCGTCGGTCTACCGCTTCCCGCAGCAGTTCCGCGTCAACGGGCCGCTGCTCTCGAAATTCATCGACGCCGCGTTCGGCAGCGGCTGGTCGGCGGGCGAGGCGCCGCTCCTGCGCGGCGTGTACTTCACCAGCGGCACGCAGGAGGGAAGCCCGATCGACCGCGTGCTCGGCACGCTTGCCCGCAGCTTCAATCTCGAGCGCAAGGTGCAGCCGCCGCCCTCGAGCGGCAAGAGCTACTTCCTGCGCCGCCTGCTGCACGACGTGATCTTCGGCGAGTCGGGCCTCGCCGGCAGCGACGTCGCCGAGGAGCGGCGCCTGCGCTTCGCGCGCCTGGGCGCCTACGCCGCATTCGCGGCGGTCACGCTCGGCTTCGGTGCGGTGTGGACCGCGAGCTATTTCGGCAACCGCAGCCTGATCGCGGCCGCCGAGGCGAAGGCCGCCGAGACCAAGCTCGGGGTGGAGAGCCTGAGCGCGGTGCGTCCCGGGGAGGAGGCGAAGCTGATCGCGCTCCTCAACCAGCTGCGCGATCTGCGCGCCGCCTCCCAGGGCGGCGAGTCATGGCTGCTGCGCGCCGGCTTCTACCAGGGCGACAAGCTGGGCGCGCAGGCCGCGCGCGCTTACCGCAACACGCTGCGTGAATCGCTGCTCGGGCATCTGCAGCTCTCGCTCGAGGGCGCGCTGCGCGCGGAGCCGACCCCCGAGGCGCTCGCCGCCTACGTCGCCCTGCACGACGACGCGAAGCGCGACGCGCAGGCGATCGAGAAGGGCGCGCTGCAGGTGTGGAGGCTGCCCGACGCGGCCCGCGCCGACCTGGGCGCGCACCTGCGCGAAGCGCTCGCGGAGCGGCCGCTCGCGCTGCCGCGGACGCGCAACGACGCGCTGATCGACGAAGCGCAGCGCAAGCTCGGCGGAGCCGGCACGAAGACATGATTCCTGCCGGCGCGACGCCGCAGGAAAACTTTTCGGCCGGCTGGTACGGGAAGATTCCCGGCACCGGGGACTTTATCGTGCGCCGCGTGCCGGCGTCCTTCAGCCAGGCATGGGACCGCTGGATGCAGGCGGCGATCGCCGGCAGCCGCGAGCGCCTCGCCGCCCGGTGGCGGGACACCTTCCTCTCCATGCCGGTGTGGCGATTCGTGTTCTCGCCGGGCATGCTCACCGCCAGCGCCTGGGCCGGGGTCATGGCGCCGAGCGTCGATGCGGTGGGACGCTATTTCCCGCTCGCGGTGGCGGCGGCGCTGCCTTCGGCGAGCCTCGACGTGGCCGGGACGCTGCTCGCGGCGCAAGGCTGGTTCGACGAGATCGAGGGCCTGGCGCTCTCGGCGATCGCGCCGGCGGCCGACTCGGCGGCAATCGACGCCGCGATCGCCCAGCGGCACTTCCGGCCGGAGTGGGTGCGCCATTCGAAGGGCGTCGATGAGACGATGCCGATCCGCAGCGCGAAGCCGCAGATGCTCTGGGCGCCCCTCGAGCCGCGCGAGCAGGCGCCGGGGGAGGGGCTGGCCGCGCTCGCCGCGCGCCTTGCCGAGCCCTGCGCGGCCTGGCTGGCCGAGGCGTCGGAGCTCTTCGACCGTTGCATGCTGCTTTGCGAAGCGCTGCCTTTCCCGGAACAATACTGCGCCATGATGGACGGCAAGTGGGTTGAGCACGGCTGGGGCCGGCGCGACGTCCGCGCGGCGGGCTGATGCCGGTCACCGTCAAGATCTTCACCAAGCACGGCGGCCGGCCGACGCTGTTCCAGACGCGCGAAATCGACGACCTGCCGATCACCATCGGCCGGGACGCCGGCTGCACCGTTGCGCTCGACGATCCGCTCAAGCACATCTCGCGCGTACACGTCGAGGTGGAGGAGCAGGACGGCGCCTACTGGATGGAGGTGGTGTCCAAGGTCAACCCGGTCCTGGTGAAGGGCCGCCGCTATGGCCCGGGAACCCGCCTGACGCTCAAGTCGGGCGACAGCTTCGAGATGGGCGAGTTCGAGGTGCAGGTGGTGTTCCCCGAGCCGCGTGCCGCTCCGCCGCCCCCGCCCGTCGAAACCGCGCCGGTGGCGGACATCCCGCCGCCCGAGCCGGGCATCTTCGATGAGCCGACCTTCGTCGGCGGCGTAGAGCCGACTTACATGGGTCCCGCGGTCAAGCTGCCGCCGCCGCCCGCGCCGCCCAGGGCGCCCGCCGCCGAGCTCACCAAGCCACCGCGGCCCGCCGAGAGACCCCGCGCGCCCGACGTCACGGCGCCGGTGCCCCCCGCCGCCTCGATGACGGTGGCGCTGCGCGCGTTCCTCGACGGCGCGGGGCTGCCGCAAAAGGACGTGGGCCCGGCCGAGGCCGAGCGGCTGCTGCGCGACTCGGGCGCCATCCTGCGCGCCGCGATCGAGGGGCTGATGATGCTGCTCATCGCGCGCGCCGAGATGCGCAAGGAGTTCCAGGCCGAGGAGCGGACCATGGTCGCGGCGCGCGACAACAACCCGCTCAAGCTGATGTCCGACCCGAACGAGGCGATGACCTTCATCTTCGATACGCCCGACAAGACCGGGAGCTTCCTCGAGCCGGTGCAGGCGATTGGCGACGCGTGCGAGGACCTGCGCGCGCACGAGCTCGCGCTGATGACCGGGATGCGCGCCGCGATCCTCGGCGCGCTGCGCAAGTTCGACCCGCAGGCGATCGAGAAGGCGCTGGAGAAGCAGGGCGGCGGGTTCTCGCTCGCCTCGAAGAAAGGCAAGCTCTGGGACATGTTCCTCGCGCAGCAGGAGAAGCTCTCGCACGAGGCGCGCGAGGACTTCAGCAAGGTCTTCGGCCGCGACTTCATGTCGGCCTACCAGGCGCAGCTGCGCAAGCTGAAGACGGGGCGCTGACCCCCTTGCCCGGCCGCTGATACTGTATGAAAATACAGTATGGGCGCAGAAGCGCTGCAGCACCTTCTTGAGCGGCACCCGGTCTGGCGCGGCGCCGCGCTCGCGCAGGCCCCGGCGGCGCTCGCCACGGGGTTCCCCGCGCTAGACGCCGAGCTGCCGGGCGGCGGCTGGCCGGGCGGGGCGCTGACCGAGCTCCTGCCCTCCGCGGCCGGCATCGGCGAGCTCGCGCTCGTCCTGCCGGCGCTGGCGCGGCTCACCGCGACGGGCAAGCCCGTCGTCTGCCTCGCGCCGCCGCACGTGCCCTATGCGCCCGCGCTCGCCGCCGCCGGGGTGGATCTGACACGGGTCTTGGTCGTTCATGCTCAAGGAAGAGAGGCGCTCTGGACAGCTGAGCAGGCGTTGCGCTCGACGTGCTGCACGGCTTTGCTCGCATGGCTTGCGCGGCCGCGCTACGCCGAGCTGCAGCGCCTCGCCGTTGCGGCCGAGGCCGGGCGTGCCACGGCCTGGCTCTGCCGTCCGCCCGCGGCGGCGGCCGAATCCTCACCCGCGTGCCTGCGCCTCGCGCTCGAAGCCGTGCCCGCGGGGCTCGCGGTGCGCATCGTCAAGCGCCGCGGCTCGCCTCTCGCTCGCGCGCTTTACCTGGAAAGACCGTTTCATGCTTTGGGTCGCGCTGCAGTTCCGCAGCCTGCCGCCGGCGGCGCTCGAGCCGATCGCCGCTTGGGCCTGCCAGTTCACGCCTAAGGTTGTCGTCGAGCCCCCGCAGGCGCTCGCGCTAGAGGTCGAGGCGAGCCTGCGCTATTTCGAAGGCCTGCCGAAGTTGAAGAAAACGCTGTGCGCA
>Ga0075424_100006636_pt1 | contig 11148 bp, 13 predicted proteins | sample SoiMethybrSBSTD3_FD_75301 | JGI IMG/M metagenome (GOLD analysis project Ga0075424, IMG submission 75301) | Bulk soil microbial communities from a Populus tree surrounding site in Tennessee, USA - Soil MetaG P. TD hybrid SBSTD3 | ecosystem: Environmental > Terrestrial > Soil > Tree plantation...
GATCTGCAGGCGGCGAACTTCGGCGGTGATCAGGGTGTGTTCGTTGGCTTCGGCGGCGGCCAAGGTGGCGGCCGCATCCATCTCCACCAAATCGTTTTCGAACACGCATTCAATATATGATCGCCCGCTGACGACGCCCCGGTGATTACAGCGCGCCACCTGCAACGGACAACACCACAGCGAACCGGACAACACGTGCAGTCCAAGCTTGAAAGGACCGGCGCGACTGGGCCGAAGACCTCTTCGGCGAACGCGCGATGCTCTGCCTGCATGTCAGCCAGCACGGTCGGCCGGTAGAAGAGGCGTCAGGGTCTGTAAGGCCCAGCACTTGTTCTACTGGATGACCATGATGCTGCACCGCCTGCCGCACGAGAGCGACTCGACGTGCACCGGCGGTGGGCTGGACTTGCCTCTCTCGTCGAGTCCTGGGCGGGCTCGACCTTGCTGGCCGAGGGCTACACGGGTTGGCCCATGTGATCGCCGATCACACCGGCGGCAGTCCAGGCGGTGACTCGAACTCGACCTTTGCAAACACTCCGTTGTGATCAGTTGCGAAGATCGGGAGGGCTGTCGAGTCGGTGAGCATGATCGCCCCGGCGTATGGTTTCACTTTTGGCGACGTCAGGACGTCGTCGATCCACTTACTTTCTCGCTTGGTGACTTTCCAGCCGTTGAAGCTGTTGCACGTTTTGCGGGTGATTGTCGACAGCTTCGCGCGTAGGTGCTTGTAACCGGCGTCACCCGCAATCTTGCGAACTGAGGCGTTCGTCGGGATCGAGTTGAAATCTCCGAAGATGATCACCCGCTCATGATCAGGGCGTTCCTCGACATGCTGGATCACTAATCTGATCTGGTTTTGCCGAATGGCCTCCTCGTTGGGGATGTTCACTGCAAGGTGAGTGCTGGCGAACCAGGCGAATCCTTCAGTCTTGATCGACTGCAGCTTGAGCATGGTGAGTGGGCGAGCCTTGGTGATGCCCATGACCGTGTACGGCAATCCCGCCTCGAATTGCTCGACAACGATCCACTTCGTCGAGTCCCAGATGATCTTGGCCGTTCCGGAACCCCAGAACGTCCAATTCGGTCCCAGACCATTGGTGATGTCGACGGCCATGTCGTCGCGGGTCTCCTGCACTCCGAAAACAGACGGAGCGCAGTTGTTGATGAACTCGATCAAGACTGGCAATCGCCTATTCCAATGTCGACTCGGGAAGGGGATGTCGGCCATGGAGGTCTTGTTGCGACAGTTGATCGAGAGCGTACGCGCGCGAGTGATCACGGAGCCATCACCCTGTTGCTCGCGTTGCGTTGCGCGCAGTCACTGGTCTCACCTGCGGGGTGGTTGTCACTTCGATGTCCGGGAGTGTGCTTGAAAGAGCCATGCGTGCGCTCCTTGCGGCGAGAATCGTAAATGTGTTCTAATAAGGTATGCAAGATCGCCATACCGCGCATTGCGGGGGGGTCCGGCACGTTGCCATTGACTTCCACACGACGCGGCCATACGTTCGAACCTTCGTTTGCCCATCGCGAGCACGGCTCCCGCTTCGTCATGGTACTCAGTGGACGATCCTGAGCCAGGGAAACAGATATGCCGACGACAATCATTAGTTTGAAAGTTAAAACAGTTGAGGAGAAGGCCGTCACTTCACAGAACAACCAACTGGGCAACATGATCGCTTCCAGCGAGGACATCACCGAAATCAACGGTGATCCCAGCCTCAGAGGCCAACATTCAGGTTTCCTTGTCCGTGTCCGCAGGCCGGATTACTGGCTCTGTGAAGCCGGATACATCTTGCCCGGAATCCCAGGCACGCCCTTCCCCAACGGCGGTCAACTCCAGACCCGAGGGCTCTTCAAACTTTCAAGTCTTGTGAATACAGTCGCGATCATCGGAGGCACCGACGATTACCGGGGTGCTTCAGGTCAGGTCAACATCGACGGGAGCAACTTCAAGCTGACCATCGAAACTCCGTGAAACGCGGCTGGTCTAGAGAGATACGGGACGGGTGCCTGCTATGCCTGGCTGCTTGAGGCGTCGCGCCAATGTTGGAACCTGCCTACGTCATCGACAACTACTCCGTACGGCCGCAGCGCGATCATTTTTGCATCGTCGGTGGTGGTTTTCCCAGTGAACAGATACACCTTGATGTTGGCGAGCCGATAGCGGCGCACGACAGCGGCGGGGATAGTCAGCTTGGCGTGTACTGCGGTGCCTACGCTCTTAATGGTCGACACCGACGGCCAGCCGTTGGTTCCAAGGGTGATCAGCGCGTAACTGATCTTGTGCTTGGGATCGGCAGCATCGAGCTTCTTGATCTTGTTCAGCGCCGGAAGTTGACTACTTGTGGCCTGTAGTTGGACGCGTGAGTTCTTGATCGCGTTCCATAACTGTGCCGCCTGGGCAGTAGTAATTGGGGAAACCTTTATCTCCACCGCGAATGATTTTCCAACGGAGTTGCCGTACTTCAGGAAATCGACCAAGCGCATCAGCTTCTGGCCGCCGACATCGGTGCGACACTTGTCGACGACTGCCGACCAAAGCCATGAGGAAACTTTGCCCGTGCAGTTGGTGACTCGGTTAAGCGTGGCGTCGTGCAAGATCACCATTGTCCCCACGCTGTCGCGGTCGGGGCCGTCCTTCGTCCACTGCACATCCGCATCCAGGATGTCGGCCTGGTTCTTCACTGCGTATTGATACGCAGGCATAGTGCCTTCGCCCAGTTTCGAGGTGCTCGCGCCACGATGAGCGATCGTGATCTCCTCAAAGGAATCGGCGTGCGCTGCAGTGGACGTGAGGCTGACCGCGATTCCGAGGGCGAGCACGGCAGTTAGCGCACATAGACGCCTTTTCATGGCTCTCCTGGCAGGAGGGGAAGTGGGGAAGTTGAGTGGGAGGGAGCGCGTCACTCTAACTAGAAGCTGGCAACCGGGCGCAAGCGGACACGCCGTTGATGATCCAGCGGACACGCCGTTGATGATCCAGTTGGCGGGCTCGGTGCATAGCGCGGCGGCTTTACAGGTGCATGTGGCGGACCCGCCGTATGCCGGCGCTCAAGCTCGGGCACAATGCCGTGGTGGCCCTTGCTCCGCCGCTGGCTGCGGAGGTTCAGACTCCGTGCCTGGTCGTTGATCGGGACGTCCTGGAAGTCAACTTGGTCGCGATGGCGGCCCACGCGCGTGACCACGGTGCCGCCCTGCGACCACACGCGAAAACCCACAAGTGTTTGGAGATCGCCCGTCGCCAGATTGCGCTCGGTGCGGTCGGCCTCACGGTGGCGACGGTGGGGGAGGCGGAGGTTTTTGCCGACGGAGGCTTCAGCGACTTGTTCATCGCCTACCCACTGTGGGCCGCTGGAGTACGTGGCATGCGGTTGCGCGCTCTGGCCGAGCGGGTCACACTTCGGGTCGGCGCAGACTCTCCCGACGGAGTGGAGCTGCTAGCCCGTGCGCTCGCCGGGACAGCGGCAGAGGTTGTCGTCGAAGTTGACAGCGGTCAGCATCGCAGCGGGGTCGCACCAGAAGACGCTGGACAGGTCGCGGCGGCAGCACAGCGCTTCGGGCTGGCCGTGTCCGGGGTGTTCACATTCCCGGGCCATAGCTACGGGCCAGGCCGGGCGAGTCAGGCGACATTGGACGAGGCGCGCGCCTTGCTGGAGGCCGAGGCCGCGCTCCGCCGGGTCGGGGTAGGCGCGGGTCTGCGCAGCGGAGGATCGACACCGACCGCGGCTTTGGTAGCTGAGGGCGGGCTGAATGAGATGCGGCCTGGGGTGTATGTCTTCAATGACGCGCAGCAGGTCGAGCTCGGGACAGTCGACTGGAACGCCGTTGCTTTGACAGCGGCGGCAACCGTAGTCAGCCGCCACGGCCGCGACCTGATCCTCGACGCCGGGAGCAAGGTGCTGGGAGCCGATCAACCTGCCTGGGCCACTGGGGGCGGCCGGTTGCCTGATCATCCGCATGCTCGTATCGGCGCCTTGTCTGAACACCATGCAACGGTCACCTTCGCCGAGGACACGCCGCTGCCCGAGCTCGGGTCGCTCGTTCGGGTCGCCCCGAACCATGTCTGTGCGGCGGTCAACCTTGCCGACGTACTCGTTGTCACCGCTGGCGGATCGGTCGTCGACCAGTGGCAGGTCGCGGCACGAGGCAAGAACGCCTAGCTGCTCCATGATCAGCTTTCCCGAACGAACCGTTGGCTGTGAGATGACCGCAGCATGACCGCGACGGTGGATGATCTGATCGCAGATGGCCAGGCAGCGCTGCGGCCCGCGTCAGAACTTCTCGGCGCCGTGCCCAATTACTTACGGATACCTTTCGGCCCAGGCTGGGTGCTGGTTGGCGACGCCGGCTACAACAAGGACCCAATCACGGCGCAAGGGATCTCAGGCGCCTTCCGCGATGCCGAACAGTGTTCGACGGCGGTCGACAATTGGCTCAGCGGCCGGATGTGTTTGACGATGCGTTCCTGCCCTGGCATCGAGAGCGGGATCGAAAGATCCTTCCGACGTACGAGTTCACCCCCAGCTGGCCACACTGGAGCCGCCCTCGCCAGAAATGCAGCAATTGCTAGGCGCTATCTATGGCAACCAGGCGGCAATGGACGACTTCGTCAGCGTTAACGCCGGCACGCTCTCACCCGAAGTTTCTTCTCCCCCGAACACATAGCCCGCACCTTTCAGGCCGCCGCCGTCTCGGGGTAAACCGGAAGGCTCTCAGCGAGTTGGCGGATGCCTGCGTTGCGCAGCGAGGATCTGAACGCTGTTTGAACCTAGGTGCTGCGGGCTAATCAGCCTTAGTTGGGGCCATCGGCGGTTTTGTGTGCGTCGCCCGACGCATGTGGTCTTGGGAAATGTCATTGAGGCTTTGGGAATGAGCGGCTGGGGGTCGGACGAGGTCGCCCAGGCCCGGCTGCGAGCGAGAGAGGGCGAGATAGCAGCCGCTCGCATGGCGATCGACATACACGAGAGGACTGTCAACTTCTTCGACAGCCGCGGGCAGCCCTTCATGTCCCAGCGCGCTCGCGAGCGTGCGGACCGTGCCCGCGAGATACTGTGGCGAGCTCTCGCCGAACAGCTGGACATCACTCCTTAGAGCGCATCAAGCTCGAGCCGGTAGGTCTTGGTGAGCCGTCGGCGCCCCGCTAATAGCGCCAAGAGGGCGATGAGTACGACGACTGCGATCAGAATCCCAAGCCGGTAGAGCTCCCCATTGAGCAGGGTCGCGGCGATGCCGTTGTCGTTGTTGGTGCGGTTGAAGACGCTGTGCGTGAGGCCGGCGGCAAGCAGGCTGTCCCGGCAGCCTCGGAGCACGATTCCGATCAGTGGCCGTAGGAACATGCCAAGCAGGATGTAGGCGGCCAACGAGATCAATACCGATGCGACGCTGATCTCGCCGAGGAAGGCGAGCGGCAAGTGGATGAAGCCGAACGGAAGGGCGGTCAATGCCGCTGCCGCAAAGATGTTGTATCGGCGCTCCAGTCGGGTTTGCATCACACCGGCCCAGGCAGTTTCCTCCCACAGGTTCACCAAGATGAAGTTGATCAACAGCAGCCGGAGCTGGTTCCAAATGAGCCCGACCGGGTCGACTGATTCCAGTGAACCGCCCAAGATCAACGTTGACGCCACGGTCAGTGCAGGCAGGCCCGCAAGGACAGCGAGCCACCAGCCGATGCCGAACCGCCAGCGGGCAATCCGCCTAAACAAGCTGACGATGCCCGGTCGCCCATCGGCCGCCCAGGTCACAAACAGAGCGGAGGGGAGTAGGGCGAGCATCGTCAACATCAGTCCGGCGATTTCATCGGGCGGGAAGGGCAGCCGGTCCAGAAGTGGGCCGCCTGGGATCACCCGATGAACAGCAAGGGCGACCAGCGCCATGACCGGATAGGCGATCCCGAAGGCCATCATCAGGAAGGCGGTGATCGGGCGTCGGCGCACAAAAGCCTGAATCCCAGCTGGACGAGGGCTCATAGTTGCCGGTCAGTCGATTGCTATCGAGGGGGCGCTACGGACGATTCCTTCGTTCGCCAGGCGACCACAACAAGCCAAAGGCTCCAGGCAAGGATCAGGACATAGCCGCCCAGGATTGCATATTCGTCGGCTCCCGAGAAGCCCTCGGAACCGAGCACCCAGCCCTGCACGATGTAGCCAAGACCAGATAGCCCCATCAGGTAGCCAAGAACTCTCGGCAGCCTCGCCGACAACGCCACCGCGCTGCCCAGCAGGATCAAAGTGAGGCCAAACATGAAGCACTGATAGCTCCTGGTACCCCACTCCAACCAGCGAATCGTCTCAGCGCTGGCAAAGCGGGCCGCTTTCTCCGCCTCCGGCGCCCTCACCCATGCATCGACAGCCTGCTTGAGCGCCACGCCGTCCACCGCCTGCAGAACGCCGTAGAGCGCGAGCGCCACTGTTGCACAGACGGCTCCTAGTCGCGCCACCCAGGCCGCGGCTCCAGCGCGGAGGTCGAGAGCGAAATAGAGGACAAGAAGTCCGGCCATGATCACCGCCATGCCCACGAACTGGCCGAGATGCACAGCTGTCCAGCTGGCGCTATTGGCGTATATGGCAAACACCACTGGATGGTTGTTGGCCGGCCCGCCGGCATGCAGCAGGCCGACCACCACATAGAAGATGAAGCCCGTTATGAGCAGCACTGCCGAGAGGCGAAGCGTTTTGCGGTCGATCATGGACCCCCCTCGTCGGCGATCTTGAAGCCTTCGTAGTCCAGGGAGTGTACCGCCGTAGGTCGCATGGATGCAGATCATTGCCACTGATCATGAAGGTCGATCTGAGGCGATCCGTGAAGATCAAATGCTCAAGATCAATTTGAATGCTGGCGCGGGCGGACAGCTGACTTCAAGAAGGAGCCGACTGCTCACTAGGGTGACACTGTGAAGGCCATCGTCCAGGACAGCTACGGCGGACCTGAGGTGCTGGAGCTGAGGGACATCGATCAGCCCGTACCCGACGATGACGAGGTGCTGGTACGCGTGCATGCGGCTGGCCTGGACCGGGGCGTCTGGCATGTCATGACTGGTTTGCCCTACATGATCCGCCTGGTTCTTCCAACTCTCGGGCTGCGTAAACCCAAGGTGCCGGTCCGCGGCATGGATGTTGCCGGGCGCGTCGAGGCGGTGGGCAGGCAGGTAACCCGGTTCCGACCGGGCGATGAGGTGTTTGGTTGGTGCGACGGCTCCTACGCCGAGTACGCCACCGCGGGCGAGGACCATCTCGCACCTAAGCCGACCACGGTCAGCTTCGAGCAGGCGGCGGCAGTTCCCATCTCCGGTTTGGCCGCCCTCCAGGCCCTCCGTGACGAGGGCCAGATCCAGCCGGGACAAAAAGCGTTGATCATTGGAGCGGCAGGGGGAGTGGGGTCGTTCGCAGTCCAGCTGGCGAAGGCCTTCGGCGCTGATGTCACCGGTGTCTGCAGCACGCCACAGGTGGACATGGTCCGGTCGCTCGGGGCCGATGACGTCATTGACTACACCCGCGACGATGCCACCGACGGGAGCCGCCATTTCGACCTCATCGTCGACAGCGCAGGGCACCGTTCGCTATCACGACTCAGACGAGCCCTCACTCCGTCGGGAACGCTTGTCATCGTTGGCAGCGAGGTGAGAGGACGGTTACTCGGCGGTTTCGATCGCAACCTCCGAGCGGTCGTACTGTCGCGAGTGGTGGGCCAGCGGCTGCGGATGCTGGCCTCGCAGCTGCGGCAGCAGGATCTTCAGGTCTTGCGGGAGCTCATCGAGGCCGGCAAGGTCACCCCGGTCATCGACAAAACGTTTTCCCTGAGCCAGGTGCCACAGGCCATTCGGTACCTGGTCGAGAGCCACGGAGGCGGCGGCAAGATCGTTATCACGATCTAAGCCAACTCAGCCGGGCCGGCGGGCTCCGGCATAAGGCATGTAAGACATCTTGATGTACTCCACGGACTTGCCGGGCCGAGGCGCATGGATGACTTGGCCATTGCCGGCGTAGAGGCCCACATGGCCGATGTCACTGTAGAAGAACACCAGATCACCCAACTGCAGATTCGACTTGGCCACGGATCGGCCACGGCTGAACTGTTGTCGAGACGAATGCGGCAGGCTCACGCCCACCGATCCCCAGGCCATCATTGTCAGTCCCGAGCAGTCCCAGGAGCTCGGCCCGGCACCGCTGCGCACATAGGGCTCACCGAGCTGGGCCTTTGCGTAGGCCAAAGCTTTTGCTCCCTTGCTACTACCGGTGGCTGAGCTGCGGGTTGAGTTCCGCGAGCTCTTCGTCGCATTCCGGCTCTGCGCATCCGTCTTTGCTGGCGGCTTCGCCGCAACGCGTCTCTGCGCATTGGTCTTTGCTGGCGGCTTCGTTGCGGCCTGGCCCTCCGCATTGGCCTTTGCAGTCGCCTTTTTCTCGGCCTCGGCGAGTTGTTTTTGCTGAGCCGTGGTGAGCCTAGCCAGCACCTTCTTGGCCTCGTCGAGCTTGTTGTCCGAGGCGGCGGCGAGGGACTTGAGTTGCTTCTCCTTTTCGCCAAGTGCTGCAAGATCGGTCTCAGCGGAGTGCTCTACTGCAGCAAGGTTGGCCTGTTCCTGCTGGAAGTCCTGCAGGGCCGCGTTCTGATTCTCGCTCACCTTCTGCACGGTGGAGATCTGGCTTAGAAATCCCTCGGTATCGGAGGTAACGAAGAGGTGGGCGGCGGTATCGAGGCTTCGGTTCTGGAATTGGGCACGGGCGATCCGACCGACTTGCAGCTTCAGCCGCTCAATCTTTTTGGTCTGGGTTTGGACATCCGCCTGCTTGAGCCGCAGTTGCGTTCGGCCCTGATTGATCTGCTCCTCGACATCTGCGTACTGCTGGTCGATGCCATCAGCATCGGTCTGCAGATGCTTGATCAAGTTTCTCGCCTCTGCCACTGTCAGCGGGCGTGCTGCTGCGGCTGGCAGGCTGGCGGGAAATACGCCCAACACGCTCAGTGCCGCCGAAATGAGTCCGAGCGCAGCCATGCGTAGACAGCGACGGATCGATGGGGTGCGTCCAACCTGGAATGCGCGTGAGGTCACGCGCGCAGTAAAATTCACAGTTCCCCGACTCCTGTGTTCCCCGAGTCCTGCGCGCAGCTCTCAATAGGGCTGACTCACTGCCACATTAGGTCACGATTTGATAACTGGCAATCATGATCGCCTCAGTTGATCAACAACCAAGTGGCAAAACCCGCCGCTGACTAGGCCTTCTTGTGGGCGATACAGGATTTGATCAGTGACCTCTTCCCTGTCAGTGGTCTTTGGCCACCAGACATGAGTTGGGACACCGTTGACGGCTCCGATCGGGCGGCGTAGTACTGAGATGTTGTGCGCCTCAGTCGTGGCCCGCCGGGGACATGTAATTCGATAGGGCGTACGGCTTGCATCACACGTCCGGGAGATCAGCGCCGTTACGTAGGGTCGTGCTCCAGGCACCAGCAACAGGCTCTGGCCGGTGGGTGCGCTGCGCACATCGGCAGTTGCAGTGTTCATCGTTCAGCTGAGTTTCGCAGCCCTCGCTTGGCTGTTCATGTTCCGCAGTGACGACGCCCACTCAATGACCGCCGGGCTAGGTATGGGTATGGGCCCGACCGGCAACATGGGTATGGCTGACGCCGGATCGGCCGCATCCATGAGCTTGCCGCTGTTCCTTGGCGTGTGGGTCGCGATGATGTTTCCGTCCGTGGCTCCCATGGTCGTCATCTACTCTCGCTTTTCAGCGATACCTGAGGCCTTCAAGAAACATGGGTGCGATTCACGTGGAAGAGTGCCACGCCTCGGGACCGTGACGGGCTTCTAGTCGCGCTGGCGAGCAGCCGCGGTGAGGGGCAGGTTGTCTTGTTTGGCCATCCAGGTCAGCAGGCGCCGCGGCAATTCAGGGCTGTACAAGAGCGCGACACCGCCGAGCACGGCTGCGATACCGAGGAGCAGGAACGCAACCCCGACTGCTGTCGATCCGGTCAGCCAGCCCGCAACAGCAGTCAGCAAAGCCGCGACTCCGAGCAGAAGGAACGGGAGCCCGACCAGAGTCCAACCGTCCACCAAGGCCGCGACACCATCCAGCAAGAACGCGACGCCGAACAGTAGGAACGCCAACCCCATCAGCGTCCATCCGGCCAGTAAGGCCGCAATACCACCTAACATGGCCGCGACCGCCCCGACCAGAAACGGGAATCCAAGCAGTGCCCATCTGTCCAGCAAGAATGCGAGCCCCAGCAGCAGGGCCGTGACTGGGCCCAGGAGGAGGGTGACCGCCACCAGGGTCCATCCGTGGAGAAAGGCCGCGACACCGCCCAACATGGCCGCGGCGCCGAACATCAGCAACGGAACCGCCAACATTATCGATGTGTCCAGCAGCACGACGATCCCGAGCAGCAGCGCCCCGGCTCCGAGCAAGAGGAACGCGGCCCTAACCAGCAAGCTCTCGACCCTGCTCAGCGGCCAGGCATCCAGCGGGTCCATGACCGCCAGCAGCAGGCACGTCGAACTCACGAGCAAACACACTGTTCCCGCGACGACATGGTCGAGGTCGGCGCGACTTCGCAGAGTCGACCACATCAGCATCACCCCGGTTTCCCAGAGGTACGCCAGGGACAAGATCATCACGGCGACGGGCCATCCCGTCACCGATCCCCAGACAATGATCACCAGATAGCCGATCAGCGCTAGCAAAGCCATGCGGTGAGCCTGGGTTGTGCGGTAACGCTCCGCCCGCAGAAGGCCAGTACTGGCCACGGCGACCAACAGCGCCGCAACAAAGACAGCGGGCGCAAGCCACGCCCACTCCCGAGTCACAACAAGGCCGGTGAGCAGATTGACTCCCAGTCCCATTACCACAACGCCGATGAACCACTTGATCAAACGACCGGGATCGCTGCCGGGTAGAACGCCAGGACTTGGCTGAGCCACTAACAAAGTTTGGAGCAAGCCCGGCATCATGCGGTGCAATCCACTCGGCGCGTCAACAATCAGTCGGGTGGAGATGCGGGACAGCGAGGATAGCCAATCGAATGCGCCGGAGCACCACGTACGCCGAGCTGATCATGGACCCCTCACCAAGCAGTCGCTCCGTCGAAATGATCGAGGCGCTCCGGGTTCCTACTTTCCAGCCACGTGTGAGACACACCGAAACATCCGCGTTGAAC
>Ga0075424_100006637_pt1 | contig 11148 bp, 13 predicted proteins | sample SoiMethybrSBSTD3_FD_75301 | JGI IMG/M metagenome (GOLD analysis project Ga0075424, IMG submission 75301) | Bulk soil microbial communities from a Populus tree surrounding site in Tennessee, USA - Soil MetaG P. TD hybrid SBSTD3 | ecosystem: Environmental > Terrestrial > Soil > Tree plantation...
TGGTCCGATCGCCGCCGCCGCGCGCGTCGCCATTTCCGGGCGGTTGCGCAGAAGCTGCGCGTACAGGCGCTGATTCTGAATTGTCAACGCGATCCCGAGAAAATACCGCGGCAGTAGATCATCGGGAAAGACACGGTGGCACAACTCGAGCGCGTCGACCGCCTCGTCGAGGTGGTCGTTCAGCAGTGCCGGGTCCGACTTCGATTTCGCCGCTTCATCTTCGTACATCTGCAGCTCGCGGATCGCTTCCATGAACAGCCCGAAACTTTCCGCATCCGAGAATCCGCGGACGGTTTGCGCAGCGGCCGTTGACGCTGTCGACGTACGCATTATGCGGACCTCTTAGGCTGAGCGGCGCCGAGCACGCGCGCCGCTATCGCGTATGACGCTCTTTCAAAATCCAGGGGATGCCGCGCGCGAGGCGCCACGCCGTAACTGTCGTACGTGAACCACGCCCACCGCAGGGTGGCGTACGCACGCATACGCCCTCCGCTCTGCGCGGCCGCACTGTCAGGCGCGAACCCCACCTGCGACTCCACTCGCCATGAAAAGTATTGTCGGACCTGCAGGAGCCACTTCGCCCAGGCTCCGACGTTAATCCCCTTGATATTGGGAATGTCCGCGGCGATTTGATCCGCCAGCGTTCCCGGGACGGACAGCAACGTAGTCGTCCCGGAAAGAAAGCTCACGCCGACCCGTGTCCACCGACGCCGCACTTCGATGGCGCAATGCGGCATCTGCGCTGCAAACAGTTTCGCCGGTGCGTTGTCCGTCAGCATCGCAGCGGCGAGAATAGTTGCCCGGCCGCTGAACTTTGGTCGGATCAACGGTGGAAGCTGCCTGAACAACCGGTCGGTTATCGGAGCACCAGTGAAGAACAATGGACCAACCATTACGACGATCACGGCTACGAGGAGCAGCCCCGCCTCTGTTGGATGGTTGTGCACCCACCAGACCGGCGGGAGGTACGTCCCCCAGCGCCACCACGGCGTGATGATGACCTGTGCAGCACGGTTGTAGCCATCTGCCGCTTTCTGCTTTGCGCCATCGTCCGATGCCTTGGTGAGCGCCTCGAGGTACTTCTCCGCAGCCGTGCTCCAGCGGCCGGCTCGCAGTTCAGTTTCGGCGGCGAGGAACCGTGCCCTGTCTTCCTTCGGATCTTGAAACGCATGCGCGGCAGCCTTGAGGTAGTCGGTTCGCGCTGCCGCTCTCATCTTGGGATCTGCGGCCTGTTTGAACAGCTCGAGGTAGTTCTTCGCGGCCTGTTCCCATCGACCCGCCTGTGCATTTGCTTCCGCCTCGAGCTGCAGCGCCTCGTGTGCCCGAATGTCCTCAGGTTTTTCGGGCGGTGCGGGCGATGAAGCCGCCCGACGCGAAACTGCGGCTGCCTGTTTCGCAGGGTCCTTCAGCTGCGCGGCTGCCAATTGCGTGAGACTCAATACGGCTGCACTCGTACAGACGGTGATGAGCACGGTTCGCCGACCAGAATGCCGTGTCGCCACACGATGGTGGACGTTCATGACAACGCTCCTGTGACTGCCGCGCCCCGGGGCGGTACACGCGGAAATAACGTTTGCGAGCGTTCCGCCTTACAGAACCCCCGCGCGTCGTTTCGACTGGATGTGGGTAGGTTGGCGCTAGTTATAGAGACAGGACGGATGCCTGTCAATCCGTTTCAGGGATTCGACAGTGACATCCGCCGGATGTCGTGATTTGTCTGACACGGCGCCGGCCGGCGCCGCGTCTCCATGTCGAGTACCGCTGAAGGTGATGGGTCAGGAAGACGCCGCCGCGAAGTAGAAGACGAACGAGCCTTTCCTGGGATCCTTGTTGGCAACCGTAACGGTGATGCGCCCTGCGTTTGCCGCCACGGTGGCTTCTCCTGTGGCCGTATCGCCCGCGTTGGTGCGCCGTCCACGCACCTCGAGGCGCGCCATCCGGCCGGGCGCGATCTTCGTCCCGACCACCGACCGATTTGGTTCGGCGGGATACTGCGCGCGGCGCGTGCCGCTCTTGGTGTCGTCGTACGCCTTGCTCGGCAGACGGAGTGCGATTTTCCCGTCGAGAAGCACATCGAACGACCACGACGTGGACCCGGTCGATCCGTCCTGCATGACCTGAATGCTTTCGAGCTTCAACTGGGTTCCGGAAACAGCGGCGGCTCTCGCTGGTTCCGCAGGCCACTCCTTCGCCAGATCGAGATAGTAGGTCGATTTCGTCGAGGTGCCGTTCGTGTAGTGGACGGTGATCAGAACGTTGAAGCCGCCCCACCCCTCACCTTCAATAGCGAACTTGTTGTTCCGATCGCGTGTGGTCTGGAACGGTTCCGGGAACGTCGGGTGGAGCACATAGTCGACCTGCTCAATACTCGCCAATAACGACGCCGGCTCATCGACGAACACGCGCCATTGATAGAAGGCCCGCTGATAGCGATCTTCTATCCGCTTCGCGTAGTTCGTGAACCTGGCACCCGACACCTCTCCGGCCGCAGCTCCAGGTTCAGCGGCGGCGAGCACCGCGACGCCGGGAACGCGCCACGAGTCGTCACGCAACTCGGCGAACTCTTTCCCTGACTCGACGACCTGTTTCATGTAGTTCGGATAAAACGTCACCGTTTGCCACCAGCCGCCGTCGCGATCCTGCAGGTGCAGTGCCGTTGCGTGGCCGGCGGCTTCGCCGGGCAACACCACTTCCCAGCCGCCGGGAAGGAGCACGGGGTTGAGATCGCCCTTGTGCACCACCGTGTCGGTGCCGTTCGCCTTCGTCTCGATGTATTCGAACTTGCCGTCTTTGAAGGGCGCCCTCACAGCGGGAGCATCCAGTGTGACGTGAATGGGAGTTAGAGCCGCCACGGCCGTCGGTGGCGGAGCAGCCGCGGGCTCGAACACCTTGAACAAACCGAAAATGACGCTGGTCGTTCCGGCCGCGAAGCCGCGCGAGGCCCAACGCTTGAATTCCGGTGAGGCTTTGACGAGGTTGAAAAGGACGCCGATGGATCCGAGTCCTATCAGGATGAAAAAGCCCAGCAGGACATAGAACACCAGATCCTGGTGTGGCATGGCTTGCTCCTTCCGCGGTGCCTTGGGATGGACGCGGCGGATGTTAGCACGGCAGCGCGGCGATCAAATCAACGCCGCGCGCCTGCCCGCCTTACGGGATGTGCAAACGACGAACTCTTTGGAGCAAGAGTTCCTATCGTTGAAGGTGATGGTCGTCGTTCAGCAGCCGTCCGCCGTCGCTCTCGACACACCTGGGGGATTCCTCGAGCGAGTCGCTTGACGGCTTGAGGAGCCGCGCCGGCATCACCCACGGTTTGGCGAGCACCTTCGGTTCCTCGACCGTTGCCTGCCACACAAGGTTGTCGCCGTCCTTCCAGATCCGCTCGACGACATGCATCGCGTCGGTGTGGAAATACCCGTCCTCGCCGAACCACGTGTCGTCGCCGAAGCCGGTGACGTCCACGACGAACACCTCACCGTCCCACTTGCCGATCGAGTCGCCGTACGCGGAGGGGTTCGGATACTGCCGATGCGGGCGGCCGTCGGTCGGGATGACGCGATAGGGATCGCCCGAGATGTCTTCATACAAGAAGATCGTCTCCTTCGGAAGCTGCACGATCTTCCGAGGCGGACCTATCCGCGGAACGCCAGGTTTCCCGCAGTAGAACACCGGGTCCGTGCGGCTCTCGTGGTCCGCCAGGTCCTTCACCTTCGCCAGATACTCGGGCTTATAGGTGGGTCGCGGCGTCGACGGCTGGACGCCTTTCACCGTGCTGGCGTCACCGTGCCGCGCGCTCTGGTCGATCTTTTGAATCACGACCTGGCCGTTGACTTCTTTCTTGAGCGCGGCGGGTGCGCGATCGATCGCGTAGCTCCAGACGCCGGTGAGGTCTGGATGCCGCGCCTGCTGCGCGAGCACGAGGCCCTGCGCAACGACCGCGGATGCGAGAACAGCAAGAAGTGTCTTCTTCATCGTCGGCCTCATTTCGCCTCGCTGCCGTTGAGCAGCTCGTAAGACGTCCCGTCGGGCAGCTTGATCTTGTCCATGTAGCCGTAGAGCGAGCCATCGCGCGCCTTGACGGCGCTGACCGTGATGGTCTGCCCGATGGCTTTGGCGAAGTCCGCGCGCGCCAGGCCGACGCTCTTGTACCAGGACGGCGGGTTGCTCTCGAACTTCCACTGGTCGACTTTGCCGCCTTCGCCCTTCGCCTCCATCATCAGCACGATGTGCGGATTGACCCAGTCCACGCGAGTGAGCGTGCCGGTGATCGCGACGTGCTTCGTCATGTCGAAGATCGCCGAAGGGGAGTGGTGGGCCTGAAGAGACGCGGCCGCGAAGGAGGTAAAGACGATGAAGCCGGCCACGGCAACCGCATATCTCACGATGGTCCTCCTTCGGTCCAATTTGGCGCGAATATTAGCACGGGATACCTATTGAACCCTTTGAACGCAAATCAGCGCTGCGGCATCGGGATGCGGTCCCAGACGTTGTGACCGCTGTTCCCGGGGCCGCCATTGAAGCTGGTCCACGTCAGGGTGTTGCCGTCAGGCGAAACGCGGTACAGCACCCATTCGTCGACGACGCCCTTGGTCGCGCGCTCGCGAAACAGCGTGTTGCGATCGACCAGCCACATTGCCACGGTCTGGCCCAGTCCGTTCGGACCCTGCGGGTTCGGATAGATGTTCTTCCCATCGAGCTTGAAGAAGAACTCGCGCGCATCGTCCGTGAAAGTGTGCTTGTAGTCGGCCTTGGTCGGTGGCCAGTAGAGGAAAACCTCCTGCTTGATGCCGCCGTTCTCCGCCGTATAGATCACCGTGCCGCTGTCCTTGAAGCGGTTCTGCGCTTTCAGCGCCGGATCCGACTTATTGAAATTGATCCGCCATGCGCCGATGATGGGCAGCTTCGACGGATCCATCTTGTCCGCCGCGACGCGGTAGCTGCCGAAGAAGCCGATCGGCGGCGCTTCGGGCAGGTTCTGGGCGGCGACAACCGTCGCGGTGAGCAGCGCCACGCCGAAGAGTGCTCTGCGCATCATCATCTCCTGATGTCGGTGTCGGTGCCGTACTTCGGCTTCGCGTCTTTCCCATGCGCCTGGAAGTACGTGTTCTTCAGGTGCACGAGATCGACGTTCCCTTCATGGCAGGTGTCCTCGATGTCGAAATCGGGAACCGGCTTGATGCGCTTCATCGGCGCCGGCGACGTCATCGTCCACGGACGCGAGAACACCTTCGGGTTGTCGATCGTCATCGTCCACTTGATCGTATTTGCGTCGAGCATCTGAAATCGCTCGACGATGTGGGCGTCGGCGCCGTGGAAGTCACCACCGAGCGACATGCGCGTCCGATCGTTGAAGTTCGTGCTGTCGACGACCAGCGTGTCGCCCTCCCAGTGGCCGACGGGGTCGCCGAGCCAGAGGCGGATGCCTGACGGCAGGTGCGGCCGTCCGTCCATCGGCACGATGCGCGTGATGTGCTGCGTCGCGTTGATGATGAAGGTGTTCCCCGAGAACATGTATTCCTGCGTGAACTGGTGGACGCGGCCGATGTCGTAGAACTCGCAGTGGCCGACCTGATCCTCGTAGCCGTTCGCATCGTCTCGGCGGCGGTCGCGCTCCTCGAGCGCCCACGGCAGATAGGGAATGACGCCGTCCTTCGGATCGATGATGAGGCTCTTGCCGCCGAGCACGCCGAAGCCAGGAGGATGGTCCTCGAGGATGACGGTGTGCGTGACGCCACCCGGCGATCCGTTCCACGTACCGGTCAAGTCAGGATGCCCGTCGGGCCTCCGCGGGATCGGTCCTGCCTTGGTCGCGGCGGCGCCCTCGGTGCTGTCGACGCCAGCCAGTCCGCCTGGACGTCCGAGTTGCCCGGCCATCGGAACCGATGTGGCGACGAGCATCGCCACGGCCAACAGGATGCGGGGTCGCATGCTCACTTTTCCTCGTCGAAGTCTCTCGGCCACGTGTGGTCGATGCCGAGATCGTCGAGCATGGCCGTGCACTCGTAGTCGAGCAGGCCGATGTCTTTCTGCCGCTGGAGCGTCATTCGAATCGTCCACGGCCGCGTGAACACCTTTGGATCGGTCATCGTGGCCTCGTACTGCAGCGTGTCCGTGTTGACCGGCGTGTAGCGCTCGACCACCTGCAGCGCATCGCTGTGGTAATTGCCCGCCATGTCGAACCAGGTGTACGGATTGAAGTTCGTCACGTTGACGACGAGCGAGTTGCCGTCGTAGTGCCCGCGCGCGTATCCCATCCAGGCGCCGCCGTCGTCGGTCGGCACCGGGACCTTGCTGTTGATCGGCACGACGCGCTTCTTGTGTGCCCACTCGTACGCGAACGTGACCTCGTCGGGCGTCTGAATGATTTGGAACGGCCAGCCGAGATACGTCATCCGCGGAATGCCGGGGAGATAACACTTCACGAACGGGTCGGTACTCTTGACCGGATCCAGCGTCTTCGTTCCTTCGTAGTTCTTCGCGCGTTTCGCGAGCGCTTCAGGCTTATAGGGAATCCTCCCGTCGGCCGGATCAACGACGAAGCCGCGGCCCGCGGGCACGCCGGGCTTGCTGCCGTGGTCCTCGAGGTCGTATTTCGCGAGATTCCACGCGCGCCAGACACCCTGCAGATCGGGCGGACGACGCGCAGGCGCCTGTGCCTGCGCGGTCGCCGCAACAGCGGCCGCAGCGATCAACCACGTGAGGACGCGACGAGGCATTCAACCCCCCTACAACTTGTCGTAGACGGCTTTCTGGGTGCTTGGTGTATCTCCGACCTGCGTGCGTGTCTTCTCGACCGTCAGCTCGCTGCCGTTGACCGTCCACACCTCCTTGAAGTCAACGACTACATCGCCGGCCGGCGACGAGAAAGAGCGGCGAGACGTGATGACGAGATTCGAGCCGTTCAGCGTCGCCTGGCCGGTCTCGGTGATCCCTTCCGGCGCCTGCACGTTCACCTTGCTGCCATCGAGCTTGTAGGTGGCGGACACTGGCCGCTGCCGCACGCTCGTGGCGGTCACGGAGATGTCCGTCGGCGTCTGCCTGACCTCGAGCTGACTGGCAAACTGGATGTCCGGCGTGTTGCCGACAACCGCGCGGCTGCTCTTGGCCTGATTGAGCCGCCACATGCCGGAGAAATCCGGCGCGGTCTGCGCGAGCGAGATCGCCCGCGCGCCGAGCATCAACGCGAACCCTATGCCGGCCGCGACGGTCCATCGCCTCATGGCTGGTCTCCCCGCGCTACGGGGTCTTTTCGTCGTTGACGAACTCTTTCTTCGACTCGACCAGCGTAAAGCTGCTCGCGTTGACTGTGGGCGTTCCGTCTTTCGCCAGGAACCCCTTGATGATGACTTCCGCGCCGACGAAGTCCTCCTTCCGCAATCCCTGCTTCATCAAAGTCGTCGGTCCCGCGCTTTCGACTTCCCACGTCACCACTTTGCCGTCCGGATTCTTGACGTCGACGTACAGGTGCGCATGCGGATTCTGCCATCCCATCTTGACGATGGTGCCGCGCAGCGTGATGGGCTTGTTGCCGTCGTAAGTCGCGGAGAACGAATGGTGTGCCTGGAGCGATATGCCGGCGAAAAGAATTCCTGTGGAGACCGTTGCCAACGCCACCATTACGCGCATGTCGCCTCCTTGTGAGCGGATGCTACCATACGCTCGCTATGAGAATCGCGGCTATCGGCGGCCTTCTGGCCGTGACGTTGGTTCGCGCGTCCGCGCAGCAGCCCGCGCCGGCCCAGCCGCCGCTCGTGACGGAGCAGCTGTTCCGGAACATCCAGGTGCTCAAGGGGATTCCGATCGACACGTTTTTCGACGTGATGGGGATGTTTGCTTCCTCCATGGGCGAGGACTGCACCTTCTGCCACTCCAAAGAGGCGGTCTTCAGGCACGAAGCGTTCGGCGATGACACACCGAGAATCCGCCGGGCACGCCAGATGATCGCCATGATGAACGGCATCAACGCCGCCAACTTCGGTGGACGTCCGATGGTGACGTGCTACACGTGTCATCGCGGCAGCAACACGCCTGTCAACTCTCCGAAGCTGGCGCTTCAATACGGAGAACCGGAAGACGATCCGAACGTCATCAACTTTCCGCCGGAGACACGGCCCGCCGCTGCCGAAATCCTCGACAAGTACCTGCAGGCGCTCGGCGGCAGCGCGCAACTGGCAAAGCTGACGAGTTTCACGGCCAGGGGCACGTATTCAGGCTTCGACACGGATCACAAGGAAATACCCGTCGACATCTACGCGAAGGCGCCAAATCAGCGCACGTGGATCATCCACATGCCGGATGGCGACAGCTATCGCGTGTTCGACGGCAAAAGCGGATGGTGGATCGGGCCGGATGCGCCGGCGCCCGAGACGCTGACGAGCGGCAACCTCGATCGCTACCGGCTGGAAGCGCTCGTCGCGTTTCCGGCGGGCATCAAGGATGCCTTCAAGGGATGGAAGGTCGGGCGTACCGCGATCGACGACAAGCCAGTGATGATCGTACAGGGCGCCAACCCGCCGCTGCTGCCCGTGAATCTCTACTTCGACACCAAGTCCGGACTGCTCGTGCGACTTGTTCGGTGGAATGCGACGCCTGTAGGCCCGGTGCCGACCGAAATCAACTACGACGATTACCGCGACGTGGCCGGCGTGAAGATGCCGTTCACGTGGACGGTCAGCCAGACCTACATGCAGATGACGATCAAGGTGAACACCATCAGCCCGAACGTGGCGGTCGATCCGAAGGTGTTCGCGAAGCCGACCGGCGCGAAGTAATTCGCGAGCGTAGATCGGCCCGGGCCGTCAGGCTGGTTCCATCATCAGCTGCTGGCGCCGCGCCGTGTGATACTCCTCCAGCGTTGCGTTCGCCGACCTGACCGTCGCGCCGCTCTTTGCCAGCTTCACGACATCCTTGCCGGGCACGGCGGCGTACAGCTCGCCTTCTTCGACACCGGTATACACCCGATTGCCGACGCAGCCGGTGCTCATCACGATGCCGGTGGCCAGCGAGGCCGGCAGCGCCATGCACGTCGGGCGGCCGAACGTGTTCACGCTGGAGGTGAGGCCGGCCGCGATGGCCGCTTCCTGCAGCAGCATGATGCGGGCAGCAGGTCCCGAGAACATGACGACGTCGGGGTCGACAGGCGTATCGGCGAGCGGCGCGTAGATCACCGCGCCGGGCGTTTTCGGCAGCACGGGAATACCCGGCACTTCCTCCATCCGCACGTAGCCGATGCTCGCCATGAAGCTGAGTGTGTCCTCGAGCTCGTGCGCGCGCTCGGCAGGCAGCGGAATGTTGTGCGTGTACGAGCCGATGGCGCAGTTGTAGTGATCGGACGGCACGGTGAAGAACGTGCGTCCTTCCGACGCGAGCCGCCAGAAACTGCATCCCGACGGAGCCGTGCCTGTGAATTTGGACACGCCCGGTGGCGGCGCATCCCTGAAGGCGATGGCGATCGGCCGCCGCGTCAGGCCGAGGTCAGACGAGAGCTGTTCCTCGAGCGATCGATAGTTGACACTCATGGACGCGCACCTTACGTCGGCGTTACCACACTGTCAAGCCGCCGCCGTGCTAGGATTTGCCACGCTTCGGAAACCTTCTCAGCGAGGGAGGCGTCATGCGTATCCTCGGATGGCTGTTGGCCGGCGTGATGCTCGCGGCGACAGGCGCGGTCGTGATGCAGGCACAGGACGCCGCTCAGCCCGTCGGGACGATGGCTGACGTGATGACCAGCATGGTCTATCCGGCCGCCAACGACCTGCTGCTGTCGATTGCGCGCGGCGGGCCGACGGAGGAGAAGGAATGGATGGCGCTTCAGCGCAGCGCCGTCCTGCTGGGTGAATCCGGCAACGTGCTCATGATGCGCGGCCGCGCGCGCGACCAGGGCGAGTGGATGACGGACGCGAAGATGCTCGTGGACGCCGGCGCCGCCGCGTACCGCGCGGCGCGTGCGAAGGACCTGAACGCACTCACGGCGCTCGACTCACGCATCAACGCGTCGTGCGTGTCGTGCCACAAGCAGTATCGTCCGAACGTCCATCCGCGGTCCTGATGCGCGTCATCAAGGCCGTGCTCGTCGAGCCGGTCGGCTGCCTCGCCGAATTTCCCGCCGAGGAGTTCAACGGCATCGCGGAACGTCTGTTCGAGTCCGGCCTGCCCATTGGCGAATCTGGCAGCGACGCGTACTGGTATCTGCTCGATCTGATGGAGCAGGCCGGTGACGCGCTGACGGCCTCGACGCCCGCCGTCGAACAGCTCGAGCTGCAGGCGATCGACCGCGCGCAGCTCTACGACGATGTCGTGCCGGCGCTCGCGGCGCTCAGGGCGATGCACATCACGCTGCTCGTCGCCTCGTCGCTGTCGGCCGTGGCGGTCAACCGCTTTCTCGAGAAGTTCTCGCTGGCGCCGTATTTCTCAGGTGTGTGGACGCGAGACAACGCAGGTGGCGTGAAGGCGGCGCCACTTCGCAAGGCCATCGAGAGTGCCGCGGTGAAGCCCGACGAGATGATCTGCCTGGTGGACACGGCGGATGGCATCGAGCTGGCCAACCGCGTTGGCGTCAATTCGATGCTGATGTTCAACGACTACGACGAAGGCAAGCGGCTGGCGATGCTCGGCCCGTCCGGCGGTATCGTGTCGCTGCACGAGCTGCCCGATGCGATCAGGTTCGCGGCGCTGTCTACCGTGAGGTCGTCGCCGCCGTCGCCTGATCGAAGATCTCCGGAACCGAAAACGTCAGAATAGAGTTGCCGCCGGAGGTCGCGATGATGACCTCCTTGTGCACCGGGTCGAGCGCGATGCCAGTATCGGCAGCCTGTCTGCCGAGCGGCGCCGCGATTCGCAGCATCGGCCCTTCCGTGCTCACCCCGTGATCCGGGATTCTCCAGATCTCCAGCGTGTTGCGGCTGTGCGTGATCATCAGCCGCGTGGGACCGTACACCTCGAACTGATTGCCCATGTTGACCGGTCCGGCGATGACTGCGCGCGGCGTCACATTGCCGCTCGCCGTCCGATCGAAGACGAGCACCTTGCCGCCGCCGCCGTTTCTGCCGCCGGCCGGAATGAGCATCAGATTGTGGACGGCGTCGACGCGCACGGCCGGGACGTTGCCGCCGCCGGTCCGCTGCTCGCCGTTGTCGATCTGCGTGTCCG
>Ga0075424_100006638_pt1 | contig 11148 bp, 8 predicted proteins | sample SoiMethybrSBSTD3_FD_75301 | JGI IMG/M metagenome (GOLD analysis project Ga0075424, IMG submission 75301) | Bulk soil microbial communities from a Populus tree surrounding site in Tennessee, USA - Soil MetaG P. TD hybrid SBSTD3 | ecosystem: Environmental > Terrestrial > Soil > Tree plantation...
GGCTCGCGCAGGCCCGCACGCGCGAGCTTGATCGAAGCGGAAAGCGACTCGATTGCCTTGTCCTGGCCGAACACCACCCGCTTCAACGTCTGCTCGAGGTGCTTCAACACCTCAGCGTCATTCTTCGACACGCTCTTCGGCGGAATGCGCGCCATCGAGGCGATGGTGGTCTCGATCTCCTTGATACCGATCGTCTTCTTGCGCTTGTTCTCGGCAACGAGCATCTGGGCCGCACCGGATTCGTCGATTACGTCGATTGCCTTGTCCGGCAGCTTGCGATCGTGAATGTAGCGCGACGACAACTGCACCGCCGCCTCAATCGCCTCGTTGGTGTATTTCAGGCGGTGATAATCCTCGAAATACGGCTTGAGGCCTTTCAGGATCGCGATTGCGTCCTCGACGGTCGGCTCGTTGATGTCGATCTTCTGGAACCGCCGCACCAGCGCGCGGTCCTTCTCGAAATGCTGCCGATACTCCTTGTAGGTCGTCGAGCCCATGCAGCGGATGGTGCCTGACGCCAGCGCAGGCTTCAGGAGGTTGGACGCATCCATGGCGCCGCCGGAGGTTGCGCCGGCCCCGATCACGGTATGGATCTCGTCAATGAACAGGATTGCATTCGGGTGCGCTTCCAGTTCCTTCAGGACCTGTTTCAAGCGCTCTTCGAAATCGCCGCGATAGCGGGTGCCCGCGAGCAAGGTGCCCATATCAAGGGAGAACACGGTGGCGGCCGCCAGAACTTCCGGCACCTCGCTGTCAACGATACGTTTGGCCAAACCCTCTGCGATCGCGGTCTTGCCGACGCCGGCCTCGCCCACAAACAACGGATTGTTCTTTTGTCTCCGACACAACACCTGGATGGCGCGGTTGATCTCGGAATTGCGGCCGATGACCGGATCGATCTTGCCGTCGCGTGCCTTCTTGTTGAGGTTGACGCAGTATGTCTCCAGCGCCTCACCCTTTTTCTTGGAATCCTCGTTGCCCTTGGTCTCGGTTTCCTCGTCGACGCCGCGGACCGGGCGTGCCTCGGAGACCCCAGGCCGCTTGGCGATGCCATGGCTGATGTAGTTGACCGCATCGTAGCGGGTCATATCCTGCTCTTGCAGGAAATAGGCGGCATGGCTCTCGCGCTCGGCAAAGATCGCGATCAAAACGTTGGCGCCGGTTACTTCTTCACGGCCCGAGGACTGGACGTGAATGACGGCGCGCTGGATTACGCGCTGGAATCCGGCCGTCGGCTTGGCGTCATCCGCGCCGTCCGTAACCAAATTCTCGAATTCCGTTTCGAGATAATTGACAAGGCTGGTGCGCAGCTTGTCCAGATCGACGCTGCAGGCGCGCATCACAGCGGCGGCATCGGAGTCATCTATAAGCGACAGCAACAGATGTTCGAGCGTCGCGTATTGATGATGGCGCTCGTTCGCAATCGCCAGTGCCCGGTGCAGGGATTGTTCTAGGCTTTGGGAAAAAGTCGGCATTCGCGTCCTCTGTGGCCCCCTGCCATCATGATCGTCGTTGCCCTGTGAGGCAACAACAACCTTTGTCACATATAATAATACAAGACGCGAAGGAAAGACCGGTTCCGCGCGCTCACTCTTCGACGGTAACTTCTTTAATGCAAAACCCGTTCCTATTTTGGCGGATGACGGGCCGACCTGCCGCGAGACCCGTAGTTTTCCCTACTTTTTCTCCATCACGCACTGCAGGGGATGTTGGTGCTTGCGCGCGAAATCCATCACCTGTGTCACCTTGGTCTCGGCAATCTCGTAGGTGAACACGCCGCATTCTCCGATCCCGTGATGGTGGACGTGAAGCATGATCTTGGTGGCCGCCTCTACGTCCTTCTGAAAGAACCTTTCCAGGACGTGCACGACGAATTCCATAGGCGTGTAGTCGTCATTCAGGATCAGCACGCGGTACAGGTTAGGTCGCTTGGTCTTCGGTTTGACCTTGGTGATGACGGATGTCGCAGGCGCGCCGTGTCCGGCGGAGCGGTTGTCGTCAGGGCCCATTTTCGGGCGAGATGCGGCAATCGCCGCCGGCACGATCGGATCGAGGATGGAAATCAGTCGCGACATGGCAGCAGCGTTCGATATTCACAGGCAAACCGGGCGGCCAGCAGACGCTCCTGTCGGAGCCATTGCGGCTTTCCAACTCCAGATCGCCCTCTCCCGCCGGTCCGATCCGTCCGGATCGAGACATTGGAATATGGGTCAGTCCTCCGCTCTCTGCAAGCGAGCCAGCTTGCCAAAGCATTCTTGCAACGGATCCGATTCCCGGCCCGGACGATCTCCTCACAGGTTAATCAATTCCGACAGATTTGACAAAATAATGCCGATGGCTGCTTTCGGTTCACGACCGATTTTGACGCCCGATGACAAATGTCGAGCGATCGATCATTTTCTATTTGGGAAACGCATCGATCGATTGCGAACACGGCCGATCAGCGCCGGATTTCCGGGTCAAGGCCCCATTTTCCCTCGCGAGGCGATCGCGAAGCATCAGCCTTCACGCGAACAAAAGCAAAAGCCCGGCTGGTCCGGGCTTTGAGTTAGAAATGCGATCCGTGATCTTAACGAGCTGAAGCAGTCGGCGTGAACTTCGCGAAAAGGCTTTCCACCGGCTTATAGGCTTGCTTGGCAAGATCGCCATAGAGGCTTGCGATCTTCCGCGAGTCCGCGACGAAGGTTTCGTAAGCGTTCTTGGCGTACTCGTTCTGCGCTTCGATCGCCTTGTCCAGCGACCTTACGCCTGAAAGCTTCTCGACGAACGATTTCGTATCTTCATAGGACTTCTTGGTGTAGTCGCCGTAGGCGCTCGCAATCGCCTGCAGCCCACTCTGGACGCCCGTTGCGGCCGCAACGGTCCGTTCAAACTGATCCTTGCCATAATTTTGAATGTCTTCAATCTTGAACATTGACCAATCCTTTTCAGCATTGCGGTTGCGCCTACGGGCGGCGGCTACTCAAGCCCGAGCGGCATATAGTGCAACGCACAATGCCGGTCAAGAAGCGCGTGCGTCGCACAAAAGCGCACTTAGCTTTAGGTAGATCCCGAACGGCTGCGCAAGGGTTCCTTAAGCTTTTGGCAACTTGCGCCTCATAACCTGATTCCCGCACTTGTTTGCCCTCTGGCAAGCGAGACGGCATTCGCAACAGAAGTCTTAGGTAGAACGGCAGCCTGACCTCGCGTCCCACGCGAAACTCTATGCGGATCGCAGGTTCGAGCAGGGAAAGGCCACTAGGGTATTGGGCACAATTTTGCCTCACGAGCCAGTGATCAAGTCAGAAACTGGGACGGGGATTCATGCTTCGCAAAAATCTGGCTTCCTCGCGCTTGGTGCGGGTTGGCGTTTTCGGACTGGTAACATTTGCAGGTGCGGTCATCGCGAGCGACAGCGCGCAAGCGCGTCGCAGTTATCGGCATCATACCCATCACGTCCGGCACACCGATTCCGACGACAGTTACAGCCCCCAGTTCTCTTCCATCGTCGTCGACGGCAATTCCGGCGCGACGCTCGCCGCCACAAGTCCGGATAGCCTGCGTCATCCGGCTTCGCTGACCAAGATCATGACGCTTTATCTTTTGTTCGAGCGCCTCGACGCCGGCAAGATGAAGCTCGATACCGAGATGTCGGTGTCGGAACGCGCCTCGGAGCAAGATCCGACCAAGCTGGGTTTGCGACCCGGACAGACCATCAGGGTCGAAGATGCCATCAAAGGACTGGTGACGCGTTCGGCGAACGACGCCGCGGTTGTAATTGCCGAAGCGATCGGCGGCAGCGAAGACGAGTTCGCGAAGATGATGACGCGGAAGGCTCATGCGCTCGGCATGAGTCGTACCGTCTATCGCAACGCCTCGGGCCTTCCCAACGACGAACAGGTGACGACGGCGCGCGATCAGTCGATTCTCGGCCGCGCCATTCAGGACCGCTTCCCGCGCCATTATCGCTTTTTCTCGACAACAACCTTCAACTTTCGCGGCCAGACGATCAGTAACCACAATCACCTGCTTGGCAGCGTCGAGGGCGTGGACGGGATCAAGACCGGATACACGCGCGCCTCCGGCTTCAATCTGGTGACCTCGATGCACCGGGGAAATCGATTCCTGGTTGGCGTCGTGTTGGGTGGCCGCAGCGGTGGTTCGCGCGACGCCATTATGCGGAACCTTCTCGCGGCAAATCTCGAGAAGGCTGCTACGGCGCGAACCGCTGTCGCCATCACCGAGCGCAACAAGTCTGATTCCGCTACAGACGTCGCGGATGCGGACCTGCAACAGCCGAAGCCTGCGCCAGCCGTCGAGGCGCCGACATCACCCGCCTCCGACCACTGGGAGCCGCCTGCGATGCGCACCCCCGCGTCAAAGGCCATGGCAGCGCTCTCCGAAGCGACGGCGGCCATGCCGTCGGCCCGCTCCAAGGTCGAGCCAGCGCCGCTGAGTTCCGGCGTGATCCAGACGCAGCCGATCGCGGCGATCCCTGGGTCGTCCGAGCCGATGAAGCCGGTCCGGGTCAAGACGGTTCAGGTCAAGGCAGGATCGGTGAAGCTCGCGTCGGCGGGCCCGTCCCAGCCCGCGTCCCCCGTCGCCAATTCCCCGCCGGCGGCACCGCCCGTGCCGGAGACATCGGGCGCGGTAGTGGCCAAGGCTGCTGAGGTGGCGACGCCACCGTCGATCACGGTGGACAGGTCGCGAACTGAAAGCGCAAGGGTCGATTTGCCGCCGCAGCCGCTTGGTCACGGGACCGGCAATGGCATACTCGGCGTCTTGCCGGCCTCCGCACTGACTTCTGCATCCACGCCGCAACACCCGGCTTCCCCCACCGCACCGGCGGCGGTCGTAACTGCCGCGGCCGCGCCGCAGGGCTATCCGCCGCCTGCGGAGACGCAGCCGCAAGCGCAGCCTCTTCAGCAGAACAGCATGGTCAAACCCGTTGTTCACACCGGATGGATTATCCAGGTTGGTGCGCTTGAAACCGAGGACGAGGCCCAGCAGCGTATCGCGGCGGCAAAGGACAGCGCCCATGGTCTGCTCAGGAAAGCGGACGCCTTCACCGAGCCCGTGACTGCAAAGGACAACCGCAAACTGTTTCGTGCTCGCTTTGCCGGTCTTGATCGCGACCAAGCCGAAGCTGTCTGCCGGGCGCTGCGCCGTTCCGATATTTCCTGCATCACCGTGCGCAACTGACCGTTACTTAATGAATCCTCAATAGCGGGCCGCGCTTTTCCGAGCGCGGCTTTTTTTTCGCGCGCTGAAACCGGCGCCTTGCCGCAATGCTGCAAACCTCTCGTCAAGAATTTCCGCTTAGAACTTTATGCAAGGGAGTAACGGCCAGCCGGGAAACGGCGGTCAGCGGCGGCGTCAAGCTTGGTTCGGATCGGGGTGAAGCGTCTTTCAGTTCGTGGCGTTTGTTGGCGTGCCGGAGTTAACTGTTATGCGTGCGAAGCAGAGTATCTTTGGCCTCGTTTACACGGGAGGCGAGATACGTCGACCCCCCCTGGTCGGGATGCAGTTTCTTCATAAGCGCTCGATGAGCGCGCCCGATTTCGTCGCGCCCCGCCCCAGGCTGCAAGCCAAGGATCTGATAGGCCTCCTCGTCCGTCATTTTGCCGCTCGGCGCAGGACGGCGCTGCCCCCTTGCCGTATTTCCCTGCGCGTGCTCACGCCAAGTGGGAAACCGGCGGTCCAGATAGCTTTCAAGTAGCGCAACGCTTTCAGCGTCGAAGCCGGAAAGTATCGCCAGGAGTTGTTCGAGATCGAACTCCTCCAGCGAACGGCCGGCATGCGGTCCAGCCACGATGCGCCCCGACAGTGCTCCGCTATCGTGATCGAGCGTCATGTCGAGAAACTGCGAACGAACCTGCGAGCTCTGCCCCGACGAGCGCGCCGCGCCAGCGCCTGAAAAAATCCTGCCGATGTTGCCAAAGCCCGCTGTTCCGAATGGCGACCAGCCAAGCAGTCCAGCGCCGAAGATCCCAATCGGGATTGCCACGGCGAGCTCGCCACGAACGCCCACAAAGGCGGCGACCGCGAGTGCGATCACGCCGCCCAAAATCTTGACCGCGCGCGCAAGCACGGCCGGATTGGCCGCACGATACATCTGCAGCAGCAGATAGAGAGCGAGGACGGCGATTGCGCCGGCAATCAAGGTCGGCATGGGCTCAATATACTAGGGTCGGCGACAGAAAGTGAGTATCACTTCATCTGGCCGAGCAGTTTAGCGGCCTGACCCTCCCACGCCGAGAGGCGCTTGAGCGCCTCGCGGCCGCCCGCGGCGTAGGCGGCGGCCGCACGCAACAGCTCCCGCAATTGCGACGCGGCGCCCGGATCGAACCTGCACCATGCTCCGCCGGTAAGGCGAGCGATCTCCCGGAAGGCCTGCTCGGCGACTATCGCATTGCCCTCCTGGAACATGAACGCGGGCACTTTCAGCATGCCGAGTTCGCCGGCCAAGGCGCAAAGATCGTCGACCTTCTCCTCCATCGCGTCACCGACAAATACCAGTGCTCGCACGCCGGAGGCGGTCGCCTCGCGTCGCGTCTCCGAGAGTACCTTGGCGATCTGGGTATTGCCGCCGCGGCAATCGATCTTGGTCATGAGCCTCGCGAGCTCGGCGCTGTCCGAAATCCATCCGGTCGCGCGGCATTCGTTGAAGCCACGGTAGTAGACCAGGCGGATATCCAGACTGCCGAGCGAGGCAGCCTCGCGGAACATTTCAGCCTGCAACGTGCAAGCCATGTCCCAGGTTGGCTGGCGGCTCATCGTGGCGTCGAGTGCGAACACAAGCCGACCACGCCCGACGGCAGCGTGCGGCGACATCGCCCGCGCCTTGGCGACAAAAGCGGCAATATCTTCGGACGTGGAGTTTTGGGTTTCCGGCAACGAACCGGCTTTGCCTGCGTTGCGCTCCGAGGCCAGGTCGGCGGAAGTCGATTTGGTCGGTTCGCCGGACATCGGCGCTCGCGGGTAATGCCGAGCCTCTGATCGCGGGCGGATCGAACGCTTACTGAGTCACGGAGTTCGCCGCCTTGACGTTCTTTCGGGTCGGTACATAGGGCGCAACCGGCCCGGGGTCGAGAACTTTCGGCGCACTTGCCTCCACCGGCGCAACGTCACTGTCGGTTTCCGCCAAGAACTTGTCCAACATGCCCTGAATCGAGGCTTTTGCCTCTTCCGACCCCGTATCGCGCATATCATTGTGCTGGAAGGCGGTCTTCACCACGGTGATCCCCGCCTGCTCACAGACATCGTCGCTCGGGACGACACCGGGATCCGCCTTGAACTGCGGATCTTTCGAACGGAACGACAGGATTTTGAACTTGCCCGATGTGATGAAGGGCACGCGAAGATTGTCAAGCGTAACAACCTTCTTGACCTCGTCGGGATACTGCTTGGCGAAGTACATCGTGATGTCACCGCCCATCGAATGTCCGACCACCGTGAGGTGGTCGTAGTCCGCGCTGGGTTGGACCTTCTTCATCTCCTCGACGGCAAATTTGATGTTGGCCACGCCGCGCTGGATCTGACTGAGGCGTCCGACGTAAAGCTCGCCCGGCTTGGTCACCATCGGCGGATCTGTCGGCAGATCGTGTTGAATGCTGATCACCTCATAGCCGCGCGCGGCAAGAATGTTGGCCAGGAAGGAATATTCGGTGTTCTTGACGGTATTGCCGTGATTGAGGATCGCAACCGGCAGCGCGATCATGCCGGCATTGGCCTGCATCTCCTTGTCCCAGCGCACGGCGATGTCCACGGCCACGGGGCGATTGTCGCGAGTCTGATCGTAAAAGGTGAACGACTCGTGTTTGATCGCCCATTTGCTCGCCGTGAAGTAGCCAACGGTGACGAGCACACCGACCGACAGCAGGACACAAATTCCGCGCTTCATCTTCATCCCCGGCAACGGGCCAAAACCCCTTCGACTCCGCCGGACCGCAAGGTCCGCGCTAGCCCTCAAATATATGTCACAACGAGGTGACAGGGAGTCCAAAATTTGTGATTTGGCCGCTTTATCGTTGTGCGACGCAGCTAAGGCATTCGCAGTTCCAGCCCCAGGGCGGAACTCCTAAGCTTGGACGCCATACCTCAAGACTCGGTTCAAAATTTCGATAAAAACGAGCCAAAAAAATTGGGTTCCTGCGAACGGCTCGGTTAGCGGAACGCTACGATCATTATCAGGCCACCGCGCGAAAGCAGTAACAAACTACCTCAGGCCCCGACGATGTCGTGAATTTCCAACGGCTTGTCGACCTGGCTGAACCATTCGGCGCGGTTTGCAGCACGGCGACGGCCCCGTTCATCGAGCGGCAGCTTCAGCTGGCGCAACAGGCTCGTCACCTCTTCACGCGCTGTGACATGGCCGAGGTTGGGGCGGGTGCCCAGCGTGGCCTCGTCAATGTGGTCGAGGGCCGTCAACCCCCGAGGAAAAAATTCGCGGTAGACCACGCGTTCGGCAAAACCGTCGATCGATCGGAAGCCAAGCCGGAGGGACAGTTCCTTCAGCCCGTCCGCCACCAATTGCTTGTTGCGCGAGCCGATCATCGACAGACGGTTGCGCACCACGATCCAGTCGGTGGTCGCGCCGTCAAGCTGGCGGCGCTTGCGCCGCGCGTCGCGTACCATCTCCGCATAATGGCTCTCGCCTGTCACGGTGTATGTTTGCGGGTCGACGGTGCCGAGCACGTCAAAATCAAGGAAACTGTCGTTGATCGGCGTGACGAGGGTATCCGCCATCGAATGCGCCAGCCGCATCAGGTAGCTGTCGGTCCCTGGCGTATCGATGACAATAAAGTCGAAGGTACGCTCGACCTCGCTGACCGCGTCCATGAATTGCTGGAACTCGGAGTTCTCGTTGTCGGCGATCTGCATGGTTTCGCCGAGCTTGATGTGGCGGTGATACGGTATTTCCAAGTCAAGGCCAGTACGGCGGGCCCAGGCACCGCGGTTGCCGATATAGCGGGTAAAGCTTTGCTGGCGGCAATCCAGATCGATGGTGGCAACTCGTTGTCCGGCCTTCATGAGGGCCACGGCAATATGGAGGGCGGTGGTGGATTTCCCTGAACCGCCCTTTTCATTGCCCAGAACTATGACGTGAGCCGAGCCTGATTGCCCTTGGCTAGCTTGCACCAGCATTTGCGTCCCCTGATGCATCTTCAAATTACGCGCGCCCGCGGTCAAGCGAAATGCGCGTGAATGCAATCAAAGTTAGAAATCGTCTCCTACAATGAATCGTTCATACGCTCCGCGCTGTCTGTGAATCGATTCCATGATCGGAATTCGCCAAGTTCACTAAAGACAATGCGCTTCACCGTTTGGGCAGCAGCGCGCGGCTTGATAGCTTGAGCTTCCACGAGCCCGAACCGCCGAACGCGGCCTCCCCGTCCGCAGAGGAACCAAATCCCGATACCTCCTCGCCCCATGATTGCCCGCACGCTGCCCGCGTTAAGTCGCGCCGTGGACGGCTTTCGGGCCATGAAAGCCACTGTCTCGCTGATTCCGACCAGGGCGCACTCCGTGAGCGCCATGCGTGACTGGCGCTTTGCGAAACGGCGCACAAACAAGCTGAACGTCTCGATTTTCGTCAACCGACTCAGTTCGCGCCGCGAGAAGATATTGACTCCTATCCTCGCACTTGGAAATCCGCTCTTGCGAAACTCGCTGCTGGAGGCTTCGCGACCAAAATCGTTCCGAGGGTCCAGCGACGGCAGGCCTGATCGGCTCTACAGCAAGCCCAGGTCGCGCAATTCGCGACGCATTGGCTCCGGCATCGCAGCGATTGTGCCAGCCGCCGCCTTACCGAGATCGGGCGGAACTGCATCCGCTGTGAAGTAGCGCCACCCCTGAAAAGGCCGCATCGGCCGCGGCGACACCGCGATCACCTTCGGCTGCATCACCAGCCGACATCTTGCAATACCGTCCTTGTCGCGGAATGGTTCGATGGCGATGATCTTTTCGCGCGCGGCGATCTCGCCGCGGATCACCCAATAGAGTGACCCACCGGCTAGGATTTCCTCGACGCGCTTCGGCGTCATGCGGGTAATGTGAACGTGGCGCTGCGGCAGACCCTTCTTTTTCGCCGTCTTCATGCGCTCGGCCACCCAGCCTCTCAGCTCCCTGACGGAATCGCAGCCAACGGCGAGCTTGATCAGATGAAGAGGCATGATTTTCTTGATGTTGTGACAGCGGTCAAAAGGGGCAAGCGTATTTCCGCGAGGGCTGCAGCCGAGTCAAATTCAAAACCGCAATTCAAAACAGATATTTCGCGCTGTTTCCGCAGCGGCTGAGAGGGCCCGCACGGCTACCTTCGCTCACTCGTTGTCGGCAGGGGCCTGTGCTGGCGCAGGTGCCGCCCCGGGCGCGGGTTGGGCGGGCCGCCTCGCCGTCGGTTTCTTGGCCGAAGCCATCGCCGCGGTTGGCGCGGCAGGCGCGGGCGGCGGCTGTTTCTGCGCATTGACCGCGGGTTGGGCCGGCCGCTGCCCGTTCGGCGGCGCTCCCGACGTGGGTTCAGGATTCATGATACTGACCGCCGGCGTGGAGGCAGCGCTTGGAAACTCGGCATTGGTAGGTTTTCCGGTGGGAAGCGAAGGCGGTCCAAGCGCCGCCGTGGGGCTCAAGGCAGGCAGCGCATTCCACATCGGCCCGTAGTGCGACACCAACGCGTCATAGTTCCGCTCGGTCATGTTGATCGAGACCTGCCGGCTGTCAGCGAAGGACCGGAAAGCGGGGCATTGGATTCCCGTGCAGCCCTCTCGAACCGTGAGCACCTGTGCGACCATGCCGTAGCGGTCGCGCTCCAGCGCCCGCCGTATCGCCAGGAGTTCGGGCGTCATGCTGGCCTTGGCGGCGGCAACGTCGCCGAGCGCCGTCAGCCGCGTAATTAATGAAGCGGTGTAGCTAACCGCCGCCGCCGTGGATTCAGGCGAGGCGAACACCACCCTTTCGCATGCGCTTGCAACGGCATCGCCGGCGAGTTCGTCGATGCAGGCAAGCGCCGGCAGGGAGGCGGTCGCTGATGGCGTGGCGCGGATTTCGGCTGAGGCACGGCCGGTCGGTCCATAGTCGCGGATGGTCGCGGCAACCGCGACACCGATCGCAAGTAGGGTGATGACGGTGAGTGCGCCGTTTGCGACTGATTTTTCGGCGCGCAGCAACGTG
>Ga0075424_100006640_pt1 | contig 11146 bp, 9 predicted proteins | sample SoiMethybrSBSTD3_FD_75301 | JGI IMG/M metagenome (GOLD analysis project Ga0075424, IMG submission 75301) | Bulk soil microbial communities from a Populus tree surrounding site in Tennessee, USA - Soil MetaG P. TD hybrid SBSTD3 | ecosystem: Environmental > Terrestrial > Soil > Tree plantation...
TTCGGACCGAGCTGGCGGATGCGCTTGGCAATCAGCTCAGCTTTTTTCTCCCATTCTCCATAGCCGGCAACGCCGGAAACGTCGAAGTAAACTCTCGCCATGCGCGGATCGCTCTTCGCGATTGCATCCACAAACACCGAAAGCGCTTCATCCACGGACGTTTCGTCGTAGCTTCCGGCCCCCGCTAGATGCGCGATCTGAACGGGAGTGTCGGGAGCCGCTGGCAGAATGTCATTGAGGAAAATGTGCGCTTGCTGCGCACCGTACGGCCTCTTTTTCGTGATGGACGCACGCAGGTGCACCACAACCGCCATTCGGTGAGCGTTCGCTGCGCGAAACACTTCCTTCAACTTTTCGACATGCCGCGGATCATCCAGCAGCACGTCCGAATTGCCAAAGTGCAGTTTTACTCCGTAATGCAGCTGCGGGTCTTTAGAGCAGCGCTCGATTTCTGCAATCGCGTAATCCTTGAGCGGGTTGACGCTGCAAAATCCCCGCAAGCGATCCGGGTACAGCGCCACTTGCTGACTCGTCCAGTCGTTCTCCTCCTTGACCTTCGCGTACTCGTCTTCAACGGGCGGCTTGTTGGCATTGCTGAACTGGTATGCGATGGATAGCACCACCGCGCGGTGAATCCCAGCTTTATCCAGCTGAGCGATCAGGACTTTGCTGTCGAGCGGAGCAAGCCCCTGGGCCAGCTCCGTGATTCGCGGACTGAACAAATGCTGGTGATAATCCACCTGCGGTTGAGCGCATAGGTTTGGCCCAAGAAAGAACAATACTGCAATGATCGTTGCCATAGTTAAGCGCGAAGCGGAGGGCAACCATTCGCGCAGGCCATGCCGCTTCATCGCTGCCCCTTGCCCATTCGCGTTCGATGATTGGCATTCTCCCAAGCGCATTCTCTTGACCTCTTCAGAACCCGGTGATAGAACCTAGCCAACTTTCCACCTGGTCGGCCCTTTCAACAGCACGGATACTGAGCGCCTGCTCGCAGCGTCCGAGCTCCCCCGCAACTGTAGAACGCGTTTGCCCGGTGCAGGCAACAAAATTTCTTGGAGAGAGTCGACACTATGAAGAAGCGCCTGTTTTTGTGTCTTTTTGTAATGCTGTTGTCCTGCATCTCGCTAGTGGCACAGCAATCGCAACAGCCAATGCAGCCTCTCACTTTCTGGTACGGGTACGCGGTCAATCCCGGCAAAGAAGATGAGTTTCTCGACCTGGTCAAAACCGTGGGCCAGCCGGTCCGCGACAAACTCATGGCCGATGGTGTCATCCTGGCTTGGGGCGTGCAGAGTTCTTTGCTTCGCGTTCCAGGCAGCCCCACTCATTTCATCTGGTACGCCGTCGCCGATTACTCCAACCTAGAGAAAGTCGATTCCGCGATGCGCGCGCAAATCGCCAAGCTTACCGAAGAAGCCAACAAGTCCGGTACCGCGAAAAAAGGTGCAAAACCGGCTTCTGCGCCTATGGCTCGGCTTGCCGAGATCGCGGATTTGAGCAAAACGCATGACTACCTCACTCGAGATCTGGTGATCGGGCTATCTTCCTCGGCTCCTGCCGGGGTACTTCCCTTTTCGCGTTACAACTTTTTCAAAGTGAAGCCAGGCAAGGGTGCCGATTTTCGCAAAGCCTGGGAGAAATACAACAAGCCGGTCTTTGACAAGCTGCTTGCCGACGGTGTTGTCCTCGCCTACGGCCTGGCCGTGGAGGACGTCCGAACCGAAGGCGAATTCACGCATTTCGTGTGGTACGACGTGAAGGACCTGGCGTCATTTGACAAGGTGCGCGCTGCATTCATTGCCGACCGCGACCGTCGCTCCCAGGAAGAGCAGGACTCGCTAACGCATCTCTTCGTGAGCCTTCAGGATCTGGACGCGTCGCGCTCCGAAGTTGCGCGCTCGCTCATCTTTCACGTGCCAACTCCCAAATAATTTGGTCATATTCGACGTTGCACGGGCCGGCTGAATGCCGGTCCTTCTTCATGTACTCTTCCTGAGTGAATTCCTTCGTCCTTGGCCTCATCTCTGATACTCACGGACTGCTTCGCCCGGAAGCTCTCTCCGCATTACAGGGATCACACGCCATCATGCATGCCGGCGATGTTGGCGAGCCGTTCATCCTCGAGCGGCTCAAAACCATCGCGCCCGTTCACGCCGTTCGCGGCAATGTGGATGGCGAGCCGTGGTGTAAATCTCTTCCTCAAACTGAAGTCGTCAGCCTTTCCGGAGCTTCGATCTACATCCTGCACAACCTCGAAAAACTGGACCTAAGCCCGAAGGCCGTAGGTCTTCAGATCGTAATCAGCGGCCACACGCACAAACCCGACTGCCACTGGCGCGATGGGGTCCTCTACATCAATCCCGGCAGCGCCGGACCTCGCCGCTTCCATCTGCCGATCTGCCTCGCCCGCCTCGACCTTCTCAAAACGCCTTGGCAGCCCGAATTCATTCAACTCGACGCACACTAACTCTTGGCCGCCACCGATAGCGTGTTGGCTTACGTTAGGATTGCGTTCGCGGGAACCCCCAAAGGCCGACGCAGGAGAAATAGCACACCGGCAGCGGATACACCTACAACGTAAAAAGGGATTGCCTCCGACAAAACCGAGGAGTAGACAAGCACTAGCAGCCGAAGAGGTTGGCCGCGGGAAGGGCCGAGGAGGTTCCAATGAAGGTTCGGGATCTGATCCGGGCTCGCAAAGAAGTCTATTCGATAACAGAGGAAATGACGGTGCACGAGGCGGCGCGGTACTTGCGCGAGAAGGAAGTGCGATCGGCCGGGGTAACACAAGCGGCCGGTAAACTCGCAGGCGTGGTTTCACAAAGCGACATTTCGGACAAGGTAGCGGCGGAAAACAAATGCCCTGCGTGGATGAAGGTTTCCGAGATTATGACGCGTGAACTGATCACCGTGGCGCCCGAAGCGACCCTGGATGAATGTCTGCGGCTAATGGAGAAGAACGGTGTGTATCACCTGCTGGTGATCGACGAGAGTGAAACCTATCGCGGGATGCTTTCGGTCAGCGACCTGCTGCGGGTGATGGTGACCGACGAGAAGGAGCGCGCAGATTTGCTGGAGGCGATTCTTTTTCCGGCGCACTAGACAGGGCGAAGAGTGGCGTCCGGGTCGGCGGCGCTCAAGGGCTCGATTGACTTGCGAAGCAGAGGCGCAGCATGCTGCGCCCCTACCAAGAACGAGAAATGGGAAATGCGCCTCAGGCTTTTTGGGTGACCTGACGGCGGAGGAACGTTGGAACGTCGAGGTCGTCGGCCGGAACTTCGTGGGCCGCTTCGCGGACGTTTTGTTGAACTTGGTGGACGACTGTCTGCGGCGCTTCGTGAACCACTGATGAACTGGAACCTGCACCAGCGGCGGCCGCGGCGGCGACCGGAACTTCCTTGCCCGCTTTCCAGGTGCGCGGCAGGAACTGCGGCTTCTGCGCGGTGTTCTTCTTGTTGGCTTCCTTGAAACCCGCGGCGATAACCGTGATCTTAACCGCGTCTTTCATCGTTTCGTCTTGCACGGCGCCGAAAATGATGTTCGCGTTTTCGTGAGCGGCCTTCTGGATGATGGAAGATGCTTCGTGAACTTCGTGCAGCGAAAGGCTGGGGCTGCCACAAATGTTAATGAGGATGCCTTGCGCGCCCTGGATGGAGTTGTCTTCGAGGAGCGGGCTGGCGATGGCGCGATTAGCTGCGTCCACGGCGCGATTCGAACCGGTGGCAACAGCAGTGCCCATGACGGCGTAACCCTGGCCGGACATAATGGCCTTCACGTCGGCAAAGTCGCGATTGATGATGCCGGGGACGGTAATAATGTCCGAGATGCCCTGCACAGCTTGGCGAAGGATGTCGTCGGCGATGCGGAAGGCGTCGAAAAAGCTTGTGCCGCGCTCGACCGTTTCCATCAAGCGCTCGTTGGGAATGACGATGACGGTGTCCACGGCGCCGATCAAATCCTGAAGGGCCTGTTCGGACTGCAGCATGCGGCGCTTGCCTTCAAACGCGAAAGGCTTGGTGACAACGGCGACTGTGAGTGCGCCGAGTTCGCTGGCGAGGGAAGCCACTACTGGCGCGGCGCCGGAGCCGGTGCCTCCGCCGAGGCCAGACGTGATGAAAATCATGTCCGAACCTTCGAGAGCTTCAATAATTTTGTCGGTGTCTTCGAGCGCGGCCTTGCGGCCGACTTCGGGATTTGCGCCCGCGCCGAGACCTTTCGTGAGCTTCGCGCCGAGTTGCAGTTTGACCGGCGCCTGGCTCAGTTTTAGCGCCTGCAGGTCCGTATTCGCGGTGATGAATTCGACGCCCTCGACCTTCGCGCGAATCATGCGGTTTACGGCGTTGCAGCCGCCGCCACCAACGCCGATAACCTTGATTTTGGCAGGTGATAGCTCCTCGCTGAAGCTCATGCGGATCGCGTTGTCTTTTGCCGTCATTCCTATTCCCCCTTACGGACTGGGTGAATCCGTTCGCTGCTGCGAAGCTGTAGCTTCGCGGAAATTTTCTAGGCGCCGGCGAACATGGCCTTTAGCTTCGCGACAAAGTTGCCGCTGCGCTGTGTCTGAGCACGGCGCGCTTTTGCGCCGTACAAGACAAGACCGATCACCGTTGCATATTCCGGCTGAGAAACTTGCTCGGGCATATCGGCGAGCCCACGCGGTTCCGCGATGCGAACCGGCACGTGGAACGCCTGCTCCATCATTTCGACCAGGCCGTTGAGTCGAGCGCCTCCACCAGCTAGAACGAAACCGGCGGGCATTTGCTTGTCGAGACCGGCGCGGCGTGTTTCGTCGCGAATCAATGAGAGAAACTCTTGCGCGCGAGGCTCGATGATGTCGGTGAGCGAGCGAGCAAAAATAGTGCGGGGTGGACGATCGCCGACGCTGGCGATCTCGATTGCCGTGTCTTCCATCAACAGGGAAGCAGAGGCACACCCGTGATGGCGCTTGATGCGCTCGGCTTCGGGAATGGGGGTGCGCAGGCCGACAGCAAGATCGTTGGTGAAGTGGTCGCCGCCGACGGGAATGGCTCCCGTGTGGCGAACAAGTCCACCGGCATAGGCGATCAGCTCGGTGGTACCGCCGCCTACATCGAGCAGGCAAGCGCCAAGGTCGCGTTCATCCTGCGTAAGGCAGGATTCCGCAGAAGCCAGCGGCTCGAGAACTGTGTCGCTGATCAAAATGCCGGCGCGGTTGGCGGCAGTGACGAGATTCTGCGTGGCGATAACGGACGACGTTACCACGTGAACGTTGGCTTCGAGGCGTTGGCCCACCATCCCGATGGCGTCGCGGATGCCGTCGTGGGCGTCCACGATAAACTCGTGAGGCAGGACGTGCAGGACTTCGCGATCGTCCGGAAGATTGATATTGCGTGCGGCGTCAATCGCGTGGCGAACATCTTCGCGTTCGATGTCGCGCGCCCGGTTGCCGAGCGTAACGCCGGCACGAGAATTCAGTCCGCGTACATGAGAACCGGCCACACCAATGAGCGCGGATTCGACCGGAACGCCAGAAACACCTTCCGCTTCTTCTACAGAGCGGCGAATGGAACTGACTGTCGAGTCGAGGTTTACGATGGCGCCTTTGCGAAGGCCTTTCGATTCCGCCGCGCCGAGCGCAAGAAATTTCGCCTGCTCATCCGCGAGTTCCGCTATGAGCACGCACGTTTTGGTGCTGCCGATATCTAGGCCTACCAGATATTTGTCTTTTTTCGACAAGCGCCGCTCCTGCCTAACCCTACTTTCGTTTCACTGTGGTGCGTTCGCCGCATCCGCTCGAATCCGGATTCAAAACCACCTGGCGAGCGTACTGCAAGTCCACGGACTGCACGCAACCGGCATTCGACTGCCATTGCGCAAAATTTTCGACCAGCATGCGATATTTTCCGGTGAACTCCCCGGAGCCAAGGTGCAGCGTGATGGCTTGCGGCACATTCAGACCGGGAATACCGGCCATGACCACGCGCAGGTCATGCGGGTTGGCTAAATCAATTTCGCTGACAAACTCAGATGAGCCAGAACGAACAAGATCCGCATCCTGCATGAATTCCTGATAGGTCTGCATGCGCTTTTCGCGTTCCGCGCGCGGCATGCTGTCAGCCAAGCCAGTAACAATCGCGAAATGCAGATCCTCACCCTGTGGGCGGTCGAGGATTACGCCGTCTTCATCGATGAGCGCCAGTTCACTGCCGTTGCGCACAAACGCGATCGGCGTGCGCTCGGTAATGTCCACGCGAATTCTGTTGGGGAGAACACGCTTAACCGTGGCGCTTTGCACCCAGGCAATTTGTTCGATTTCGCTCCGGCGCGAATCGAGCGGAATCCGTAAAACGCTGCGGTCGTGGTCCTTATAAAACGGAGAAAGCACCGCCCCGCGCGCAACGATGCGGTTCCCGGTTACCTCCACCTGGTCCGGGCTCGACAAGCGCACTTTAGGGGAGTGCAGCAGAAAATCGCCGGCGACATATGCTGCAACTCCGCAGCCCGCAACAACCAGAATCCAAAGAAAGACGTTGCGGTAGAACGTTGCGGACTTGCCGCCAAATTTCTTGCGCCGAATCTCAACCGGCTTCTGGCGTCGCAGGTAGCGCGGCTCGTCGCTTTCGACGAGCTCAGGCCGATACGTTTCTGTTTCGGCAGCAGCCGCCGCGTTCCGTTGTACCGCGCTCTTCGGCATGGCAGTTCTGGGCATGGATTCAGGCGCTCCACACCACAATTTCGTTTTCGAGTTTTACGCCATAAGCTTTTTCGACGCGCTCACGGACGTTCGAGATCAACGTCAGCATGTCGCGAGCGCTGGCGCGGCCGGCGTTGACGAAAAAATTGGCGTGGCGGTCGCTAACGCGAGCATCGCCGACGCTCAGGCCCTTGAGCCCGAGCTCATCAATCATGCGGCCAGCGGAAGTTCCGGGAGGATTCTTGAAGATGCAGCCGGCGCTTTTTTGCCCCATGGGCTGGCTGGCGCGCCGCTTTTCATTGCAGATGCGAATTCCCTGGATTATTTCACGGTACGGTTTGGAGGGAAGATTCAACGTCACTGCGAGCATCATATCATCAGGCGCAAACGAAGTGTGGCGGTATTCAAAGGAAATTTGATCGCCCCTGAGGATTTCTATCTTGCGTTCGACAGCGCGATAGACCTTGACCTCCTCCACGTAGCTGCCGATTTGAGTTCCGTAGGCGCCCGCGTTCATACGAAGAGCGCCGCCAACCGTTCCGGGAACGCCGATGAGTCCCTCAAGACCACCAAGGTCATGTTTCGCACAGAACGTCACGGTGCGGCCGAGGTCGGCCGCGGCATCCACGTGAGCCAGATTCCCTTCCAGAATGACGTCGGGATCGGGCTTGGCCAACTGCAGAACGACCCAAGGCAGTTCACCATCGCCGACAAGGAGGTTGGAACCACCACCGAGGAACTTGTGAGGGATCTGGTGCTGGTCAAGCAAGTCCAGAATGGCGGGAATCGAGTCGTGTTTTATGATGCGCAGCAAGTCGGTGGGACCACCAATGGCGAGCGAGGTGAGCGTGGATAGGGCGACGCCGGGTTGCGGCTCGACTCCGAGCGTGGCCAATTCCTGAAGAATTTTGGCGTCGCTAAGGCGCATGGCGCTCCCGTAGCTCTGATAAACGATGCGCGGGGTGCTCAGTACCAAGCAGCACCATCAGTTCGTTGCTGGCGCGGCTGACGCTTCCGGCGCCAACAGTGAGAATGGCGTCAGCTGGGCGCGCGTTCTTCAGGAGAAAGCCGATGCTGTCCTGCATGGAACGAATGTAGTGGACGTTTTTGTGGCCGGCTTCGCGGATGGCGGCGGCCAGGGCTTCGCTGGTGACGCCCGGAATCGGCGCCTCGCTAGCCGCGTAAATATCGGTGATGACCAAGAGATCGGCTTGGTTGAAGGCGCGAGTGAACTCTTGCCAAAGATGCTGAGTCCGGCTGAAACGGTGCGGCTGAAACAGCACTAGCAGGCGGTTGAACTTGCAACCGCGGGCGGCGTCGAGCGTGGCCTTGATTTCCGCCGGGTGATGGCCGTAGTCGTCGATGACGGTGATGTCGTTGACCGAACCTTTGATGTCGAAGCGGCGGCCGACTCCGCCGAAATTGGCCAGCCCGTGCCGGATGAGTTCCACGGGGACGTTGAGATAGAGGGCGACCGCAGCCGCCGCGGCGGCATTGCGAACATTGTGGATGCCGGGAGGATGGGGCAAGCGGAAAAGGCCGAGGTCTTCACCCTTATAGGTCAAGCGAAATTCACTGGCGAGGCCGTGCAGCTGGATATCACTGATCAGCAGATCGGACTGGCTCGAGGTTCCATAAGTCAGGATGGGGCGCTTGACATTGGGGATGATGGCCTGGACGTTGGGTTCGTCGAGGCAAAGGATAGCGGCGCCGTAGAACGGTACGCGATTGACGAACTGCGTGAAGGCGTCCTGAATGTCGGCGAGTGAACTGTAATGATCGAGGTGCTCGCGGTCAATCGTGGTGACAACTGCCACGACGGGAGCGAACAGAAGGAAGCTGCGGTCGCTTTCGTCCGCTTCGACGACAAAGTATTCGCCTTTCCCGAGCCGGGCCGTGGTTCCGGCTTGATTCACCTTGCCGCCAACAACGAACGTGGGATCGAGGTGCGCGGCGGTGAGGATGCTCGCGACCAGAGAGGTGGTCGTGGTTTTTCCATGGGCGCCGCCGACCGCAATGCCGTATTTCAGCCGCATGAGCTCCGCGAGCATTTCGGCGCGCGGGATGACCGGAATCTTGCGCTTGTGGGCTTCGGCTACTTCGGGATTGTCGGCCTTGATTGCCGAAGAAGTGACCACAACGTGCGCGCCTTCCACGTTCGCGGCTTTGTGGCCTTCGTAAATCGTGGCGCCGAGGTTTTGCAGGCGTTCAGTGAGTGTCGAAAGTTTCGTGTCTGAGCCGGAAACCGAGTAGCCGAGCGTCAGCAGCACTTCGGCTATGCCGCTCATGCCGATGCCGCCGATGCCTACGAGGTGAATGCGCTGAAAATTGCGGAAGCTGACCATCATGAAATTTTTCCCTTGTCTGCGCCATGCTCTCGTTTTCCCTGCACGCCGGCGACCTCTTCGACGAGGTTAACGATATCGCGCGCGGCGTTGGGCCGCGCGAGGTTACGCGCATTCGTGGCCAGCCGTTGAATCTGCTCGGGGTGATCAAGCAGCTCGAAAATCTCGCTGGATAGGCGCTCGGCGGTGAGCTCATTCTCCGTGATGAGCCTGCCAGCGCCGGCTTTTGCCATTTCCTGCGCGTTGCGGAGCTGATGGCTGTCGGTGGCGCGGCCGAACGGAACGAAAATAGCGGCGCGGCCCGCGGCGGCAACTTCGGAAGCAGTGATCGCGCCAGCTCGACAGACGATCAAGTCCGCCCAGGCAAAACGCTCGGCCATGTTGCCAAGAAACGGAACGACTTCGGCAGTATGAAATTCCCGCCGCGCGTAGGCAGTTCTTACAGCGTTGTAGTCGCGCTCGCCTGTTTGATGAACAATGTTGAGTTCGCCCTTGCGCGTCGCCAGCAGGTCCATCGCGTCCACAAATGTCCGGTTGATAGGCAGCGCGCCTTGGCTGCCGCCGGTAATGAGAAGATGCAGCGGCTTTTGCGGCGCGCGCGGCTCGATTGAGAAAAATTCGCTGCGCACGGGATTGCCGGTGACCACGCCCTTGCCGCCGAGACCGCGTGCCGTAACTTCATAGCCGGTCGCGATGCGCTTCGCAAGCCGCGCAAGGACCTTGTTCGTGAATCCTGGCTCGGCGTTCGGCTCGAAAATCACGTTGGGAATTCCGCGCAGCCAGGTCGCGAGCATCATCGGACCTGCGGCGTAGCCGCCCACACCAAATGCCGCGACGGGCTTGTGTTTCCGCGCGATCGAAAACGCGTCCATCGTACCCGGTACCAGCATGGACAGGTTTTTCACGAGCGTCAGGCCACCCTTGCCCTTGAGTCCCGCGGCGCGCAGAGTCTCCAGGGGCAGTCCGGCCTGCGGCACCAGCTTCATTTCGATTCCGCGTTGCGTTCCTACCAGCACAACTTCCCTTTCACTTCCGCGCGACATCCACTCGCGTGCGATGGCGATTGCCGGAAAGACGTGGCCTCCCGTACCGCCCCCGGCAATGAGCAGCTTCATGATGCAAACCCGACGCTGTATCCGTTCGCCCTCATCGGTTGGTCGCTTGCTGAGAAATGTTCAGCAGCACTCCGGTAGCCAACAGCATCACCAGCAGACTCGAACCGCCATAGCTGATGAATGGCAGTGGAATTCCCTTCGTCGGAACCATGCCAAGCACGACAGCGAAGTTGATCAGCGTCTGGAACATCACCATTGCCGTGATACCCAGCGCCAACAGCCGCCCAAAGTTGTCGGCGGCAGAAAACGCCGCCCGCAGCCCGCGCCAGCCGTAGACCGCGAACAACGCGATCACAACGAGCGCTCCGATAAACCCAAGCTCTTCGCAGATGACTGCGTAAATAAAATCGGTGTGCGCTTCGGGAAGATAGAAGAGCTTCTGCTTGCTCTCCATCAGGCCGACGCCGGTAAAACCGCCGGAGCCAACCGCAATCAAAGATTGCAGCAACTGAAAGCCCGCACCCTGTGGATCACTATCCGGATTCAGGAACGCCATCATGCGCGCTTGACGATAGGCCACGTGCGTGATGAGCAGATACAGCGCCGGCAAAGCCGCCGCAGCTCCAACCGCAATCCATTTCCAAGACAAGCCCGCTACATAAAGAATCGCCGCCGCGATGAGAACAATATCCACCGAAGTGCCAAGGTCAGGCTGCGCCAAAATCAACGCCACGCAAACCAGGATCGGCCCAATTGCAGGCAAAATGTTGTGAACGAAGTCTGCTTTACGGAATTCCATGCTGGCGGCGCTGCGGCGCTTCAAATCCAGAAACCACGCCAAATAAAGAATGACCGCGAGCTTGGCGATTTCCGACGGCTGAATCCCGATCGGACCGAACCGAATCCAGCGATGCGTTGCGTGTGACTTGTCCAGAAAGAATGCGCCGACAAGCATCAGACCCACGAGACACAAGACGCTGTACACAACGGCCGGCTCGCGCAGTCGTCGATAATCCGTCCGCATCAGCACAAACATTCCTGCGAGGCCGATAGCAAGCCATGCCGCCTGT
>Ga0075424_100006642_pt1 | contig 11142 bp, 9 predicted proteins | sample SoiMethybrSBSTD3_FD_75301 | JGI IMG/M metagenome (GOLD analysis project Ga0075424, IMG submission 75301) | Bulk soil microbial communities from a Populus tree surrounding site in Tennessee, USA - Soil MetaG P. TD hybrid SBSTD3 | ecosystem: Environmental > Terrestrial > Soil > Tree plantation...
CGGATAGATGGAGCAGGGGCACGGCAGCCAAGCGATCGTCGTTCCAGCCGAGCGGCGCGGAGAGGGCGACGTGGATCTGCATTGCGGCGCGACCGTGGCGGAAGCGGTCCGCCTGCGTGCGGACCACGTTGCTGACGGAGGCCGTGGAGGGCAGCAACTGCCTGTAGAGGGCCGACGGCGTCACCGAGGCGAGCACGGCCCGCGCGGCGTGGATGGTCTCGCCGCCGGCGACGACCCCCGTGGCGCGCCCGTCGGTGACGAGAATCCGTTCTACCGGGCAGCTGGTGCGGATGTCCACGCGCAGCTCCTCGAGCAGCGCGCGAAATGCTTCGACGAAGCGGCCGGACCCGCCGGCGACAACTGGCAGCCCGAACCCGTGGATCGTGGCGGCCAGGACCGGCACCATCAGGCCGCCGGAGGCGTGGTCGGGAGAAAGTCCGGCGTGCAACAGCCAGGGCACCCACAGCAGATCCGTCTCATCCCCGCGGAACTCTCGTCGACAGTACGAACGGCCGCTCGTCACGGTGTCACGCAGCCAGGCTTCGGTCCCGGCGAGGCCCTCGCGGCGCAACAGCTGTACGGCGTGCCGCACCACCCTCGGCGAACGCAATTCACTGCCCAGGAAGCCGCCGATCGCGGCGGCGTTGTCAAGAAAGCGCTGCAGCATCGCCAGGTAGGCGGTGCCGTCCTCAGGGTGTGCGAACTCCTCGGCGGTGATCTTCGGGTCGCGGTGAGCGAGGACAACGCGCCCGTCGCCGGCGACGGTCCCCGTCACCAGCCCATCCGTATTGCGATACTGCAGACCGTGACGGTGCAGGTCGTTTCCGAGGACGGCGTAAGCGGCGCCGGACACGAACAGCGGATGCCAGGAGGAATAGGTGTCGTGGAGGTATCCGGGGACCGTGCGTTCCTCCGTGGCGATGAATCCGCCCAGGCGGTCATTGCGCTCGACCAGGGCCACCGACCACCCCGCCTTGGCGAGTTCAGCGGCGGCGACGAGACCGTTCACACCGGATCCGACCACGACAGCGTCGAACGTGCTGGACATGAGTTCGCATCGATGCTTACCTTGAAACGCTCGGGGATACATGCGTCCGGATCTCCTTAGCGTCGACCGCGACGCCTCTCATCTCTTGACTCGGTGCCTTCCTCGTCTCCACGGTGCGCCGTCGCATCCGTTGCGTTCAGGGTGCCGTTGACGAGTGATAGCCTCCAATGCTTTGATGTCATGAAATCGATACCGCGCCGCTATTGGAGTCCTCGTGGAGCTGAGGCACCTTCGCTATTTCGTCGCCGTGGGCGAAGAAGAGCATTTCGGGCGGGCCGCCGAGCGGCTGCACGTCGTTCAGCCGGCTCTGACGCGGCAGGTTCGACAGCTCGAGGAAGAGATAGGATGCGCACTCTTCGAGCGATTGAAGCGAGGCGTGCGTCTCACCGAGGCGGGGACATCGTTCCTGGAAGAGGCCCGGCGAATCCTCGCCGATCTTGGGCGTAGTGTCGACCGAACCCGGCTCATCGCTCAGGGCAAAGTCGGGCGCTTGCGCGTTGGATTCTCGGACACCGCGACCTATAGCGGGGAACTGTCCTCCATCCTGCGCAACTTCCGTGCGCGTTGGCCGGATGTGCGACTGGAGCTCTTGCCGAGCAGCTCCGTCGTCGCCGGTGAACAACTGCGCAGGCAGGAGGTCGACGTGGCGTTCGTCTACGTGGCTCCCACCGACCTCCCCGAATTGAAAACTCACACGATCAGCGTCGAGCGATGGGTGCTTGCCCTTCCCCAAGCGCATCCGCTCGTCAAACGCAAGCGAGTGAAACTTGGCGATCTGAAACGGGAGCCGTTCGTCTGGTTTCCGCGAGCGGTGGCTCCTCCTTTACACGATCGCGTGCTCGCCGCCTGCCACGCGGCCGGCCTCACGCTAAACATCGTGCAGGAAGTGAACAACCCCACAACGATGCTGAGCCTGGTTGCCGGCGGCATCGGGGTCACGTTCACCATCACGTCGGCGGAGAAAACGAAGCCGGACAGCGTTGTGCTGAGGAAGGTCGACGACCTGCGCGTCACGGCCGAGCTGTCTGCTATCTGGAGGGGGGACAACAAGGTTCCCGCCCTCCCGAGGTTTATCGAGATCGTCCGTCAGCAGTTTTCTGGCATCGCGCGACATTGAGATTCGCGCTGGAAAGTGGCTGTGAGGAAACGATCGACTCGCCTGATCGCGTGCTGTAACGCGCTCTGTGGCAGGGCTCGTGCGGGGCGGGGGAGGGGACCGGCGGGCGATTGGACAGGGGAGCGGAGGGAGCGGGGCGCCAAAGTTGCCTATGCGCAGGGGTCAGCTGCACTACGCTACCGCGTGCGCATGGAAGCACCGGTCACTCCGAGCTATCCCTTGGTCTCCGCAAAGGGTCCGTCTGTAGTCAGGATCGGACCCCTTGCCGCTGGTTCCGCCGGTGTGGCCTCGGGTGTCTCCGGCCCATCGTCCTCAGTGCAGAGCCCGCTCTGACCGATGCTGTCGCCGCCAACAAGCCAGAGGTAGTTCATCGCCTACTCCTTATAGTCCTTCACCGTGGGTTCGGTCGGGATGAGAGAGCCGAGTGTCGAGCTCACCGACTGCACTTGACTGACCTTTCGGAACGCCTGCATGACACATACCCGCGCGCTCTGGCTCGAGCACCGCAGCAAGTGTCCGACCCCCTCGTAGTCGAACTCATGGATCTTCTTCAGCGCGAAGGCCATCCGTTGCTTCACGGGAAGGCCGGCGATGGCCGATAGGACAGGATGTTTCGCGTGGCAAGCCCGCGCTCCACCGCCATCCTCCACCCTCGATCCGCACGCCGGGGGCACAGGTGATCTCGACCGCAGGCACTTCTGACAAAGATCGGTAGCGATACCGAAGAGTCGCAAGCGGGCCAATGCCCCAAGCCCAAGCGATCTCCTGGTCTCGAAAGCCAGCAGGAACGTCCGCTGGCTCAAGTCATGGGCGTCAGACACCCTGCCGGTCACCAGCGCCAGATACGTGTAGATCTCGCCGTGATGAGTTGCGACAAGAGTGTCGAACTCGTCTTGGCTCACTCCCGTGGCCTCGAATGGCTGACCGATTGACCGACGCACGAATCCTCCTCGCTGCTCGTCCCGGCTTCCCTATCCTTCAGGGAATACGAGTGCCTCGTCCGGTATCGCGCAAGCGAACCGGCTACTAGAAGTGACGTACGCGATGGACGCCCCCGGAACCGATCTGGATCGAAACGCAGGAACTCCCCGCGACTCTCCGAAGTAGTCGATCACCGCATCGATCTCGCGTCGCCGATCACGCTTGAACATCATCAGGGCCTCCTTGGTCACCAGCGTCTGGTACATCGTTCCCTCCTATGGGAGCGGGCGAAGTCCGGCGCATCTGCCCTCTCTTGTACGTGGGAACCCGTGAGCGATTCGTAGAAGCAGCCGTGAAAGCTGCGCCCTGGCGGCCGAGAGGCGTGGTATCGTGAGCCCGGAAAAGGCACGCACGCGATGGGGCAGCTGATTTTGACACTCCTGGGCGGCTTTAGGGCCCGCCTCGACTCAGGCGCGCCGGTTGCCCTTCCCACCCGTAAGGCGCAAGCTCTTTTGGCCTACCTCGCGGTGCCGCTTGGCACGGCCCACCCTCGAGACAAGCTGGCCAGTCTCCTGTGGGGGAATACGCTAGAGACGACGGCGCGGACCAGCCTGCGTCAGACGTTGTACGCGCTCCGGAAGAGTTTACGCGACGTCCACCCGCAGCCCCTTCTGGTAGACGGTGAAACCGTCGCGCTTGATCCCGCTGCAGTGACGATCGACGTACATGAGTTCCAAAAACGGGCTGCCGAGGCAACTCTCTCCGCGTCTGCCGAGGCGTCCGCTCTCTATCAGGGCGATTTCCTCGAGGGGCTCGTAGTGCAGGAGCAGCCGTTCGAGGACTGGCTGCTTGGCCACCGGGAGCGGCTACACGAGATGGCCCTCAAGTCTTTGGCTGGCCTCCTCGCTCACCAACGAGCAGCCGGATCGGCCGATTTGGCCATACAGAGCGCATTGCGACTGCTGAAGCTCGATCCTCTCCACGAGCCCGTCCACCGGGTGCTGATGCAGCTCTACGTCGAGACGGGGAGGCGCGGCTCGGCCTTGCGCCAGTATCAGTTCTGCGTGGCGACGCTCCAGCGCGAGCTTCGGACCGAGCCCGAAGCGGAAACGAAGGCGCTCTATCACGAGATCCTGCGCCATCGCGCTCGGGTGATGTCAGTTGAGTCGAGCCAGCCAATGCAGGTCGTAAGGGCTCAGCCAGGCTCTTACCAGACCCCCTCCGTCGAGCCACCACCAGCCTGGGAGCCGCCGTTGGTCGGTCGCGAACGCCAGGTGGCGCAAGTGCTGGAAGCGCTGGATGGAGCGTTCTCCGGGCGGGGCCGTTTCGCGATCCTGGTCGGGGAGGCGGGCTCCGGCAAGAGTCGCCTGGTAGGTGAACTGGTGGCCGCCGCCACCAGGCGAGGGGGCCGCGTTCTCATGGGACGGTGCTATGAGACCGAGCGAATCTTACCGTTTGCACCCTGGGTGGACGCGCTGCGTTCTGGCCACGTCGTCGAGGAGCGAGACATCCTCGACGCGGTGGAGCCCGGCTGGCGGGATGAGCTCGAGCGGCTCTTGCCGGAGCTGGCGAGGCACGGAGGGCCGACAACGTCCCCGCCGAGCCGGGAGCCCACGGGCAGAAGCGGTGGAGATCCTCGCTATCCGCTCGAGGCGATCAGCGAGCTCCTGAGGCGCCTTACCCAGCGGCAGCCACTGGTCGTCGTCCTAGAGGACGCTCACTGGGCCGACGAGATGAGTGTTCGTCTCCTGGCCTTCCTGGGCCGACGGCTGCACAAGATGCCGCTCTTGGTGGTGGTCACGGTCCGCGAAGAGGAGCTGGAGGATGTCGATCTCCTCCGACAGTCTCTCGGTGAGCTCGAGGAGAACGGCGAGCTGCTGCGACTAGCCGTGCCGTCCCTCTCTCGCGCCGATACCGCCGCCCTCGTTCAAGCGCTCGCTCCTCCGGGGCTTTCCAGCCCGCTCGTCACGCTTCTCGGCCAGGATGCATGGCGCGTTAGTGATGGCAATGCGTTCGTCGTGGTCGAGGTGATGCACGCACTTCGCGAGGGCCAGACTCTCTCAGGGGTGCCACGACTTCCCCTTCCGGAGAGAGTTCGCAAACTCGTGCTGCAGCGCCTGGAGCGTCTGTCCGAACTTGGACGGCGACTGGTGGCAGTGGCGGCCGTGATCGGTCGCCAGTTCGACTTCACGCTTGTCCAGCGTGCGGCGGATGTGTCTGAGCGAGAGGCGGCGGAGGGGGTGGAGGAGCTCGTTCGCCAGCGGGTGCTGCGCGGGGCCGGGGACGGGCTGGAATTCATCCATGACTACATCCGAGAGGTCGCCGCGAGCGAGCTCCCGTCCCCGCTCCGGGTCGCGCTCCACCGGCGAGTGGCGGAGAGCCTGGAGGACGTCTACGGCCACGACCTGGCCGCGCACGCACTTGCGCTCGGCACGCATTACCGTAACGGCGAAGCATGGGAGAAGACCTCGATATTCCTCCACCTGGCGGGCCGCCAGGCCGCCATGCGCTCGGCGCATCAGGAGGCGGTGGCCTGTTTCGAGGAGGCCCTGAGCGCGCTGCGGAGGCTTCCGCCAAGCCGCGAGGTCGACGATCGGGATCTCGATATACGCATCGAACTACGGCAGAGCCTGTATCCCATGGGGCGCTTCGGCGATCTGCTCCGGCACCTGCGCGAGGCCGAGCGCATCGCCGAGACGATCGAGGATCGGCCACGTCTCGCCCGCGTCTCCGCCTACCTCAGCAATCATGCTTGGATCACCGGCGATCTGGCGCAGGCGCTCGCCTCCGGCCAGCGCGCCCTCGCTCTGGCGGAGGCGGTCGCCAACGGTGGGCTGGCGGTGGAAGCGAATTTCCGGCTCGGCCAGGTTCACTGGAGCCTGGGGCAATACCGGAAGGCCGTGAGCTTCTTCGAGCGCTGTGGGACAGCGGATGAACCCCCCGGAGCGGGCTCGCGCTATGGTCCAACGGGGTGGCCGACGGAGTTCGGCCTCGCCGAGCTCAGCCTCTACTACATCGCAGCGCCTTTGACGGAACTGGGGCGGTTCGACGAGGCGCTCGCCGCGGCCAAGCGCGCCCTGGAGTTCGCCCGGCGGATCGATCGTCCGTTCGCGCTCGCCGGCTCCTTCGCCGCCATCGGCCGTGCGTACCTCTATTGGGGACGGTTCGGCCAGGCTGCGGCCGCCTTCACTCGTGGTCTCGCGGTGTGTCGGCGTTGGGAGTTCTCGGTCCACCGTCCATGGCTCGCCGCGGCCCTCGGCCATACCTACGCTCTTGCTGGGCGACCGTCTAAGGGCCTGTCCATCCTGCGCGGAGCGGTCGATGAGGCCGAACGACTGGGCAACGTGAGTGGGCATGCGTGGCGGCTCGCCGCGCTGGGCGAGACGTTGCTCCTCGCAGGGCAGCTGGACGAAGCGGCAACGATGGCCGACCAGGCCCTCGAGCAGTCGCGGCAGCGTGGCGAGTCCGGGCACGAGGCGTGGGCGCTGCGCCTGCAGGCCGACGTGGCCGCCTCGCGGAAGTCCGCCGCACCTGGTGAGGCTCACGAACGCTTTCGCCAGGCGCTAGCGTTGGCCGGGGCGCTCGAGATGCGACCGCTCGAAGCTCGCTGCCATCTCGGCCTGGCCGCCCTTCACGATGCCGACGGGCGGACTGACGAGGCCTGCGAGGCGCGACGGCATGCGATCGAGATGTTCCGCAGTATGGGAATGCAATTCTGGGTCACCCGAGCCCAGGGAGGAGGATTAGGCTCGGTCACCGCTCCCTGACCGAGATCTCCTCGTCCGTCATTCTGCCTGGCAGAACGACTCGGATCTGCAGCGTAGCCGCTCACGGTGCCCAAGGAGCTGGTCCGGGAACGGCTGCTCCCCTAGCGTGCGCCCTCGAGAAAATTACCCTGATACAGTGTGTGCGTCCGCCTCTGCGAGCGCCGACGACGTCGACTCGGCCGCTCGCACCTCGAACTCGCGCGCATCTACCGTTGCTCCGTTCTGATGGAAGCCCACGGTCTCGCCGCTCAACCGGAGGGGCCGAGGGTTGGCGCCACGCTGGCTCTTCCGGGGCGCGTGCAAGGTCTGACGGAGGCTTGTCCGCCGTCGTCTCCACCGTACTCCCCCAGAGGAGGCTCGCCAGCTCGTCTCCGGGGGTGCCGGAGCTAGGAGACAGGGCGAGATAGGCGAGAACGGCCCGCCTTCGGCGTCAGGAGGGCGAGTGATGGACCGGGGTCGAGGCGGGCTCTAAAGCCGCCCAGGAGCGTCAAAATATGCCGCGTCATCGTGGAGTGTTTCGCCCGAACCACGATACCCCTCGCGCCGTGGTCCGTTCACCGCCGCGGACAGCATACTTTTCACGCCGGCTACGACGAATCGCTCACGCGCTCCAGGTACAAGAAAGGCACGTGGGCAAGGTCTCGGGGGCTCGCCTGGGGGGGATGGAACGATGCACTGGGACTGGAAGCGGGTCCAGCAGTGGGTGTTCTTGGGCGTGCTCTTCGTGGCCGCGGGGGCTGAGGTGGCCGAGAACGTCATGGCGCATGCGAGGCGACTGCAGGAGGCGGGACTGGCGACGCGAGCAATGGGCGAAAGCCTCAGTGCTCACTTCGGTTGGTGCCGAAAGTGAGCACCGAGGCTGCGAAGGCGGACCCGCTCTTCGATCGGGAGGCGCTCAGATACCCGGACTTTCACACTTGGCCCTGGCGGCGGATCCTGCGGCGACGGCAAGGTGTGGATCGCCCGGCCGTACTGCAAGGATCCCTACATCCATTTGCTGGAGATCATGACCGTCCCCACGACGGGAACCTAGCCGCAGGAGAGGAGGGCCACTCATGCCCAGCCGCGTTGAGCCGATCCCGGAGGGACACCGCACGGTCACGCCATACCTGGCCATCAAGAACGCCGCCCAAGCGCTGGAGTTCTACAAACGGGCGTTCGGAGCGATCGAGAGCTACAAGCTGATGATGCCGGACGGACGTGTCGGGCATGCGGAGATCCGCCTGGGCGATTCGCTGATCATGCTGTCGGATGAATTCCCTGAGTTCGGCGGCAAGGCGCCGGACACCCTGGGCGGATCGCCGGTGAGCCTTCACCTCTACGTGGAGGATGTGGACGCGTTCGTCACGAAGGCGCTCGAGGCCGGGGCCAAGGAGCGCCAGCCGGTCATGGATCAGTTCTATGGCGACCGCTCCGGTCAGCTCGAAGATCCCTTCGGCCATCTCTGGTGGGTGGCCACGCACAAGGAAGACGTCTCGCCGGACGAGATGCAGAAGCGCGTGCGCGAGATGTTTGCCCGCGAAAAATGATGAGGCCAACGCCGGCGGGGACGTGTCCGGTGAACATCGGACCGTGAATAGCGACGGCTGAATACGCCCGGCGCCCCGCCCCACCGTTCGGTGAGGAGTCCACGCGATGCCTGATCGGCCGCCGATGACCATGGGCCAGGTCCTCCCGAATGCCGTCGCGAACGTTTTTCCTACCGTCCCGCCGCCCCGCCTATAGGAGCTAGGGGGACTGCTCCCGTGTGCGACATGCCGAATCCGTAGCCATGCGCGTCTCATCTCAACGTGCGTCGGTTGTCCGTGCGCGATCTAAACCCGATGGTTTCCCGCCTAAGACACTCCATCAGCGTGTGGATCACGGTTTCTTTCGTGACCACGGTCGGCGTCTGCGTGCTTCTGGCGCCGACGGCGGCACGGGCGATGGAAGAGACCAGACCATTTCCGGTTGACGTGTGGGAGCCTCCGTTCAACCAACAGCGACAGCATGTGCGAAAGGACTACGCGCCGCTTGCCCACGCGACGAAAGAATGGCAGGTGTGCGCCACCATTCCCCATCTGAAGGACGACTATTGGCTGGCCGTCAACTTTGCCTTGATCCAGGAAGCGAGACGCCTCGGGGTGCGGCTGGACCTCTTCGAAGCGGGCGGCTACCAGAACCTCGAGACGCAGAAGCAGCAGATTGTTGAATGTGTCAGGAACGGAGCTGACGGCCTGATCGTGGGAGCCATTTCGGCCACCGGCCTGAACGGCCTCATCGCTTCATACGCTGATCGGAAAATCCCGGTGGTCGACCTCATCAACGGAGTGAGCTCCGAGGCCGTGACGGCCCGGGTGGGGGCTGATTTCTATGACATGGGCCGGGCGGCCGGTGAATACCTCAAGAAGTTGACGGGCGAGACCGGCAAGTCCGTCCGCGTCGCATGGTTTCCGGGGCCCAAAGGAGCGGGATGGGTCGCGGCCGGCGATCAGGGCCTCCGCGACGCCCTGAAAGGCACGAGAATCGTCATCGTCGAAACCCTCTTCGGCGACACGGGGATCGCGGAGCAAGCCCGGCTTCTCAACGCGACCCTCGACCAGCACAAAGACATCGACTACATCGCGGGCACGGCGGTGACTGCGGAAGCAGCGGTGCAAGTGCTCCGCGAGCGCAGGCTGTCGGAACGGGTCAAGGTGATCGCGTATTACTTCGGTCCGGGAGTCTACCGCGGCATTCAGCGTCAGACCATCGTCGCGGCGCCCACGGATCAGCCTGCTCTTCAGACCAAGCTCGCGGTGGACCTGGTGGTGCGCATCCTCGAGAAGAAGGACTACCCCAAGCACGTCAGCGCGCCGGTCTTGCTCATCGATGGCGACAGCGTCAACCGGTTCGACGTCAGCTCCAGCCTGGCTCCTCCGGGCTTCCGGCGCATCTTCAGCACGACGAAGTAGGCGACGACATGGCTTCGACTTCTGCGCAGCCCAAGGGGGCGCCGGAGCCGCCGAGGCGGTGGCACCGACGGGTGCTCGCCTTGGTGATCGCGGCGTGCATGGGCGCAACGTTGTCCGTCAGCTATGCGCTGTACCGGAACGCCGAGCGCCAGTGGGCCGCGCGCGCGGAGTCGGAGGCACAACGTCTCTCGACCGTGCTGCTCGGCTGGATCGACGACAGCTACGCTCCGCTCTCCGGCCTGGCCGCCCTGGCGGAGAGCACCCATGGCGGGAGACCCGCGGAATTCCTGAACGCTTTCGATGGCATGGAATCGCGCGCCACACCGGTTCTTCTCGGAGCGGTGGCCCTCCTCGAGCGAGATGCGAAGGGTCGGTGGGAGCTGGTCATCTCCTCCGGGAATTTCGAGTTCCTGAAGAAGGAAGCGGACGCCGGATTCGTCACGATCCAGCCTCTGATCAACTTTGCTCGGGCGCGACCCAATCAGTTCGTGCTGGGCCCTCCCGTTCGTTCAGGGGATGGTCGGGCCATGTCTCCCGTGATGATCGCCCTCAGCAGGGTGAAGAGACCGACGGTACTCGTGGGCAAGGTGGAGTACTCGAGCGTGGAGACGGCCCTTCTCGGGACACCAGCCCCCAAGGGCTTCTACTTGACGTTGCAGGGCAAGTTCATGGACGTACCAAAGCTCTGGCCGATCGTGCAGGCCGAGCCTGATCAGCCGGTCATCGAGACGCTCGTCACCCGGGCAGCCACGGGTGGCGCGGATCTGGAGATCGTATGGCGGGTAACCAGGGAATACCTGAACGGGCCCGACTACCGACTGCCGGCGATGACCCTGGCGGGAGGGATGACGGCGACCGTGCTGATCGCGATGTTCATGGCCAGCCTGATCGAGCGCAATCGCGTGATCAACGAGAAGGTGACCCTGGCGACGACTGCGCTGCGGGTGAGCGGTGAGGAGCAACTCGCCATTCTGGAGTCGGCCACCCTCGGCATTGCCTTCATCAAGAATCGGATCATCATGCGGACGAACTCGCGACTGGACGAGTTGTTCGGTTTCGGGCGCCGAGAACAGATCGGACAACCCACTCGGATCTGGTATCCGGACGACGAGAGCCACGCGGCGGTGGGCGAGGCATACGAGCAGCTCGCGCGCGGTGAAACCCATCAGCGAGAGCTCCTGCTCAGACGCAAGAACGGTGACCTCTTCTGGTGCCGGCTGAGTGGCCGCGCCGTGCAGGCGGGGGACCTGTCTCGGGGCACGGTGTGGATGCTGGAGGACATCACGGAGCGCCGGCGCGCGGAGGACGAGATCAGAGAGGCTCGGCACCGGGCGGAAGAGGCTACCGAGATGAAAT
>Ga0075424_100006643_pt1 | contig 11142 bp, 4 predicted proteins | sample SoiMethybrSBSTD3_FD_75301 | JGI IMG/M metagenome (GOLD analysis project Ga0075424, IMG submission 75301) | Bulk soil microbial communities from a Populus tree surrounding site in Tennessee, USA - Soil MetaG P. TD hybrid SBSTD3 | ecosystem: Environmental > Terrestrial > Soil > Tree plantation...
TCGTCATTGAATGCTATCGCTGTTTCTGGATCTGCCAGGACCATTGACATAGAACATGCAAACGCAACCGCTATATCGTATTACGCGGATAATGGTAAAAAAGTTGCGCCGTTTGCACTGGAACGTAAATTTGGATCTTCAGGTGGCGAAATTATTTTTGTTAATAGTAATGGATATTATGACGCTTTATTCAAGTCCCCTGACCGATTCTTCATGACGCTTGGTCGTGTTCCTAGTCTTGTGGGCTTAAATTTTGCAAATTATTCCAAAGAAGTGCTGCCAGATAATGTAATTACCGGTGCACGATTTGTTGGAGCTTTAACTATAGCAGGACACACTTTCATAACAAGTCCATCGTTATTATTACCAAATCCAAACGCGTATACGGTCGGCGATATCTCTACATCCAATAATTCTATTCCTGTTGATGGAATCGACAAGAAAAATAATCTTAAAAACTTACTCATAGAAAACTTGACATTTTCGGGTTCATATCGCGCTACTATTGAATCATCCGGTTTAGTATCCTTACCCTCCTCGATTCATCAGTACGATTACTTTGGAATATCACTGCCGAAAAGATTCGATTTGACACTAAAGTTACTCGATAAATCAGGTATGGCTGAATTTATGATAACTAAATCAAACGCCACAAGCAAATATAAAATTCCCGTCAGTATTGGTAACATGACAGAAATTAGGTTTCATAATATAGCTCTTCAAGATTTATTTACTAACACTCGAACCGTCACAATGAAAAGTCCAGAGTTAAATGCCACGGGGAATATAACTGTAAATGATTTGTTTACTCCTGTTGACGAGAGGGACATGAATCTAAAGGGGTTAAACGCATCTTTGCATCATTCGGATAACTACATCACAAATTATCGTAATGCCAGCAGGATGCAGTATGTTACGTATCTTAATTGGATACAAACTAAAGACACCTCTGAAGATAAGCAAGTCCAAGATATTTATCAACAGGGTAAATTTACAGTTGTAAAATTACCTGGAGATATATCAGAACGTGCAAAGACAAAAGGAATCAAAGTACCATGGCAAGAGGTAATGATTTCCAAAAATGGCATTATATTGCTTTTGTCAGTTGTTTCTGTAACTACGATAGCTTTATGGCAACTATGGCGTCTACGACCAATAATGAAGTAGCACATTCTTACAGTGGCATCCTTATCACCTAGTCCTTTTTTGGAGACTAGAATGCACTCATCTTATACATTACTAAACATATAACCCAGAAAAACTGATCCGATTCAACATTGTGACTATAGTTAAGTATTAAAGACATACAAAAAATAAATAATCTTGAAAAAACGATCAGAAGTGGTTCTATACTGTCTGTATTTTACTGTTATTTAACTTTAAATAACACTATCTCAGTTGGGGATCAGCTTAATTTTTGATCTTATTTATGTCTGTACTTTCTTTACTATCCGGATAACGTCAAGGGCCGTTTATGTTTCAGTACTATGTGAGTTACTGAATTTTCAATCGCATGAAGAACTCATGACTAACATCCTTGTGTGATAAAGTGCTTTTAATTGTAGTATATTGGCTCAAGTAATGTAGAATAACGGGAATTGTCATTACCACTAAAATATTGATTCAGGATTATTACTGATTTATGATCCGTGGATTCCGATTGTTATACGTAAGTTTACATACTGAAGATTATCCATGAAACCTAGAACCGGAAAAAGTGAGAGAAATTCTTTGACATTACTAATATATAAATATCTAAAAAAACACTAATGTGAAAGGCTGAGAAATCCCATTATTAACCGTACTTCTTTGACAAATAATAATTATCTCTCTTTGTTTCCTGGCTCAGTACTTTCTGGCATATCTGTATATTTCATACTTTCGTATTTCTTTATTCCACACTCCCTCACAATACCTGCTGCAGTCATTGTGTCTTTTCTGGTATTTGGATTGGCATGGAACTATACTTTCCAAAATAGAACGCTACATAGAGAACAAACTATATTCAGAAATGCTGGCAATGAAAAAATTAATGACTCGAACACGAATTTGCCCTTGTCACTTTCTGATTTTGTTTTTGTGATTATTTATTTAATTACCCTTATTATTACTGGCTTTTTTGCTAACCCAAATCAAGACTTATTTGTTCCTTGGAACCAGTTTACAGTAACTCAAACAATTCAGTTGACATCTTCCATTTTATTATGCTTCTTTTTACCTGGCTATGCCATAGTAGATGTTCTAGACAAGAAGAAACATGAGCTTCAACCAATACTGAAAGTTTTACTGGCATATACCTTCAGTATTGCTATCATTGGTTTCGGTGGCTACATCTCAGCATCATTAGGATACCATACTTCGGAAATAAAACCGGTTCTGCTTGGAATTTATATAGCTTTATTGATCACTTTTATTGTAACAAAGTTTACTAACGGCGTACGAAATCGCAGCACTAATTATCTTCAGAGATTGAAAATCTTATTGAATTCAAATAGTCCTGAAATTCTAGTCTTTGCAAGTCTCTTTGCTCTTGTGATCTTGTCCACATATTCATTGTATCAAGGTTTAATTATAGGAGACCAATGGTTTCATCATGGAAGAACACTTTCCTTTCTTGGAGGAGGCGATAGATCCGATTTAGATGATACGTTCTATTCTTCTTTCTCTCATGGCATACTTGCATCTTTTATTTCGCTTTCTGGTGTGCCCTCAGCTAACGCGTATTCATCCATTAGCTTTCTAAATATCATACCAGTTTTTGCTTTTTACTATTTCTTTAACAAGTGGGTTTCTGGTCGTAATGCAAATTGGCCGAAAGCAGCATTGTTAGCTTGCACTTTTTTTATCTTAAGCTCTGGATTTGGTTGGATTAATATGATTATGATGAGTGCTACTACGAATCCAGTTAAATCTCCAATTTCCTCTGCAGAGCTTTTCCAATCAGTGGAGACCAGGACACTTGATATACAAAGAGCTGGAGCCTTTGTTATTACCTCAAGTCCCCAGTTCGGTACGAGTCTAACACTTTTTGCTTTGCCTTTGGGTTTTGTTTTACTTGGATTAGTAAAAGAAAAAATAACTCCAAAGATAAAATATGTTATCATAGTGGGTACTATTACGACTGTTGGTATTCTTTCTCATGATGAATTTTACCTCTTTATAATAGTTGGTTGCTTTCTGCCATTAATTTTTAAATTATCGGAAAGGAAAAACTCCATGTACCTGACTTTCTTGTGCGCTATGTTCGTGGTTGCTATTCTAGATATTATTTTTAATATAAAATTTTCTACATTACGATATTATACGACACAAGAAGTCTTGGGAATTCCTCTTATAGTTCTCATTGCAATAATTGTTGGGTCAGTGTGGATTCTTTATGCCAGCAGAATAATTAACCGGTTACACGCAAATGTAAACATAAGACAGGAATCAATCAGGAAATTTCTTGGTGCACGAAGTCGATTCAATAGGCCAGTACTATTAGTGATGGTTGCCATGATGGCCTATCTGTACGTATTCACGTTTCTAGTTTGGGGACAACTTTCTAGTGCGGATATACACTTGCAGCAGGATCCTTATGACCTGCCGTGGTACTTGTATCCTATGAAGCTGGGGGTAACAGGACTCCTTGGAATTGCTTTTATTCTTTCATACTTCTTTAGGAAATTTGAAAGGGAGCTCTTTGTATTTGGCCTAATAGCTATTATTGCGCTCCTTCTTGGCCCTTACTACGATGAATATCGGTTAAGCAAATACATAATGGTGGCTATGGGTGCCTTTGCATCATTATTTATTACTAGAATAATTTTTTCTATCAACAGCACTCATGTCAAAATTGTTGTAGGACTTGTCATAGGCATCATCGTTATTTCAAGCAGTCTATCAACGCTGATGTCAATTGGTTATATTGCATCGGCGTTCCAAAACCCAGACTTTGAGCAGTATAGTATTCTTCTGCGCAACAAAATTTTTCCAACAGCTCAAGAATTTGATTTCTTAAACTATTTACATAAGAACGTTAATTTCAAAAACGATCATATTGTTCTACCATTAGAGTATGGCGGTGCGGAATCAATGCTAGAGTCCTTTAGGGATCAAAAGTTAGCCAATAAAATTCAGGGATTTGTTGGTACACCACTGGTATCACCTCTAAAATTTTTGAAAAATCCATTTACGCTTAATGCTTCAACGATTCAAGGATTATATTCTCTTCTAAATACCGAAACTGCTCAATACTTGATTATTCCAAAAGAGAACATTGTACACGACAAGATCCAACTACCAGTCCAGTTTGCACTGGAAAATTTTCAAAGAGCATATGAAGACACAAACTACATATTATTGTCTGTACCTTCCGTAATTCCTCCAATATCTTCACCTAGTGGTCTTGCTCTAATATATAAGCCTGAGGGAATGTTACTATCGTCGTTAATTTCGGAGGAAAGAGTATTACCATTCGATAATAGATCCTTTAATGCAATAAAGGACTCTTCCAATGCGAACTTGAATAATAAAGATAATGGAACTTTAACAATTCTCAATAGCAATAAGAGAAGCACTCTATGGAGTAATCTACTGGAACAAAAACACATTAACTACATGGAGACTAAATTCAGGACATTTAGTGAAAATAATAGCGTAATTGGCAGCTCTGGCATTGTTTGGCACAGTCAAGACAAGGAGTACCATGCCTCAATTAATTTCAACGGCTTACAACTCTCTGAGAGGGATGATAAATTTGATAAAGAGACAATATTGTCTGAAGATCAAAATTTAAAAACCGAAAGAAACACTTGGTATACATTAAAAATTGTAACCGTTGGTAAGATGATTTCGGTTTACTTGGACGATTTACTTAAATTGAGGGTTCATACAAGTCCCTCAAAGAATACAGATATCGCAAGAGTCGGTGTCAGGATTGACCACGAAAACTCGGAGTTTGAACCCATAAAGGTTGGTCATGTGCCTCTGTCTCCAGAGATGTCACAAAAAAAGGAAATTTATTATAACCTCTACTATCCGCTTAACGAACTTGCCTTATCAAAGAGTGCATATGACACCTTTGTCTATGGTGATAAGTCTGCATTTTCCCACAAGACTGTTATGCTCCCGTGGGATCCAGCGGTTAACGATACTAATTTTAAGGATTATTTGCAGTTTCTAAATAATGGCGGTAGCCTCATTATCATAAACACAGGGGATAATTTTACAGGGGGATTTAGCAAATTATTGAATCTCAAAGCTGGTAATCTAACTGAGTTTGATGGCATTGCACTCACAGGTAATAGCCAAGCGTCACATGGTTTCGGTGTTTCTGGATCTGCACGAACTATTGATTTAAGATCTCTAAATGCAACAGTGAAATCATATTACATCAACGACGACAAGAAAGTAGCTCCGTTTGCAATCGAGCGCGAATATGGATCTGCTGGTGGCAAAATTATTTTTGTCAACGGTGCGGGATATTTTGAATCCGTCCACAAATTCCCCCAACGGTTTTTCATGAGTCTTGCTCGCATACCTAGCATTTTGGATATTGAAGTTGCAAATTATACTAAACAAAATATTCCAAATAATGTATCAACGGGCGCACGTTTTGTGGGAGAGTTGAAAGTATCTGGAGTCACGACAGTATCAACATCATCTTTATTGTTACCAAATGTATCTGGCACACACAGTGTTGTAGGTATTTCTATTTCCAATCGTACTGTACTTTTCAATGGAGCAGATGAAAAAAATAAAATTAAAAATATACTAATATCGAATCTGACAATGTCGGGAGCGTACAAGGCTATCGTTGAAGCGACTGGATTTGTATTCATGCCTTCGTTCTTTACTCCGTACGACTACATAGGAATATCGTTTCCCGAAACGGTTAATTTAACTTTAAAGATGCTCGATAGATCGGCTAAAGCTCAATTCTTGGCTACTGTTTCAAACGATACGGGGGAATACTTGGTTCCAATTAATATTGGAAATAAGGAGGAAGTTCGATTCCATGGTATGGGTTTGCAAACTTCAGCCGTTAGCAATCAAACCCTCATAATGAAAGAACCCCTAATAACCGCGACGGGAAACATAACGGTGAATAACTTGTACATTCCAAAGAAGGGTGAACGGGATGTAATATTAAAGGGATTAAACACACTCGTGGATCATTCTGATATATACCTTAAAAAATACCAAAATGCTAGCAGAATACAATACGTTACATACCTTAAGTGGATACAAGCTGATGGTGTGCCCCAAGATAAGCCCATATTGCTAAAGTTGCCAGGAGATATATCGGAACGTGCAAAAAGGAAAGGGGTACAAGTACCATGGGAAGAGGTAATGGTATCAAAAGAAGGAATTATATTACTTTTGTCAGTCGCCTCCGTCACAGCCGTAGCTTTGTTGCGACTACGGACAATTGTCAAGTGATCATTGGCAGAGTTTACTTCATCATCTTATATTGTTCTGTTTGAGAAGATATGAAGGATCTAATTTTTATTCTATAAAATACATACAATAAATGAGTGAGCTATTTGAGTGTTAATCTAAGAGAACAAAGTATATTTCATCTGGGTTCCTTTGGAAACAGTCAGTTAAACCAGCTGCTCTTCACTTGGAAAGGGACTACAGTAAAAAGAAAAAGCGTCTTTTACCATGTTATAGAGTTTGGCCCTGGAAACACCGGAGGTGTGGTAAGCATCAATAGTGAAGAAGTTTTCAGCCAATGGAAAATTCTTCACATTGTTGTGCACTATAATCTTCATTATTGGAAAAGACAAAAAATAATGGAAAAAAATTATGTGAAAACGAAAAGGTCTAGATTATGAATAGAATAAATGTTGAAAATTATTAACTGGCTCAATAATTATTGGTGGTGCATGAGCTATACTTATTGAACCAAAAAAATTTAACATGCAAAGGTAAACAGAGAGACATGAAACTAGAAAATAAGTCTAACAATATTCAAAAAGTCATGTAATTTGTGATATTTTAAAGATTGTCCCTTTGTCGAAATATATTGAAAGTACGTATAAATCGCCATCAGGACCCACTTGCATATCTGTAATTTTGCCCAATCCCTGAGCAAATATTAGATGTTTGGGATCCTGATCCTCTGCTACTGTACTATTTGACCGATCTAGTTTTAGCGCCTTTCTATCCTCATTCAAATCAAAATGATATATTACTCCATCATCAAACGATGCAACAAATAAGTCATTCTCATAATTTTTCCCCAAACTAGTTGAATTTAGGAATCTAATTGCCGTCGGTGCTGAAGTCTCGGAGTTCCAGACGAACTCTGGTGCACTGTATTTGCCTTTTCCTCCAAAATCCTCCAGGTTTTTGGGTGGGCTATTAGAAATAGATACACCCTGCTTCGGTATCCCCTGAATTCTATTAAATCCACTGTTGAACCCAGGATCTACAAGATTGATTTCATCTCCACGATCAGGTCCGTTCTCTGTGTCCCACAATTTTCCTGAAACAGGATCAAAATCCAAGCCGTAACCATTTCTAATACCATAAGCATAGTAAAGATTTAGTGGATACTTCTTTCCCAGTAAGCCATCCCCAACAGCTTTTCCATCTTGGGTAAATCTGAGTATTCCTGCTCTACCATCTGGGAACGAACCATTTTTATAGTTCTGCGCAAGTGTTGTAATATTGTTTTGGTATCCATGAAAATCACCAATTATAAGGTATACATTATTGTCTGGACCAATTCCCAGTGCACCACCAATATGGGATGCAATGTTTGATTTGGGTCCTGAAAATAGTAGCTTTGGATTTACGAGTTTATTGTTTATCAAATCGTACCTGTACAATTTATTTTGTATAGGTTCTTTGGGTTTTGCACAGTTAATTGTAGGACAGACATCACCTCCATCACCTAGTTTTGATTCGGTGTAATATAAAAAGACATGTACCTTTTCTTGATTTTTTGAAATAGCTATTCCCAAAAGTCCACGTTCCCATTTATTAGCAACGCTGAGATCAATCAGTGGTTGGGACACCAGTGTTTTATTTACAATTCTTATGACCTTACCGTCGTTCTTGTTTAGCATCACGATGTCATTATTACCTAAAAATGCCATCTTTGTGACCGGTGATAGTAGGTTGACTGTTTGCGACGCTTTTAATTTGTAATTTCCTTGCGTGTCATTTGCCTGATAGAGCAGCTCTACCTTGAGATTGGGGTCACTAGTGGTTGGCGTTTTGCACTGATATTTCGTACACACTTTTGCTTGAGCGTACTCGGTTCCAATTATGAAGATTGTACACAATAGTAACCCGGTAAAAAATAAAGATACTATCCAATGCAATTAAATTGACATAAGATAGTATGGACATTTAAACGAATCGTAGTCCGTTCACGGTATAATTGCATGTTTTTTCATTCACCACATATGGACGTGTGTTGTTACATTTGTAAATATTGAGACCCGACCACAGAGACATGGGTGACGATACCGAGCTAAAAGTAGATTTTTCCTTCTCCTTTTGCAACACCAGGATCTATTCGACCTTTGCCTCCACCAGATCCTCCTTCGTCAATCTTCCAGTAAAAGGCTTGAATGGAATTGCTTGGTGTTCTGTGATTTAGAATAGTTCTATAATAAGGTCTCAAACTATGGTAATGAATTCGTAATTTGAAAAATAAGATTATTGAGGAGGAGCTATTTCCCGCACACTCAAATATTTAAAGTCGACATCAGTAGCAGAATCCCATCTAAACGTAGTAATAGGTCCACCCCAACTTATGATTTGATCTGGCGAGCCCCCACATGCTACACCTTCTGTTCCCCAGCCACCCCTATCGACGTTTTCATCAACTTTTACAAAGTTGCCGTTATTTTTGGTATCAAGCCATAACTCGGTTTTTACTACTGTTTTACCATTCTCCTGGAAATTGTACACGACAAATTTTGTTCCAATCCATTTATCTTCTATAGAGCTTGTCGCTGTTTTGAGACTTGTAAAAACATAGCTAACATGCCACTGCTCTTTTGCGAAACGTACTTTTCCAGAAAAGAACACATCACCTTTCATAGAAGACCCCTCGCATCCTTCAGGTGGTCCGTCACCGGTATGTCTGCCGCCTCTTCCATTAGGTGACAAATTGTCTTCACTTGGTGATGTATTTACCTTCACGTACTGTGTCATTTCAAAATTTCTCCAATCATTTGGAGCCAACATATAACCCTTTGACGCTATCACGCTATGATCTAGTGTAGAGATATCATTCTGATCATATCCTGTTGATGTGTAAACAGTCATACGTACCTTTGTCGACTTCATCTTCCAAGATCCATCCGGATTTTTAGTTATAGTGTTTTGAGGATTAAATCTACTATCGCTCTGTGGATTGTTCATATCCATGAACCATTGCTCTCCACCACTCTTTGTTGGATACAATTTTTTTATCCCAAATTTATCGTAATCAGAGAATGAAAGGTATAGCACCTGACCGGCAGTATTGAAGGTTCCTGCAAATGCATTCTTTACCTCTGAAGTTACAAGAGCACGGTTCCATATTCTTACTTCATCTAAATTTCCAGTAAAAAAGTTACTAGGCGTTCGAGAGTTAGCGCCCATCCTAACGGGCTTTGTTCCAGAGGTTTCAGGTGCAGCACCCGATGTAGATTTAATAGCAACCTTTACGCCGTCCACAAAAAGATTAACATATTTTCCGTCATACGTTACTACACTATAGTGCCATTGTCCATCATTATAGCTGGCAGGTGAGGTAGCAAAGTAATCAACGCCACTACTTGTTTCAAACCCACCTTTTATCTTTTCAGAAGTAGTCATGGATAATTGATAGTTTGCATTTTGTCCTAAACTCTCACTGCCGACTCCTCCCTTATTTACCATCATAGCCTCTATCCCGTAATCTTTTAATGTTTTAAACCAAGTCGCAACAGTGAATTTGGATAGCTGAAGAGAGCTTTTACTACCTACATCAAGGTAGTTCGAACCAGATAATGTAAGACTAGGACTATAATTATAGCCAGCAGACTGAGCATCAACATTGTTGAAAACGTTACCATAAGATTGAGATGAGGAGAAAATCAACGCAGAAATCCACAAAAAAGCAAGACTTTTTTTTGTAAAATTTTCCCTGCAAAGCTGTGATATGTCAATCAAAGTCATTTTGTATAATGTTTTTCTGATGTATTTAATAAGAATTGTTAATTTTGGAAACTAAAGCTTTACTCCGTTGGTAAATGGTTGCATGAATTAAAACAAAACAAAAACTATTCTAAAAAAGTTAGAACGCCAGTCCATACACGTCAAGAAACGATTGGCAATGTAAGGCATGAAAATAAAGTGGATGGTTACGAGCACGGCTTTTTCTTCGCACTGGACAAAAATATTATTCTCTACTAAACGGAAGAATTTTCAGAAGAATCATGTTTTGATTGAGCTAGTTTCAAATGATGAGAATATCAGCGATATATCCTCCTAAAATAGGTGGTCAAACAAACATTGTGCTTTGGCTCACTCTTTAACAAATATTCTACTAAAAAGGAAATTGGTGAATATTTAGCTTTCCGTTAAAATTTAAACGCAGTATAAAAGCATTTTGTCGTGATCGGACGTAATATATTTTAGTGAGTCAAGACCAAAGTTACGAGATGTATTCAAGCAAAATTCTATTAGGAACCGTCATAGCACTAGCTATCTCACTATCGGTTTTTGCCACCGTGTCCCTTGTTGATCAAGTTTACGCAGCAAAATACCCTTACAAAGCTCAGTTGAGCGGAAAAAATGAAGTACCTCCAACCCAATCAAAAGCTACCGGTGAGGCTGAATTTACAAAGGTAGCCAATGCCACTATGAAGTACAGGGTTAACGTAACTGGAATTTCAAATGCAACTGGTGCTCACATTCATATTGGAAAGGCTGGAGCAAATGGCGATGTAGTAGTAGATCTTCTTAATAACCCACAAAGCAAAGATAAGGACACTGCATATGGTTCGATAATAAGGGGAAACGTAACTGCATCTATTCTTAAGGGCCCTCTGCAAGGCAAGACATTGGATGATCTCGCCGCAGCTATGGAATCCGGGGACGCATATGTGAACGTGCATACTGCACAACATAAAGATGGAGAGATACGAGGTCAGCTGAGCCTTGAAGCTG
>Ga0075424_100006644_pt1 | contig 11142 bp, 9 predicted proteins | sample SoiMethybrSBSTD3_FD_75301 | JGI IMG/M metagenome (GOLD analysis project Ga0075424, IMG submission 75301) | Bulk soil microbial communities from a Populus tree surrounding site in Tennessee, USA - Soil MetaG P. TD hybrid SBSTD3 | ecosystem: Environmental > Terrestrial > Soil > Tree plantation...
GTGCAGGAGCAGCGCGTTCAGCCGGTGCGGCCGACGCTGCTGATGCTGCAGGGAGGCGTGGCGTTCGTGCTGCTCATCGGCTGCGTCAACGTCGCAAACCTCCTGCTGGTTCGTTCCAACGCGCGCCAGTCGGAGATGGCGATTCGATCCGCGCTCGGGGCCGGGCGCGCAACGATTGCCCGGCAGTTCCTCATGGAGAGTCTGCTGTTGACGTCACTCGGCGCTGTCCTGGGGCTGGGCGTGGCGTGGAGTGCGCTGCGGATGACGAATTACTACCTCGCGAAAATGCTGCCGCAGTCGCTGCCGGCGGCGCTCGACTGGCGCGTACTCGCATTTGCCGTGGCGCTCGCCGCCGTCGTCGGTCTTCTCATCGGCCTGATCCCGGTGTTTCACATCCTGCGCACGAATCTGGCGACGGTCATCCAGAGCAGCTCGCGGAGCGCGTCGTCGAGCCGCGGCGTCCGCGCGCTGAGCGGCGTCCTGGTCGTCGCCCAGGTCGCGGTGGCGTTGATGCTGCTGATCGGCGCGGGTCTGCTCATTCACAGCTTCGCCGAAGCCCTCAAAGTGGATACGGGAATCGAGGCGAAGAACGTGGTCACCGCGCGCATCGCGCTGACGCGTGAGCATCGCGCCAGCGACGAGGCCGCCAACAAGATTCGCGAACGCCTGCTGCAGGCGTTGCGAGAGATTCCGGGCGTGACGTCGGTGGCGTTGTCCTTTGCCACGCCCTTCCAGGGTGGGCTGCCGATCAACGCGTTCACGCTCGAGAACGACACGCTGCCGCCGGGTGCGCCGCAGCCGGGCGCGTTCCGGGTGATCGTCACGCCGGGCTACGCCGAAACACTGGGGCTGAAAGTGGTGGAAGGGCGCTTCTATGAAGAAGCCGATGTGACCTCCAAGCAGCGCCTTTTCGTCGTCGATCAGAGCTTCGCGCGGAAGTTCTTTCCGAATCGGTCTGCTGTTGGTGGAAGGTTCTCCTTCGGCGGCCGGCCGGACAAGCCTGAAGACTGGCCTGTCATCATCGGCGTCGTCAAAGACGTGCCGCACAACGGGGTCGAGGAGAGGAGCGGCAACCCATTCATCTATCAACTCATGCAGGGAGGACGACCGGCCGGACTGACGCTGTTCATGCGGACAAACCGTCCGCCGGGCGACACGGTGGCGGCGTTGCGCGAAAAAGTGCGCACCATCGATCCCGCGAGTCCCCTGTTTGACGTCGGGCTGCTGCAGGAAGCGGTGGATTCGTCCTTCGACAACCGTCGTGCCGTGATGCTGCTGCTCGCTGCGTTTGCCGGTCTGGCAGTGTTCCTGTCGGCGCTCGGCATCTATGGCGTGCTGGCCTACGACGTTTCCCAACGGACGCGTGAGATTGGCGTTCGCAGCGCAATCGGTGCGTCGCGCGGGCAGATCACCGGGCTGATCCTGCGTCAGGGGCTGTGGAAAGGTGCGATCGGCGTCGCTCTGGGTCTGATCGGTGCCGCTCTTCTCAGCCGTTCCATGACGTCCTTGCTGTTCAACGTGCGGGCGACAGATCCTTCCGTATATGCGATGGTGTCGGTCGTGCTGATCGGCGTGGCGCTCCTCGCCAGCTATCTACCGGCGCGCCGCGCCTCACGGATCGATCCCCTCATTGCCTTGCGTGACGAGTGAGGCTGTCAGGGCCGCCGCTCACTGAATGCGATATCGCTTATTGTGCGGCACTGCGGAGGGCCCGCCGCCGACGAATCAACCAGCTGACACCGCCCACCGCCATCAGCACCACGGACGAAGGTTCCGGAACTGGCTGCAGTGACACCCACGCCACCCCGTCGCTGGCATGCCGCGCTGGCGTCGTGTAGCCGCTTCCGTCGTCGAGCTCCAGTTCAGAGGAGATGTCACCACCGAGGATCCGACTGGTGACTCCAAGAGCTCTCGCGATCGAACGGTCGATCGTCCCGTGCCCAATCACGTACGAAACGTCGACGAAGTCGCCGAGCTCGCCAACGTGGACCTCCGTTTTCAGAAGCGACGCGGTGATCGTACCGGTCTTGAATACGCCGTCTCTGAAGAGCGTGATGTCGGCGCTGAACGTGCCGCCGTCGTACGTATAGATGCTCTGGGTCACTTCTCCCGAACCGCTGCGAATCAGCTGCTGCTCGATGAGTGGTCCCGTTGTCGCCTCCCAGGTACCGTCCCAGACGTCCCACGGATCGATCCGCTTGCCGTGAATCTCCTGAGAGTCGAGGTCGAAGCCGCGCTGGTGCGCAGGCGACGACCCGAACGTCAAATCGGAGTTGAGGAACTCCCACCAGATGGACTGCAGCGAGAGTGGGCCGGCGGCTGCGAGGCGTGGAATCAACAGAAGACAGCTGACGAAGGTGAGGATGATCCGCATGGCGCGACTCCTTTGGAGATCGACGTTGGGAAGGGCGGGCCTTGCAAACTGGGAACCTTGAACCGTTCTGCGAATTGCTCGCAAAACGCGCGATCGAGATTTCTCCAGGTACTGAAAGTCATCGCGCCGGATGGCTTTCTTCACCGCGCATTGTCATCGGTACTTTCGTTCCGCAACGAACAGCCAAGCGTCAACGAACAGTGAAGCGTCAAACGGACACCCGCAGTCCGCTCCTATTGACATTCGATACGAGTCGATGCTACTCCTATCGATAGTCGATATGAGGAGTCCTATGCCGCCATCACGCACCACCCTCCTGCAGGGAACGCTCGATCTGCTGATCCTGAAAGCGCTCGCCGCGAGCGAGCTTCATGGCCTCGGCGTTTCACGGCGAATCGCGCAAATCACCCAGGAAACGTTCGTCGTCCAGCCTGGCTCGCTCTTTCCCGCGCTGCACCGCCTCGAAGAAGCCGGCTGGCTATCGTCGAGCTGGCAGCCGTCGGAGAACAATCGCCGCGCGAAGTACTACAAGCTGACCCGGGCGGGGCGCCGCCAGCTCGAGCAGGAAACCGCGGAATGGAATCGCATCGCGCTCGGGATCGCGCGCGCGCTGGAGGCTTGATCATGTCGCTTCTGACACGCATGCGAAACGCGTCGCGAAACCTCTTGAATCGCCGCCGCGTGGAGCGGGAGCTCGACGACGAGGTCCGCGCCGCGTTCGAGCTGCTGGTCGACGAAAAGGCCCGCGCCGGGATGAGCGCGCCCGACGCGCGGCGCGCGGCGGCGATCGAGCTCGGGCAGATCGAGAGCGTCAAAGAACAGGTCCGCGACGTCCGCGCGGGCGCGCTGATCGAATCGCTGCTGAACGATTTCCGCTATGCCGTGCGCATTCTGCACCGGCGTCCCGGCGCGAGCCTCGCGGCCGCGGCGATGCTGGCGGTCGCGATCGGCGTCACCACCGCGATGTTTACGCTCGTGGACGCGTTGATTCTCCGGCCCGCCCCGTTCCGCATGCCCGAAGATCTTGCACGCGTCCGGATGCGCGACGAGCATGGCGGGGTCATCACCGTCACACCAGCCGTCGTGCAGGCGTGGCGCCACTCCGGCGTGTTCGAAGCGGTCGAATCGGCGATGGCCAACACCTCGCTGGTCGAGTTCGATGGATCGGTCGCCGTGCGGGGAACCGCGCGCGTCACGCCGGGCATCTTCGACCTGCTCGGCAGCGTTCGGCCGGTTCGAGGGCGCCTCTTCGAGTCAACAGATACCGCAAACCGAAACGACGATCGCGTCCTGATCTCCGAGGACCTCTGGCGATCGCTCTTCCACCACGATCCCGACATCATCGGACGCCGCGTGACGATCGACGGCCAGCCCGCAACCGTTGTGGGCATTCTGCCGGCCGACTTCCGATTTCCGGCATCGAACACGGTCATCTGGCGCCCGGTCGATCTGTTTTCGTCAGCCCATGATGTGGAGGTCCGGGCGACGGCCTTCGTTCGCTTCGCGCGCAACATGCCGCGAGCCGATGCCGCGCGCGTCGCCACGGCGGCCGCGCATGCGGCCGATCCGACAACCGCGCACAAGTGGCTGGAGGTCGATCCGCTTGCCGGTCTCGAGCTCGACACGTACTACCAGCGCGCCCTGCCGATTCTCGCCGGCGCGGTCGTGCTGATGTTCCTCGTGCTGTGCGCAAACGTCAGCAGTCTGCTGCTCGCGCGCGTGACCGTGCGGCAGCGTGAGTTCAGCGTCCGATCCGCGCTCGGCGCGTCGCGCGCGCGGCTGCTCCGTCAGGGACTCGCCGAAAGCCTGCTGCTCGGAATCCTTGCCGTTGTCGGAGGGCTGGCCGTAGGGTGGCTGCTCGTCTCGCTGTCGCGCACTTACATGCCCGAAGCATTCCTGATTCGCACGCTCAACCCGCTCGATCTCGATGCTCGCGCGCTGCTGTTCACGGTGGGTGCAGGGCTCTTGGCCACGATTGCCGCCGGCGTGCTGCCCGCGTGGCTTGGCAGCCGCAGTCAGCCGGATGGTTCGCTCCGAGTGGCGGATCGCGGCGCGACGGAGACGCGCTCCGCCCGCGGCCTGATGCGCGCGCTGCTCATCAGCGAAGTCGCGCTCGCATGCGTCCTGCTCGGGGGCGCGACACTGTTGGTTCGGTCGTTCGTGAACCTCGCCCACGCCGACCGCGGGCTCGACTCCAGCGGCGTCATAACGGCCATGCTGTCCATGCCGACCAACCCTGGTTCATACACGGCGTCGCTGGTCGTGGCTCGTTCGATCGAGGACGCGGTGCGCGCGCTTCCAGGCGTCCGGCAAGCGACCTGGTCGTACGGGACTCCCAACGCCGGCGCAGTTTCATTCGGCGACTGGGTCTCCGACGCTGGCCACACGATCAACATGGACGTTGAACACTATCGGGTGAGCGCAGAGTTCTTCGCACTGTATCGAATTCCCGTACTGCGAGGCCGCTCGTTCGAAATGTCCGACGACCCCGGAACAGTCGTCGTCGGCGAGCGATTCGCGCGCGGCCTCTGGCCAGGAGAGGATCCAATCGGGCGCAGTTTTTCTTTCGGACGGGAACGATTCCACGTGATTGGCGTCGCCCGCGAGATAAACCATCCGTCGCTGGATCCTCGGCGTGATCTGCCGGAATACTACGAGCCGCTGAAAGCGATCCCAGGGACGGCCATGCTCTCCGTGCGCTGCGAGACGGCCTGTCCGGACCCGGCTGTCATCCGACAGCGAATCTCGCTCGCGCAGGCGGGCATTCGCATCAACAGCGTGCGATCGTTGGACGCTGTGTACTTCGAGGATCTCGCACGGCCGCGCGCCTCAGCCGCGCTCGCCCTTGTCTTCGCCATCGTCGCCACGCTCGCTGCGGCAGGAGGGCTCTTCAGCGTCCTCAGTTATGCCGTCGCACGCCGCGGCCGCGAGTTCGGGATCCGAACGGCGCTTGGCGCATCAAGGGGCGAGATTGGCAGGCTCGTCATCCGCGATGGTCTGACGATCGGGGTCGCGGGGCTCGCGTTCGGGATGGTTGGCGCCTGGTCGCTGGCCCGCGTCCTCAGCTCGCTCCAGTACGGAATCACCTCGCACGATCCCGTCAGCTGGATGGTCGTGCTCCTGGTGCTCCTGACGACGACGCTGGTCGCGTCGTGGCGGCCTGCGCGTCACGCTATGCTCGTCAATCCGGTGATGCTGCTCAAAGACGAATAGGGTGAGGGTGCAGAAGGTGCGAGGGTGCAAAAGGTGCGAGGGTGCAAAAGGTGCGAGGGTGCCGAAGGTGCCAGGGTGCGAGGGTGCCTGAGGTGCCGAGGGTGCCAGGGTGCAGAAGGTGCCGAAGGTGCGAGGGTGCAAGGGTGCGAGGGTGCCTAAGGGGTGCTGATGACAAATTCGAAACTTGATGACTAAATCTGGATCGCACACCAGGGACTATTGCGCAATTTCCGGATGATTCTGACGCCATGCCGTGGGCGCCCTGCTTGCAGACCCCAGCCCGGCGGAATGGCCGATCACCCTAACGTCCTGATCGTCGAAGACGACCCGAACGCGCTGAGCGGCTACCTGGAGTTCCTGTCGGTCGCGGGATTCAACCCGACTGGCATCTCCGACGGCGCCGAGGCATTGAAGGTGGCCCTGCACCATCCACCCGACGCCATCGTCACCGACATCGCCCTGCCAGGGATGACAGGCTTCAACCTCGCCGCGGCCCTGCGCGCGAACGACCGCACGCGGCATGTTCCGATCATCGGTCTCACCGCGCACTGGGCGCCGGAAGTCCATGCGACCGCTGCAAGCGTCGCGATGCACACGGTGCTGCTGAAGCCATGCGTCCCCGCCCATCTCGTCGCCGAGCTCGAACGCCTCCTCGCGCACGCAAAGACCCCGAGCGCGTAAGAGCGTCAATCCCCAATCCCCGATCGTTAATCCCCAATCGGGAATCGCGAATCCCCAATCGTCGATCGGTTAATCCTTGAATCCTCGTGATTGAGGGATTCAATGATTCCCGGATCCAACGATTCATGGATCAACGATCGGGATTTGCCGATTGGGGATTGGGGATTGACGCTCTACGCGACGGTGGTCAACGGCGCAGGCGAAACGACCGGCATCGGCCTTCCCTGCCCCGCCACGACGACTCCGTAGAGCACGACGCCGCTGACGGTCTGGACGGGGGAAATGTCGAACGAGATCCGCGCGCCGTTATGCTCGCACGAGAAGTGCGTGCGCTCGCCGGCGAGCGCGATCTGACAGCGCATCTCGAGCTCCGGGCGGATTGGTGACGGAAACTGGGCAAGAAGCGCCGCCCCCGTCGCGGGTCCGGCGGCCACACGGAGCAGGCGGTCGAAGACGATCACCGTGTCCGCGCCCGGCGTCGTGAGCTGCGCGGGCGAAGCGCCGAACCACGTGCCGCCCGCGTAAAGGAGCGCTGCGATCGCCGCCACGCTGGCGATCATGCCCCCAGCGGTGAAGCCGAGGGCGGTGCTCAAGCCGAAGAACACCAGAACGATACCGCCGGCCAGCAGCACCGACGACAGAGCGCGTTTCGCGGGGTTCATCGCGGGATCTGGCCGTCCATAATACGCCGAAAACATTTTCCGTCAGCTCAGGCGCTCAAGATACATCGTTTTGTATAGCTGCTGTGTTATCGTGGTTTTGCTCTCCCTTTTCACACGAACTGATGGCCACCTGTCCCCGTTGCAAGGGGCACTTGACCGATTCGCACCGATGCCCGCGGCACCCAATCGTCGTCGCGGCGGAGGTCGTCGCCGCGGCCGCCGCCGGCGCGATCGGCGGGTTCCTGCTCGTCTTCGCGTTCGATCCTACCGGCCGCCAGATCTCCGACATGGAATCGTTCCTGTCGGTCGTGATCGGCGCGTGCGTCGGCGTCGGACTGCATCGCGCACTCCGTAACTAGATCTCCTACTTGCTACGGCCTACCTCCTACATTCTTCGGCGTGGTTTTTGCTCACGGCGTGGCCGATAAGGTCGGAAAGGCGGTGCGGATGGCTGAATTGCGTACGGACTCGGAGTCAATTCTTCACGCTGTGTCGGCTCCGATGACACCCGACCACGCGCGGCACATCCTCATTGCTGATGCCAACCCGACGTCGCGGGAAATCCGCGAGACTCAACTGCGGACGGCGGGCTTCCGTGTGTCGGTAGCGCGCACGGGATTCGAGGCGATCGTGAAGGCCTCGTGCTACCTCCCCGACGTCATTCTCCTCGACGATTCTTTGGGCGATTTGCTGGCGGCCGACACCGGCCAGCTGCTGACCGGCTGCCCCGCTACGTCGCACATTCCCGTGGTATGCCTCACGCGGGGCCGGAAAGTGCCGCAGCGGATCCTCACGCGCCTTCTCAACGCCGCCTAATCACCTCGGCCGGGCAAGCTCCGCGATCGTCGCAACGAGCCGCTGGTAATCGACCGGCTTGCCAAGATGACGGGCGAAGCCCGCACGCCGCGCGCGTGCGACATCTTCATCTCCGACGTAGGCCGACATGGCGATGACGGGCGGAGGCGTCACGTCCGTCCTTTCGACCATTTTTTCCATCAGCGCGTAGCCATCCATACCAGGCATCGCCAGGTCCGCGACGATGACGTGTGGGCGGAACGCCCCCAGGGCATCCAGCGCACTGGCCGCCGAGCTGACGACCATCACTTCCGCTTCCGCAGCGCGTGCCGTCAGCAGAACCAGCTCGCGCGAGTCCTCGTCGTCGTCCACCGCAAGCACACGGATTCCTCTCAAAGTCGGCGCGTCGACCGCGGGACGCGCCTCGGGCAGAGGCTTCACTTCAGAACGGCGAGTCGGCAGCGTCACCGTGAACGTCGTTCCCTTGCCGAGGCCTGCGCTCGCGACCGTGACGGTCCCGCCGTGCAGGTCGACCAGATGACGAACGATCGCAAGCCCGAGCCCGAGCCCCGTGTGCGGACGCGTTGTGCTGCTGTCGGCCTGGCGGAAGCGCTCGAACACGTGCGGGAGAAACGTCTCGTCGATCCCGAGACCCGTGTCGGTGACGGCGATCTGGACCGCGCCGCCGCTTTCCTCGACCGCAAGCTCGATACGGCCGTTGGGTGGCGTGAACTTCACGGCGTTCGACAGCAGATTCCAGACAATCTGTTGGAGCCGATCGGGATCGCCCCAGACCTCCCGCGTGATCGCCCCGAGCGAAACGTTCAGCTCGATCTCACGCGCGCGGGCCGCAGGACGCACGGCATCGATCGCGGCGAGCACGACAGCGGAGAGATCGACCGATCGCGGCTCGAGGCGCAGCTTGCCGCTGACGACTCGGGAAACGTCGAGGAGATCGTTGATCAGCACCGCCTGCGCGCGGGCGTTCCGTTCGATGCTCTCGAGCGCGCGCCTCTTCGTCGCCTCGTCGGCGTTCGGCATCTTGAGCATATGGAGCCACCCGAGGAGCGCGTTGAGCGGCGTCCGGAGCTCGTGCGACAGCGTTGCGAGGAAATCTTCCTTGAGGCGGTTCGCCTCCTGGGCGTTTCGGTAGAGCAGGGCGTTGTCGAGCGCGAGCGCGGCCCGTCCGGCAACGTCCTGGGCCAGCGTCAGGTCCGCGGCGCCGTACTGACGGTCCGTGAACGACCCGACCGTCAGGAGCCCGAGGCTGCGGCCTCTCGCGCGCAGCGGCACCATCATGAACGATCGTGCGCCCCACCGCCTGATCAGATCGAGATGCTCGGGAGACTGGGCTGTCCGGGTTGCCTTCTGCGGCGTCGCCTCGTTGTCGATCAGCGGCTCGCCGGACTCGATCGCGCGCATGGCGGGGCCGTGCACCGAGGGCGTCGGCGCGAACCCGCGGAGGCGTTCGGCGAGCTCCACGCGCGACGGATCGTCGGTGACGAGATCCACGCGCTCGAACGTGCCGTCGTCGCGCATGACGTCGACGGCGCAGTAATCGCCGAATACGGGCACGGCGAGCCGCGCCAGCGCGCGCATTGTCTTCTCGTAGTCGAGCGACGAAGACAGAATCGCGCTGGCGTCGGCGAGGAAGCGCTGCTCCTGCTCAACCCGATGGTGTGTGTCCGGGCTCACGCCACATTATGTTCCAAAGCTCCACACCGATCCGGCCTTCGTCTTGTTCGCCATCGTCTTGCTGACGATGCGCCAGTAGTACGTGCGGCCTGGTGTGAGCGTTGGCAGCGAGTAGTACGCCGTCGACTTCGGCGTGACGGTGACATCGCGCGCGACGAGCGGAGGATCCGGCGTGGTTCCGAAATAGATGTCGGCCTTGTGCGCCCAGTAGCCCGGCTTCCACGCCAGCTTGATGCCCGTCGTCCCCTGCTTTCCTCCGTTCACGGGCCCGACGTAGGCGGGCGTCTCGGGCGGCAGCGGCACGAACGCGGCCGTTTCGATGTTCCCGGTCTTGTTGCTCCACTTACGCAGGAACTGCTGTTTGAAATACGAGAACGCCGTCGCATCGATGAGGAACTCGTTATGCTCGAACTGGGAGCTCGTCGACGCGCTCGTCCAGTTCGACGATCCGTAGATCGACGTGCCCTGGCTGTACAGCAGCACCAGCTTTCCGTGATTCAGTCCCTGGTGGGCCCGCATCCTCACTTCGATGCCCGCGATGTACATCCGATCCACGTTCCACGCATCCCACAGGTAGTTTGGATCGCGATACTCGGTCTGCTCCGTCAGAATGCGAACGGGAACACCGCGCTGTTTCGCGGCGATCATCGCATCTGAATGATTGCGATCGGTGATGCGAAACATGATCGCGTCGATGCGGGTCTGCTCGGCGTTATACAGCTTCACCGCCCGCGACATGTAGCTTTCTGTCGGCGGGAAGTTGAGGGCGGGGTCCTTCGTGAACGTGGGGAACTCGCGCGTCGGCGGGTTCGTCATGTTCGCGAAATCCGCGAACGCGCTGCTGACCCACAAATCGTCGAACTTCGTCATGAAGCTCTGCACGATCGAAGAGCGATCGGTGAAACGAATCACCTCGTCGGTGTAGTTCACGTACGGCTGCGCGGGGACGAACGCCCAGGCGCTGTAGTTCGCGCCGCCGAATTCCACCGTGTTCTGGCCCGCGAAGATCATCGCCTTCCAGTGCATGATCCCGCTCGTCACGCACTTGCGCATCGGGATGCCGGCGTCGGCGAGCTCCTTCAGCCGATACTCGTTCTGCGGGTTTTTGGTGTTCGCGCGGGGGTCCACGAGCACGCGGATGGGCACGCCGGCCTGAAAGCGCTTGATGAGGGCAGCCGTGTACCGCGCGTCCTCCATGAACCAGAACCCGAGATCGATGCCGATCCGTTCGTTGGCTATGAGGGTCAGCAGCGGCGCGCGGCAGTCCTCGAACGACGGATCGCAGAACTTGTCGAGCGCGAACGACGGGCTGGAGCGCAGGCAGACCACTGCGACGGCAAGCACGAGCGCTCGCCAAAGCATGGGGACGCGGACCATCCGAAACCTCCGGACTTACCTTCGCAGGGTCTTCGGCGTCCTCGTGTGGCAAACGTGGTGCCCGTCAGATCGGGCGGAAAACGGCCGAAGTGGGAATTCTTTTACCTGATTCGACGACTCAACGATTCAAAGATTGACCGATTGGGGATGGGCGATTGGGGATTGGGGATTGGCAATTCAATACGTGGCCCTACCGCCCGAGATATCGAAGACGCTGCCGGTGGAGAACGAACAGTCCTCGGACGCGAGCCAGCAGACGAGCGCCGCGATCTCGTCAACCTCGACAAAACGCCCCATCGGAATGCGCGACACCATGTAGTCGATGTGCTGCTGCGTCATCTGGGA
>Ga0075424_100006645_pt1 | contig 11140 bp, 10 predicted proteins | sample SoiMethybrSBSTD3_FD_75301 | JGI IMG/M metagenome (GOLD analysis project Ga0075424, IMG submission 75301) | Bulk soil microbial communities from a Populus tree surrounding site in Tennessee, USA - Soil MetaG P. TD hybrid SBSTD3 | ecosystem: Environmental > Terrestrial > Soil > Tree plantation...
GTCGTGTCGTAGTCGGCCCGGTCGCGCAGGGTGATCCAGATCCGGCCGGTGTCCACGCCGGAGACCTGGTCGGAGGTCACCGCCCGGCCCAGCTCGGCGCCGACGTCCTGGACTCCGGGCAGCGCGGCCAGCTCCCGTGTGGCAGCGGTCGTGACGCGGTTCATCTCGGTCAGCGACGTCCCCGGGGCCGCCTGCCAGCGGACCAGCAGGCTGCGGTCCTGCGGAGCGGGCAGCAGGGAGCCGCCGCCGGTCATCTGGGGCACGGCGGCGAGCAGGCCCACCGCGAGGACGGCCGCGGCCGCGATGGCCCACGCGGGCCGCCGGACGAATGCCGGGACCGTCCGGTCGAACAGCCACCGCCCGAGGCCGGACAGCGGGCTGCGGGAGGGGTCGCCGCGGACGAGGAACGACGCGAGCGCTGGCGCGACGACCACCGCGACCACGGCGGAGACCAGCACCGCGACGACGTAGGCGAGGACGGCTGGCCGAGAGAACGTCTCGGCGACGCCGCCCAGGAACACCAGCGGCAGGGGCGTGAGCAGGACGAGCAGCGTCACGGAGACGCGCCGCGGGCTCACGTCGCCCCTGACGCCCGCCACTGCGTCGTCGACGACCAGGCCGAGCGCGGCCGCGATGCCGGCCAGGACCATCAGGTTGAAGGTGACCCCGGCGAGGAACAGGACGTCCGCCGTCGCCGCCGTCGAGAGCAGGATCGTCGTGAAGCCGATCGCGACCAGGCGCCACGAGAAGAGGGCCAGTGCGAGCACCGCGAGCAGGAGCAGGGCGCCCGCCAGCGTCCAGGCGCCGAGGTTGCGCATCGCGGTGTCGATGTACGACTGTGCCTGGTAGACGTTCGGGTCGATCGTGACCCCCGACAGCCCGGGGCGCATCGAGTCCAGCGCCGCCTGGACGCCCGTGGTGACGTCGCGGGTGCTGGCGCCGGGGAACTTCTCGATGACGAGCATCACGCCGTGCCCGCCGTCCCCGGAGACCACCGCGTCTCCAATCAGCGGCTGGTGGTCCACGACCACGTTCGCCACCTGGTCCAGGCGCAGCGTGCGCCCGGTGCTGTCCTGCAGGGTCACCGAGCCCAGCCCCACCGGGGTATCGACCGGCAGCACGTGCTGGATCGCCAGGCGCTGGTTCGCCATGTCCACGAACCCTCCGGTGCCCGGCGTCGACGCCTCCAGGAACCCGAGGGGAGACGCCACCAGGGCGTTGCCGGCCGTGCTGACGACCTCGTCCAGCGTCACGCCGTTCTGGCGCAGCCGGGCCGGATCGACCTGGACCTGGAGCTGCCTGTCGCGCTGGCCCCAGATGGTGACGTTGGCCACGCCGGGAATGGACGTCAGGCGCGGCTTGATCTTCCACCTGGCCAGCACGGACAGGTCCACCAGCGAGAGGTCCTTCGACGACAGCCCGATCATCATCACCCGGCTCGCCGCCGCGGTTGGCTGGACGATCACCGGCGGGCTGCCCACCTGCGGCAACGCGTACGCCTGCGACATGCGCTCCTGCACGGCCTGGCGGGCCTTCACCGGGTCGGTGCCGGGATCGAAGACCAGGTCGATCGACGACAGGCCGGGCGTCGACTCCGACCGGACCTGGCTCAGCCACTGCACGCCGTTCAGCAGGTCGTGCTCGATCGGCACGGTGATGAGCTGCTCCACCTCGGCCGCCGACAGTCCGTTGGCCTCGCTCTGGATGTGCACCTCGGTCGGCGTGAACTCCGGGAGCTGGTCCACCGGAGCCCTGGGAAGCTGGACCACGGACAGCGCCAGCACGGCGGCGGCCACGCCGACGACGAGCACACGGAACCTGACGCTCAGCGCGACGATCTGTGCGATCACGCAGACTGTCCCTCCCACCAGACGTGCGCAGTTACCGCACTGCGATGAACGACCATCTCCCAGGTCCCCACAGATGGCGATTTCGATCAGACGTACTGTCGTCGACGGCGATCTCGTCGAGCGCAGAACAGCGTCTCCGAAAGAAATGCGATCGCCTGGTGCTACGAGACGATACCGTGCCTATCGGTGGCCGTCAAATCATCACGCACAATGAGAATCTCTTCATGAGAGATTCATCACGAAGCGTCGCGCTTCGCAGTGACCGATGCGCGCACGCATCAAGCGAGGAGCCGCGCCGGGATACGGCCGGCACCACTACTACTATCGCGCCGCCAGGTACGACTCCAACTGCCGCGTGTGTCCGGGAAGGTGATCCGACACGGCCGCCGTCACGAGCTCAGCCAGCTTCACCGGCCTCTCCATGGCGACGCCGTCGGCGGGGCTCGCCCGGACCGACAGCCGGACTGCCCAGTCGCTGGAGCAGCTCCCGCAGCAGCGCGGTCTCGCCAGCGGTGAGCTCGCTGCCGTCGCCGAGGTTGGCCGCCAGGGCGATGGCGGCCGCCGCGCGCGCGGACACCGGCACGACCGGTGGGGGAGGGGCGGGCGGGATACAGACGGCGGCCAGGACGGCCTCGCGGACCCGTACCGAGAGGGACAGGTCCGTCCAGTCCTCGGGTTGGGCGATGAGGCTGAGGGTGACGCCGACGTTGGCGGCAAGGAGCTGGGCGGCGGCCTCCGGCGGCGGCACGCGCAGCCGTCCCGCCCTGGCCGCTCCATCCAGCAGCTCGGTCAGTCGGGACAGGGCCGGAGAGGTGATCGCGCAGGGCCTGCCGCGCTCGACACTGCCGTAGAGCAGGGCGTAGAAGCCCGGGTGGTCCAGCCCGAACTGGACGTGGCGATCCCAGCCGTCGCGAACGGCGTCGATGGGGTCGATCGATTCGCTGGCGGGGGGGTCGGGGCCGAGGTACTGCTCGAAGCCGTGCCGGATGACCGCATCGATCAGGCCCTGCTTGCTGCCGAAGTGGTGGTACAGCGTCGGGGCCTGCACGCCGGCGCGCTCGCAGATCGCCCGCGTCGAGGCGGTCCGGTCGCCGGACTCGTGCAGCAGCTGCGCGGCCGCGAGCAGCAGTCGGTCCCGGGTCGTGTTGGCATCCGTTGGTCGCTGCATCGGTATAGTTCCTTCTATAGCGAATATAGCGCCTCGAGGAGGAAGCCATGACGACATCGCTCTCCCCGGTCATCACACTTCTCGGCTCATAGGGCAGTTCGCGGTTCTCGTGGGTCCCACCCACGACGTCAGTGGTGATCGGGGTGGCGGGTCCGGTGCCGAGTGGCTGGCGCAGTCGGCGAGGACGACCGCACCCACCAGCGACAAGAGGGCCGCAACTTCATGCGATCAGATCTCCTCGCGCCCGCGCACGCACTGCTTGAGCCAGTGTTCGCGGAAGAACGCGTCGTGCCCGTCTCCGGAGTTGCCCTCAGCGTAGTGGTGAACCTTGGGAGCGGTGGCCGGCGAGCGGGAACGGCACCAGACGCGAACTGCGAGCGCAGGGATCCCCGTGCCCATCACCGGCATCGGCCAGGCGTGGCGGCACGCCGACGAGGCTCGACGACGGCTGTTGCTCGGCGTGTTCTTCGAGAAGCTCTACACAGGCAACGGCGTGGTCACCAAGTAGGTGCCGCGGCGCGAGTACGCGCACGAGGTCGAGGCGCTGATGGCGGTGGGGGATGGGCTTGAGTTCGACGTTCCGGTGACCGGTCGCGGCGGGAACCTCGAGCGCGAATTCCGCGCAAGCGGGTTGTCAGTCCTTGGCGGGAAGGGAGGGATTCGAACCCTCGAGGGAGCTCTACACCCCCTACCCGCTTAGCAGGCGGGCGCTTTCGACCACTCAGCCACCTCCCCGGGCGGGGCCTGGCCGGGCCAGGCCGGGCCAGGCTTCACGCGAGTCGATACAGTGTACCCGCCGGCCGGGCGGTCAGGTGCCTGCGGCTCTCCTCAGCTGGGCCAGGTGGGTGGCGTCGTGGCGGGACAGCATCTCCGCCGTGCGGCGCAGCGGCTCCACGCCCCGCTGCGGGTGGGTGCCCTCGCGGTCCCAGTCCGCCGGCGTTGCCGCTTCCAGGACCCGCAGGGTCGCTCGGCGGGTCACCGTCAGGCGTTCCAGCGCCTCGGCGGGCGTCTCCAGCGCCGCGAACCGGTCCGTGAACTCCTCCTGGCCGTATGCGGGGAGGGTGGGGTGGTCGAGCGAGAGCATCATCCGCACCCGGACGGCCGCCACCAGCTCGAAGTCGGCCAGGTGGGCCAGCACCTGGCGGGCGGTCCAGCCGCCCTCAGCCTCACCGGCCTCCGCATCAGCCTCCAGGCGCTCGGCGGGCAGCTGCCGGACGGCCTCGGTCAGCTCGTCCACGTGCGCGCGCAGCGCGTCCAGCACCTCCCGCGGGGCGCCGGCTCCGTCGGTCATCCCTCGCCTCCTCGCCACGACGCCGCCGGCCGCGGCTCCTCGTGCACCACCAGCTGGAACACGTCCGGCCGGGCGTAGTGCCCGGTCACGTCCAGGTCGAACTTCGCCCTCGGGATCTCCGCCGGGTCCAGCTCCGCGCACAGGATCGTCTCGCCGTCGTGGTCGGGCCCGGCCAGCACCTGGCCAAGCGGGCCGACGATGCAGCTCCCGCCCCGCATCACCACGTCGTCGGGGGCCGTGGCCAGCACATTGTCCACGTCCCCCGGATAGTCGCGGCGCCGCGTGAACTGGCAGGCCGAGAGCACGAAGCAGCGGCCCTCCATCGCGATGTGCCGCACGGTCGGCAGCCACGTCTCGCGGCTGTCCGCCGTCGGCGCGCAGTACAGCTCGACGCCCCGCGCGTACATCGCCATCCGGAGCAGCGGCATGTAGTTCTCCCAGCAGATCACCGCGCCCAGCCTGCCCAGCGGCGTGTCCAGCACCGGCAGCGTGGAGCCGTCGCCGAAGCCCCAGACCAGCCGCTCGGCCGCCGTCGGCATCAGCTTGCGGTGCTTGCCGAGGCACCCGGCGGTGGGGGAGAGGAAGAGGACCGTGCAGTACAGCGTGCCGCCCTCCCGCTCCACGACGCCGACCACGAGGTGGAGGCCGGTCGAGCGGGCGACCTCGGCCAGGCGGTCGACGTCCGGCCCCGGCACGTCCATGGCCGACTCCCAGTACCGGCGGAACACGTCGCGGCCCTCCGGCGAGCGGTCGCCGAACACCGTCCCGAACGTGACGCCCCGCGGATAGCCCCCCACGAACGCCTCCGGGAACACCGCCAGCCGCGCGCCCATCCGGGCGGCGTCGGCGGCCAGGTCCTCCAGCTTGGCGAGCGTCCGCTCCCGGTCGAACCCGACCGAGGCGGCCTGCACCACGGCGGCCCTGGTCCGGTCAGTCCTCGTCATCGTGGAGGTCGAGGCGCAGGTCCTCGCCCGGGTCGTCGTCGAACTGGCTGTGCAGCTCGCCGCAGTCGGCGCAGCGGTAGAACTCGCCGACGAAGCCCTTCTGCCACACCGAGTAGCTGACCACCCCCGGCTCCTCGACCAGGATCTCCTGCTCCAGCCGCCAGATCACCTGCTCCCAGGTGCCCCGCTCGCCGGAGAGCTGCTCGTCCAGCACGATCAGGCAGTACGGGTGGGGATCGCCCCACACCATCGAGACCTCGCCCAGCCGCTCGTCCTCGTCGTTGACGATCGACCACTGCTCGGCCGTCCGGGCGCGGGTGGCTCGGATCAGGCGGAGGCCGTTCCAGAACCGCTCGGCCGCCTCGCGCTCCGCCTTGTCGTGCTCCGCCTGCGCCTCCTGGAACGCGCCCCACATCCGCATCAGGTGGTTCCGGAAGCGGTGGTAGATCGGCAGCAGCCGGGGCTGGTTCTTGGGCGACCCGATGATCTGCTCGAACGCGTGCTCGAACGCCGCCTCGACCCGCTCCTGGCGGTCGGTCAGGTCGGGCGCCCAGCTCTCGTCCTCCGACAGGCGCATCGACTCGTTGAGCACGACCTCGAAGTCGAGCCAGTCCTCCCCGAACTCGGGGAGGAAGACGTTGTCCACGATATCGGCCAGCCGGTGCTCCTCCAGCAGCACGGGGTTGACGCGGGTCCGCGCGTCGGGCCAGCCCTTCCAGCCCATGACGTTGTGGATCCAGTACTCGAAGACCGTCACCGCGTACTGGAGGGCCGCCGGGGAGCTCCAGATGCCGGCGGGCCAGGCGCGACGCCCGGTCCTCACCTTGTTGTACAGGGCGATGATCTGCTCGTCGTCGAGGTACTCGGGTTCCATTCCTGGCGCCATTCTAGGTATGGGTCGCGCGATGGGCCGGCGGGCCCCCCGACCGGAATACCCCAGCGGGGTTTGCGGGTACTATGCCGGTGATATGGCTTCGACTGGATTCACCCCCGAGCAGGTCCAGCGCTATGCCCGTCACCTGATCCTCCCGGAGGTCGGGGGCGCCGGTCAGCGCAAGCTCCTGAACACGAGCGTGCTGCTCCTGGGCGCCGGCGGGCTCGGGTCCCCGGCGGCCATGTACCTGGCCGCGGCGGGCGTCGGCCGCATCGGCATCATCGACTTCGATGTCGTCGACGCCAGCAACCTCCAGCGCCAGCTCCTCCACGGCACCGACGACATCGGCCGGCCGAAGGTCGAGTCGGCCGCCCAGACGCTCCGGTCGCTGAACCCCGACACCGAGGTCGTGGAGCACAACATCCACGTCAACTCGGAGAACGCGCTCGACGTCTTCCGGCCCTACGACGTCATCGTCGACGGCACGGACAACTTCCCGACCCGGTACCTGGCCAACGACGCCTCCTACTTCCTGCAGCGTCCCCTGGTCCACGGCGCGATCTACCGCTTCGAGGGCCAGATGACGATGTTCGACGCCGCGAAGGGGACCGGCTGCTACAGGTGCCTGTTCCCCAACCCGCCGCCGCCCGGCGCCGTGCCGAGCTGCGCGGAGGCCGGGGTGTTCGGCGTCCTGCCCGGCATCGTCGGCTCGATGATGGCCTTCGAGACGATCAAGCACATCCTGGGCATCGGGAAGGGCATGATCGGCAAGCTCCTGATCTTCGAAGGCATCGACATGGACTTCCGGAAGGTCAACCTGCGCCGGAACCCGGGCTGCCCGCTCTGCGGCGACAACCCGACCGTCACGGGCCTGATCGACTACGAGGTCTTCTGCGGCGCCCCGGCCGTCGAGCCGTCGGTGACGCCTGCCGAGGTCGGCACCCGCTAGCGCCAGGTCAGTACCCTTCGGCTGGACATGATCCAGCTCGACCGCCATGACCCGGGCCGGCTGGACCGAGCCCGCGAGATCGTGCGCTCGCTGGGCTCGGTCCTGGTGGCCTACTCGGGTGGGGTGGACTCCACGCTCCTGCTCCGCCTGTCCCTCGACGAGCTCGGGTCCGACCGAGCGGTCGCGGTCCTGGCCTCCTCGCCCGCCTATCCCGAGGCCGAGCAGGAGGAGGCACGCGCGCTCGCACGCGCGCTGGGCGCCCACCTGGTCGAGGTCGACACGCGCGAGGTCGAGCTGGACGCGTACCGGCGCAACCTGCCCGACCGCTGCTTCCACTGCAAGGAGGAGCTGTTCAGCACGCTCGAGCCGATCCGCGAGCGGCTGGCCCTGGCCCACCTGGCCTACGGCGCCACCGCGGACGACGAGGGGGACCACCGGCCCGGCCACGGCTCCGCGGTGCGGCGCGGCGTGCGGTTCCCGCTGCTGGAGGCCGGGATGGGGAAGGGCGAGATCCGCGCGGCCGCCCGCCGGCTGGGCCTGTCCAACTGGGACAAGCCGTCGTTCGCCTGCCTCTCCTCGCGCATCCCGCACGGCACCGAGGTGACCCCCGAGGCGCTGAGCCGGATCGGCGCGGCCGAATCGGCGCTGAAGGAGCTCGGCTTCCGGCAGGTCCGGGTCCGCCACCACGGCGACGTGGCGAGGATCGAGGTGGAACCGGTCGAGATGGAGCGGGCGCTGGCCCTGCGCGAGCGCGTGGTGGCGGGCGTCCGCGGCGCGGGATACGCCTTCGTGGCACTGGACCTGGAGGGCTATGCAACTGGTAGCCTCAACCGGACGTGGCGACCGTCGAGTGGGATGAGGGCGCCGGCGGCGTCCGGCTGATCGACCAGACCAGGCTGCCCGACGAGGAGTCGCACGTCCTCTGCCGGACGGCCGGCGAGGTGGCCGCGGCGATCCGGGACATGGTGGTCAGGGGCGCGCCGGCGATCGGTGCCGCAGCCGCGTACGGCGTCGCGCTGTCGGCCCGTGCTGGCGAGGTGGCCGAGGGCGCCGCTCTCATCCGCGCCGCCCGGCCCACCGCGCGCGACCTCTTCTGGGCGGTCGAGCAGGTCGAGCGCGCCGACGACCCGCTGGCCGAGGCCCACCGCATCGCGCGCGAGTCGGTCGCGGCCTGCCAGGCGATCGGGCGGCACGGCGCCGCGCTGCTGCCCAGGGGCGCCCGCGTGGTCACCATCTGCAACACCGGCGCGCTGGCGACCGTCGACTACGGCACCGCCTTGGGGATCATCCGGGCGGCGCACGAGCAGGACGGCGAGCCCTTCGTGTACGCGATGGAGACGCGCCCGCGCGCCCAGGGCGCCCGCCTGACGACCTGGGAGCTGCGGAAGCTTGGCATCCCGCACCGGCTGATCGCCGACGGCGCCGCCGGGCTGCTGCTCCAGCGGGGCATGGTGGACGCGGCCATCAGCGGCGCCGACCGCGTCTGCGCCAACGGCGACGTGGTCAACAAGGTCGGCACGTACCCGCTGGCGCTCCTGTGCCGCGAGCACGGCGTGCCGTTCTACGTCGCCGCGCCGGAGAGCACGATCGACCAGGCCACGCCAGACGGCGCCTCGGTCGTCATCGAGGAGCGGGGCGCAGGGGAGGTGACCACGTTCGCGCCGGCCGGAACCGACGCGTGGAACCCCGCGTTCGACGTGACGCCGGCCGGTCTCGTGTCGGCGCTGATCACCGAGAACGGGGTGCGGCGCGATGGCTGAACGGGCGCGCATCGGGGTCTTCGGGGGGTCCGGCTTCTACCGGCTCCTGGACGACGTGGAGCTGGTCGACGTGGACACGCCGTACGGTCCGCCCAGCGACCGGGTCGCACTCGGCACCGTCGGGGGCGTCGGGGTCGCGTTCCTGCCCCGCCACGGCGGCGGCCACACGCTGCCGCCGGGGGCGATCAACTACCGCGCCAACGTCTGGGCGCTGAGGGAGCTGGGGGTGAGCCGCGTCATCGCGCCGACGGCTGCCGGCAGCCTCCAGCCGCGCGTCAGGCCAGGCGACTTCGTCGTCTGCGACCAGTTCGTCGACCGCACGTCGGGACGCGCCGACAGCTACCACCTGGACGGGCCGCGCGTCGCGCACGTCAGCGCCGCCGACCCCTACTGCCCCGTGCTGCGCGAGCTGGCCGTCGCGGCGGGCCGCGACCAGGGCGTGACCATGCACGAGAGGGGCACCGTCGTCGTCATCCAGGGCCCGCGCTTCTCGACCAGGGCCGAGAGCCGCTGGTACTCCTCGCTCGGCTGGGAGGTGATCAACATGACCCAGTACCCCGAGGCCGTCCTGGCCAGGGAGCTGGAGCTCTGCTACGTCAACATCTCGCTGATCACGGACTACGACGCCGGCCTGGAGGGCAGCCCCGACGTGTTGCCCGTCTCGGTCGCGGAGGTCGAGCGGTTCTTCGCGAGCAACAACGACCGCGTCCGCCGGCTGATCATGGGCCTGATCCCACGCATCCCGGCGGAGCGGACCTGCTCCTGCGGGAGCGCGATGAGGGGGGCAGTGATCGGTGCGTGAAGCACTCTCAGGAAAGGCCGATAATCTTGTGACCTTGCGGCAGCCGATCCTGTACGCGGAAGAGATGTGGAAGAAGCAGCGGACGTGGGTCCTGCTGCTGATCGTGCTCGGGGTGGCGGTGAGCGTGATGACGATCGTCACCCGCCACGGCACGTTCGACACCAACTCGGCCATCTGGCTGCTCTACATCGCGGCCGGCCTGGTGTTCGGCGGGGTGCTGCTGCTGTACCGGCAGCGCAACTACGCCGAGGTGACCGACGGCGGCCTGCGCGTCTCCAACCTGCTGCGCAGCGTCGTCATCGACTACGACCTGGTGCGCAGCGCCCGCGTGCAGAAGCTGGAGACGCACTTCCAGGACAAGCGCAAGCGCTACATCCGCCCGATCTCGCGGCCGCTCCTGGCGAAGGACGCCCTCTTCGTCCGCGTCCGCACCGACGACCCCAGGGTGGTCGAGCTGCGCCGCCGCCTGGGCACCCAGCTCGCGTCCGAGGACACCATCGCGCTCCCCATCCCCGACCCGGACAGCATGGCCTGGGAGATCACCTCCCGGCTGCCCGAGCGGACGGGGGTCAACCAGGGAGGCCAGCGCCGGCGGAAGCGGGCACGCACGGCCCGATGACGACCACCTCCGAGGAGCAGGCGGCCGCCGCCGTCGAGGAGCGCGCGCCCGCCGCGGAGGCCCCGGTCAGCACCGGCGTGCTGGCCCGCCTGCGGCTGGACCAGCTCGACCTGGTCGCCATGGGCGTCCTGCTGCTGGTCGCGTTCGTCCTCCGCTTCTTCAGCCCCCTGATGCCAGACCTCTTCTCGGGCAAGCTGGCGCTGCCGGTCACCAACTGCGTCACCAACACCCCGATCGACGCGCAGAACCACATCGGCACCCTGTGCGGTCTCTCGTACCCGTTCCAGCGCAGCTACTCCGCGCCGGGCCAGGCGCCGTCGCCGCCGAACGGCCAGGTCTTCGACGAGATCTACTTCGGGGTGTTCGCCCACGACGACCTCAAGGGCATCTCGTACTTCGACCCCGAGCCGCCGCTGTCCAAGCTGATCATCGCGTCTGGCGAGTGGCTGTGGGGCTTCTGGCGGGCCACGTTCCAGGGCGCCCACGGCGACTACGCGGACCTCGGCTTCAACACCTTCGGCTGGCGGATCATGAGCGCGATCTTCGGCACGCTGACGGTGCCGCTCATGTACCTGTTCGCGCGCAAGCTCTGGCCCAACCGCCTCTTCGCGGTCACGGCCGGGACGCTGGTCTGCTTCGACGGCATGTTCTTCGTGCAGTCGCGGATCGGGATGATCGACATCTTCCCGATCTTCCTGATCATCCTCTCGTACACGGTCTTCCTGTTCCACCTGGAGAGCCGCACCGAGCGCGAGTCGATCGTCACGCTGCTGATGACCGGGGTCGCGATCTCGCTGGCCATCGCCGCCAAGTGGATCGCCCTCGCCGCGCTGGCGACCATCGTCTTCTTCCTGGTGATGCGGCCGGTGCTGCGGCGGGTCGG
>Ga0075424_100006647_pt1 | contig 11138 bp, 15 predicted proteins | sample SoiMethybrSBSTD3_FD_75301 | JGI IMG/M metagenome (GOLD analysis project Ga0075424, IMG submission 75301) | Bulk soil microbial communities from a Populus tree surrounding site in Tennessee, USA - Soil MetaG P. TD hybrid SBSTD3 | ecosystem: Environmental > Terrestrial > Soil > Tree plantation...
CCCCGGGCAGCGGGGCCAGGCTCCTCGCCACCCGCTTCGCGTCAGGTGCTCGTTGCGTCGCGCTGCATCAGCCGCTCGTGGTGGCGGAAGCCGAAGCGCTCGTAGAGCGTCGCGGCGTCGCGGGTGTGCAGCACCCAGGCGCGGTCGGCGTACGGCCCGTTCTCGACGATCTCGCGGACGAGCTCGACGCCCAACCCGGAGCCGCGGTGCTCGTCGAGCACGTAGACGTCGGCCAGGTAGACGAAGTGGGCCGCGTCGCAGTCGACCGCCCGGGCGAACCCGACCTGCACGCCGTCGTGGTAGAGCCCGACCACGTAGCTCTCGTCGATCAGGCGATCCTGGCGCTCGCGGGTACGGCCGAGCGCCCAGTAGGACGTCGTCAGGTAGGCGTGGACCGCCTCGCGGTCAATCCGGTGGCGGTCGGCGGAGAGCTCGTAGCCGTTCCCGAGGTCGCGGGTCACGCGTCCTGCAGCCACGCCCACAGGTCGTCGGGGATCTCGACCGTGCCCCGTGCGAGCGCGTCGTCGAGCGCGTGTGAGCTGCGGTCGCCGGGCAGGCGGCGGCCCTCGGCGACCCGCCGCAGCCAGGCGACCGGGTCGGACTGGGGCGGCGCGATCAGCGCGACGGCCGAATAGCCGTCGGTGCCGGCCAGCGCGCCGCAGAAGAGCTCGACGACGGTCGCGAGCGCGAAGCCCTTGTAGGCCTGGTCGGCGCCGAACGGCACGATCCCGGCGAGGTCTGCGATCACCTGGCCCGGGTCGGCCTCGGCGGCGCCGTCGGGGCGGCGGGCCGCCCCCTCCGGCAGCCGGGCGCCGCGGGCGGCGGCATGGAGCACCGTCCCGTAGGTGACCCTCCCCATTGACACGTCGACCACCGTCGGATGGTTCCGGCCGGGCAGCGCGAGGCAGAACGGGTTCGTTCCCAGCAGCGGCGGCCCGCCGTCGGGGTGCACGATCCGCGGGGTCGAGGTCGAGACGAGCAAGCACATGAGCCCGCGCCGGGCGACCCGCTCGGCGAACCAGCCCAGCCGCCCGGTCGGAAAGCAGTGGCCGACGACCACCAGGCGGGCGCCGGCCGGCGGGTCGTCGACCTCGCGGTCGAGCGCCTCGGCCAGGGCGACGTAGCCGACGGCGCCGGCGCCGTCCCAGCGCGACAGCCCGTCGGCCCGGGAGACGAGCTCCGGCCGGGCCGTCGGCTGGAGATCGGAGAAGGTCGAGAGCCAGCGCATCCGCTCCGCGCCGTGGGTCGGTGCGCCCCGTAGTTCGGCGTCCAGGAAGTGGTCGGTGACGATCTCCGCGGCGCCCTCGTCGAACCCGAGCGCAGCCGCCCGCGCGCGCAGCGCACTCCGCAGACCGTCGACTGACACCTCCGTCACGCGCACGACGCTACTACGATCCCGCCCCGTGGCGCGCACATGGCAGTCGATGTTCCGCACCGGCGACGGCGACGACGTCCCCGAAACGGAGCCGGAGGAGACGGGCCGCGGCCTCTTCTCGCGCCTCCGCGAGAACCTCTCCCGCAGCCGCAAGGCGATGGCCCAGCAGCTCGCCGGCGTCATGTTCAATCCGGCCGACTCCGAGGTGTGGGAGCGGCTCGAGGAGGCGCTGCTCCTGTCCGACTGCGGCGTTCCCGCCACGGTCACGGTCATCGAGCGGCTCGAGGCGGAGGCCGACGCCGGCCGGCTGACCACCGCGGAGGAGCTCTCCCGACGGCTCCAGGAGATCATCGCCGAGCTGATGACGCCGGCGAGCGATCCCCGCATCGACATCACCGCCCATCCCGCCGTCCTGCTCGTGAGCGGCGTGAACGGCACGGGCAAGACGACCTCGATCGGCAAGATCGCCTGGCACCTGCGCGAGGCCGGCCGCACGTGCGTGATCGGCGCCGCCGACACGTTCCGGGCCGCCGCGGGCGAGCAGCTCGAGACATGGGCGCAGCGGGCCGGGGCCGACTTCGTCTCCTCCCAGTCGGGCGGCGACCCGGCCGCCGTCGCGTTCGACGCGGTCGCCGCCGCCGAGTCCCGCGACCGGGACGTTGTCATCGTCGACACGGCCGGACGACTGCACACTCAGGGCCACCTGATGGACGAGCTGCGCAAGATCCACCGCGTCATCGCCGGCCGCATCCCGGGGGCACCGCACGAGGTGCTGCTGACGATCGACGCGACCACCGGCCAGAACGGGCTCCAGCAGGCGCGCCTGTTCGCCGAGGCCGTCGACGTGACCGGGATCGTCCTGACGAAGCTCGACGGCACCGCCAAGGGCGGGATCGCGCTCGCGATCGCGCACGAGCTGGGCATCCCGGTGAAGCTGATCGGGATCGGGGAGGGGATCGAGGACCTGCGCCCGTTCGATCCTTCCGATTTCGCCAGGGCGCTCTTCGCCGGAGGTGACTGAGGTGGCGGACGTGCCCGTCGCGGTCGTTGCCGAGAACCTGGACGTGACGACGCGCGACGGGACGGCCGACGCCCTCTTCTGTCATCCGACCGAGGGCGGGCCGCATCCCGGCGTGCTCCTCTACATGGACGCCTACGGCCTGCGGCCGGCCGTCGAGGCGCACGCGCGCCGGCTCGCCGGACACGGCTACAGCGTCTTCGTCCCGAACGTCTTCTACCGCAGCGGCCGCTCGCCGGTGCTCGAGAACATCGAGGCGCGGATCACGTCGCCCGACCGCTCCGCGCTCTTCGCGGAGCTGCGGCCGAAGATGGCGCTCGTGACGCCCGAGGCGGCGATCGCCGACGGGCAGGCGTGGCTCGAGTTCCTGCGCGGCCGTGCGGAGGTGCGTGAGGCGCCGATCGGCACCGTCGGCTACTGCATGGGCGGGCGGCTGGCGCTGCGGATGGCGGGCGAGTTCGCGGACGCCGTCTCGGCCGCGGCCAGCTTCCACGGCGGCGGCCTCGCCACCGGTGAGGACTCGAGCCCGCACCTGGCGGCCGTGCGCGCCGCCGGCGAGCTCTACATCGGCCACGCCGACAACGACGGGTCGATGCCCCCGGAGCAGATGGCCCGGCTCACCGAAGTCCTGGCCGAGGCCCACGTCCGCCACACCGCCGAGCTCTATCCCGGCGCCGCCCACGGGTGGACGCAGACCGACACGCCCGCGTACGACGAGGAGGCCAGCGAGCGGCACTGGATGCGCCTGCTCGAGCTCTTCGGCCGCGTGCTCCAGCCGAGCATCTAGGCTTCGGCGATGTTCGAGTCACTCTCGGATCGTCTCGGCGCCACGCTCGACGGCCTGCGCAGCCAGGGCCGTCTGAGCGAGGAGGACATCCAGAAGGCCATGCGCGAGATCCGGCTCGCGCTGCTCGAGGCCGACGTCAACTTCGGCGTCGTCCGCGATTTCGTTGCCAAGGTGCGCGAGCGGGCGATGGGGGCCGAGGTGATGGAGAGCCTCACGCCCGGCCAGCAGGTCGTGAAGATCGTCCACGAGGAGCTGACCGAGCTGATGGGCACCGCCGGCTCGGGGCTCTCGTTCGCCAACCGGCCGCCGACCGTGATCCTCATGGCCGGCCTCCAGGGCGCCGGCAAGACGACGATGTGCGGCAAGCTGGCCCGGCTCCTGGCGAAGCAGAAGCGCTCGCCCGCGATGGTGGCGTGCGACCTGCAGCGGCCCGCCGCCGTGCAGCAGCTGCAGACGCTGGGCAAGTCGCTCCAGGTACCCGTCTACGAGCGCGGCACCGACGCCGACCCGGTCGAGGTGGCGACCTGGGGCGTCGAGCAGGCCCGGGCGCAGGGCCGCGACGTCGTCATCATCGACACCGCCGGCCGGCTGCACATCGACGAGGAGCTGATGGACCAGCTCGTCCGCGTGAAGGCGGCGACGAAGCCGCACAACGTCCTGCTCGTGCTGGACTCGATGACCGGTCAGGACGCGGTGAACGTCGCGCAGGCCTTCTCCGAGGCGGTCGACTACGACGGCGTCATCCTGACGAAGCTCGACGGCGACGCCCGCGGCGGCGCTGCGCTGGCCGTGCGCGCGGTCACCGGCAAGCCGATCAAGTACGTCTCGGTCGGCGAGAAGCTCGACCAGCTCGAGCCGTTCCACCCCGACCGGCTCGCCTCCCGCATCCTGGGGATGGGCGACGTCATGTCGCTGATCGAGCGGGCCCAGGAGCAGATCTCCGAGAACGAGGCCCGCGAGATGGAGGCCAAGCTGCGGAAGTCCGAGTTCACGCTCGAGGACTTCCTCGGCCAGCTGCGCCAGGTGCGCAAGATGACCGCCGGCCAGGGGATGGCGGGCCTGCTGGGAATGCTCCCGGGCGTCGGCCGCCAGGTCAAGAACCTGAAGGTGGACGAGCGCCAGATCGACCGGGTCGAGGCGATCATCCTCTCGATGACCCCGGCGGAGCGGCGCAACCCGCGCTCGATCGACGGCAGCCGCCGCCGCCGCATCGCGGCCGGGAGCGGCACGAACGTCCAGCAGGTGAACCAGCTGCTGGGCCAGTTCAAGCAGATGCAGCGGATGATGAAGCAGGTGGGGAAGGGCAAGATGCCGCAGTTCCCCGGCCTGATGCGGCGGTGATCCGCCGGCACCGCCGGCGCGCGTGCACGACCCCCGCCGGGTCCCGTACCCTTACGCGGTGAGGCCAGGCCGGGATCCCCTTGCGAACCCGCAGCCTCTGATCCGGAGCGTCTACGCGTTCGTCGCCTACCGGATCGGCGCCGGACATGATGCGGAGGACGTCACGGGCGAGGTGTTCGAGCGCGCGCTCCGGTACCGGCGCGGCTACGACCCGGCGAAGGGCGCGCCGCTGGCGTGGCTCGTCGGGATCGCCCGCCGCATCCTCGCCGACCGCGCGGTGTCGGGTGTCGAGATCGTCGCCGAAGTGCCGGAGACGGCGGCGCCGGGCGAGGTCGAGCGCGACTCCGTCGAGCGGCTGACGCTGGCCGCTGCCCTGGGGCGGCTCTCCGACCGCGATCGCGAGCTGCTCGCCATGCGCTACGGCGCCGACATGAAGGCGGCCGAGATCGCGCAGGTGCTGGAGTCGACGACGAACGCGGTCGAGGTCGCGGTGCACCGCGCGCTGCGGAGGCTGCGCGCCATCATGGAGAAGGAGGCCAGCGCTGCTTAGCGACCTGACCGCATCCGACGTGCTCGTCCAGCTGCGGCGGCCGGCGCTCGCCCGGATCGCGCCGGGCCTCCTGGCGGCGGCCGTGCTGACGCCGCTCGCCGCCGGCAACGGCGGCTACTTCCCGCCGGCGTGGGGGTGGAGCGCGGCGGCGCTCCTGTGGGCGGCCGCAATCGCCGTGCTGGCCCGCGACGAGGTCGAAGTGACGGCGGCCGAGGTCGTGTCCGTCGCCGCCTTCGGCCTCCTGACGGTCTGGATGCTCGTCTCCGCGGCATGGTCGGGCGACACGACGTCGGCCGTGCTCGAGGCGGAGCGGGCGCTCGTCTACGTGTCGGGCCTGGTCGGGCTCCTGTTGGTCTCGCGCCGCGGCGAGGCGATCGGCAGCCTGCTGGCCGGGGCGGTCGTGGCGGTGACCGCCACGTGCGCGTACGGCCTCGTCGGGCGGCTGTTCCCGAGCGTGCACGCGGTCGGCGGCATCGCCGACACGGGCCGGCTGGCCGAGCCGGTGGGGTACTGGAACGGGCTCGGCATCCTGGCGGCGATGGGGGCGATCGTGGCGCTCGGGCTGGCCGCCCATGTCCGCGGGCGGGCGGGCCGCATCGCCGCCGCGTGCGCGCTGCCGGTGGTCACGGTCGCGCTCTACTTCACCTTCAGTCGCGGCGCGTGGATCGCGTTCGGCTTCGGCGTCGCCTCCGCGGTCGCCGTCGACCGGCGGCGCTGGTTCCTGCTCCTGACCGCCCTCGCCGAGGCGCCGTGGATCGCGGTCGGGGTCGCCGTCGCGGCGACGTCGCCCGCGCTCACGCACGCCGCATCGCCGGTCGGCCCGGCCGCCTCGGAGGGGCACGTGCTGGCACTCGTCCTGCTCGGCTGCACCGTCGCGGCCGGCGCCACCGCCGGGCTGCTCCGGCTGGTCGAGCGGCGCTTCGAGCCCTCGCCGGCCGCGACCCGGATCGGCCACGGGGCGACGCTCGCCGCCGCGGTCATCCTCGTCCTGATCGCGCTCGTGCGGTTCGGCTCGCCGGTCGCGATCGCGGGCGACCTGTACGACCGCTTCAACGCCCCGCCGCCGGGCGGGTTCAACGGGACGGCCGGACACGTCGGCCGGAACCTCAATCTGCGCCTGTTCAGCCTGTCCGGGAACGCCCGGGCGGGCCTGTGGCGGATCGCCTGGCAGGACGTCCGCGGCCATCCGCTGCTCGGCTCGGGCGCGGGCACGTACGAGCGCTACTACCTCCAGCACCGCGACACCGGGCTCAAGGTGAAGAACGCGCACAACCTCTACCTGGAGACGCTGGCGGATCTGGGGCCGGTCGGGCTCGTCCTGCTCGTTGCCGGGCTCGCCGCTCCGCTGGTCGCCGGCCTGCGGGCGCGGCGGGAGCCGCTCGTCCCGGCCGCGCTGGGCGGGTTCGCCGCCTACCTGCTGCACGCCGGCGCCGACTGGGACTGGCAGATGACGGCGATCACGCTGACCGCGCTCACCTGCGCAGCCGGTCTCCTCACGAGCACGCCGCGGGCGCGCTGGCGGGTCTCGATCACGGCCCGGCCCGTCCGCGGCGGCGCGCTCGCGGCCGTCGCCCTCCTGGCGGTTCTCGCGCTCGGCGGCCTGCGCGGGAACGCCGCCGCCGCCGGCAGCCAGCGGGCGGCCTCGACCCAGCACTGGGCCGCCGCCGAGTCCGACGCGCGCACTGCGGTGGCCTGGGCACCCTGGTCGGCGGACGCCCGGATCGCGCTCGGCCTCGCCCTCCGCGGCCAGGGCCGCCAGGCCGCCGCGCACGACGCGTTTGCGGCGGCCGTCGCCCGCGACCCGGCGAGCTGGCAGGCGTGGCTCGACCTGGCCCGGACGAGCTCCGGCCGCGAGCGCGCGCATGCCATCGCCATGGCCCGTCGTCTCGACCCCCGCGAGCCCCAGGTGCTCGCCTTCCGATGAGGTGTAAGGAAATCGTCTCCCCGCCGGTACCAGTGAGTACGACAGCGCATGTCGGAGATGCGGAGGAGGCATCTGGGTGAGGAACCCGAGGCGGGACAGTGGGCTCGGCGATCTGGAGCGGGCGCTCAGGGATGAGCGCCCCGCCCTGGATCGCGGCGTCGAACGGGACATCATGGCCCGTATCAAGGCGCATCCCGCCCGGGGCGTCGGTCTTCGTGTGGTTCTGGCCGGCGTGGTGACGGCAGGAGTGTTCGGCGCGATCGCCGCGTTCGGCGGCATGACCTATGCCACGAACGCGGTGAAGCACTCCGTCGGCGTCACGGCCGGGAACAAGGGCTGGAATTACACGCCGTCGTACGACCAGTACGGTCAGAAGGTCCACACGGGCAGCGGAGGCAAGACAGGAGGCGAGGGCCGGCACGGGCACTCGCCGGGCGGCGATGCCGCGGGCGTCTTCGGCTTCGGCTACGGGTTGTTCGGAATCGGGGGGTTCCGCTGGTAGCCGGGCCCGCGAGGCCATCCGGGTGATGCTTGGCGGCCGCCTCCGGGCGGCCGTCGCGCATCTTGCGGCCCCGCGGTCGCTACACTCCGCTCGTTCCGCACTCGAAGTCCGACGGAAGGGCGATTCGTGGCAGTGAAGATCCGCCTCGCGCGGCATGGATCCAACAAGAATCCGATCTACCGGGTCGTCGTCGCCGACTCGCGCGTGCCCCGTGACGGCCGCACGCTCGAGGAGATCGGCCGCTACAACCCGCAGATGGAGCCGTCGCTGGTCGAGATCGACGCCGATCGCGCCCGGGAGTGGATCTCCCGCGGGGCCCAACCGACCGAGACGGTGCGCAAGCTGCTCCGCATCGCGGGAGTCTAGGAACCGCGAGAGCGTGGAAGACCTCCTCGCGTATCTGGCCCGGCAGCTCGTCGACAATCCCGACGAGGTGCGCGTCGAGCGGCACGAGGGGCAGTCGGGCGAGCTCGTGCTCGAGCTGCACGTCGCCGCCGACGACATCGGCAAGGTGATCGGCAAGCAGGGCCGCATCGCCCGCGCGCTTCGCACCGTCGTCAAGGCGTCGGCCGTGCAGAGCGGACGGCGCGTGCATGTCGAAGTCGCCGGCTGACAGGCCCTGGCGCCCGCCCACGATCGTCGTCGGCCGGGTCGGGCGGGCCCACGGGCTGGACGGCGCGGTGCATCTCGACAGCCACGGCGGCGCCGTGCCGCTCCGCGCCGGGCAGGAGGTGAGGCTCGGCGGCGCGCCCGCGGTGATCGTCGAGCGCCGCGGCACCGACCAGCGCCCGATCCTGCGGTTCGACTGCGCGTCCGACCGTGACGCGGCCGAGAGGCTGCGGGGCCGCGACGTCGAGGTGCCGTCCTCCGCGCTACCCGAGCTCGACGCGGACGACTACCTGCACGTCGACCTGATCGGCTGCCGCGTCACGAGCGGCGAGCGCGAGGTCGGCACCGTCGCCGAGGTACTCGTCTATCCCGCCAACGACGTGCTCGACATCCGCGGCGGGAAGGAGCCGGTGCTCGTCCCCTTCGCGGCCGACGTGATCGTGTCGGTCGACGTCACCGCCCGTCACATCGCCATCCGGGACGACTTCCTGTGACGCTCGAGCTCGACGTCGTCACCCTGTTCCCCGGCTATTTCGACTGGCTGCGCGAGACGCGGCCGGTGCGAAACGCGGTCGCGGCCGGCTCGCTCGCCCTGCGCACCATCGACCTGCGCGACTTCGGGCTGGGGGACTACCGCCAGGCGGACGACGCCCCGTACGGCGGCGGCGCGGGCATGGTCATCCGTGTCGACGTGGTGTGCGCGGCACTCGAGGCCACCTACGGCGAGGACGTCGAGGCGATCCTGGCGGCGCGGCGGGTCGCGGTGCTGACGCCGGTCGGCCGCCAGCTCACCGACGCCGTCGTCACCGAGCTCGCCGGGCTCGAGCGGCTGACGCTGCTCGCCGGCCGCTACGAGGGCTTCGACCAGCGCGTCCACGACCACCTGGCGAATGACGAGATCTCCGTCGGCCGGTACGTCCTCTCGGGCGGCGAGGTGGCGGCGATGGCCGTGATCGACGCCGTCGTCCGCAAGCTCGAGGGCGCTCTCGGCAAGCGCGAGAGCCACGAGCACGACTCGTACTCGGAGGCGCTCGGCGGTCTCCCCGAATACCCGCACTACACCCGACCCGAGCAGTTCCGCGGGTGGGGGGTGCCCGAGGTGCTGCGCTCGGGCAACCACGCCGAGGTGGCGCGGTGGCGGAAGGAGTCGTCCGAGCGTCGCGGTGCGGCCCAGGGCGGGTCCGACTTGTGAGGCCCGGGCGCGCTGGCTAGCATTCCTCGGCCGCCCGTTCTTCTCTTTAGATGAGCGTCATCTCCGACATCGAACGCCGCCAGGCGCGTGAAGTCCCTCGGTTCAAAGCCGGGGATACGGTGCGCGTGCATTTCAAGGTGATCGAGGGGCAGCGTCAGCGGATTCAGGTGTTCGAGGGCATCGTCATCAAGCGCCAGGGCGCCGGCGTGCGGGAGACGTTCACCGTGCGCAAGCAGTCCTTCGGCATCGGGGTGGAGCGGACGTTCCCCCTGCACTCGCCCAAGATCGACCGTCTCCAGGTGATGAGCATCGGAGACGTCCACCGGGCGAAGCTGTACTACCTGCGCGGCAAGGTCGGGAAGGCCGCGCGCGTGCGCGAGAAGTCGCGCTAGCCTCGCACATGGCGGACGTCGAGCCCCGGCCGTCCGAGCCGCCCGCCCCGGGCGCCGGCGACCCGGTTGTGCCCGCCGCCGAGGAGGCGCCGCCGCCCCCGTCGCCGCCCTCGAAGCGGTCGGCCGCGAACCCGTTCATCGAGCTGATCGTCATCCTGGCGGTCGCGTTCGGGCTCGCCTATGTCGTGCAGGCGTGGGTGGTGAAGCCGTACCGCATCCCGACCGGATCGATGGAGCCGACGCTCGACGTGGGCGACCGCGTGCTGGTGAACCGGCTCGTCTACCGCTTCCACGGTCCGCACCGGGGCGACATCATCGTGTTCCACCCGCCCGGGCGTGGCAACGAGGCGGTGCGGGGCGCGAAGGGCGAGGCCAGCGTCACCTACATCAAGCGCGTGATCGGCCTGCCCGGCGAGACGATCGAGATCACCGGCGGGATCGTGACGGTGTGCAAGCCGGCCGGCCGGAACTGCCACGCCCTCAAGGAGCCCTACACCGAGGGTGCGCTGACGGCGCCCCGCTACGGCCCCTACACGGTGCCGCAGGGCGACTACTTCGTGATGGGCGACAACCGCGGCGACTCGCTGGACAGCCGCTACTGGGGCCCGCTCCCGCGCCGCAACATCATCGGCGAGGCGTTCCTGATCTACTGGCCGCCGGACCGCATCGGCCTCCTGTAATCGGGGTCAGACCCCGAACGGTCCGCGTTGCACTTCCGGCACAGATTTGTGACGGCTTCGGACCTCACCGCGACTCGCTCGCCTAGGACACGGCGGCTCGGGCGTTCCGGCGAACTACGTCCACGAGGTCGTCGCGGCCGATCATCTGGCCGGGCAACACGATCCTCCCTCCGCGTCCGCGAAGCCTCAGCCAGACGTCTCCGTGGCCGTCGTTTGCCCTTGTGAAGACGGTCAGGATCTCAGCGATCGCGTCCCATGTCGCTTGACGTTCGCGGCCGAGGATGAAGCTGTGCCACCGAAGGCCGTACGGAGCCGCGCTTACACGACGTGGGCAGACCCGGTCGAGATACCACGCGGCGACGACCGGTATGGCGCACATCGCCGCACCAAGCACGTGGCTGCTCTCATGCGGCGAACTGACCCAGAACGCGGTCGCCAACGCGGCGAAGATCGCCGTGAAGACGACCATGACCGCTGCGATGAACCACATGTTCCAGCGGGGCAGCCGCGCCTCGGCGAAGGTCGCAACGTGTTCGGAGCCGAAGGTGTCCATTCGGTCAGCATCGGTTCGACGGGTGACCACCTTGACGCCACACGAGCGCCGCGTGAGCAAGGGTTACACCTCTGGCACAGATTTGTGACGGTGCGAGCGTCATTCCGGCGGCTCCCCGTCCGCCGGACGCCGTACCATAGGCCGATGGCAGTCTCCGCTCCCCGTCGTCGCCGCCGCTCGCGACCCGGGCGCCGGCTCCTGGCGCACGACCGCGA
>Ga0075424_100006652_pt1 | contig 11130 bp, 8 predicted proteins | sample SoiMethybrSBSTD3_FD_75301 | JGI IMG/M metagenome (GOLD analysis project Ga0075424, IMG submission 75301) | Bulk soil microbial communities from a Populus tree surrounding site in Tennessee, USA - Soil MetaG P. TD hybrid SBSTD3 | ecosystem: Environmental > Terrestrial > Soil > Tree plantation...
TGTAGTCGACGCCGGTGTCGACCACGCCGACCACGACGCTGGCGGAGCCCGTCATCTGGTCCCACGCCTCCGGGGCGTCGATGTCGGCATCGGCCGTGCCCGTCGCGCTCTGGACGCTCTGCCCGGTGTTGTCGAAGCCCCAGTCCTGGGCGAACATGGGATCGTCCGGCGTCGTTGCGTTCAGCGAGACGTACCGGTTCGGCTGCGCCCAGCGCACGCCGCGGGACCGCTCGAGCGCACGGGCAGCGCGGGCGGCGGTCCGCCCCGGGCGCACGTGCACGAGCCACAGCCCGCGCATCCCCAGCCACCTGCGCAGACTGACGCCCGCGACCGCCGCGGCGTGGGCCCGCCGCCCCGGACCGATGCCCGGCGCGAATCGCACGATGAGCTCGCCGGGGACTGCGCCGTGGCCAACGGTGCGAATGGCGGCGTGGTGCGAGAGCCGCGGCGCCTGGTGCCCCGGCGCGGAGGCCTGCGAGACGGCAGGCATGAGCATGGCGCAGGCGGCGCCTGCGAGCACGCGCGCAGCGGTGATGCGGGGCCTCGATGCCATGGAGGCTCCATGCGATGGCGGTCGACGCTGGGGTGGGCCTGCTCATCCGTGGCCGGCCTTCCTTCTGTCATCGACTGGAAGGACCTGGATCTTTTGCCCCGTTCCGCTGCGAGGCCTACGGCGAAGCGGGGAGGCACCGCACTGGTTGACACGTTCTGGCAGCACTCAGTACCATGGACGGGCCGTCAGCCAGAGGGGGAACGTGGTCCGCATTCTGAGAACCGCCGTCGTGGTCATCGCCGCGGCGCTCGCCGTCCCCGCCGCCGCTCAGGCCGCCGTGATCTCCACGTGGCCGCTCGGGACGAACACGAACGACGTCGTCGGGGCGAACAACGGCACCTTTCGGAACGTCACGTTCGACGGGACGAGCGCGTTTTTCGGCGGGAAGCCCGTGGACTCCCGGATCACGGTGCCATACAGCACGAGCCTCTCTCCCGGATCCCGGGATGTCTCCTTCAGCATCGACGTGAACACCACGACCACCCCGGGCACGAACAGCCTCGACTTCGACCTCATGCGCTCGGCGCCGAACGGGCCGTACTACAAGATCGAGCTCGTGCCGAAGAACGGGAAGGGCATCGCACTGTGCTTCTTCAAGGGCGCGTCCGCGACGAAGCAGATCAAGGGCGGCCCGCCGCTCACCGACGGCAACTGGCACGTGATCACGTGCACGAAGACCGCGACGGGCGTCACGCTGACCGTCGACGGAGCCCAGGTGGCTTCCTCGACGATCACCATCGGGGCGATCACGCACAAGTCCGGATCGGTGTTCGCGCTCGGCTACAAGCCGCTCTCCGGCACCGGCGCCGAGGACTATACGATCGGCCGGCTCCGGAACGCCTCGGTCTCGATCGGGTAGCCGCTAGACCGGTCGGGCGGTCCGACACCTCAGCACCTCCGCCCCGAAACGCCGCCCATGCTCGACCCGACGGCCCGACGGCGCCGATCTTCCGCCGGCACGGATTCGTGAGAGAATCGCTTGTCATCATCGGCACGAGAAAGGACGCGTCATGGGCATCTGGGGCACGAGGCGGCGACTGCTCGCCGCCACAGGGATCGCGGTCGCCGTTGCGGCCGGCGGGGCGTCGATCGCACGTGCGGGCGGGGCCGCCGCACACGGGGAGTTCGTCCTGACCGAGACGACGACGGCGCGCGCGAGCGTCGACGTCGACCGGTCGGGGACGTCCTCACCGGGCGACGCGTTCATCTTCCACAGCGTGCTGACCGACGCGGCCGGCGCGACGGTCGGGAGCGTCGACGGCCACTGCGTCGTCCTGCTCGGCGCGCGCAACCTGTGCCACTCGGTCGTCTCGCTCGCGCACGGGACGCTCAGCACGACGTTCGTGGCCGCCGCCGGATCGGCGACGCTCGCCATCTCCATCGACGGCGGGACCGGCCGCTACGACCGGGCCCGCGGGCAGATCAGCGCGACGCGGGCGACCTCCACGGCCTTCCGGGAGGCGTTCGACCTCGACCGCTGAGCGGGACGCTTACGGGCCGGCGGCGGCCATCGCGCCGACCGCGATCAGATCGGCCGGGTGAATCCACTGGTCGGCCAGAGCGATGCCGCCCTCGGCGGCGATCTTGTCGCGCAGCGGAATCGCCCACCGATGCTCGATGAGCGCGATCGCCGCGGTCGATCCCTCCGGGATGGCGTCGGCGAGGAACCACACCTCGTCCTCGTCGAAGAGGTGGCCGTCGGCGAGATCTCTCGCACCCTCGAGCGCACCCGCCTCGGCACCCTCTTCGCCGGCCGCTCCGAAGCCGACCAGCGCGCCGATCAGCGCGCCGAACTCCTCGGCCTCGCCGATCGTGAGATCGCTCATCTGGACGGACTCGAGATCGCCGCCCTCGTGCTTCGCGACGACGAGCAGGTCGAGCAGTCGGATGATCCCTGCGTCCGAGAGCCGCACCAGCTCGGGCAGGATCTCGCCGTGGAACCGGTCGCGGTCGAACTCCACCGCCAGCATCTGGACGGGGCCGAGCGGCAGGCCCTCTGTCTCGCCGCTGCTCATGCGCCCGACAGAAGCTTCTGCTTCTGCGCGTCGAACTCGGCGTCCGTCAGGATGCCCTGTTCATGGAGCTCGGCAAGCTGCTTCAGCTGTCCGATCGCAGCGTCCGAGAGCCCTCCCGAGGACTGCTGCGGCGGCGGCGCCGCGTACTGCTGCTGCTCGAGGTCGTCGAGCCGGGCATCGCGTCCGGCGTCCGCCTCGCGGCCCCGCTCCCGATGCTTGCCGGCCATGTAGCCGGCGCCTGCGGCCATGCCCGCTCGCATGAGCGGTCGTCTTCGTCGCCCAATCATGTCTCACGCTCCCGTCGGTTTGGGGGAAGCGTGACTCACCGATCGCGCCCGTCCATCGCCCAGAGTGGGTGAACTGGCGGTGGCGGGCCGAGGGCTCCGACCCACCACCGCCGCGCGTTCGCTGTTACCAGCCGACCGCCTGGCCGTCCTTTCGGAAGTCCGAGGCGGCGCGGTAGACGCCGTTCACCGGCGGATCGCCGGTGGTCACCCACTCGGGCGGCGCCTCGGCGCCGGGCTCCTTCCCGAAGAAGATCGCCTGGTAGCCGCCGAAGACGTCGTCGTTTCCGGGAACGTTCCGAACCTTGAACCCGAGTGCGCGGAGCTTCTGGCCGATGAGCGCATACAGGTTCGACTCCAGATCGACCCGGTCGGCGTCCTGGCTGTGATGGAACCGGGCGGCGTCACCCGCCGCCTGGACGTTCATCCCCAGGTCGACCATGCTCACGATCTCGGTCGCCTGAGCCTGGGCCTGCTCGTCGCCGCCCATGTTCCCGAACGACAGGAGCGGCTGGCCGTCCTTCATCACGAACGCCGGGATGATGGTCAGGAACGGCCGCTTGTGCGGCGCGATCACCGACGGCGAGGACGGGTCGAGGTTGAAGAACGACCCGCGGTCGTTCATCGGGAACCCGTACCCGGGGATCGACACCGACGACCCGAAGTAGTCGTACACGGAGTAGATGAAGGACACCATGTTCCCCCACCTGTCCGCTGCCGTCAGGTAGACGGTGTCGCCACGCTCGCGGCCGACCGAGACGGCCGCCTTCCCGCCGGCGGTCGTGGCCGTCGGCTCCGGCGAGACGTGCCCCAGGCTGACCTTGCCGCACAGGGAGGCGGCGTACGCCTTCGAGGTCAGCCTCTTCACCGGCACGTTCACGAACCGCGGGTCGCCGTTGTAGCGCTCGAGATCCGCGTACGCCAGCCGCTTGGCCTGCACGAGGATGCTCCAGAACTGGGGCGAGCGGGGCCCCAGCGCGCGCAGATCGTATCCCAGCTTCGGCCCGCACTCCTGGAGGATGTTCAGCATCTCCAGCGTGGCGAAGCCCTGTGTCTGCGGCGGCATCTCGAAGACGTCGTAGCCCTTGTAGTTCGTCGAGATGGGCTTCACCCACTGCGACTTGAACGAGCTGAGGTCGGAGAGCTTCCACGCCGCCCCGCTCTTGTTCATCCGCTTGACGATCGCGCGCCCGATCGGGCCCTTGTAGAACGCGTCGGGCCCGTCCTTGGCCAGGAGCTTGTAGGCCCGGGCCAGGTCGGGGTTCGTGTAGTTGCTGTAGAGCGCCGGCACGTGGCCGTTTCGCAGGAACACCTTGCGGGACTCTGCATCCTTCTTCAGCATGTCGACGTAGAAGCCGTCGTAGCTCTTCCAGTCGCCGCGGATCCGCTCGGTCAGCCCGAAGCCCTGTCGTGCGGCCTCGATCGACGGCTGCAGCACCTGCCCAAGCGACATGCGCCCGAACCGCTTGAGCAGCCGGCTCCACCCGTCCACGGCGCCCGGCACCGTCACGCTGTAGGGCCCATAGAACGGCACCGACTTCAGGCCGCGCGAGTGGTAGAAGGCGACCGTGTGCGACTCCGGCGCCCACCCGGCGGCGTTCAGGCCGTACAGCTTGCGGTCCTTGGCCGAGTAGTAGATCGCCTCCATGTCGCCGCCGATGCCGGCACTCTCGGGCTCGGTCAGTCCCAGCATCGCCGCAGCGGCGACCGCGGCGTCGGCCGCGTTCCCGCCCTCGTGCAGGACCTGCAGCCCGGCCTGGGCGGCGAGCGGCTGGCTCGTCGCCACGACGCCATGCCGCGCCAGTACCTCCGAGCGCGTCTGCTCGGTCCAGTCCCACATCCGGTCACCGCGGACGGCGGCGATGCTCGCGGACGGATCGGGATTCGCCGGGGTCGGCGTGCCGAAAGGCGTGGGCGAGACTTCGCCCGACCCACCGCCGGCCAGCGCCGCGGTGGCCGTGATCGCGATCCCCACGGCCACTCCGACAGGCAGCCCCCACACCCACCGCTTCATGCGTTCACGCACGTTCACGAGACGCCCCCTTTCCTCGTTCGGGCGGCAGCGGCAGCCAGCGGCATCCGTGCCGCACGATGTCCTCTCCCTGCGCCGCTCAACATATCCCTGCCGGGGGTGGCCGTGTGCCGGCGGGCAGGCACCCAACACCGAGTCCTCGACCTCGAGTAGCGGCCACCTCGACGAACATCCGGATCACGCTCCGGAACGTCATATGCCGGCCTCGCGAGCCGTCATACGTCGGCGTCAAAGTTCGCGGTCCCCGAGGCCTTGGCCGACGAAGCCCTTGCGCCGGCGACCTTCCGGTTGTTCTCGCCGCCCTACGGCGCGCTCAGGCCCAACGAGCGTCCGCCGCGATGGTGAAGCGAGAACCCGCTGCGTCGGCGTATGTGCCGGTCGGCTCGGATTTGGTGAAGACGATCCGCACTTCTCTGAGGGAGTCGCGTTCGTCAACGCGGACCTCGTTTCCGACTTGCCGAAGGACGGTGGCGTTCAACTCGTCGTCGCGTCGGGTCGTGCCGCGGGCGGCTCGGTCCTCGACGATGACGGTGAAGGTCCCGGTTCGGTCGTGGATCGTCACGGCAAGGTCGACGGGGCGCTCGCCCTGAGGAAGCAGTCGGAGGCATGCCTCGCTGACGCCGATGACGGCGTCCAGTGTCTGTTCCGGAGTGAGCTGCGCGCCCTTCGCGGCCTGTTCGACGACGCGCCGCACCGCGCCGAGCTCGTGGCTGCCGGTGACGGTCATCTGATCGACCCGCGGCCGCCCGATCACGGTCTGATTGCGGCCTCGACGCTTGGCCTGGTAGAGCGCATCGTCGGCGGCGGCGATCAGGGCGCGGATCGACGCTCCGACCCGTATCGGGGTCGCGCCCGCCGACGCGGTGAGGCGTACGGCCGCTCCCTCGATGCGGTAGGTATGGTCGCCGATCGAGGCACGGAGTTTGTCAGCCGCCGCGTAGATGTCATGCTCGGGGACGCGGGGCAGAAGGGCCAGAAACTCTTCTCCACCCCAGCGGGCAAGGACGTCCTCTTCGCGGGTAACCGACCGAAGCACGTTTGCCACGTCCTTCAGCGCCTGGTCGCCCGCGAGGTGGCCGTGGACATCGTTGACCTGTTTGAAATAGTCGAGATCCAAAACGACCAACGCGGCCTGCTGGTCGCCGCCGAGATGCAGCGCGTCGAGGATGTCGAGCATCCGCGTCCGGCTGACGAGCCCTGTGACGGAGTCGAGGCTCGCGCGCTCCGCCTGGTGCTGCGCACGACGAAGCCCGGCGACGAGGAAATGCAGCGCGGATGCCAGGACAAGCAGTGTCAGGCTGCGAACTGTGAAAACCAGCCACCGCGCGGCCGTTTCCTCACTTAGCGCGACCCACCCGAATACGATGGTATTCGTCGCAGCAGAAAGCATGACCAGTCGCCCGGGAAGAAAGATTGCAACCCAACCAACCGGGATCAACAAGACGACGGTGAGGGCCTCACCTGCCTCGCGACTGGCATATGCGTACGCGACGAAGCTCGCCGCGAGTGCGACTGTCAGCAGCGCCCAGCCGCGAAGCGGCATCGGCCGAACCAGCCACGTTAGGCCCGCCTGGCAGGCCAGACCCAGCGTTGCCACGCCGATCACGGCTGGGTGGTCGCTCAACCCGCTATAGCCAACCTCGACGAGAAACGCGAGCGGAATGAACAGCACGTAGAGCGCCGTCGCGGTAACCCGGCGAACCGCCTCAGTCTCCGCCAGCAGAGCGACACGGAGCCAGGCCGGAAGCCGTACAACCAAACCCAGCCGCTCACCGGCCCGCCCTGCGCGGCCCACAAGCCGCCGTTTGTCGGACTCGCCTACCTTCCTCACCGTCTGCACCCTACGGCACGCAGTCTGGAAACCCTCGCCCAACTCACGGCAGCATTCCACCGCTCCGAACCCTTACGCATCCCCCGACCGAGGGACTTCGGGCAGCCTGTCGACGAGCCGACGGAGGCCATCGCCTGCGCACCATGTTGAGATGCGACGGCCCGAGGCGGCAGCACCACTCTCGGGCGTCGCCGACCGTCGCTTCAAATCGACCGTCGACCTCACGGACGGTGAGCGTGAGGCCTTCGCGCGCAAACGCGTCTTTCACTGTCATCCACTGACGCTAAACGGTCTATGCCGCTTGAACGTCTGCGGAGCCACAGCCTCCGCCGGCGAGCGTCGAGGTGGTTTAGACGCGCCGACCGGCCATGTTACGCCAAAGGAAGAGTGCGAGCGCAATGATCGCAAGGATGATGAGAATTGTGACGAGCACGTGAGTTCTCCTTGTCGTGGGTACTAGGTATGTCCATACACCGATGCGGGGGTTTTCAACCGGACTGCGACTGGTGACCCCCGAGCGCTTGACCGCCGGTGCACCAGTGCATCTGGGAAATCCAGGGCCCGACGTGCTACCGGGTCCGCCCCTCACGAACCGTCCCACGCCAGTCCACGCCGGCCGGCATCGAGATTGCGGCGGTGGCTTGGCGGGAAAGCACAGCGGATGTCGTCCAACGGCAAGACGCGGCTTCGTCGGGCCGAGAAGAATGAGCAGGCGTTCAAGGCCCACAACGGGCGGCGAGCGGCGATGGAGGAAGCGGGCCATGTGCCGAAGGATGAGCCGGTGCCGTTTGCGTGCGAGTGCGACAATTCGGAGTGCCACGAGGCGATCGAGGTGCCGCTCGGCGAGTACGAGCAAGCGGTGAAGCCGGTCGATCGCTTCGTGGTTGCGCCCGGCCATGAAGATCCCGCCGTGGAGGTGGTGGTGGCGCAGCGAGGCACGTATCTGATCGTGTCCAAGCCAGATCTCAAGCGCCGCCGCGCATAGAAGGCAGGAGTACATAGCCGCGCGGTGGAGCGCGGTAGAGAGAGCCTCATCTGCCATGTCGTCTCCGCGCTGCCGTTCGGCGCTGACTGTCGCGAAGCTGTCAAGTGGCAGATGGTGCCGGACACGGAGACGGTCCCCAACCGGCGTGGCCCGCGAGACGCTGTCGGCGACATCACGCTGAAGGTGGACAACGACACCTGTGAGATCAGCATCACGGTAGCCGACGCCGGGGGCGGAATCGGCCGCCCAACCACGCCGTTCTGGAGTGGGCCGTGTAGGGATCGAACAAGCCTGCAAATAGGCCGGTTCTTGTCTAGGCGTGGCGGGGACACCGGCGCCGGTGCATGCCCGTGTGATCGCTGTGCGGAACCTGTCGCCGCCGAACCCTTCGAAAACGCGCCGCTCGGGAGCGCGATCATCGCGCGGGCAGAGCTCGAGCACGGCCGCAAACAAGGGTGGGGGCACGGGCACCCATCTCGCTCGGCTCGTCTTCGAGACGGCCGCTGACACCCGCCACCGCTCGCGGGGCTCGTCTACGTCGCCACAGGCGAGGTATTCGAATTCTCCGAGGCGCACTCGTGTGCGGGTGTGGCGGCGGGTCGAGCGGGTCGAGCTCCGATCGCTCGGCGGCGGGTTGCCATCACCCAACTCGAACTCACGCCGGTCGTCGTCTTCGAGTCGAGCCAGTCTCCGAAGCGGGTGGACTCGGCGAGCCAGAGGCACCCCACGAACCAGCCGACGATGAAGACGAAGGCGGCCCACGCGTACTCCATGCCCCATCCGAAGCGGACTAGGCAGGAAACGCCGACGATGCCGAAGGCGATGAAGGCCCGTCTCCGCAAGAGGCCCGGAACCCGGCTCCGCGGAGAGGTGCAGATTGCGGGTTGGGCGTCGGACTCGGTGTGGAGGGCGCCTACCTCCCGCGGACGTGCGCGAGCTCGCCGCTCTTCCAGCACCCGGGTCGATCGCCAGTGCTCGCGGCCGGGCGCCTTTGTGGGCGCCCGGCCGTTGCAGTGGCCGTGGGTCAGCCGTTGAATCCGTGGAACGCGCCGAGTTGGGTTGGCAGGTTGGGAGTGAATGGGTGGAAGTGGAAGGCCCGGCGTGTGTCAAATCCGGCCTTGTGAGCCGCGGTCTTGTCTGCGAACGGGAGCAGCGCGGTGATGGCCTGGTCGATGTGCGTCCATTTCAGGGTGCGCTCATAGCCGTTGTTGTTGGGCGGGTCGACCTTCTCGGGCACGCCTTGGATGCCCTTCACGAACTCGATCGGCCCTCCGTCGCGCTTGGCGACGCCGGGCGCGACTACCCGCGCCAGGGTGCGGTGATCGCTCTCGATTCCCATGATCCGAGCTGCGGTCACCCGTAGGTCGGCGTTGGAGAAGTTGCGAACGCCGACGAGGTAGGCCGCGATGAAGGCGTCCTCCAGCGTGACCAGCGTGTTCAAGGTGACGCGTGCGCTCTTGAACATGTGGTGGGGGTAGTAGAAGGTCGTGAACGGCGACGGTGTGCCTGTGACGGACTTCTCCAGGGCGTAGTGCGACATCTCCTCCTGCCGAGCGGCCCGCAGATAGCCTTGGTCGTCCGCGGCCAGGTGTCGGAAGAATGGGGCGTGGTTGATGATGTTGGTATAGGTCGTCACCGCCAGCGCCTCAGCGATCTCCGCCGCCACGAGAATGTCGGTGTCGCCCTTGGTTACGCCTGATGCCCGCGCAGGAGTCGCCCGCAGCAGGCCGCCCAGCGCCAGTCCCGCGCCAGTTGCTCCAGCCGAGCGCATCAGCGACCCGCGAGTGACCGTGCGTTCGATCGTGTCCACCATGAGACCCCCCATCGGTCGAGTTATCGAGGACGCGTCGCCCGCGTCCTAAACCAGTTCGGCCTATTCCCCAGATCGGTTCATGGCACGCAAGTGAGCCATCGAAGGCCCAAACCACCGAGGCAAGGCCGGCTACTGACTGGGATCGGCCCGCAGACCAAGGCAGGCGGGGTGGGCGGCCTTTTACTGGAGCCGGCCCCCTGGGCTGTCACGAACAGCGGGAGATCTCCGCCTCGCCGAGTAGGCTGCGCTGCTCGCTGCGGCATGAACTCCCTCAACCCCTCGCCGCCTAGGCTCCGCGTCCACTCGCCAACGCGCGCACACAGAAAGCCCGCGCGCCGGTAACTGGGACCCGCAGCATCGCGCCGGTTGGTCATCGTGGTCGACGTGGCCGGAACCCGTTGCACGAGGCGGCCTGGCTGCGAGCGGGCCGTCCGCAAGGCGTATCATGTGCGGACTGCAACAATCAGGGGAGGGACAGATGCGAGCCGGGTACCTACTTCTCGTGGCGGTCGGGGTGTCGCTCTGTTCGGCGCCACAGCCGTCCGCGCGGCCAACGGCGATACCGGACGCACGCTGACGTTCACCGTACCCCCACCTCCGCCTCGCGACCAGCATCAGGTCGACGTGCCACCCCGCGGCCTTTCGCTGGGCGACCAGACCGTCGGCGCAGTGAGCCTCCGCACGCACGGTCAACTGTTCGGGCGAGCGCTGGTCGTCTGCACCGTCAGCGACGCGAGCTTCCAGGGACAGCAATGTGCAATCACGCTCGTACTCCGAAACGGCCAGATCACCGTCCACGGCGGAGGACTCGACCGCAGGCTTCCACATTCACCACCTCTTGGCGGGCCCGACGTCTTTGCAGTCACCGGCGGCACCGGAAGCTATACGGACGCAACCGGCACGCTCACCATCCCCCTTGGCAACCACGCTGACCGCCTCATCGTGTCGCTCGACCCCCTAAGCCACCCAGCAGGCAGACCCGCTAGAACGCGCCTCGGCCTACCGTCGGCCGACTCGCCATCGATCCGGCGGCCCGGCCCAAGGCTCGAGCACCCGGATCGATCGCCCAATGATCGCACCGGCGCCACTCGCTCGTGGGCGTCTCCGGTCAGAGCCAGCGGCCCGACTCTGCGCACGCGGCGGTTTCGAGGCCAACGGAGCAGCGGTGCGGGAAGCGGAGATCAAGACGGCCGCAGAGGGAGCCACGAGACCGCAGGTCCGTCAGCGTTCCGGCTCCCCTGATCGCTGAAGCCTGAAAGTGACGCTGGGGATGACCGCTCGCTGCGGTGGCCGCGGCCGACGATCAAGCGGGCGCCTGTTTCCGGCGCCATTCGGCTTCCCACTCGTCGGCCGGTGTTCTGACGTTGTTCAGCGGCCACGGAACTCCCCTCCTACTTCAAAGGCCGCTGCCGCTCCTTTGCTCGTCGGCTCGTTCCCGAGTCTCCTCGGTAGCCACTCCCTTGGCCTCCCCCTCGACCCGCTGGGCTGCAAGAGGACGCCGCGTCCCGCCCTGGTCGCCCGATGCCTGCGGGCTCACCAGAGCCCTGCGCGCTGGTTTGGGCGGGGCGCGGCGACAACGTCTAGCTCCCAGCCTGCCAAGGATGTCGTGGAGGCATA
>Ga0075424_100006654_pt1 | contig 11128 bp, 2 predicted proteins | sample SoiMethybrSBSTD3_FD_75301 | JGI IMG/M metagenome (GOLD analysis project Ga0075424, IMG submission 75301) | Bulk soil microbial communities from a Populus tree surrounding site in Tennessee, USA - Soil MetaG P. TD hybrid SBSTD3 | ecosystem: Environmental > Terrestrial > Soil > Tree plantation...
GGAGACCTCGAGACGCCCGGAAAGCGCCTGGGGGAAGTTCGACGCAAGGGTGACCTCGAGCCGCCGCTCTCCCTTCCGCTCGATCGGCCAGACGATCCGATCCGGGTCCACCGAGACTTCGAGGGCCGGCACCGCGCGGACCGGCCGCCGGACCTCGCCGAGGGCCTGGTCGCGGAACCGATACACGACGTCGCGCGACAGCGTCAGCGTCGATCCGCCGATGCGTGCGCGAACGAGAGCGGCGAGCGGCGGCGGCTGGAAAGGCTCTCCGCGAACGGCCGCAGGCACGTCGCTCCAGTCGTAGAGGGCGCCGCTCATCGGCCGTCGGAGGAAGTACGGGACCGTCGGTACCGCCCCGGCCGGAGAAGCCTTGCGGGTCCACTCGGCCAGAGATCCGGGAGCGACTTCCTTCGACTCCGGCGAAGCGGCCGCGACGTCCCACCCGTCGAGGCTCACGAGGTCGACGCTCTCGACTCGCGCCGGATCGGCGCCCGCGTTCCAGACGCTGATCTTCACGTCGAACGGATCTCCGGGCGCCGCCGTCTCGCGGTCGGTGATCGCGTCGACGGTGACCCCGGCCGCGGCCGCGAGCGCCGTCTCGGCGATCGCGATCTTCTCGTCGAGAAAGGCGGCTGCCGCCGCTTCCGCCGCACCCTCCGCGGGGTGGACGAGGGTCCGCGCCGCCGTGAGCTCCTCGAGCGCGGACGCGAGAGACGACGCCGTCTGGTCGAGCGTCGCCGGGCCGAGCCGCGTTCGGGCGTCGCCGACCGCGGCCTCGACCCGCCGGAGCCTCTCCTCGGCGCGGGAGCGGCGCGCCGTGTCCGCGACGCCGGCGACGATCGCGGTCAACCGCGTGTCGACGCCGTCGAAGATGTCCTTCGGGTCCTTGCCGGCCCCTCCCTCGACCCAGGCCACGCGCGTCTCGCCCGGACCGGGGGGTTGCAGCGCTCCCATGTCCTGAGAGCGGTGGTTGCTGCGGCTCGCCGCCGCGATCTGCTGGTACGAGCGGCCGCTGAGCGGGTCGATTGCCCCGGTTGGCAGCACGATGGTCGCGACCTCCGGACCCGCGTAATCGCAGCAGTAGAGCGCGGCGACCTTCCAGGGGGGAAGCCCCTCTCGTTCGAGCGCCGGGAAGTCGGAGGGCTTCGCGTCCACGGCCTCGCGGCCCACGACCGCCGACGCCTGGTGGTGGCCGTGGCCGTCGCGCGGCGTGCCGGTGAAGACCGTGACGACGACCTGGGGACGGAACCGTCGGACGATGCGCGTCACGTCCTCGAGAAGGACCGCCTTCGGCCAGAACGAGAGCGTCTCTTCGAGCGAGCGCGTGTATCCGAAATCGTACGCACGGCTGAAGTACTGGCGGCCGCCATCGATGCGGCGCGCGGCGAGGAGCTCCTGGGTCCGGATGAGACCGAGCGGCACCCCCAGGTGCGGGCCGAGGAGGTTCTGACCCCCCTCTCCGCGGGAGAGCGAGAGGTAGGCGACCTCCGCTCCCATCGCGCGCGAGACGAGAGTCAGAAGGCGGTTGTCTTCGTCGTCGGGATGCGCCGCGACGACGAGGAGGCGCTTGTGGACGGCGAGCCGCTGGAGGAGGCGGTCGAGCACGAGAATGCCGCCCGACGAGGCGGGTTCGAGCGGACTGCCCGGAGCGGGGGCCGTCTGCGGCCGTGCCGCGGGGAGAAAGAGGAAGAGAAGGAGAGCGGCGAGGAGGGCTTTTTTCAGCAAGCGGGGGAAGTGTATGGCACGGCGACTCGACCGCCCCCGAAGGGAGAGGGCGTTCGGCTACCCGATGGTCACGTCGATCCGATGCGTTGCCCCGTCGTCCAAGAGCGGGACTTTCCGCTCGTCTTTCGGCAGCTCCCGTCCGTCCGCGGCGATCCGAGTGATCCCCCAGTTCGCGCCGCGGGGATTTTCGACCACCAGCTCGTATCGCGCCGAGTGGTATCGGAAGGTCACCTGGTACCCGGGCCACGCCCGCGGGATGCAAGGGTCGAGGTGCAGCACCGCGCCCCGGATGCGGAACCCGAGAATCCACTCGACGCCGGCCCGGTACATCCAGCCGGCGGACCCGGTGTACCAGGTCCAGCCGCCTCGGCCGACGTGCGGCGGCTCCGCGTAGACGTCCGCCGCCGCGACGTACGGCTCGACCTTGTAGCGATAGACGCCCGCGCGAGTTCCGGCGTGGTTGATCGGGTTCAGAATCGAGAACAGCTCGGCCGCCTTGTCCCCCTGACGGAGCCCGGAAAAGGCGATCAGCGACCACAGCGCGCCGTGCGTGTACTGGCCGCCGTTCTCGCGCACGCCCGGCAGATACCCCTTGATGTATCCGGGATCGAGCGCGGTCTTGTCGAACGGCGGAGTGAAGAGAAGCACGAGGCCGTCGCCGCGCCGGACCAGGTATTCCTCGACTGCCGCCATCGCGCGCTCAGCGCGTCCGGGCTCCGCCGCGCCCGCGATCACTCCCCAGGACTGCGCGATCGAATCGATCCGGCATTCCTCGTTGCGCGCGGAGCCGAGCGGCGTGCCGTCGTCGAAGAAGGCCCGCCGGTACCAGTCGCCGTCCCACCCGTCCTTCTCGAGCGCGGCTTTGAGTGTCGCGACTCTGTCGCGCCATCTCGCCGCGCGCACGGTCTCGCCGCGCCGGTCGGCGATCTTCGCGAATTCCCAGAGGTTGCAGTGGAGAAACCACCCGAGCCAAACGCTCTCGCCCTCGCCGTGAATCCCGACCCGGTTCATTCCATCGTTCCAGTCGCCGGAACCCATCAACGGCAGCCCGTGGCGCCCGGCGCCGAGCCGGACGTCCAGCGCGCGGGCGCAGTGCTCGAAGAGCGTGGCGGATTCGCGGGACACGGTCGGCTGGAAGTAGCGCTCGGACTCGTCCGGTTCGAGCTCCGGACCTTCCAGGAAGGGAACGATCTCGTCGAGGACGGCCTCGTCTCCCGTCACCTCGACGTAGTGGATGGTCGCGTAGGGCAGCCAGAGCAAGTCGTCCGAGATCCGGGTGCGGACGCCGCGGCCGGAAGGGGGGTGCCACCAGTGCTGCACGTCCCCTTCGACGAACTGGCGCGCCGCCGCGACCAGTAGGTGCTCCCGCGTGATCGCGCGCGCGGCGACGGTCAGCGCCATGACGTCCTGGAGCTGGTCCCGGAAACCGAAAGCGCCGCCGGCCTGGTAGAACGCGGAACGCGCCCGCACGCGGCACGAAAGCGCCTGGTAGAGGAGCCAGTGATTCAGCAGGACGTCCATCGAGCGGTCCGGCGTCTTGATCTGCAACGCGCCCGCGACGTCTTCCCACTGGCCCTGCACCTCGCGAAGGACCGCGTCGAGGTCCGCGGTGCGATACTTCCGCACGAGCTGCCGCGCGCCGTCCTCGCTGACCTCCTCTCCGAGGAGAAACACGATTTCGGAGCGACCGCCCGCCGGCAGATCGACGAGCGTCTGGAGCGCGGCGCAAGGATCGAACCCCCCTCCGGCGCGTTTCTGCAGGACCGCTCCGCGGGCAAGCGCCGCCGGCCGCTCGAGGGTTCCGTTTCGACCGAGGAACTCCGTCCGGTCCGCGGTCCACGCCGTCTGCGCTCCGCCGAGGTCGGCGAACGCGACGCCGTCGGCGAACTCTTCGGCCCACGCGTTGCGGGCGAGGATCGCGCCGGTGTCGGTGTCGACGTTCGTCACGACGAAGGGCGCCGAACGGCTTCGCGACGAGCCGAGGACCCACTCGACGTACGCCGTGACCGAAAGGCGGCGCGGCGTTCCGGACCGGTTCTCGATCCGGAGCCGTGAGATCTTGATCGGGTCGTCCTTTGCCACGAGCTGAAGCAGCTCGAGAGCGATGCCGTGGCTCTCGTGCTCGAACGCGCTGTACCCCTGTCCGTGGCGAGCGACGTAGGGCCAATCCTCGCGGACGGGAAGCGCGGTCGGAGACCAGACCTCACCGGTCACCTCGTCGCGCACGAGGATGGCCTCGCCGGTGGGATCGGCGACGGGGTCGTTCGACCACGGCGTCAGCTGGTTCTCGCGGCTGTTGCGGGACCACGTGTAGCCCGACCCGGACTCCGAGACCTGGAAGCCGAATCGGTCGTTCGCGATCACGTTGATCCACGGCGCCGGCGTCGCCTGGCCCGCCCCGAGTATCGTCACGTACTCGCGGCCGTCCTTCGCGAACCCGCCGAGACCGTTGAAGAACTCGAGCGGCGGGCGCGGCGGAGCGATGTCGACGCCCGGCGGGGCGGGCTTGACCGGCCGCGGAGGTTCCTGCGCGGGCTCCACCCGGAGGTGGCGCACCACCTGTTCGGCGAGCGTCCCGTGGCGCGAGAGGAGGACCGCGCGCGCCACGGCGCGAAGCAAGTCGCGATCCGCGTCCGAGAGCAGGTCACCGCGCAGGATGAAGATGCTGCCTTCCGCGGCGGGCGCATCGCGCCGCAGAATCGCTTCGCTCGTGCGGACGAGCGCTTCGAGCGCTCCCTGGAGCTCCTGGCCGTAGGAGGCCCCCTGCTCGTTGATGATGACGAGGTCGACCGGGATGCCCTTCATCTTCCAGTACTCGTGCGCGCGGAGGAGCTGCCTCACGATCTCGCGGTCTTCGGCGAAGTCGATCCGCACGACGACGATCGGGAGGTCTCCGGAAATCCCGTGCTTCCAGAGCGCCGACTTGCCGAGCCGGTTCCGCTCGAGGATCTCGGACGAGGCGCGAAGCGAAGGGTCGGAGTACAGGACCCGGTTGGCGACCCGCTGGAAGAGGTGCGCCTCGTCCGCGTCGACGTTCAAGTGCCGCAACTGCACCTGCGCCTGCGTCCAGGCGAGCGTGGTCGTGCGCTCGAACGTGGCGGGGTCGCGATACTTGTCCGCCAGGCGGAGAACGACGTCGCGCTCCTCGGCGGCGGTGGTGGTGAACGTCACGCGTCCGGTCGAGCCCGGTTCCAGCCGGATCCGGCGGCGCAGCGACACGATCGGATCCAGAACGGGTCCGACGGTGTTCGACAGAGGCCGGCCGTCCAGGATCGAACCGGCGTTGCGGGCGTTGCGGCCGCGCCCGAGAAAGCGCGCGCGGTCGGTCTCGAACTGGACCGCGCCGATCGTCGACCCTTCCACCGTCGCGACGTGAGCGAGCCAGAGGCGCTTCTCTTCCGAGGAGCGTGGCCGCCGCGTCGCGAGGAGGGCCTCGAGCCGCGGAATGAACTCCGTCTCGACGAAGAGGTTCGAGAAGACCGGATGCGCCTCGTCCGCGGCGGGGGTGGCGAGCACGACCTCGGCATACGACGTGATCTCGACGGTTCGAGGCCGCGTTCCGAGGTTCGTCACCGACACCTGCCGGACCTCCGCATCGTCCTCGGCGGACACGACCACTTCGAGGGTGGTCGCGAGCGCTCCGTCGCGCCGGCGAATCTCCGCGCGGTCCTCCGAATAGATGACCTCGTAGCCGTCGGGCTCGACGCCGGTCGGCTGATAGCCCGCGGACCAGACGTGTCCGGTCTGGACGTCGCGCAGGTAGATCCACGACCCGGAGAAATCGCGCGTGGCGTCCTCGCGCCACCGGGTCACGTCCCGGCCGAGCCAGCGGCTGTAACCGGAGCCCGCCGCCGTCAGCATCACCGAGTAGCGGCCGTTGGAAAGAACGTGCGTCCGGGGGATCACGTCGTGGGGGGAGGTGAACCGGCGCAGCGCAGGCATCACGTAGTCCCGCACGTGAAGGTGAGTCTTGACTTCCTCCGCGCGCGGGCGCGCCACCGAGACTCCCCGCGGCGTGCGCTCCTGCAGGAGCAGCTCGGTCGCCTGGACGATCGGCTCGGCGTGAAAACGGTCCCGAACGACTTCGTCGAGCAGCGTGTTCGCGAGCGCGACGATCGACATCCCCTGGTGGTGCGCCATGTACGCGCGCACGACCGCGTGGGTCTTGCCCGCAGGAATCCGGCTCGCCGTGTAGTCCAGACCCTCGTAGTAGCCATAGACGCCGAGGCCGCCCTCTTTCGCCAGACGTTCGAAGTTGCGCGCGGCGGCGACGGGATCCACCATCGCGGCGAGCGCGGTGGCATACGGCGCGACGACGTAGTCCTCGGTCAAGCCACGCTTCAGTCCCAGCCCGGCGACGCCGAAGTTGGAGTACTGATAGGTGAGGTCGAGGTCCCTCGCGTAGAAGCCCGACTCCGACACTCCCCAGGGGGCGTGCCGCTCGTCGCCGTACTCGATCTGCTTCGCCACGACCAGCCGGTCCGTCGCCTCGAGGAGGCTGCCCGTGGGCTCGTTCATCACGAGGGCGGGCATCAGGTACTCGAACATCGAGCCGGACCAGGAGACGAGAGCCGACCCGGTCCCCACGGGAGTGAGAGGCCGCCCGAGGTGGAACCAGTGCGACGGCGGCGCCTCGCCGCGCCCGATCGCGATGAAACTCGCGAGACGCGCTTCGGACGCGAGGAGGTCGTAGAAGCCGGTATCGAGGCGGCCGTCGTCGACCCGGAACCCGATCGAAAAGAGCTTGCGTTCCTCGTCGTAGAGGAAGCGGAAATTCATCTCGGTCGCGAGCGAGGCGGCCGTGCGCGCGAGAACCCCGAGGCGATGCGCGAGCGACGCCGCGGCGTCGCGGGAACGCTCCACAGCCGTCGTCGGCGCGGCGGAGGCGGAAGGAGCGACCGGAGCCGGGCCGTTGCCCGTGTCCGGCGCGAGGAGGGCGGCCTCGCATCGGTCGGGAAGCACGGCGAGCGACGGGACCGTGGCGGCAGGGGGGCCCTCACCCCTGCCCTCTCCCGGAGGGTGAGGGTGTTGAGTCATCCACGCGATCAGGCCGAAGTCCCGCTCATGACTCGCGATCGCGGCGAGGACCGCTTTCGACCAGTCGTGCAGCTCTCGGTGCGCGCCGTCGGAATGCTCGTGCGCGAGCGCTTCGGTCGAGTCGACGAGCACCTCGGCGCGCTGCCGAAGGAGGGACAGACACGATCCCCACTGCGCCGGAGTGACCGGGAGCGGAGAGAGGAGCTCTTCGACCCCGGAGAGCGCTTCCTCGACCTCGCGGCGGGTGACTCCGGCGCCGCGCGCGGGGGCCGCCGCCGCGAGCGCTTCGCGAGCGAGGGCGAGCGCATCGGCGATTCCCTGGAGCGCGCGGGGATCGAGAACCGGCGCATCCAGCCGGTCGAGACAGGCGCGCTCGAGCACGATCAGGTGGCCGGCGAGGTTGCCGCTGTCCACGGTCGACACGTAGCGCGGCAACAGCGGTTCCAGCCGGCGCGTGTCGTACCAGTTGTAGAGATGCCCGCGGTGCCTCTCGAGCTTCCGGATCGACTCGAAGGTCGCCTCGAGCCGCTCGACCATTTCGATCGTGCCGATCCAGGCGAAGTCGCGCGCGCAGATCGTCGACAGGATATAGAGCCCGATGTTCGTCGGCGACGTCCGGTGGGCAACGATCGGCTTCGGATCCTCCTGGAAGTTGTCGGGCGGCAGGTAGCCGTCCTCGGCGGTCACGAAGTTCTCGAAAAAACGCCAGGTGCGACGAGCCGTCGATGAGAGAACGCGTCGATCGCGTTCGGAGAGCGCCTGGGCCTCGGCTTCCTTCGGAGGGACGCTCGCGCGCCACGCCACCCACGGTGACGCGAGCCACAGCGCCGTGAACGGAAGCGCCAGCGAGAACGCCTGTGTCCCCGCGAGGAGGGCGGCCATGGCCGCCGCGGAGCCGAGGACGAGAGCGCCCCACATGCGGCGGTAAAAACCGGCGAGCTCGAGGTCGAAACCGCTCTGCGCCTGGGCGGCGGTGACCCACTCGAGCAGCCGCCGTTTCGACAGGAAGAGCCGGAAGAGCGTCCGGAGGATCGCGTCCCCCATGAGCCACGCCTGGTGCGCGAGGACGACAACGGAGAAGGCGGCCCGGCCGAGCTCGTGCACGAGGTCGCGGCCGATCCCGCGAAGGAAGCTCCTCTTCGCGATCCCGTGGCGCACCGGCACGATTCCGGTGAGAACGGTGAGGAACCCGGGTATCAGGAATACCGCGAGGATCGCGAGGGTCCAGACGGACGCCAGCGCGCCGGGCAGGACCCAGGACGCGGCGAGGGTCAGGAACGAAGCGGGCGCGGAGAGAGATCGCCGAAGGTTGTCGACGATCTTCCACCGGCCAATCGCCGGGATGAGATTGATTACGCGGCGGCGCGACGCGTCCTTGACGAACGGAAGCAGCCATGGAAGGAGCTGCCAGTCGCCGCGCGCCCACCGGTGCTGCCGCGACGCGGCGAGCTCGTAGTGGCCGGGGAAGCTCTCGAAGAGCTCGACGTCCGTCACGAGAGCCGCCCGTGCGAAGAGTCCCTCGAAGAGATCGTGCGAGAGAAGCGCGTCGTCGGGGATCCGGCCTTCGAGCGTCTTCTCGAACGCGTCGACGTCGTAGATTCCCTTGCCGGTGTAGATACCTTCGCCGAAGAGATCCTGGTAGACGTCGGAGACCGCCGCGGCGTACGGATCGATTCCGGCCGGCCCGGAGTGGAGACGCTGGTACAGCGTGCCTTTCCCCGAGAGCGGAAGTGTCGGCGTGACCCGCGGCTGGAGGATCGCGTATCCGTCCACGACCCGCCCCGCCCGCGCGTCGTGGACGGGCCGGTTGAGAGGGTGCGCCATCGCGCCGACGAGCTTCCGGGCGGCGCCGCGGGGAAGCCGGGTGTCCGCGTCGAGAGTCAGGACGTAGCGGACGCGCTGGAGACCCGCGCGGTCGAGGGGTTCGATCGGAAAGAACGTCGTCGCGCCGGCCCCGCGCACGAGGAGGTCGAGCTCGTGGAGCTTGCCCCGTTTGCGCTCCCAGCCCATCCACGTGTTTTCCTTCGCGTTCCGGACGCGACGTCGGTGAAGGAAGAGGAAGCGGCGGCTTCCGTCCGGAAGCTTGCCGTGGCGGCGGTTCAGCTGTTCGATCGATTCCGCCGCCGAGGTGAAGAGCGGCTCGTCCTCGTCGGCCGTCTCCTCGGGCGAGTCCTTCCAGTCCGAGAGAAGCGCGAAGCGGAGCTCGTCGTCGGGATTCGCGAGGTAGTGCACCTCGATGCGCTCGGCCAGCTCGCGGACTTCGGCCTCCGACGTGAGAAGGGCGGGCACCGCGATCAGGGTGTGAAACTCGCGCGGGATCCCGTGATCGAACTCGAGCTTGGGCAGGCGGCGCGCCCCGACGAGCTCCGTCACGTCTCGGTTCACGACGAACACCGCGACGTCGGAGGCCGGAACCAACGCGAGGAGAGCCAGTACCACGAGCTCCCATCCGGCGGCGCCCGCGCGCGCGGAAAGAGTCAGAGGCACGGCGAGCAGGGCGGCCGTGACCACGAGGATCGTTCCCACGTACCCCGGCGTCGCCGCCGCCACGTACGCTCGCCGGACGTACTGGGTGATCGGCACCCGGTATCCGACGTCGCGCTCGAACTGTCGGCGGCCTCGCGAGATCAGGTAGTAGCCGGGATCCGCGAGCCGGCCGTCGTCGGCGCTCTTCGACCCCGCGGACCGCTCGGCGGCCTGGCGCGCCCGCTCCGCCGCCAGCTCGGCGACCTCGATTTCCGAGCGGCGGCTGCGGCGGGAGAGATCCTCGACCGCGTGGCGGTACCGATCGCGCGTCGGGAAGTCCATCTCGGAGACCCGCGTCCCGCGGCGCAGCGCCTTTTCGACCAGGCTGACCGACTCGAAGAACTCGGCCCAGTCGACCGACGAGATCAGGCGCATGCTCGTGATCACGTTGCGCACCGTCACGTGCGTCGCGACCTGCTCCTGGTGCTCGAGTCGAACGATCTCGTCCGGCGTCAGCCCCTGCGCCTCGATGCGACGGGTCAGCCACGTGAGCGCCGGCGTCTGCTCCGGGTCGCGTTCGCGCAGCCTCTGGAGGAGGTGAACCGCGAAGGGGATCGAAAGCGGCTTTCGCTCGAGGTCGCGGAGCCTCTCCTCCCAGGAGGTGGCTCCTCCCTTCACGATTCCGAGGAGCGCGTCCGCGAGCGCGTCGGCTTCCTCGCGCGCGAGCCGGCGCTGCACGATCCGCTCCGCGAGGCGCCGCAGATTTTCGACCAGAACGATGCGAAGAAAGATCGCGCTTGCCCACAGCTCTCCCATCGTCATGGGCGCCGACCGCTGGTACGCGAGCATGAAACGCCGCAGGGTGTCGGTCTCGAACCGGCTGTCGGTATGCGCGACGAAGTGGGCGGTCAGGGCATATACGCGCGGATAGCCCTGGAGGGGTCCCGACGCGAGCTTCGGCAGCTCCCGGTAGAAACGCGGCGGCAGGTCCTCCCGAATTTCGCGGAGCTGCTCCTCGACGATGTGGAAGTTGTCGACGAGCCATTCGGCCGCGGGCGAGATCGTCCTCTCCTCGCGGATCGCCTCGGCGACCGCCCGGTACGACTCGAGCAGTACCCGCCCGTTTTCCCGGAGGCGCGCGAGAATCCGCCGGCCCCGCCGGAATCCCCGGGCGAGGCGGTGCTCCTCGCCGAGCTTCTCGCCGAACTCTTCGAGGCGCTCGACCGAGAACAGCTCGGAGCGAATCGGCTCGTCGAGGCCGGGCTGAGAGGCGAGTGCGGACTCGGGACTATCTGCCGGCATGTTCCTCCGCCGGAGCGCGGCCATGCGCGGCCGACGCCGGTGAGTCGACTCTCGCACCGGGCGCGGTGAACCGCGCGCCGCCTGCGGCGGCTACTTCTTCGTCGCCTTCCGTACGCCGGCGGCCGCCGCGGCGAGCGCGGCGAGCAAAGCGCCGACGAACTGGGCCCGGCGGGCGTTGTCCATCTGATCCCATTCCTTCTGGACGCGGCTGATCGTCTTGCGCGAGGTCGCGGTGACCGCGCCGAGCGTCCGGCGCGCGGCCGTGGCGCCCTCCTCGGAGAGGTTCGCGATCGTCTCGCCGGCGCGGTTCGCCCTCTTCGCGAGATCGTTCAAGAGACCCTGGAGACCCGCCGGCCGCGTGCGGCGCCGCCGAGTCGCCCCCCGCTTCGGACCGGTGCGCCGGGTGGTCGTCTTTCGGGTCGAGGTCGGCGACTTTCGCCGCGCCGTCGATTTGCGTCGTGCGGTCGTTTTTCTGCGCGTCGCGCCCGCACCGGAGGATCCCGAGGATCCACCCGGAGAGGAAGAGCCCGAGCTTCCTTCGGATTCGCTCACTTTGTCCTCCTAGAGAGAGTCGATAGCAAGAAAGAGTCCAAGTTAC
>Ga0075424_100006657_pt1 | contig 11126 bp, 9 predicted proteins | sample SoiMethybrSBSTD3_FD_75301 | JGI IMG/M metagenome (GOLD analysis project Ga0075424, IMG submission 75301) | Bulk soil microbial communities from a Populus tree surrounding site in Tennessee, USA - Soil MetaG P. TD hybrid SBSTD3 | ecosystem: Environmental > Terrestrial > Soil > Tree plantation...
GGCGCGGAATCCCGAACTGCGGCGAACGGCGGCAAACGGCGCAGGTAGAATACGCCGTTAGCCGTCGCCGTCTGGGATTTCGGCGCTATCTGGGATTTCGCGCTGTCTGGGATTCGCGCAGTATGGGATTTCGCGCCGTTCGGGATTCCGCGCCCTCTTGCCCTTTCACCGCGCTCCACTGGCTGCATTGCCGTGAGCCCTGATATATTGAGTTTCCCAATGCGGGAATAGCTCAGTTGGTAGAGCACAACCTTGCCAAGGTTGGGGTCGCGGGTTCGAGTCCCGTTTCCCGCTCTCGAAGACGATCACTGAAGGGGAGCGGAGATGTCCGCTCCCCTTTGCCATCTCCGCCGGGGTGGCGAAATAGGCAGACGCGAGGGACTTAAAATCCCTTGGGAGCAATCCCATCCGGGTTCGAGCCCCGGTCCCGGCATCAACTCCGCGCGATTGCGACGCCTGCGCACGTGCCGGGCTCGCCGATTGGGGACTCACCCAATGCACTCGCGAGCGCGCCCGGCTTCGCGTTGGACAATCGTCCAATGATCGCTGCCCGCCGGAGCACCGACCCTTCGGCACAGATCGCGCGGACCCTCCCGCGTACCTAACGAATCTGCCGCTCGCCGATTGCGTCGCTGCCCGCGACGCACGGTCGCGCGCAATCGACATCTCCAAACGTGGGGGAGTGGACCAATGCGTGTGCGTCGTTTCCTCAGTCCCGGCTTCGCGACGCTCCTGATCGTCGCCGCACCAGCTCTCGTGGCTGCGCAAGCCAACCTCAAGGTTCATGTTCCCGACAGCGTCGCGGCCAGGGCCAACGCGCCGCCGCCCGCGTCGGCGCAGCAGAAGACGTCAATCGGGCACGGCACGGCCAGCATCAACACGGCCGAGAGTGCGAACGACATGGACAGCTTTTGGAGCGAACAGATCGACATCGATGGAGACGGCAACGTCGACGCGGCGGATGTGCTCTGGGACGACGAGACCAAGGTGCTGTTTCTTGCGAAGCAGGGAACGTTCACGTGCATGAACGGGAACACCGGTGACGGTGATTTGCTGATAGCGCAGTACGGTAAGGGCAACACCGCCGGCCGCCCGGCTGGTTCGGGGTGGTGGGTCGCGCAACTCAACGCTGGCGAATGCGCCGCGAAGGCCGACGGTCTGTACGGCTGTAAGTTCAACGCGAGTGGGGCGTCGACGGAGTGCGGTCTGGCGGTGATCGAGGAGAAAAAGCAGGACATCACGATCAGAGCCGTGAAGATCGCGAAGGATCGGTAGGCTCACGGACATGGAACTGACGTCCCGAATTGGAGAACGGCCCCGAGGCTCCTCGGGGCCGTTTTACTCCGCGCGCAGGGCGATTGCCGGATCGATCCGCGCGCTCGAACGCGCCGGCACCGCGCTCGCCACGATCGCCACGACGACGATGATCGCCGCCACCGCGGCGAGACTCCACGCGTCGGCCGGCGAGACCTCGAACAGCAACGACTGCAACAACCGATTCGTGCCGAGCGCTCCCAGCAGTCCTGCCGCGGTACCGATCGACGCCACCACGAGACCGCGCCGAACGACGAGCCACGCGACACCGTTAGGCGATGCGCCGAGCGTCATGCGGATCCCGAGCTCTCGGCGGCGCTGACGTACCATCGTCGCCAGCACGCCGAAGAGACCCACGCTCGCCAGCACGATGGCGCTCGCGGCGAATAGCGCCAGCAGAAACGTGTTCATGCGCGGCTGCGCGAGCGGACCGTCGAGCAGCTCGCCAAAGCTGACCACCTTTGCGAGTGCGACATCGGGAGCTACTTCGGTAAGTACGTTGCGCAGCGCCGATGCGGCGTCGGCGGGCGCTCGTGCCGTTCGAATGACGAACGTCGTCGGCGCAAACGGGAAGTCCGACTGCGCGAGCGGGAAGTAGATGTTCGCGTGCGGCTCGCGAAGATCGCGATAGCGTGTGTCCGGCACGACGCCGATCACGGTCGAGAATGCGGTTGGCGCGGACACCGGCCCAACGATGAGACGCTTGCCGATCGGATTTGCATTCGGCCAGTAGAAGCGCGCTGCACTCTCGCTGAGCATCACCACGAGCGGCGCACCTCTCTTGTCGGCGTCATTGAATGTCCGGCCTCGCGTGACCGGGAGACCGAGCGCGGTGAAGAACTGCGGTGCCACCACCTCGATGTCGAGCATCGGATTGTGCGCGGCATCCCGCTCCGTCTGTCCCTCAGCGGAGGGACGACCCTCCCAGCTCCTTTCGCCACCGTACGGCACGGAGACCACCGGGGACACGGCTTCGAAGCCCGGCGCCGCCTGGAGCGACGCGAGCACTCGTTCGACGAGCGCATTCTGCTTCGGGCCCGTGTCGTAGCGATCGCCCTGAATCGCCAGCTCGGCGACGATCGCGCGCGCGGGCTCGAAGCCCAGGTCGGCGTGTTGCAGTCGCAGAAAGCTGCGCGCGAGAAGCGCCGACGCCGAAAGCACGAGCACCGCGAGTGCGATCTGTCCAGCGACCAGCGTCTCGGTGAGCAATCGAGAGGCGCGACTCGCGCTCTGGCGCGCGTCCGAGCGGAGCACGCGCTCGATGTCGACGCGTGACGCGATCACCGCGGGCGCCACCGAGGACAGGAGAATCGCAACGGTCGTGATCGCGAGCGCGCTGGCGAGGAGGCCGGCATTGACGGTGATCTCGTCGAGCCGAGGTGTGCCGCTAGGCGCGACCGCGACGAACGTGCGTACGAGTGCGACCGCGACGACGACGCTGACGACACCGCCGGCTAGCGCGAGCAAGCCGTGCTCCGTGAGCAACTGACCGAACACGCGCCCTCGGCTGGCACCGAGGGCCAGGCGAATCGCGATCTCGCGCAGGCGCGACAGCCCGCGTACGAGCAGCAGATTCGCCACGTTGACGCATGTGATGAGCAGGAGCAGGAAGGCCGCGATCGCGAAGGCGACGATCGCCGGCTTCACATCGCCTGACACGAGCTGGGGAAGGGTGCGGGAGACGCCCCGGACGTCGGCGAAGAACGCATCGGCGCCCGCTCGGTGAAAGAACGCCGTCAGCTCGCTCCGCGCGTCCGCCGCGCTCACGCCATTCGCCAGGCGCCCGATGGCGTCCAGGCTCACGTACTGCAAGCCGGTGGGCGGAATCGCCGCGCGGAGCGGCACCCACGCCTCTGTGCCGCGGGGATAGTCGAGCCCCGCCGGCATCACGCCGACGATCGTGTAGGACTTGCCGTCTTCGTGCGTGATGATGCGCCGTCCTATAACGTCGGCTGTGCCACCGAATCGCTCCTGCCAGGCGCGGTGACTCAACACGAGCACTGGAGGCGCGCCGGCCGCATCATCCTCCGCGCGCAGCGTGCGACCTCTCAGTGGGCGGGCGCCGAGGACGTCGAAGTACTCGCCGGTGACGAGCGACCGTTGAAGTCGAGAGATGCTTGCGCCCTCTCGAACCGTGACCGGTCCCGCCCCGTTGTAGAGGAAGAATGCGACGCGAGAGAGTGTCCGCGTCTGTCGCGCGAACTCGCGCGCGCCGGTGACGTCCAGCGGAACGTTGTCCAGACCCTTCCTCGGCGCCTCGCCCGACAGTACGACGATCCGATTCTGATCGACGACGGGAAGTCGGCGGAGCAGCACCGCGTCGGCGACGGTGAACACCGCCGTCGCGAGTCCGATGCCGAGCGCGAGGATGCAGATCGCAGAGATGGTTAACGCCGGTGCGCGCCGAAACGTGCGCACGGCCTGTTTCACATCCCAGGTCAAAGCGCTCACGGAGGTTCTCCCATCACCAGCGGAGCTGTGGGCTGGAGTCATTCACTCGACGGCATCATACGCCGTCGGCGAGGCGCGTGGAAGCACTCTGGTCCTTCGCTCACGAACAACGAAACGGCCCCCAGCTTCTGCTGGAGGCCGTTTAGTGTACACCGGCGCCTTCAGGGCGCTCGGTGATGAGGGCCGCCTCGACTGAGGCTCGAGAGATCGCAGAGTTGACACATGCAGAAGGGTCGGGCATATTGGTAACTACATGGTTACCATTCAGCGCCAGCTCGACCGCACCTTCGCCGCTCTCGCCGACCCCACTCGGCGCGCCATCCTCGAGCGCCTCACCCGCGGTGACATCACCGTCGGCGAGCTCGCACGCCCGTTTCGCGTCTCCCGGCCCGCGATCTCCAAGCATCTTCGCGTGCTCGAGCGCGCTGGGCTCGTCAGGCGGGAGCGACAAGGTCGAGTGAGCCGCCTCGAGCTCGACGCCCAGGCCATGCGCACAGCGTCCGAATGGATGGAGCGCTACCGCGTCTTCTGGACGAACCGCCTCGCCGACCTGAAGCGCTACGTCGAACAGTCGGCATCGACTGAGTCGTCCGCCACCAAACCCTCAACTTCCGACAAGGAGTAGCTGCCATGACCGCCGCCGCCTCTCCCACCAACTCGGTTCGCTTGTCGCAAAAGATTCGCGCGAACCAGGAACGCCTCTTTCGCGCGTGGACCGATCCGAAGGAGCTCGTGCACTGGTGGCGCATGGAGGGCGACGGATGGGCGTTCGCCGGCGCCGACGTCGATCTCGAGGTCGGCGGCAAGTACCGCCTCGCGATGACGGCCCCCGATGGAACGCTCCACGAGGCGTATGGCGTTTACCGCGAGATCGATCGCCCCACGCGTCTCGCGTTCACATGGGAGTGGCAGAAGGCGGAGAGCCGCGTCGGCAACACGCTCGTCACCATCGAGTTTCGGAAGGTCGACGACGAGACCACGGAAGTCGTCCTGACACATGAGGGCTTCGTCGACGCAGCCCGCGCCGGCGGTCACGAGAAGGGTTGGGCGCAACTCCTGCGGTTGCTCGACCGCGCAGCGGAGGCCAAGCAGATATGACGACGAAAGGGACGATCGAGCGCTACTTCGAGCGGCTGAAGCAGAAGGCTGACTGGCCGTCGACGCTCGCCGACGACATGGTGTTCAGCAGCATGACGAGCCCCGTGAAGCAGGTGAAGGGGAAGGGGGCCTTTCTCGAGCGGACCAAGGGCTTCTATTCGATGATCCGCGAGGTGCAGGTTCGCGATCTCGTCATCGACGGCGACCGCGCCGTCGCGCTCACGCACTACGAGCTCGCGCCGCCTAACGGAGGACCCCAGTTCGCGAGCGACGTGGCCGAGATCTTCCGCGTGAAGCAGGACAAGATCGACGCGCTGGACATCTATTTCGACGCCACGCCCTTTCCCAAGTAGACGCTAGCCCGGCCACACGATCGCGCGGGTGTTCGCGCGATCGCGTGGCGTCACGTCGCGCAGGGTCGCCAGCTCGCGGGCGCACCAGCGCGCCGCCGTCGCCACGGCGCGATCACCGTCTTCGTGCTCGGCGCTCCACGTCGCGTGCGCGAGCAGCAGCGCGCCCGCGTACGTGCGGGCGATCGCCAACGCGAACGCGCGCGCCCCTGCCTGACGACTCTCGTCGTCCATCGGGGTTCCGGCGTGCGCGATGATCGTCCGCAGGCTGCGCGCCACGCGACCCGCCGACGTGCGCAGCGCATTGCCACGCACCGTGTTCAACTGCCCCTCCACTTCGGCTTGAAGGGTTTCGAGCGCGCCCTCGGCTCGCAGCGCTCGCAGCAGGTCGAGCGCGAGTACGTTCGTCGTCCCCTCCCAAATGGAGAGTACCTGCGCGTCGCGCAATAGACGCGGCAGCCCCGTGTCCTCCACGTACCCCGCACCGCCGAACGCTTCAAGCGCCTCGCTCGCCACCGCCACCGCCTGCTTTCCCGTGAACAGTTTGACGACAGGCGTGAGCAGTCGCAGAAGCAGCCGCTCGTCAGCCGTCGCTTCGCCGGCTTCCTCGCGCCCCAGCAGCTCGGTCACACGAGCGACGAGGTGAAATCCCGCGGCGTATTCCACGGACATGTCCGCGAGCGTCTCGACGTGAAGTGGCTGATCCTCGAGCCGGCGGCCGAACGCCGAGCGACGTGTCGCGTAGTCGGTGGCCAGCGCGATGGCGCGCCGCATGCCGCTCACCGCGCACACCGCATTGTAGTAGCGCGTGACGTTGAGCAACGTCGCGATCTTCCGCACCCCGTTGCCCGCGCCACCGACAAGACGTGCCGGCGCGCCGTCGAGCGTCAGCTCCGCCGTCGGCAGCGCGCGCGTGCCGAGTTTGTCTTTCAATCGGTTCACGCGAATGCCGCGCAGTGCGCCGCTCTCGTCCCGCAACTGGAGGTAGAAGAGGCTCAGCGATGCGTTGCCGCTGGCGTCACGCTCGTCACTCGATGACGCGCCTTCCGGCGCGATGCGCGCCAACGTGAGCGCCATCTGCGACGTCGTCGCGGATGTGAACCACTTCGTGCCGTGCAGTGCGTAGTCCACGCCTCCGAGCGGACGCGCGACCGTCGACGTCCCCGAGACATCCGAACCGCCCGTGCGTTCGGTCATCCACTGCCCGGAAGTCCAGAACTGCGCTGGATCGCGCGTCGTCAGGTGCGCGGCGGCCGCGCGGAGCACAGGATCGTCGCTCCCGTGCGCGAGAAGCACCCGGGCCGCGCCGTCGGTCATCGCGAGCGGGCAACTGTAGATGGCTGAGGACGGATGATAGAGGTGCAGCCGCACCATCTGATGCACGCGCGATAACGCACCATGCGCGCGCTCGTACGCCGTCGCGACGATCCCCTCCACGGCCGCGATACGATCGAGCTCGCGCCAGGCTTCCGACGTCTCGATGCGATCGACGCGCCGACCCCAGGCGTCGTACGGCACGTGAGTGGGCGGCGCCGCTTCGGCCGCGTCGGCGAGGGCGAGCATGTCTCCCGCGGCCCGCGCTCCCAGGGCGCGCAGCCCCGGCTCGATCTCGGCGCGCATGTCGTCAGGCAGCGCGCGACGCACGTATGAGCGGAGCACGTGATCGTCATCGTACGTATTGCCGAGCCGCGGCGCGTCCTGGAAGAACTCGCTCATGGTTGGAAAGCTGGTGCGCTCCGCTGGGCGGCGCTACTCTGCGTGGATGACGAACGTGCTCGTCGACGGCGCCGCGATCATCTATCGCCTGTTCGACGTCGGGTATTCCATCCGCCTCGACGACGCCTCTCGCACGATCTCGGCGGGCGCGCCGTCGCGGGTTCCGGCACGCGAGCGGCCGGCGCGCATAGAGGCGCGCGCGCTCCAGATCGCGAACCCGCCGCTGGCACTCTCGCTTGGTCGCGCACCGCTCGTCATCGACGGCAGGTCGTACGACGCGGACCTCTCGGCGCGCCTCTACGACTTCGGCGTCTGCGCGTTGCGGCTTCAGGTCGATACACCACCTGGCCTCTCGTGGGAGGAGTTCTCTCTCGTTGGGCGCGCGCTCGATGCGTCGGCCACGTCGGCTGCTCTCATGCGCGACGCCCTCACCGACCTCCTCGCTCGGCTTCGCGACGCGATCGAGCGGCCCGCGATTGCCCCTGTGGTCGAGGAGTACGCGGTGTTTCGCGTGTATCGGTTGTGTGACGAGATGGGCAAGCTCGTTTCAGTTGACGCGATCGGTGACGCGCACTTGGTGCCACTCCTCCTCGGTGAAGACCGCTCCCTGTCCGATAACGCGAGACGTGAGCTGCTCCAGCATCGCTTCTCGTACTACGCCGACGATCTCGCGATCCTCACCTGGGACAACGCGCTCGTCGTGGACCCGAACCCGCACGATCGCGACGTGGAGTACGTGCTGGAGTTCGCGAACGCGCAGCTGCTCGAGCTTCGCATGTACGACGCGCTGCTCGACGCCGAGCTCCCCGCGATGTACGACCGCGTGGAGGTCGGGCGGAAACGGCGCTTGCCGCTCCTTACGCACGGCTTCCGTCCCATCATTGCCGCGCTGCAAACCCGGGTCGCCGACGTCACCGAGACGGTCGAGCGAGTAGAGAACGCGCTCAAGGTGACGGAAGACGTCTACCTCGCGCGCATCTACGTCGCCGCGCTCGAGCTGTTCCGCGGACAGACATGGCGGCGAGGCATCGAACGCAAGCTCGCGATCTTCCGTGAGACGTACGCCATGCTGAACGCCGAATCGCAGGCGTCGCGCGCCGAGGTGATGGAGGCGGCGATCGTGCTGCTGATCGTTGCCGAACTGCTGCTTGGTCTCCTGCACGCGTAGCGCTGCGCCGAATCTAGCCCATCTTCACAAATGCATGCGGGCCGCGCCGAAGGCGCGGCCCGCATCAATCCTCCCCTGGGCCCTTGGCCCTGAGCCCTAAGCCCTTTGTCTTCGTGCCTTCTTTGATAGCTTTTCCTGCATGACCGACGTCGTCGCGCTCGCTGCGGAACTGCTCGCCATCGAATCGCCAACCGGCGCGGAGCAGCGCGCCGTGGATTTCGTCTCTCGCTGGCTCGTCGCCCGCGGCTGGAACGTTCACCTGCAGGAGGTCACACGCGGGCGGACGAACATCTGGGCGTCGCACGGCGGCGGTGCCGTTACGCTCTCCACGCACCTCGATACCGTGCCTCCGCACGTGCCCCCGCGCCTCGTGGGCGACACGCTCTTCGGCCGAGGCGCCTGCGACGCAAAGGGGATTGCTGCAGCGATGATGGCCGCCGCCGACCGCCTCGCGAGCGACGGAGAGCGGCGGGTGGACCTGCTGTTCGTAGTCGGTGAGGAGAAAGGGTCGGACGGCGCGCGCGCCGCGAATCGCCTTCAGGCCACGAGCCGTTTCCTCGTGAATGGCGAGCCGACGGAGAGTCGTCTGGCCAGTGGCGCAAAGGGGTCCCAGCGCGTCGTAATACGCACGCGAGGACGTGCTGCCCACTCCGCCTACGCGCATCTCGGAAGCTCGGCCATCGAACCAATGCTGGCACTCCTGCCCACGATCCACGGCATCGACTTCCCAGAGGATCCCGTGCTCGGCGCAACGACGCTCAACATCGGCACGATCCACGGCGGTACAGAGGCGAACATCGTCCCCGCGCAGTGCGAGGCGGAGATCATGTTCCGCGTCGTCGGTCCGGTGGAGTCGCTACGTGCCGCCGTGGAGGCATGGGCGGCGGGCAAGGCGGAACTGGAGTGGGGCTCGTACATCCCGCCGCAGCGCTTTCACACCATCGAGGGTTTCGACGTCGCGCCGGTCGCCTACACGAGCGACATCCCGCTTCTGGGGCGCTGGGGTACGCCGCTGCTGTTCGGACCTGGCTCGATCAACGTCGCGCACACGCCGGACGAGCGCATCGATGTCGCGGAGCTCCGTTCGGCTGTTGCCGCTTATGAGCGCATCGTGCGTGCGCTCCTCGCCGCATGACGCCAGCCGCCGCTCCTCGCCGCCGCCGCCGCGTGGGTGTGCTCGGTGCCACCGGCACCGTGGGCCAGGAGTTCGTTAGGCTCCTCGCCGACCACCCGTGGTTCGAGCTGGTCGCGGTCGCCGCATCGGAGCGCTCGGCGGGTAAGCCGTACGCCGAAGCGGTGCGTTGGCTTGGCGAGTCCGCGCTTCCGCCATCCATCGCCTCGAAAACGGTGGTTGCGTGCGATCCTGCCGCGGTCGACGCGGAGATCGTGTTTTCCGCGCTCGACTCGTCTGTCGCCGGCGAAGTCGAGGGCGCGTTCGCCAAAGCCGGGCGCCTCGTGCTCACCAACGCGAAGAACTATCGCATGGAGCCCGACGTCCCCCTCGTGATCGCCGAGGTGAACCCGGGTCATCTGCGTCTGCTCGAGGTGCAGCGGAAGAAGCGCGGCTGGAAGGGGGGCATCGTCACCAACGGCAACTGCTCCTCGATCGTCGCGTCGCTGGCGCTCGCGCCTCTACATGAACGCTTCGGCATCGACCGCGTTTTTATTGCCACCCTCCAAGCGGTATCGGGGGCCGGATACCCGGGTGTGCCCTCGCTCGACATCCTCGGCAACGCCATTCCCTTCATCAAGGACGAAGAGGACAAGATCGAGACGGAGCTGTGCAAGTTCCTCGGCACGATGGACGGAGACCACGTGCGTTTCGCACCGATTGTCGCCAGCGCGCATGCGAATCGTGTCCCGGTAGATCGCGGCCACACCATCTGCCTCTCGGTCGAGCTGCACACCAAGGCCGATCCCGACGCCGTTAGGCGCGCGCTCGAAGAGTGGCGCGGCGCCGAAGCAGCGCGTGGCCTACCCACCGCGCCGGAGAGGGCCCTCGTCGTCACGGGTGAGAGCGATCGGCCGCAGCCGCGACGCGACGTGAAGCTGGGCGGCGGCATGACCGTGACGGTGGGTCGCATTCGCCCCGATCCGTTGTTCGACGTGCGGCTCGTCGCGATGGGCGACAACGTCGTACGCGGCGCCGCGGGCGCGTCGGTGCTCAACGCGGAGCTGCTGGTGTCCTGCGGGCTCGTCCCGGACACGTGATCGTCCTCAAGTTCGGCGGCACTTCCGTCGGCGACGCGGATCGTGTGGCGAATGCGATCGAGATCGTCTCCGAGCGGCGGCAGCGCAAGCCGATCGTGGTGGTCTCCGCGCTCTCGGGCGTGACGAACAATCTCGTCGACGCGAGCGAAGCGGCGTGCAGGCAGGATCCGAAGCGCGTGAGCGAGATCATCGCCGCGGTGCGGCAGCGTCATGAAGACGTCGCGCTGCGGCTCGTGCAGCAGAAGTCCGACTTTTTCGAATCGTTCATCAAACAACTCGACAAGCAGATCGAAGAGATCGACATCATCCTCCGCGGCATCGCTTACCTCGGCGAGATCACACCGCGGGCGCGGGACAAAGTGATGTCGATCGGCGAGAAGCTCTCGTCGGTGCTCTTCGCGTACACGATGATGATGCGCGCGCTGCCGGGCGAGCATGTGCATTCCGAGGAAGTGATCTGGACCGATGACCGCTTCGGCGGCGCGACGCCGGACATGAAGAAAACGCGCGAGCACGCGCAGCGGGTGCTGCTGCCGCTCGTCGAGCGCAATCGCATTCCGGTGATGGGCGGTTTCATCGGACGCACGGAAGCCGGCGCGACGACGACCCTCGGACGCAACGGCTCCGACTACAGCGCAGCCATCGTCGCCGCGGCCCTGGGCGCGGACGAAGTGCAGATCTGGACCGACGTCGACGGCCTGCTCACGTGCGATCCCCGCCTCGTGCCGGGCGCGCGCGTGATCGAGCGGCTCTCATTCGATGAAGCCGCGGAGCTCGCGTCGTTCGGCGCGAAGCTGCATCCGCGCACGCTCGAGCCG
>Ga0075424_100006658_pt1 | contig 11125 bp, 8 predicted proteins | sample SoiMethybrSBSTD3_FD_75301 | JGI IMG/M metagenome (GOLD analysis project Ga0075424, IMG submission 75301) | Bulk soil microbial communities from a Populus tree surrounding site in Tennessee, USA - Soil MetaG P. TD hybrid SBSTD3 | ecosystem: Environmental > Terrestrial > Soil > Tree plantation...
ATCGAATCAACTACCTGAAGAGTCTGCCTTTCTTTGCTCTTCACGTAGCCTGTCTGCTGGCCTTCTTCACAGGCGTCTCCTGGAAGGCTGCAGTGTTGTGCTTTTCGCTTTATGCTGTCCGCATGTTTGCAATCACGGCCGGCTTTCATCGCTATTTCTCTCACAAGACTTATCAGACGAGTCGATTTTTTCAGTTCATCTTGGCATGGATCGGCTGTTCGGCTCTTCAAAAGGGGCCACTATGGTGGGCTTCTCACCATCGCCGTCATCATCAGCATTCGGATCAGGAAGAGGACGTCCATTCCCCGGAGCACATGGGTTTCTGGTGGTCCCATGTCGGGTGGATTCTTTCCAGCAAGTATGAAGGGACCGATTTCAAGATCATCCAGGACTTCGCTAGGTATCCGGAGTTGCGCTGGCTGAATCGCTTTCATGTTATTCCGGGAATAGTTCTGGCGATATTGTGTTTCCTCTTTGCGAGTTGGCAGGGATTGGTTTGGGGCTTTTTCATCAGCACGGTTCTTTTATATCACGGCACCTTCGTCATCAATTCTTTGTGCCATATGTTTGGAAAACGACGTTATGAGACCACGGACACGAGCCGCAACAGTCTTCTCCTGGCCATTTTGACGTTGGGTGAGGGATGGCATAACAACCACCACTACTACGCGACGTCCACAAATCAAGGTTTTTTTTGGTGGGAGCTGGATGTCTCGTATTACATCCTTCGTCTCTGCTCACTCTTTCATCTTGTCTGGGGACTGAAAATTACTCCGCAACACATCCTTGACGCGGCCAAAAGCTGAGCCGAAAGAAGGCTTAGCGAAGTTCTGTCACAGCACACTCCTGGCCAGCCTCGTTGCCTTATGCAAGCCGAACCTCGTCGATGCGGCATGTCCGTAGAAAGGGTCCTGCCGTCCCGAATTTCCACCGCCTGACCTGTCGCACTTTGTGCGATCTGTGAAAAGCAAGTGGCCGACCTGAAACACAGGTCTGCACCTGTGGAATATGCATTTACGAAGTTCATCTCACGCGGTTTTGCTCCTTGAACAGCCTGAGGGGGTATGATAGAGTTCAAACCAGGGTGGGAACTTGGTCGGGTGAGTCGCATCATTGCAAGGCAAATTGCTTCGATTGGTTCGGTGGTTCTTGCTCGCTGCGATCTTGGCTTCAGTGGGCTTTGTGAGCTGCTTGACAGCCATGCGGTTTGCGATTCGTGGGAGCGAAGTAACGGTTCCAGATCTGATCGGGAGGACCGTCAGAGAAGGCAACCGGTTGGCTGGGCTTCTGAGCTTCAGCTAAAGGTAGAGAGCCACCGGTTCGATGACCGGATAGAAAGTGACCGCATTGTCGCTCAAGCTCCGTCTCCAGGTTCAAAGCTAAAGAGCAACCGCAACGTTCGAGTCGTTGTCAGCTTGGGAGCCAGGAAGATACCGGTTCCGGATCTCAAAGGGGAGAGTTTGAGGACTACTCAGATTGCGTTGCTGAGCAGGGGATTGACACTCGGCGTCACATCAACCATCAGTTCAACCGAAGTCGAAAAAGATCGAATCATTTCCCAAGATCCTCTTCCCATGACCCGGCTGGCCCGATCCCCTCGAGTCAGCGTACTGATTTCGGCTGGGCGGCGCAACGAATCCTACTTGATGCCAAGCATCACTGGCAACACCGTCGAAGAGTTTTCCGCAGCGATCCAGAAAACCAGCTTGAAGGTCGGAACAGTGACTTACCGTTCCATCCCAGGTCTTTTGAAAGGCACAATACTCAAGCAGATGCCTCTTCCCGGATTCAAACTGTCTGAAGGTAGTTCCATTGATATTGAAGTTAGCCGTTAGCCGCCGTGATTCAAATCGCACCTTCAATTCTTTCGGCTGATTTTGCCCGTTTGGCTGAATCGATCCATAGCGTGGAAGCGGCCGGTGCTCATCTGATTCATCTCGATGTCATGGATGGCCATTTTGTTCCTAACATAACAATAGGTCCACCGGTCGTGAAATCCATTCGCAAGGTGACGTCATTGCCGCTGGACGTTCATTTGATGATCGAAGATCCTGATGCGTACATTCCTGCTTTCGCAGAGGCTGGTGCAGACTGGATCTCGGTCCACTTTGAGACTTGCAAACACCTGAACCGCACCCTTCAGCTAATCCGGTTCCACAAATTGAAGGCGGGAGTTGTGTTGAACCCGGCTACGCCAATCAGTTGTCTGGACGAGGTCTTGAGACTGGTAAATCATGTTCTGATCATGTCGGTAAATCCCGGTTTTGGTGGACAGAAGTTTATTGTGACCACTCTCGAGAAGATCGATCGGCTGAGAAAAGTAATCCAACATAGAGCTCTCCCGGTTAGAATAGAGGTCGACGGTGGAGTTGCGTTCGACAATCTGCGCGATCTCATTGCCAGCGGCGCTGAAATACTGGTCATAGGCTCCCAGATTTTCGGATCAGAAAATCCCGGAGAGACCTTGAGGAAAATAATTGATCTCTCACAACGCTGTTCGGTCAGCTCGGCTTGATTGGTATTTGGGTTTTGGAGGTCTTGATGAAGAGAAACTTACCTCTTGTTGTTTTCATTGTTTTGTCGCTGGTGCTCGCCGCATGTTTCCGGGCCAAGAAGGGGGAGGTGATCACTCCCACCGGGAGCGCGGAGCCAGATAAGATACTTTATGAAAAAGGTCTGAAAGATCTGGAGAAAGGACGGTTCGAAATTGCCCGTCTCACTCTTCAGACACTCCTGAATACGTATCCAGACAGTGATTACAAAGAAAAAGCCAAGATGGCCATCGCGGATTCGTTCTATAAGCAGGGGGGTACCAGCGGATTGGTTCAAGCCGAGGCAGAATACAAGGACTTTATGACATTCTTTCCTACCAGCGACGATTCCGATGATGCTCAGATGCGCGTTGCCATGACTCATTACAGACAAATGGAGAAGCCTGATCGGGATCGTACTCAGGCTAAGGCCGCGGAACGAGAATTCAAAATCATGCTGGAGCAATTTCCAGACAGCCCTCTGAGGGATGAGGCTACCCAGCGGCTCAGGGAGGTACAGGAAGTTCTGGGCGAAGGGGACATGCGAGTTGCCCAGCATTACATGAGGCTCAAGCGCTACGATGCTTCTGTGAACAGATCCATGAGCGTTCTTAAAGACTATCCTGACTTCAGCCAGCAGGACGGCATCCTGTTCATCATGGGGCAGGCTCTCGAAAGAAAGAAGCAGGTAGTGAGAGCGGGTTATTACTACGGAAAGATTGTCAGCGACCACCCGTTGAGCAGTTATTCTGATGAGTCTCGCAAGCGGCTGGAGGAGTTAAACCTTCCTATTCCCGAAGTGAATCCCGAAGCTTTGGTGCGCGCTCAGGCTGAAAAAGACCAGCATGAGAAGAATTCTTTGATGGGCCGCGTTGCCAGTCTATTCAGTAAGAAACCGGATGTCTCTAGCGCCCGAAAGTCGAGCCGGCCGCCTCTCGATCTGGGGCCGGAGCGTGTAAACCTGGATGTGGCAAATACCAAGACTGAGACTCCCACTCCGCACCCCATAACCGCAGCGGACGCGAGTGGTAGCGTGGCCGTGGAAATTGTGAATCGTTCGGCTTCCCCGACTAACGAGACTTCTCTTCCGCCCGCTGGAGTGCCGGGGTCGGGGTCAGCTCCTCAGAGTCCAGTCGACTCAGGGGCGAACAAACAGGTCGCGTCCCAGAAAACGGAAGAAGCAACCACCTCCTCAAAAGAAGCCACTCCGACCGCGGAAGCAGCCAACAGTGTGGCGCGGGAGGAGGAGAAGGGCGACAAGAACAAGAAGAAGAAATCTGGATTGAGAAAAATCTTTCGGTTCTAGAGTCACCCGTGTCCCGTGCTGCTTGAAGAGAGGGAGCTTTTTCTCTAAAGTTTGTCTCTGCGTAAACGATTGAGAATAAGAATGATTACTCTTGAGCTTCACCCGTAGGAGATCTTGATGGCAAAGACAATTTTGTTGGCGGACGACAGTATCACTATTCAGAAAATTGTAAACCTTACATTTTCTGGTGAAGGCATTGAGGTCGTCACGGTAGGTAATGGAGATGCTGCCATTAAGAAGGTTCACGAAATCGCCCCGGATCTTGTGCTGGCCGATATCTTCATGCCGGGCAAGAACGGGTACGAGGTTTGTGAGTACATCAAAGGTCAAGCTGAGGTTCAGCGCATACCTGTCATCCTGTTGGTCGGAGCTTTTGAGCCCTTTGATAACAACGAAGCGGCTCGAGTTAAGGCCGACGGGCATCTGACCAAGCCTTTCGAAATCAAAGTGCTTATTTCGGCTGTGAACTCGTTAATTAGTGCCGCCGAGGAAGAGAAAACTGAAGACAGAGGCGCAAGGGCGGAAACCCGCCCCTACCCGAGCACTGCAGATTCTTCTGCTGAAATCGAAGTGGGAGCTCTGGAAGTCCAACAGCAGACGGTAGTCTCAGAGCTCTCCTCGACGACGGTTGCTCCAGCTTTTCTTGCAGGTGATCCTCTGGCTACAGGGGGCCAAGTCGCAGTCGACCTTGGCCAGGATCCAAAGGAAAATGCCGAATTAAGCCCTTCTCAAGATCTATCGCCCATCGTTCCAAGGGAGGGGCAAAATCCCCTAGATTCTTCCACTGGCCAGGAGGATTTTGATCCTCTGGGACTCTTCGTCTCTGAGCTTGCCACCGGAGTCGGTCCGGAAGGAGTAGCAGCGACCTCCTCAGACTTGGTCGTCGACATATGGGAATCCCGCCCATCTTTACCTATTCGGGTCGGGGTTCTGCCTGAGGGTGCCGAGCACCGGGCTCCAGCTCCATCGGCCAATCCGGCAGTCGTTTTTCAAGAACCTTCTGATATCGAGTTTCCAGCCGCGTTAAGTTTTACACCGTCAGCTTCTGATCGAGCCATTCCTTTGGCAGAAGACGGGCCCAAGGCAAGAAAACCCGTTATCGCAGCTCAGGTGAATTCGACTGAGCTGGTAGATATCGTTGTTCAGCGGGTCATGGAGAAACTGAGTCGGGACGTCATCGAGAAAATCGCCTGGGAAGTAGTTCCTGATCTGGCCGAGATCATCATAAAGGAACAAGTAGAAACACATTTCCGAGCTTCTGGTAGAGTCTAGGGTCTTCATCCTGCTTTCTGCAGCCTGTTTCCCGCAACAGTTCAGCCGCCTCTCGCAGTTCCGCTGCGTCTTCTTCGTTTCAATTTCCCTTCATTTTTGGAGTCGGAAATGTACAATAGACGAGCGGGCTGCCGAGCTGAGTTTTGTAGTAGAGTGATCACCTCACAACACTCGTATATCTCTGGAGATTCCCGCGTTCCTTCTGTACCCCCCGGTCGAACTCCGATATGAGCACGATTTCAGAAAACACCATAGATTTTCCCAAGAGCTATGACCCCGGGTCCGTTGAAGACAAATGGTGCTCGTTCTGGGAAAAGGGAATGTTCTTCGTAGCAGACGTCCATTCCTCCAGGCCCTCCTTTGTGATTGTGATACCGCCGCCCAACGTCACGGGCTCTCTGCACATAGGGCACATGCTCGTCTACACGCTGCACGACATCATTGTGCGCTGGAGAAGGATGCAGGGTTTCAATACTCTCTGGCTGCCGGGCACCGACCATGCGGGAATCGCCACCCAAAATGTTGTTGAACGCCAGCTGGCAGCTGAGGGAAAAACGCGCCACGATCTGGGCCGCGAAGCGTTTGAGAAACGAGTCTGGGAATGGAAGGAAAAGAGCGGCAACACGATCCTTAGCCAGCTTCGCCGACTCGGCGGGTCCTGTGACTGGACTCGAGAACGGTTTACGCTGGACGAGGGACTTTCTCGCGCGGTTCGCGAGGTTTTTGTGCGGCTCTATGAAGAAGGGCTCATTTATCGAGGCAAGAGACTAATCAATTGGTGTGTGCGCTGCCGAACGGCATTGTCGGACCTGGAGGTCAAAGCTGAACCAACCCAGGGTAAGTTGTACTATGTTCGTTATCCTATCAAGAACTCCTCCGAATTCATTACCGTTGCCACGACTCGACCTGAGACGATGCTGGGAGATACCGCAGTCGCCATGAAGCCAGGGGATGAACGGTATGCGCATCTTACCGGACAAACGCTGGTCTTGCCGTTGTTGCGTCGCGAGATCCCGATGCTTTCTGACGGGTCTGTGGATTCGCAGTTCGGTACAGGTTTGGTAAAGGTCACGCCGGCGCACGATCCGAACGACTTTGAGATAGGATTGCGGCACAAGTTGGAAATGATATCCGTCATCGACGAAGATGGAGCTATGACAGAGGCTGCCGGAGCGTTCAAGGGCATGGATCGCTTTCAATGCCGCCGCGAGGTGGTGAGCGCTTTGGACTCAGCTGGGCTGCTGGAGAAAGTCGACGATCATCTTCACAACGTCGGTCACTGCGAGCGTTGCAAAACCGTGATCGAGCCCCTGTTGTCGACTCAGTGGTTTGTAAAAATGAAACCGCTGGCTGAGCCTGCAATCAGGGTTGTGGAGAACGGTCGGATTCAGTTTGTGCCGGAAAACTGGTCTAAAACCTATTTTGAATGGATGAGAAACATCAAGGACTGGTGCATCTCCCGCCAGCTTTGGTGGGGGCATCGGATTCCAGCGTGGTATTGCGACCGTTGCGGTGAAATTAATGTGGCCCGCGAAACGCCTCATTGCTGCAGAAAGTGCAACTATTCCAAGCTGACCCAAGAGAAGGATGTGCTCGACACTTGGTTCAGTTCCGGGCTGTGGCCCTTTTCGTCATTGGGCTGGCCGGATGAGACCGAAGACTTAAAGAAATTTTATCCCACCTCAGTCTTAATCACGAGTTATGACATCATCTTTTTCTGGGTGGCTCGAATGATTATGCTGGGACTTAAGTTTATGGGAGATGTTCCCTTCCGAACTGTTTATTTCAACAGCTTGGTCCGCGATGCAGAGGGCCAGAAAATGAGCAAATCCAAGGGGAACGTCATTGACCCGATCGAGGTGATGGAACAGTACGGGACAGATGCCGTGCGCTTCACCTTGGCAATTATGGCGGCTCCCGGGACTGACATCAGCCTGTCAGAACAGAAGATGCTTAGCTACCGCGCGTTTGCTAACAAGATCTGGAATGCCACTCGATTCGTGTTGCTCAATCTGGGAGAAAGGCAACTTCCTCTTCAGCGTGAGTTCAACGTCTCGGCGGCTCAGGAGCGATTCCTCACCCAGAAGAACGAGCTCTCTCTTATCGATGGCTGGATTCTTTCTCGGCTCAATGGTGTGACCCGTGAAATAAACGAATCCCTCGAATCCTTTCGTTTCCATGAGGCCTCACATCGACTCTACCACTTCTTCTGGCATGAGCTTTGTGACTGGTACATAGAGTTCATCAAACCTCAAATGGTGGGCGCCAAAACCACTGAACCCAGTAACTTGTCATTGGAGGTTCTCATCTTTGTATTTAGTCAGGCGTTGAAGCTGCTGCACCCCTTCATGCCCTTCATTACTGAGGAGCTATGGCAGAGGCTGCCCCATCAAGGGGCTTCGATTGCGATTCAAGATTTCCCGCGGCACCGCCCTGAATTTATTGATGCGGACCTCGAACAGCAGGTTGAGATTCTGGAGGAAGTGATCACAAAGATTCGTAACGTCCGAGCCGAGATGAACATAGAGCCAGCAAAGCGCATTCAGGCCAACCTTGCCACCCCCGATCAGAATCTTCGCGGACTGTTGGATCGATCAGCCTCGTACATCAAGAACCTTACCCGGTGCGAAGAGATTGAGATTCTCCCACTGATCACGGGAAACAATCATTCGTACCGGGACGTGGCTTCCGGAATAGAAGTTGAAATTCCATTGGCCGGACTGATCGATGTGGAGGCGGAACGATCGAGGATCCGCAAGGAAATTTCAAAGATTGAAAAGGAAATGAATCCCATTCAACAAAAGCTGCTGAATGAAGACTTCCTGGCCCATGCTCCCGAGCATGTGGTTAGTCTGAACCAAGCGCGGCTGTCGGATTTTCGGGAGAAACTCAGCAAGCTGGGTGAGAATTTGAAAAGGCTCTGAGAAAGCGTATTCATGGCGGAGATCCAGTCTGAAATTCTCGATGACATTGTGTCTGCAGCATTGGGTGAGGATTGGGGAATAGGTGATCTGACCACTGACGCCATCGTTGCCTCCGATCTGCTTGCCCACGGAGAGTTTCTGGCGAAAGAAGGCCTAGTGCTGGCTGGTTGGCCAGTTGTAAACAGAGTCTTCCAGAGGGTTTGCTCTTCGATCGCGACGGAGCAGTTCTTTGGTGAAGGGGAATGGATAGATAGAGGTGCCGTCATAGGGCGGGTTCACGGACCGGCGGCCAAGATTCTCACAGCTGAGCGGGTTGCCTTAAATTTCCTACAGAGGCTTTCAGGAATTGCTACCCTCACTCAAAAATATGTCAGCGCTGTCTTGGGTACTGGAGCGGTTATTCTTGATACCCGAAAGACGACACCCGGTCTGCGCATCCTCGAAAAATATGCTGTTCGGGCAGGCGGCGGCAGAAATCACCGGTTTGGGCTCTACGATGGGGTTCTCATCAAGGAAAACCACATCGTTGCTGCAGGCGGCATCCGCGAGGCAGTTCGGCTTGGCCGCAAACGAGTTGATCATCTCAAGAAGATTGAAGTCGAGGTAGCCAGTCTGGATGAATTCAGTCAAGCGGTTGATGCCGGCGCAGAAGTGATTCTCTTGGATAACATGACGGTGGATCAGGTCCGGACGGCTGTGGAAAGAGCGCAAGGCCGGATTCAACTGGAGGTTTCCGGGAACATTCAGTTATCCAACATCCGGGAATACGCGCAAACTGGAGTCCAGTTCATTTCAGTGGGCGCTCTGACTCATTCCCCTAAGGCCGTTGATATCAGTCTCGAATTGCACCTCTAGTCCGCTCCTCCTCACGGGTCCTCACCCATGCTCCGTCAAGATGATACCCGTAAGATTGATCGCTTCATTCAATTGCTGCTTGCCAACGCGACCGTGTTTGTTTCGGGAGAAAAGTTAGCTGAGACCATGCGAGTCTGCCGAATGACGATCTGCAATTGGGTTCATCGTTTACAGAAGGAAGGAATGGCGATCGAAGTCAAGCCAAAGGTTGGATACCGCTTAACTGAGGTTCCTGACCTTTTGTTGGCCCATTTGATCAAACGCGAGCTGCGTACCAAGACCTTTGGCAGAAATATTCAGCACCATTTCCAGGTCGGCTCCACGAATGATGTGGCGTTTCAGTTGGCCCAAGAGGGGGCTGCAGAAGGGACCGTTGTACTTTCCGAAGAACAGACCTCTGGACGGGGGCGCTTGGGACGCCGTTGGCTTTCGGAGAAGCATCTCGGCATTTACATGTCGCTGGTTGTGCGCCCTAAACTTAGACCGCGTCATGCTCCGGTCTTGAATCTGGCGGTTGCAGTGGCAGTGAGCAAAGCGATTGAGCAAACCTGTGGCCTCGCCGCCGACATCAAATGGCCCAACGACATTCTAGTTAACGGGAAAAAGTGCTGTGGAATCTTGACCGAAATGACTGCGGATCTTGACCAAATCAAGTATCTGGTCATCGGAATCGGAATCAATGTGAACCATGCGCGTTTTCCTAAGTCTCTTGAGGGACAAGCCTCCTCGTTATTTCTTGAAGGCGGCCGGCGCTTTTCTCGGATTGAGATTATCCTGGCTTTGCTCAAGAATCTCGAAGACCTTTACCTGGAGTTCCAGGAGAAGGGTAGGGAAGTCATCCTTCAGCAATGGATGCAACGCTCCTCGTTTTCACATGGCAAAGAGGTGTCCGTTGATGTGAGTGATCGTCAGGTTCATGGGACCACTCTCGGACTCGGAGGAGATGGAGCGTTGCGAGTAAAGTTAGGAGATGGGCAAATTGAAGAGATTATGACAGGGGACGTCGTTGTCTGGAAATAGAACATCTAAGCTTTAAGACAAACCTTTGCTCTTAGTCATTGACATCGGCAACACGAACACGGTCTTGGGTGTTTATGAAGGGGCCCGTCTGATCGGTCACTGGCGCCTGGAGACCAAATCCAGCCAGACTGCGGATGAATATGGGATCCTCGCTCGAAACTTGTTTGCGTTGGCAAACCTTGAATTCAGCAGAATCCGAGACATTGTGATAGCCTCCGTTGTTCCTACCTTGAATTCCGTACTTGAGCAAATGGCGGTGCAGTACTTCAAGGTTAATCCTCTCTTCATTGAGCCAGGTGTCAAAACGGGCATGCCCGTTCTTTACGACTCGCCTTCGGACGTCGGGGCAGACCGAATTGTTAATGGCGTGGCCGCCTACGAGAAATTTGGGGGACCTTGCATTGTTGTGGATTTTGGAACAGCCACGACCTTTGATGCCATTTCAGTCAGAGGAGAGTATCTCGGAGGCGTGATTACTCCAGGGCCAGGAATCTCGGCCGAGGCACTTTTTGCCAAGACAGCTCGATTGCCACGAGTCGAGATCAAAGCCCCTTCGAAGCTCATTGGGACCTCAACCGTTGGGAGTATTCAATCTGGTCTCTACTATGGCTACATCGGCTTGGTCGATGGGATCCTTGACCGCATGATCAAGGAACTTGGTCCAAAGACGGCAGTGGTTGCAACTGGCGGCTATGCTTCGCTAATTGGGCGGGGTACTCATTTCATTCAACATGTCGTTCCTGACCTGACGTTGGAAGGCCTGCGTCTCATTTATGAGAAGAACAGAGCCAGGTCTTGATGGAAAACTACTTCAACTACTTCACGGAAATAGAGGAACACTTTCAGAAGCGCCGTGGTAAGGCAACTCTTCTCTCTCCGCTCGATTGGTCATTGATGGAATCCTTCCAGCAGGCGGGAATCCCAGTTGAAGTCGTGCTGCGCGGCGTGGATAGGGCATTTGACAAGTTTGAACAGCGCAAGAATCGACTCAGACAGATCAACTCGCTCGCCTATTGCACTCAAGCAATCGTGGCCGAGTACGAACACCAGAAGGAAAATGCAGTTGGAAAGGACCAGAAGCTTAGCAACGAGGCGGATAACGCAAAGGATCGGGAGAACCTTAGCCGGCTCATTAGCGAGGCTGTTGAACGACTGAAAAGTGCAATTGTGCGGTTGGAAGGACAGCCATTGGATTCTCCAGTCGAGGTCTTGGAGCA
>Ga0075424_100006660_pt1 | contig 11124 bp, 5 predicted proteins | sample SoiMethybrSBSTD3_FD_75301 | JGI IMG/M metagenome (GOLD analysis project Ga0075424, IMG submission 75301) | Bulk soil microbial communities from a Populus tree surrounding site in Tennessee, USA - Soil MetaG P. TD hybrid SBSTD3 | ecosystem: Environmental > Terrestrial > Soil > Tree plantation...
CACCTACTTCGTGGGCGGCTCGGGCGGCCAGGTATGGCTGATCGACGGCGACATCAACAACGCCGGGCAGACCGTGGCGGGCTGGCCCGCCGTGCTGCCCACGGTCACCACGCCGCCGATGATCCTGGGCGACTACACCGTGGCCAAAGTCGTGGTGGGCTGCGAGGACGGACACGTCTACGCGCTCGACTTGGACGGCACGGTGCGCGCGCGCTCCCAGACCGCGCTGCCCGCCGGCATCCGCGGGCGGCTCGCCGCGATCCCGTCGTCGAACATTCCCGGCGGCCGGCGCGGCTGGATGGTGGCGGCCGGCTGTGCGGGCGGACACGTGGGCGTGTGGGCGCTCGATCCGACGGAGGGCCCCGACGCGCGCATGCCGTTCGTCACCGGCTGGCCGCAGCGCATCGCCACCAACTCCGGTTTCGCGCCCGATTTCCTGTGGCTCGACTTCGACGGCGCGGGGAGCAGCGCCGGCAATCCCAGCGGCTGCACCGCGGGGCTGCCGGAGCTGGTCGCGCACGACGCCAACCGGCTGTGGGCGTTCTGCGCCGAGGGGCGCCTGCTCCCCGGCTGGGGCCGCGAATGGCCGGACACGCTGGTGGGGGCACTCGGCGCCGGCGATCCCGACGGGGACGGATACCCCGAGGTGCTCACGACCACGCCGAACTCGAAGGTCGCGTTCGTGAACCTGAGCGGCTATGCCTCGCCGGGATGGCCCAAGGCGGGATCGAGCGAGGGCGTGCTGCACGAGAACCCGGAGCTGACCGCGCCCAATCCGCCGCAGAGCGTCGCCACCACGAGCCCGGCGCTCGCGCTCGACTTGGACGGCGACGGGCGCAGCGAGGTGGTGGCGCCCAACACCAGCGGCATCCTGGCCGCGCTCGACGCCGATGGCCACACGCCCGCGGGGTGGCCGCTCGCGACCGGCTCCGGCGCCGGCGGCTCGGCGGTGGCGGCCGACCTCGATCACGATGGTTACCTCGAGCTGATTGCTCCGGACCGGTTCGGGATGCTGTTCGCCTACACGCTGCCGGTGCCGGCCGCTGCGGTGTCGCCGTGGCGGGTGCTGGGGGGCGATCCGGGGCGCACCTTCTCGTTCCCCGCATCGCGCATGGCCAGCACGCCGGCGGCGGTGGCGGGGCCGCTGATCCATGGATCGCTCAAGGCGTTTCCCAACCCGGCGCGCAAGCGCCCGGTCTCATTCGCCTACCAGCTCACGGAGCCGGCCGATGTCGAGTTCCGCATCCTCGACGCCTCCGGGCACGAAGTCGCTTCGTTCGCGCGCAGCGGGCAGCGCGCGGACAATCTCGTGGTCTGGGAGCCGGGCGATCTCCCGGCCGGGCTCTACCTCGCGCGCCTCAGGTTCCGCGCCTCGGGACACGAGGAAGTCGAGGTGTTGCCGCTGGGGCTGATCCGATGAAGGCCGCTCTCGTGATCGCGCTCGCGGCGTGCGCCGTTGCGGCCCCGCGCTGTGCTGCGGCGGGGAACGCGAACGGATCGCTGCTCGCGCTGTCGCTGGTCGAAGGGCCGCGCGAGCCGAGCCTGGTGCTGGCGCAGCGCACGATCGCGCGCACCTGGGGCGAGTCGGAGGAGTCCACCTACGTCGTGGTCTCGGTCCCGGACTGGAAGTCGGAGCCATGGGCCATGGCGCTCTCCGGGATCGTCCCGGGCGCGGGGCAGCAGTACCTGGGTGAGAAATCGGCATACCTCTTCGCCCTGATCGAGGTGGGGGGCTGGCTCGCGCGCTTCCATTTCCAGGACAAGAACGACTACCTGCGCAGCGAAGCGGCGCGCTTCCGCGGCGATCCTTACGATTCGACCTCCGCGTGGTCGTTTGCCCGGTGGGAGCAGGGCACGGGCGGGGATCCGACGGCAATCCAGACTCTGTACGAGCGCGACTCGGAGGATTTCGACGCGCGCATCGCCCACGATCCCACCTATGCGGCGGGCTGGGCGCAGGAAACCATTCCGCCGCAGGACGAGTTCCGCAACTACCTGGATCGCGCAGACGGCATGCTGCAACGCAAGAGGTACGCTTCCACCGGGCTGTGGTTCAACCACCTCGCCGCCGCGTACGACGCGCTGCGGGCAGCGCGCATCCACAACTTCCCGCTGCGCCAGGACCTGCAGCTCAAGCTCAAGACCTCGTGGCACTCGGGATCGCCGGGCCTCAAGGCGACCCTGGAGCGGACCTTCTGATGCGCGCGGCGCGGCTGGCTTTGGCGGTGGCGCTGGCGACCGCGACGTGCGCGAGCACGGCGCTCGCGGAGGCCCTGGTGCGCGTCCCGGTGGGGGCTGCGGAATTCGGCTTCACGGCGCCGGCGCCGGCGCCGCCCGGCGGCTTCTCGGCGTTCGCGCTCGGCGCGCCCGGACTCGAGCGCGTGCCCACGCTCTACGCCAAGTCCCACTCGATCTCCTCGAACGATCCCAGTCGCGTGGGGATGCCGGTGCTGAGCGCGCAGCGCGCGCAGATCCTGCTGCGTTCGCTGACCATCCCGGGCTGGGGCCAGGCCACGCTCGAGCACAACGGCGCGGCGCGCGCCTTCTTCCTGACCGAGACCGGCATCTGGGCGAGCTTCGTGGCGTTCCGCATCCAGCAGGCGATGCGCACCGACTCCTACACGCGCTCCGCGCGCATCAACGCCGGCATCGATCTCAGCGACCGCGACGAGGAGTACCGCCGCATCGTGGGAGGGTTCCTGAGCAGCGACGACTACAACCGGCTCGTGGTGTACCGCGACGCCGCCAATCTCTACTACGACGACCCGCCCCAGTACTTTGCCTACATCGCGCAGCACGAGCTCAAGGGCGCGAACACGTGGCACTGGGCGAGCATCGAGGACCTGGTGCAGTACCGGGCGCAACGCAAGGACTCGCAGCGCGCCGGGCAGCGGGCCAACACCGCGCTGGCGCTGGCGGTGGTGAACCGCTTCGTGAGCGGTGTGCACGCGATGCGCATCGCCGGGCGACCCGCCGCGCCGAAGCACTCCTGGAACTTCGAGATGGTTCCGGTGGACGACGGGAACCTCTTCGCCGTGCGGTGCGGAGTGCGCGCCCGCTTCTGAAGGAAGGAAATCCGCCGTGATCTGGCTGACGATGCTCGTCACCGGGGCGCTCGCAGCGTCCCCCGCGGCTCCCGATTCCCTGCCGCTGCGCCTGCGCATCGCGGGCGTGGTGGCGGGCGGCGAGAGCGCTGCGGTGCGGATCGCGGAGCCCTCCGGGATCGCGGCCGACGCGTTCGGGACGCTCTACGTTTCGGACGCCGCGCTCCACCACCTGCAGCGCTTCGACGGCCGCGGCGCGTGGCTCGGTGAGTCGGGCTCGCTGGGCAGCGACCCGGGCCAGCTGCGCCGTCCGGGCGGCGTGGTGCTGCTCGGCACCCTGAGCGTGGCGGTGCTCGATCTCGAGAACCGCCGGGTCGAGACCTACGATCTCTTCGGCCGCCGGAGCGGCACGCTCATCGACCTGCTCGGCACCGACTTTCCGTCGGAGGTCGGGCGGGTGGACCCGGTGGCGATCGCCGCGGACCGCGGCGGCGCGCTCTACATCGCAGACGGCGACGGCGAGCGCGTCCTGGCGTTCGAGTTCTCGGGGCGCTTCATCCGCGCCATGGGCGGCATCGGCTCCAAGCCCGGCTCGTTCCGCGGGCTGCGCGGCGTCGCGGTCGGGCCACGCGGCGAGCTGGTCACGGCCGAGCGCATCAATGCACGCGCGCAGCGGCTCGACCCCGGCGGCCGCGTGCTGGCGTCATGGCCGCTCGAGGTTCGTCCCGGGCGCGGCGCGCTGCCGGTGGCGGTGGATGATTCCGCGCGCGTGGCGATCGCGGACGAGGCGTCGGGGCGGCTGTGGATCTTCGATCCCGACGGCCGCCGGCTCGGCGCGCTCGCCGGGCTCCAGGGCCCGCGGGCGCTGGCGTTCGCGGCGGGATCGCTGCTGGTGGCGGAGGCACGCTCGGGGCGCGTGGTACGGATCGCGCTCGAGCGTGCCGCGCCGCCGCGCGCGGCGGAGTAGGCGATGGCGCGAAACGCTCGCATGCTCGGCGCGATGGCGCTCGCGCTGGCGCTGCCTTGGTGGCTCGCTTCGCCCGCGCACGCAGCAGGAACGGTGGGCGAGCCGGGCTGCGGCGTGGTCTCGCTGACCGCGCGCGAGGGTGCGCGCGCGTACGTGCTCCCGCACTCCTTCATCCGCCCGGGGAGCGACTCGGTGTGGACGCGGGCGGGCCCGCTCGCGCGCGGCCGCGACTACGAGCTCGACACGCTCCACGGCCAGCTCCGGCTCACATCCGCCGTGTCGCCGGGGGACACCATCTGGTTCTCCGGCTGCTGGCTCATCTCCCCGCCGCCGCTGGGCTTGAAGCTGATGCGCTATCGGCCGCTCGCGCTCGCGGTCCCCGACACCGGCGCCGACGCGCCGGCGGGCGCGGTCGGGCGCCGTCCCGCGGTGCAGCGCGATCCGGCGGAGGCGCCGGCCGGCGCCGCGCTCAGTCTCTCCGGCAACAAGACGATCGCGGTCGAGTTCGGCTCCGCGCAGGACGCATTCCTGCGCCAGAGCCTCGACCTCGCGATCAGCGGCACGCTCGCGCCCGGCGTCCAGCTCACCGGCGTGCTCTCGGACCGCAACACGCCGCTCACCGGCACCGGAACCACGCGCGACCTCCAGTCGCTCGACCGCGTCCGCATCGAGCTCAAGACGCCGCAGGGGAGCGCAGCCCTGGGCGACGTCTCGCTCCAGCTCGGGCAGAGCGAGTTCGGGCGGCTCGAGCGCCAGGTGCAGGGCGTGCGCGGCGACTTCGGCATCGCCGGCTTCCAGGGCACGGCGGCGGCCGCCAGCGCATCGGGCGTCTACCAGCGCGTGGAGTTCTTCGGCACCGAGGGCCGCCAGGGGCCCTACTCGCTGCGCGGCAGCGACGGCGCGGGCGGCGTCTCGGTGGTGAGCGGCAGCGAGGTGGTGATGCTGGACGGCGTGCGGATGACGCGGGGCGAAGGCGCCGACTACTCGATCGACTACGACCTGGCGCAGATCACGTTCTCGAACCGGCGCCCGATCTCCTCCACCTCGCGCATCACGGTGGAGTGCCAGTTCACGGTGAACCGCTTCCGCCGCAACCTCGCGGCATTCGACGGGCGCTGGCAGGGGCGGTCGCTGCACGCGTTCACGCGGGTGCTGAGCGAGGGCGACGACGGCGGGCGCCCGCTCGACGTCGATCTCGACGCCTCCGACCGGCTGGTGCTCCAGTTCGCAGGCGACTCGGCGAGCCGCGCGGTGGGGCCGGGCGTGACGCCGGGCGGCGGGGACTACGACTCGGTGCGGGTCGCGGGCGGCAAGCTGGTGTACGCGTACGCCGGACCCGACTCGGGTCAGTTCACGGTGAGCTTCGCGCCGGTCGGCGTCGGGCACGGCGACTACGCCGACTCCGCGCTGGTGTCGGGCCGCACCAGCTTCCGCTACGTGGGCCCGGGCGTCGGCGCATACGTGGTGGGCCGCGCGCTGCCGCGGCCCGAGACCCGCAGGCTGTGGGCGGTGGGCGGCGGCGCCACGGTCGGCGCGCTCACGATCGACGCAGAGGGCGCGGTGACGCGCCACGACCTCAACTCGCTCTCGCCGCTCGACGACGGCGACGACATGGGGGCGGCGGGTCGCGCGGCGCTCTCGCTCGACGGCGTGCTGCCGGGGTTCCTGGGCGAAGCCGGGCTCACGGCGTCTGCGCGCTCGGTGGGGCCGCGCTTCGCGCCCTTCAGCCGGCTCGAGCGTCCGTTCGCCCAGGAGGATTGGGGCCTGCCGCTCGACGCCGACCTCGAGCACCAGCAGCGCGTCGAGCTCGGCGGCCACTGGAAGCCGCGCCGCCTGGGCGAGCTGCGCGCGACCGTGGCGCACCTCGATCTGCCCTCCGGGTTCCAGTCGCTCCGGCGCGTGTTCGAGTACGCGCACGAAGGCGCGATGAGCCTGAAGGGTGCGCTCGAAAGCTCGGACGCCAACGATCCGGCGCACGCCTACTCGCACGGGGGGCGCGACCGCGGCCGCGGCGAGCTGCTGCTGAGGCTGCCGTGGCTCGAGCCGGGCGTGCGCATGGAGAGCGACGAGCGCCGCACGCCCAGCGATACGGCAGAGGTCGGGCAGCGCGTGCGCGAGAGCAATTTCGAGCTCGCGAGCCCTGCGCGCTTCGGCTGGCGCGGCCGCGCCGGCTTCGGCGTGCGCAACGACGCCCAGCTCGCGGGCGCGGCATGGCTCGACATGCGCCAGGCGCGCACGCTGAGCGCCACGCTCGAGACCCCGTCGGGTCGCACCCTGGTCCTGGGGCTTGCGCTCCACCGGCGGGAGATCGAGCCGCGCGCCGACCCGACCCACACGCGCAGCGACCTCGGGAGCGTGCACATGGCGCTCGACGATCAGAAGCGCGCCCTCACCGGCTCTGCCAACCTCGAGATCACGAGCGAGGGCGAGAACCAGCGCACGCGCACGCTCACGTTCGTGGGCGGCGGGCGCGGCGGCTACGACGCGCTCGGGAACCCGGTGGTGCTGGGCGACTACGTGCTGAGCGAGGGCCTGTCGACCACTTCGCTCGATCAGATCGCGCGCTCGGCGCTGAGCGCCCACGCCGGATGGCAGTTCGGATCCTCCGAGGCATGGCGCGGCTCGCGGCTCGAGTTCGCGTTCGAGAGCGATGCGCGGCGGCGCGGCGAGTTCCTGGTGAGCGATGCCGTGGTCAAGCCCGGCACGGTGCTGGGCGACCCGGGCCTGGCGCGCGGCAGCGTGCTGCAGCGTTTCGAGGCCGAGCTCGGGCCGGGTGCGCGCACCGGCGGGCTCCATCTGCTGGCCGAGCGGCGCGTGGCGGCCGACCGCAGCTACGAGAACTTCGCATCGACCTCCGACCACCGCGCGCTCGAGGCGCGCTGGCGCGCCCGCCCGGGGCCGGCGTTGAGCGCCGAGGTGTCGAGCCGCCTGCGGCGCGACGACGTGACCCAGTCGTTCGTGGGCGGCACCGCCTACGCGCGCGTCCTGATCGAGAGCGGTGGCGCCGCGCAGCTGGTGTTCACGCCGAGCTCGCGCCTGCGCGCGGCGGGCGCTGCGGACGCGGCGTGGGTGCGTCCCGAAGGCGGGTACGAGTTCACGCGCACGCTCAAGGTCGGCCCCGATCTCGGGGTGGCGATCCTGGCGCGCGGCCGGCTCGAGCTCGGGGCACGCCGCACCTTCATCAAGGGCCCGGCGCTCGCGACCTACCTGCCCGGCCTGGACCCGCTCGGAACCCCGCAGTGGGAGGGGACGTCGCGCTTCGACTACCGCGTGCACGAGAGCACGACGTTCGGCCTGAGCATGCAGCTGCGCGACGTGCCGCGCCACGCGCCGCTCGCCACCGGCCGCGCCGAGCTGAGGGCCTTCTTCTGATGCGCGCACTCTGGTGTGCAATCGTGGCGTTCGCCCTGGCGTTTGCGCTCGCGGGGAAGGCAGCGGGCGCGGCGCGCGTCGAGTACCGCGGCATGGCGCTGAGCCCGCGTCAGGTCGAAGCGCTGGCGCAGCCTGCGCTCAAGGCGCCCGGCGATTCCCTGGGCCTGGCGCGCACGCTGGGCGCCGTGCTCGACCGGCTCCAGGAGCTGGGACATCTGGACGCGCGCGTGCACGGCGGCTGGGTGGACGGTCGCGAGCGGCTGGTGATCGAGGCCGAGGAGGGCGCGCGCTATCGGCTGCGCTCGATCGTGATCGCGGCCGGGGCGGGCGGCGACTCCGCACGCTTCGCCGAGGCGCTGGGGCTCAAAGCCCAGGATCCGGCGGCGCCGCGCGCGGTGGCAGCGGCGATCCAGCGCTCGCTCGAGAACGTGGTGAGCCACGGTTACCCCTACGCCGAGCTGGGCGTGAGCGGCTGGCAGGCCGACTCCGGTTCGGTGGCGCTCACGCTCTCGGGTGCGCTCGGGCCCCAGGTCATGGTGACGCGCGCGCGCGTCGAGGGGCTGCACGTCACGCGCCGCGCGGTGGCGGAGCGCTCGATGGGGCGCCTCGCCGGCCTGCCGTACCAGCAGGAGACAGCGCTCGCCGCGCGCGACCGGCTCTCGCAGCTCGGGCTTTTCCGCTCGGTCTCGTTCGAGGGGCTGGAGGGCGAGGGAGACTGGAGCAAGGCCCAGCTGGTCTACCGGGTGGAGGAGCCGCGCTACAACCGCGTGGAGGGCGCGTTCGGCATGCAGGGCAAGACCGGGACCGTGGGGATGGGGCAGCTCGATCTCGGCAACCTGCTCGGCACCGGCCGCGCGCTGTCCCTGGCGTGGCAGTCGCGCGGCGCGGGGCGCACCGACTTCGGCGCGCGCTACGCGGAACCGCTGGTGCTGGGCACGCCGCTCCGGGTCGAGGCGGCGGTCGAGCAGCAGGTGCGTGACACGAGTTACGTGCGCACGCGCTGGGGCGGGCGCATGCAGTTCATGCGCGCCGCCGGGCAGAAGTTCGAGGCCGGCTACGATCAGGAGCGGGTGGTGCAGCCCCAGGGCGAGGTCGAGGAGGCGACGTTCCAGAACACGCTGTTCGCGGTCGAGCGCACCACGCTCGAGCCGGGGCTCGCGCCGCGGCGCGGCTCGCGCGTGACGCTGCGCGCCGCCCAGATCGTCCGGCGCGAGCGGCTGCGCCCGTTCGGGACGCGCACCTCGAACGCGAGCGCGCTCGAAGCCCACGCCGAGTGGACCCGCGCCCTGCGGAGCCGGAGCGCGATCGCGCTCGAGACCGGGGCCGCAGGTCGTTTCGGCTCGCAGAAGATCCTGCCCGACTACGAGCGCTACATGATCGGCGGCGCCGCGACGCTGCGGGGCTACGACGAGGAGCAGTTCCACGTGGACCGCTTCGCGCTGTCGCGCCTCGAATGGCGCTGGTTCATGGGCCGGGCGCAGCGCGCGTTCCTGTTCTGGGATCACGCGTGGACCGGCACGCGCGTCGCGGTCGAGGGGGCCGAGCGATGGGATACCTTGCAGCGCGACGGCGTGGGATTCGGCGTGCGTCTCGAGACCGCGGGCGGGGTGGTCGGGATCGACTACGGGCTCGAGCCCGGGCGCCCGCCGCTCGAGGGCAAGATCCACCTGCGGCTGGTCTCGACCTTCTGATAGTTTCGGCGTCGTGACTCGGGGCACGACGCTGGAGCGCGCGGTCGCGGAGCGGCTGGGCCCGGGCGGCGCGGTCAGCCGCTCGTGGCCGCAGTACGTGCCGCGGCCCGGTCAGATCGCGCTCGCCGCCGACATCGCGGGCGTGATCGAGCGCGGCGGCGTGCTGCTCGCGGAGGCCCCGACCGGCGTCGGCAAGTCGCTGGCCTACCTGCTGCCGGGCGTGCTGCACGCGCTCGAGAGCGGGCGGCGCGTGGTGGTCGCGACCTGCACGCGCTCGCTCCAGGACCAGCTCTACGAGCGCGACCTGCCCGCGCTGCTCTCCGCCCTCGGACTGTCGCTGCCTTGCGCCCGGCTCAAGGGCAAGCAGAACTACGTGTGCGAGCCGACGCTGGCGCTCACCGAGGAGCGCGGCCCGGAGGAGCGCGACGTGCTCGAAGCGCTCAAGCGCTGGGTGGCGGTGGATCCCGAAGGGGACCTGGACCGTTTCCCGGCCGAGGACGCAGAGACCTTCCGGCGCCTGCGCGCGCGCGTCGCCGCCGATCCCCACGCATGCACGATCGCCACCTGCCGCCGCGCGCGCGAGTGCTTCTGGGTGCGCGCGCGCCGCCAGGCGGCGGAATCGGCGCTGGTGATCGTGAACCACGCGCTGCTCGGGCTCTCGGGCGAGGTCGAGGGCCTGTTGCCGGACTTCGACGTGCTGATCGTGGACGAGGCGCACCGCCTCGAGGGCGTGCTGCTCTCCCAGCTCGAGCGCTCGGTTTCGCGCGGGCGCTTCGAGGAGGCGCTGCGCCTGCTGGGAAGCCCGCGCGCCCGCCCGCGCGTGGGACGCGCGCGCGGCGCAGGGGGCGGGCTCCTGAGCCGTCTCGGCGCCTATGCGGCGCCGCTGCTCGCGCGCGGCGGCGCTTTGCCGGAGCAGGCGGCGGCCACGCTCGAGGACCTCGCGGCGCGCATCGGGCGGTGCCGGGAGGACGTCGAGCGCCTGTTCGAGCGCCTCACGCCCGGGGCGGGTAACTCCGATTCGTACGGCGCGCGCTCGCGCCACCACTCCGCCGCCGAGCTGCTGGGTCGCGACCTCGCGCCGCTCGCCACCGTGCTCGAGCACTGCACGGCGTTCTCGAGCGCGCTCCAGCGCATCGCGACGCCGCTCGAGAGCGCGGGCGATGCCGGGGCGGAGCTGGCCGCAGAATCGCTCCAGGTGGCTGCGCGCTTCGGTCTCCTCGGCTCCGACCTCGAGAGCCTGGTGGACGCCGAGGATCGCGACTGGGTGTACTGGCGGACGCGCGAGCGGTCCGCGGGGGGCGCGGGGCTGGTCGAGCTCAGGGGCTCGCCGGTGTCCGCGGCGTTCCACGCGCGGCGCCTGGTGCTGGGCCGCGCGCGCAGCGTGGTGCTGACCTCCGCGACGCTGCGCGGCGGGGAGGACTTCACGTTCGTCGCCGATCGCTTGGGGCTGGGCGAGGAGGCCGGGCTGCCGTACGAGGCGGGCGTCTACCCTTCGCCGTTCGCGCTCGAGCGCCAGGTGGCGAGCTTCGTGTTCGACGGCGGGGAGGAGGCGGAGGCGGTGGCGGCCGCGGTGGCGGCGCTCGCCCACGCCACGGGCCGCAACCTGCTCGCGCTCTTCACCGCGCACGAGCGCCTGCGCCGCGCGCGCGAGCGGCTGCTCGAGCGCCTGCCCCAGGGCACGCTGCTGCTCGCGCAGGAGTGGGACGGACCGCCCGGGTTGCTCGCGGAACGGTTCCGCGCGGAGCGCGGCGCCGTCTTGCTCGGGGTGCAGAGCCTGTGGGAAGGTGTGGACTTTCCCGGTGCTGCATTGGAGATCCTGGTGGTGGCGAAGCTGCCGTTCTCGGTGCCGGACGACCCTCTGGTGGAGGCCCGGGCCGAGCGGTTGCGCGAGCGCGGCCTCGATCCGTTTCGCGCCGACTCGTTGCCGGAGGCGGTGTTGCGGTTCCGGCAGGGAATTGGCCGACTGATCCGGCGCGACGACGATCGGGGGGTGCTCGTGGTCTGCGATCCGCGCCTCAACCGGGCCTCGTACCGGGGCCCGTTCCTGAAG
>Ga0075424_100006662_pt1 | contig 11123 bp, 11 predicted proteins | sample SoiMethybrSBSTD3_FD_75301 | JGI IMG/M metagenome (GOLD analysis project Ga0075424, IMG submission 75301) | Bulk soil microbial communities from a Populus tree surrounding site in Tennessee, USA - Soil MetaG P. TD hybrid SBSTD3 | ecosystem: Environmental > Terrestrial > Soil > Tree plantation...
TTCCTGGGGTTTCTGCAAGACCGGCAGTTCTATCGGGGCTTGTGGGTTTAATGCTCTTGATGGTTCTCTTCTCCCGGAGGAACACACCGTCGGTCGAATGGGCGTCCGTTCTTTATATGGTCAACACTGGATCGGTCGTCACAGCACTCCTGTTAACCAATCTGCAATTTGCAGCATCGGATTTAAATTGGGAGCCGTTTCAGGCGAGTAAACTCGGCTGTTTAATCGCAGCGATGGTGGCGCCGGGATTTTGGGTTGGTTTGTTGAGCATCCTGGCGCACTGCCTGGGTGCGCTGGTGCAATTTGAGTTCTTCCTTGCAGCTGAAATGAAAACAAATATAGCTGCTGCCGAGCCGTGGCCGATTATAGCCTTTGGTTTGGCCGGCATACTTGCTCTCGTTTATCGTTTCCGTCGCGTTCTGCTCGAACAGGAAGTCGCTCGGATTCAGGCGCAAAATTTTGCAATCAAGCGCCTGGCCAACGCTTTTCTGAATATTCGAGACCTCATGAATACGCCGCTCCAGGTGATCGAATTTGCCGTGGACGAGTTACGCAATTCGAACGAATTGCACAAAACAACTCTCGATCGTATCGAACGATCAGTACAAATTCTTACGGAGATCAATTCTCTGTTGGTCCAACACGAAAAGGAAATTGAGTGGCAGTCGAAATAATCCTGCGATCGGAAAATTTCGGGACCGCGACGGCCACTTTCCGTCACATTGGGTGATGCCGTTCGCTGCTCTCCCTCACACGCGCGGATAGACTAAGCCAGGCCAGTCCGAGAATGACTCCAGCTGCCACGTCTGTCAGGTAGTGGACGCCAAGATAAATACGACTCAACGCGACACTCGCAATGAGGGCGACAGCTGCGGACCATATGAGTGCCTGACAAATCATTCTCTGAGTGAAGGAGCAAATAAGGATTGCGAGGAACCCGTACAGGACGGTTGCCGAAGCTGTGTGACCGCTGGGAAAACTGTAGGTCGCTAATTGAAGAAGAGGATGCGGCACAACCGGCCGCGGTCGCTGAAAAAGGTATTTGATGGCTTCGACCGACAACATACAGGCAGGTACGCTCCATACCAGCCGTCTTAACCAATAATTCCAGTGACGGAACGCCAGGACTATTCCAAGAACGGCTGCAAAGAGCGAAACCAACCAGGTTGCTCCCAGGTTTGTCCATACCAGCATCACTGCCGTGCGCGTTGGTGTGATCGAGCGCTGGATCCAGAATCCCGTGACTTCATCAATTGACTTCAGTGCGTTTAGTTCGACTGTAATCGTGATGAAGACCAACAATAAAAATAAAAAAATGGAAGGTAGAACCGCCGCTCTTTGTTCTGCCGGTCGTACCGCGATATCGCATCTCCGAAGCAGCATCGTGATGCGAATACTCGCAATCGATCATCCAAAAGACACGAGGTCGGCTATTCTCCGACATTCTAAGCAGCCCGTTTCAACAAGCTGTCGAGTTGCTGGCGATCGAGAGTCTCACGCTCGATCAGCGCATGCGCCACGCGGTCCATAGCATCTTTGTTTTGTGACAGAATCGCGCGCGCGCGATTCTGTAAATCTTCAACAATTTGTCGAACCTCCTCGTCGATTTGTTTAGCGGTTTCCTCGCTGTAATCCCGTTCCATTTCGACCGTACGTAGAAACGGCGCGGCGACTTCACGGCCATACGTGAGCGCGCCCAGGCGGCGGCTCATTCCAAATCGTGTGACCATTTGACGAGCGAGTTCGGACGCTTTCTTTAAATCATCGGCGGCGCCGGTAGACAGCACGCCATTAAACGCCAGTTCTTCTGCAGCACGTCCCGCGAGCATGATCACGATCTGATCTTTTATTTCAGGTTCGGTCATCAGGTATTTCTCTTCGGTCGGCAACTGGAGCGTATGGCCGAGAGCACTGATGCCGCGAGGAATGATTGAAGCGCGGTGAACCGGCGGCGCATGCTCGACAGTAAGGCCGGCGATTGCATGGCCCGCCTCATGGTAAGCCACTCGTGCTTTTTCCTCGGCGTTCATAACACGCCGTTTCTTCTCGAGACCGAGCAAGACTCGGTCGATAGCTTCCTCGAGGTCCTGCATTTCAACAGCATCCCTACCCCGCCGAACCGCCAGCAAGGCTGCTTCGTTCACAATATTTGCGAGATCCGCGCCGACCATTCCGGGGGTGCGCGCGGCGATGACTTTCAGGTCCGCCTTGTCGCTAAGTTTGATCCGGCGCGCATGCAGTTCCAGAATTTGTCTGCGTCCTTCCAGATCGGGTTGCGCCACCGCGATTTGCCTGTCAAAGCGTCCGCGGCGGAGAAGAGCGGGATCGAGGACTTCAGGCGCATTCGTAGCGGCCATGATGATGACGCCCTTCGAACTGTCGAAGCCATCCATCTCCGAGAGAAGCTGATTCAAGGTTTGTTCACGTTCTTCGTTAGCGAAAAAGCCCGCTCTGCCTACGGTCCGCGTTCTGCCAATAGCATCCAGTTCATCGATAAAAATGATGCATGGAGCGCGCATTTTCGCCTGCTCGAACAGATCTCGCACGCGAGCCGCGCCGACGCCGACAAACATTTCTACAAATCCGGAACCGGAGATCGAAAAGAACGGTACAGCTGCCTCGCCGCTAACAGCGCGCGCCAATAGTGTCTTCCCGGTTCCCGGTGCTCCGACCAGAAGCACGCCTTTCGGAATTTGACCGCCGAGTCGCTGATACTTGGCCGGCTGTTTGAGAAAATCGACAATTTCGAGAAGCTCGGCTTTGGCCTCTTCAACATCAGCTACGTCCGCGAATGTGATCCGGTCAGGAGTGGGTTCGACTTGCACCTTGGCTCCGCTTCGGCCGAATGTGAGTGGGCTGCCGCGTCCTGTCATCCGGCGCATGCCGTAACCGTAGATCATTGCGAAAAACAGAATCGGTAAGACCCACGGCAGAAGCAGCGCCCACCAGCTTTGCGATTGCATCCGGCCATACATCCGGACGTTTTGCTTCTGCATTTCGTCAATGAGAGCCCGATCATCAACTCCCGGCAAGCGGCCGGTTGAAATCGCCTGAGGTTCTTCTGGCTTTTTGACTCCAGATTTGAACTTACCCACGTACTTCAGATCGCCGATCTGCGCTTCGTCAATATGGCCGGCCCGAACCTCACTGACGAACTCGTTATAAGAAACGTCCACAGCGGTATTTCCGCCGATTGACTGAAATATGAAGAACAAACCAAAGATGACGAAGACGTAAAGAAGCGAGAACAATCGGCCTTTGCTTTGCGCTGTCATCGGTCATCGTCCGCGTTTAAAAAATTGAACCGCTCGCTCGTGTTGCTCCGCTGCTGCGCGAGTTTTGAACGTTCCGAGATTTCGGCGCTTGCCTGTTTTCGGATCTTTTTTCCTCGAGTAGAGCCTGTATTCGCCGGAATTAAGCTTCCTGATCATTTCCCCTTCACTTCTTTCCCTTCTGTAAGAGGTCCAGGAAATCGTTGAGCGTACCGGGCACGTCCTGATTTTTCGGGTTTTGGGGTTGCCCCTCGGCGGGCTGTTGTGATTTTCCGCGCAGAATCTGTTCGAAAATCCCCTTACTCAGTCCTGCTGGATTCTCGATGCCGGGGACCAGGTTCTGCAGTTTCATTTGCGCAACCTTTTGGAGATCCGGCGCAAACTGTGGGTTCTGAAATGTGCCCGTGACAATCACAGGGACAACTAACTCACCATCTTTGTTAGCCAGGGCTGTGTTCAAGAAGCCGCCGATACCGGTGCCTCCGACGATCTGGCTGTATTCCCGTGACAGCACAGCAGTGAGATGCAGGTTGAGTTTCTGTTGAGCTAAGTCTATTGCGCCGTTGGCTGCGATGCTCCCCGCATCGATGATTGCCTTCAAGTTGTTGGTCCGTGCCACACCATCCCGAATATCGAAATCGCCCGTCATATGGATCAATTGTGTGAAAGGTTCGACAGCGCGCGCCGTTTGTTGAAACTGCGCGATGGTTGCCAGTTGATGCAACAGATCGACGTTGGCAATCTTGCCGTCTTTGAGGCCGAGCGAGACCTTCCCATTTAGCGACGGCAAGATGCTGCGCGCACCAGCAGCGGTAGTGAAGTGTGTATCCGCATTTGCCGACAGGATGCCGTAAAGGGTCTGCTTCACCGGTGAAATAGATGACAGAAGCTGGTTGGCGTCGACGCCTTGCAGTCTATTGTCAACGGTGTAGGTCGCCGGCGTTGTTCGGGTGTTTACAACGACGGTTCCTGCCTGCTCTCCGTTATAGAGATTCGATGTCAACGGCTTTAGCGTTATGACACCATGGTCGAGCGTTACGCTAGAACGTACATTGGTTAAAGTGAGCTCGTCGTAAACGACCGTATCTGCGCTCAGTGATCCCGTTCCAGTCGAACGGCTCAACAACGTGTCTTGAGCTGCTGGTTTCGCCGGCGGCACTTTCGTACGTTGGCCGTCGGAGTTCGCTTGACGTGCTTTGAAAAGCTGCTCCCACTCGGCCACATTGATGTGGTTCGCGGAAAGAGCAAATTGCAATTTCGGCGCGCCGAAGTCGTTAACCACCAGATTGCCGTGGGCCGTCGTTGAACCCAGGGATAAATCCACGTTGTCCAAATTCATTCCGTTTCCACTGAATCGCAGGTCGGCCGTACGCAAGGCGAGCGGCTTAGACATCGATGGGACATTAAGTGATGCATTGCGGATTGCTCCGCTTCCGTTGAAAGTTAATTGGTCCGTTTGTTTGATCGGTCCGGTCACCGCTACATTCAGCTTGATTAGACCGGATCCATTTACTCCTTCGACCGCCGAAATTCCGTAGGCATGCGCTATCCGCAATAGCTCCTGGAGTTCTGCGTCCGGCGTGTTCAGCTTTGCATCGATTTTGGGAACATCAGAACTGTATCCGGACAACGTGAATTGCACGGCAGCACTGGTGTGCCCGGTTTTGGCGGTGAATTCATTCGATCGAATGGCATCGGGTGACAGTGCCAAATCGATTGCATCCATCTGAACCGGTTCCCGCACGTCTCCGCCACTGATGCGGACGTTGCGAGCTGAGACTTGTCCGTTCAAGACGGGCTTCGTGACGGCGCCCTGCGCGTGCACGTTCAAGTTCAAACTGCCACTGACATTGCTCTCTGCATTGAACACAGTGCCGAATGCGGCAGCCAGGCGTGCGGCTTCCGCGATCTGAGCCTTGGAGGCCTGCACCGTTACATCGACTTGCATCGGCTCAGGCTGGGCATCGATAGTCCCATGGAAGGAGACGGGCGTCTCACCAAGGTTCACATTCGCTTTGTCGACTACGAACTTTGATTCATTCAGATTTCCGCTGATTTGGTAATCAATTCCGATCGGATATCCGATATCGACTCCGCGGATGCGGGGATTGCGAATATCGAATTTGCCTGTAGACGCCATCGCGCCGTCGCTGTTTTTCATATCTGCATTGCCGGTCAGGACAGCATCGGAATTGGCGAGAGCTTCGAGATTCAAAAACTCTTGTAGGCCTGTGAGAGAAACGCCAGTCAGTTTCAATCTGCCGTCGAATGGTGTTCGCGCAATGGCATTGTCTGCCACCGGTCCGAATTTACCCTGCCACGCAAACAGCTGCTCGCCGGAACCTGGCAGATGAGCACGCACATCCAGATTAGAAGACTTCCCAGGAGCGAAATCGGAAATCGCGAGGTCGATGTGATCGTAGACGGCACGCGGCTTCTGTTGTTGCCGGTCCGTAATAGCAACTTGCCCGTTGTACATCTTGAGCTGATCCAATGAAAATCCGCGGGCCTTTTCTGGCTCATTACGATGAGCCAGGCTGGAGAAATTCCACACGCCGTGTTCATTGCGAACCAACTCCACCACAGGATTGTCGAATTGCAGGCTTTTGATCTGCGCTTCGCGGCGCAACAATGGGAGCAAGTGTGGACGCACGAATAGTGTTTTGATTTGCGCGAATGGTCTGTTGGTCCCGAACTGCGGGTCATCTGCAATGACTGCGTTTTCTACGCGAAACGCCAGCGGAATCAGGCTGAGTTTCATCGGACCGAGGGAAACATCGCGGCCAAGTTCCTCCCGCAGTTTCGTCTCGATCTGCGGCCGATATCGATTGACGTCAATAAATGCAGGAGCAGCAAGCGCCACGATAATTAGCAGAATCACAAAGATTCCGAACCCAATAATGAGCTTGCTGCGCATAAACCCCTCCAGCGGTGCAAATTTGTTCCAATATAAAAATAGACGGTGGGTTTTGCTGGTTCGTCATGGCGGCCGGCTGGATATTCGACCTCTGACACCGGCTCCCGGGCGTTTTTGTCTGATTGACGTGCCGGCTCTCCAGATGATGAAAGCGGCTGTGAAGCCCTAAGATCCTCGGAACACAGCCCTGACTGATTTAATTACCTGGGGACCGGATATTGCACTCAAGAATTTGTTGAGCGCGTGAGTCGGGATGTAAAAAATGGGTCGCGCACTTGAAAACAACACAATCCTGATCGTCGATGATGATGTGGATACTTGTGAACTATTAAGAGCAGTATTCGAGCATGCAGGTGCCTGCGTTCTGACGGTTCACTCTATTGACGCTGCACTTACTACCTTTCGGCTGTCTCCTCCTCACGCAGTCGTCGCGGATATCCGTTTGGCCGATTCAGATGCCTACGCGTTGATCAAAGCGATTCGCAGCATCAATGTGGAATACAAGGGTTTCACTCCAGTCGTCGCGATAACAGGTTACGCATCGCCGGAAGAGCAAAAGCGGGCAAAGTCGGCTGGGTTTAGTGGGTATTTTACGAAGCCGTTTGATCCTGCCGATATTGTCGATGCGATGACGAGCGTGCTCACGAGGCGGACGGATTTCGCGGCCTAGACGTTTGCCGGCCTATGGGTAATCTTCCCAACGAGATTTTCACGGTCCCAGATTGGACGCAGCTCGTCCGTGTAAGCGCTCGACTCTTGATTGCCGCGCTTCTTGGCGGGTGCATTGGCTTCGAACGGCAGCGCGAGCACAAAGCCGCCGGACTGAGGACACATATTCTCGTTGCAATGGGCGCCGCATTATTTGCGATCGCCCCACTGGAATCCGGTATGACGATTTCGGATGCGAGCCGGGTATTCCAGGGAATTGCTACCGGCATTGGATTTATAGGGGCTGGCACGATTCTCAAACTAACCGACCAACAGGAAATCAAGGGTCTGACCACCGCTGCCGGTTTGTGGCTGACCGCCGCGGTCGGTATGGCAGTCGGTTCCGGACTGGTATGGATTCCGGTTGTCGCCACGTTGCTGGCCTTTATAATTCTTTCCGTACTCGCGCCCGCGGAGCCGCGGTAGCATTGTTATAAGAGATTTTTTGGCAGGTACCTCATGTCGCATATCAGTATCCCGCCAAACATGTGGCAGGATTTTCTTCAGACTTTCAGCGAACATCACACAGGCCGGCCGGTCCAGATCGAAACTCACGACACCGAGACCGATGAGGCTGTGGTTTCACAGGTCTCCGCCTTGCACTCAGTAGACTTGGACCTCGAGGACGAGAAAAATCCGCGTATCAATGTGATCGTTCTTTACGACACTAAAGAGATAAAGCACATCCTTTTCAGACCGTCGCAGCTGGTGTTGCGTATTTCGGAACAGGACGGAAACGACTCCATTCGGATTCGGTCTTTAAATACCGACACAACCATCCAAATGCGTGGCGCGAAAAAGGTGGATATGCGCGGTATGCTCAAGACCTTGAATGCGCTTGATATCGTCCGGCCCGGAGCAGCCTGAAATTCGAATTGAGGGACGGAGGCCGAAGGTAGACCCGGCCCGCTCATATCTGGCAGCCAACTTGCACACCCAAACCAAGGGACACCTCTGAAAAAATTTCGTTTCGGGAGCTGATCATGTTCCAACCAACGGTCTATAAGCCGAAGCAATTCAACCTGAGTGGGTTGCAAGGTATTTCAGATAAGACGCTCGAAATGCATTTCAAGTTGTATGACGGTTACGTGAAAAGCGTGAACCAGCTCAATGAAAAGATCGCGGAGATATTGAAAGACGGGAAAGTCGATCAGGACGAGTTTCCCGATTATTCGGAGCTGATTCGACGGCTTGGCTTCGAATACAACGGCATGGTTCTTCACGAATACTATTTCCAAAATCTGCAAAGGCAAGGCGCCGGTAAGCCGGCTTCGGAGTCGAACTTAATTCGGGCGGCAGAAACGAGTTTCGGCAGCTACGATCTTTGGAAGACCGACTTTGTTGGTGTTGGAAAGATGAGAGGCGTGGGCTGGGCAATTTGCTACCAGGATCCGAACATGGGAACAATCTCGAATCACTGGATCACGCTACACGAAGTCGGAAATGTCTCGGGCTTCATTCCCATTCTCGTCATGGATGTTTGGGAACACGCTTTCATTCTCGACTACACGCCAGCCGATCGTCCGAAGTACATCGAGGCATTCTTCTCCAACATCAATTGGGAGGCAGTTGAAAGCCGTGTTCGCGGGGAGATCATATCGCCCTCTGCCGCGGCGTAGTGTATGCAGTGCTGGATGCAAGTCCAATTTCGAACTTCGAATTTCGAATCGGTTCCCCTGATGTGGATTTGTCCAATCGTCCACTAAGCCAGTTCTAAGATTCGACAAATCCACATCAGGGCAACCAATTCGAAATTCGAAGTTCGAAATTGGACCTGATCAAAACCTCTCGACCCCTTCACACCGCCTCCGGACACATAATGGAGTAGAGATGTGATTGCTTGAGGGGCGTTCGTATGATCTCCACAAAAATTAAAGAATATCTGGACACTGCCGGCGTGGCGTACACGGGTCACCCCCATCGTCGTGCTTACACTTCCCAGGAAATTGCTGAATCCGTCCATATTCCGGGTCACGAGATGGTGAAGTCGGTAATTCTGGAAACCGACGACAAACAACTCATCATGGCGGTCCTTTCGGCAGCGGAAACGGTAAATTTGGATACCCTGAGGGAAGAGATTGGATGTCGTGTTCTGCGTCTCGCGTCGGAAGCCGAATTTCGCGATGCATTTCCAACGTGCGAACCGGGTGCGATGCCGCCGCTTGGAAATATCTTCGACGTGCCGGTGTACTGCGACGTCAATCTTTCTCGGAACGACGAGGTCGATTTCAATGCCGGCACGCATGACGAAACGATCCGCATGAAATTTGAGGATTACAGGAAGTTGGTGAATCCAATAATGGTGCAGTTTGCGCGGCCATATCGGGAAGGCGCGCAGCGGTTGGCCGCGTAAAGAAGAAAGGCCGGCATATGAATCTCGAAATTTCGGAAGAAGAGAGGAACCTCTTATTGGAAATGATCGAAAGTGCGGAAGAAGCGGCCATCCAAGGTATGGATCATGCGGATAGCCGTTCTTTTAAAGAAGTGCTCAAGACCAGACTGGACCTTCTGGCATCGGTGAAAGGGAAGATTAGCGAGCAAAACGTCGGGAGGTCGTGATGAAGCGATTTTCCGAATCATCCACAGTGTCGATTCCCGCCGGAGAATACCCAATTCAAGGGGATCTGACATTGCCTGCGAGTGCGCAAGGCGCCGTGATATTCGCTCACGGGAGCGGGAGCAGCCGCCATAGTCCGCGAAACAAATACGTCGCTGAGATTCTGAATCGCAGTGGTCTCGCGACGTTATTGATCGATCTTCTGACCGCGGAAGAAGAGTTGGCCGATATGCGAACGGCCGAGTACCGCTTCGATATCCCGTTGCTCGCGGATCGATTGCTTGCCGCTACAGATTGGGCCGCTAAGGTTCCATCAATTGCAAACATGGCTGTGGGATATTTTGGCGCCAGCACGGGAGCGGCCGCCGCTCTCGTTGCTGCCGCAAAACGTCCTCAGCGCATCAGCGCAGTCGTGTCACGTGGAGGCCGTCCCGATCTGGCGGCGGACTCGCTCGAAAAAGTGGCGGCTCCAACGTTGCTCATTGTTGGTGAATTCGACCGAGACGTAATCGTATTGAATCGGCACGCGGCCAAAGTGATGCGCGCGCCAACGGAAATCAGAATCGTCCGAGGCGCCACGCACTTGTTTGAAGAAGAAGGCGCCCTGGAACAGGTTGCTTCATTGGTGACGGAGTGGTTCCAGAAGCATCTCATTCACCGTCAGGCCGCGTGAGATCGGTTGGAAATTGGGTGGTCTGGCAAACCAGCTACGCCGCTTCTGCGATCTGGCCCAGAGTTTCACCCGCTAATTGTTGTTCACCAGACGCTCTCGCAATGTCGCCTAAAGATAGGACTCCGACCAGTCTCTTTTCCCGGTTCAGGATGACGAGTCTCCGAACTTCTCTTTCCTTCATGTGTTCCGCGGCATGCTCGATGTCGTCGTCTTCATAGCAATAGAAGACTTGCTGGGACATGATTTCCCTCACGGACGCCAATCTTGGATCGCGGCCTTGAGCCACGGATTGAATGGTGATGTCGCGATCCGTAAGAGTACCGATCAACTTGTCGTTTTCACAAATCGGCAGGAAGCCGATATTGAGGTCCCTCATTTTTTGCGCGGCCTTCGCAATAGGCAATGTTGGTTCAGCAAGTTGAACTTTCCGCGTCATGATCTCCTGAGTTTTCATGTGCAAACTCCTGGCAGGCGATAAACATCTATCCAAATAACCCGTGCAAATCTGGGGCCGGAATGTGGCACACCAGCTTCGCACTGATTGATAATCAGCTACGTTGCGGGCTTTAGCCCGCGTTCGTCCCCACGAAGGAAACAAACTGTTCGAAGTCGAACGCGGGCTTTAGCCCGCGACTAGGTGCCGCACTTGACACTTAGCTCATCCATGCGGGAAATGGGTGAGAAATGCGGGTAGCTTTTCCCCGCGCATTTCGTTTCCTGAGCGAGCTAATCTGGAATCAAGACGGTTCGCCGGGAGAACTCAGCCATGAGATTTCGCAATCGGTCTGAGGCTGGACAGCTGCTCGCCCGGGCGCTTGAACAATACAAGAATCGTCCTGATGTCCTCGTCCTGGCTTTACCGCGCGGCGGTGTGCCTGTCGGATACGAGGTCGCGAAGGCGCTGAACGCGCCGCTGGATGTGTTCATCGTGAGGAAACTGGGTGTGCCGGGTCACGAAGAACTGGCGATGGGTGCGATTGCAACTGGTGGCACTCG
>Ga0075424_100006663_pt1 | contig 11122 bp, 5 predicted proteins | sample SoiMethybrSBSTD3_FD_75301 | JGI IMG/M metagenome (GOLD analysis project Ga0075424, IMG submission 75301) | Bulk soil microbial communities from a Populus tree surrounding site in Tennessee, USA - Soil MetaG P. TD hybrid SBSTD3 | ecosystem: Environmental > Terrestrial > Soil > Tree plantation...
ACACGAGCACAAGCAGGAAGAAACCTTGAATGCGGCAGAACATTTTGTTTATCACGGTTCGACCACTGTTCGGACCTCGTCGATGCCGTTCCACATGTACCCGCCGCCATTCCAGGGTGGCTTAACCGGCTGCACATTACCCCGAATATCGGTTGCCCGGGCTTGCAGTGCAAACGCTCCGGATCGGACTGGGTTCCAATCAAAGGACCAGAGACGCCAGGCGAAGGGGCTGTGCTCACTTCCAAGAGCGGCCGTGCGCCAGGAATGGCCGCCGTCGGTTGAGATTTCAACTTTCGCGATCGCGTGTTCGCCAGCCCATGCAGCGCCATGAATGCGAATGGGTTCGCGCTTCGAGACGGAGTATTGCGGCAGTGTTGAGTTCAGATCCTGCGAAGGCCTGACCGCTTGACTTCGTACCCGCAACGGCCCGACGGAAGTAATGATCGACTTCACGTGCAAGGATGTGATCGGTTTGGCGTCTTCGCTTGCTTGCGAGCCAGGCACGCGGTAGGCCGAACGCATGTAGAACCCGTTAAATTCGTCCCGCAGAACGCGGATTTCCGTCAGCCATTTAATGGAGCAGGAGCCGATCCAGCCGGGGACAAGCGCGCGTGCCGGGTAGCCATGCTCGGCAGTGAGCGGGGCGCGGTTCATTCGCAGAGCGACGAGAGTGTGGGGATCGAGGGCTTTGTCGAGGGGTATGCTGCGGATGAATTCATTCGCTCCGGGGGGTAGGACATCCATACCTTTGAATGCGACGTGGCGGGCGTCCGGTTTGGGCCGGGCTTTCTCGAGAAGGACGTGCAGTGGGGGGCCGGAAAAAATCGCATTGCCCACCGCGCCGCGTCCCCAGCGCAGACCATTGATTCTTGGTTCAAAGAATGCGCGACCGTTTCCGGCACATTCCAAAGTGTTTGTAACATCGACGGACCGCAGGGCTTGGAGTTCGCGAAAACTCAGATCAAGGGGGTGCTCAACTTCTCCTGTGACCTGCAAGTGCCATTGGTCTAGGTCAATTGACGGCATTAAGAGATTGTTTCGGATGAAAAAACTCGAGGTAGGGGTGATCCAGGTATCGAGGTGGTTGAGCGCGGTTTCCGCCGTCACGTACTGCTTGGAATACCAGATCAGGCCGTCGTCATTTGCGGGTTGCAGTTCCTGAGCATCGCTAAAAAATGGGAACACGCCCGTGCCTAATACCGCGACGCTTGAAATGCTAAGGCCGTGCGCGAGAAAACTCCGGCGGGTTTGGGACATCTCTATAGGTTAGCGGCTGCCGAGCTTACACACGCGACAACCTTTTGGGAAGTGCCTACAAATTCTTTATCAACCTGGCTAGAAAGAGCTCGCTCGGGAAACCGGTCATACGAGTGCCGTTGAGCTTGGCGGGCTGGTATGCCTTCCGAAGACGAGGAAAGGACCTCAAGCCACGCAGGGGGCCCTTTTTCTGCGGTGCTCGCATTGAGCGTGAGCGTAAGAAAAATGACCGTTAGAACAAGGGAGGCATTGCGCATGTTGTGTTCTCGGCCGAAAAGGCATGCGCGGCGCAGTCTCCTGCGCCGCGCCGGTTCAGCTCAGAAGAGTAGCTTCAATCCGAACTCCATCGTGCGGCTGCCGCCAGTGAACTGATGGTTATCCAGGAACTGCGGCGAGGTCACGAATGGATAAGACGTGCTAAGTGGATTCGGATTGGTAGTCGCATCGAGCGCGCCGTTGTTGCTTGGCAGCCCGATACTGAAGTTGTAATGATTGAAAATGTCGAACGCTTCCGCGCGGAACTGTAACGAGAAGCGCTCCGTCATCGGAATGTTCTTGAGCACCGACATGTTCCAGATGTTCAGACCAGGTGTGGAGATGGTGTTGCGGCCAACGTTGGCCAGCGCGCCCACCTGCGCCTGGACATAACGTGCGTTCGGGTTCTCAGCGAGGTAGCCGACGATGTTTGTATCGGAGGCGCAGAGCCCGGTTGTCGCGGAAGCAGACACTATCCTGGTTGCGCCGCCTGGTCCGTCATTGCAGACTGAATCCACGATCGTGCCAGTGCGACCCGAGCCGTTGGGATTCCAGATGGTACGATCGCCGGCGGCATCGCCGTTGTCGTTGGAATCCACCCCGGAAAGCGCAGTAATCGGCTGGCCATCTTGCAGCAGGAAACCACCAGTCCACTGCCAACCATTGAGGAACGCGCGTGCAAACGTGTTGCTCATTGGAGTCTTCGGCAGCTCGTAGACCCAGGCAAATACGAATTTGTTGGGCATATCCAGGACTGAATTGCCACGCTCTTGAGCGAGGTTGTAGCCATCCTGCGCACGCCGCGGATTCACACGGCTGGAGAACAGTTCATTGGTGGCATCGTCGATCGTGTGGCCATAGGTGTAGCTGCCCATAAGGTACAGGCCATGTGAAAAACGATGGGTTACGGTAACCGATCCCCCGTGATAGACGCTGGAGGCAGAGGGTGGAATGACCGTCATGACAGAGAGGAACCCGACGTTGCTGAGCGGGGCTGGATTGAAGTTGTCGAAGTCCGCAAGTGTGCTCGCAGGACTAGTAACTGTGGAAGGCACTGAGCTCGCCGACAAGTAGGTTGGCAGCGGAGTTATTCCCCCGCCGGGTACCGAAGGATCAAACGCCGAACGTGAGTTCAAGCGAATCTGCATCGGCAAACTCAGGCCTCGAGTCCCAACGTAGCGGACTTCAATGCTCGTGTCTTTGACGAGTTCGTGCTGCACACCTAAGCTCCAGGTGAGGATCTTCGGCTCAACGACGTTGGTATAAATCCCTTGCGTCGCAGCACGGGCACTGGCCTGATCCGTGGGAGGCGCGTTGAACTGCAGCAAGCCGCCAGTTTGCAGGAATCCTGCGGATGGATTCGAACACCATTGTGGAGGAGTGGCTGACGCGCAAGTGACCACAGGCTCCTGCTCGCTCTGCAACTGCGGTGGGAGATCCAGCTGTGGAAAGTTGATCGGCGTCACGTCGTAGGCGATTCCAAACCCACCGCGAACGGCCCATTTTCCGTTTGCGAATGGATCGTAGGCGAAGCCGACGCGTGGGCCCCAGTTATTCTTGTCAGGACTCGGAACCCCGAAAATCATTCCCGGCAATCCTGGTAACGGCAATCCGGGTAAGGGACCGGGAAAGTTAGCAATTGCGTTGAGCTTCTGTGTGGCCTCGTCTTTCGGAAGGCCGTTGTACTCGTAACGGAGGCCGAGATTCAAAGTAAGCTTCGCGTTAAACTTCCAATCATCTTGCACGAATCCGTAAAATGAGTTGTAGTTAGAAGCGAACGTCGCCGAGCCGGCGCCGCGCAACGCTCCGTTGCCGCCGTCGGGAACCACATCGTTGATGAACGATTGCAGGTTGGCATAATCCCACTCGCCGCGAGATCGGGGGAGGAAGGTGCCCGGCGAAATCGTCTTTCGTACCTCAACCCCTCCTTTGAACGTGTGTTTGCCGCGGGCGTAGCTGACCGTATCCGCTAACTGATAAACATTCTGAATCCCGGTCTGCGGCGAGCAACCCTGCGGACCTACGTTGAGACCCTCCGAATCGAACTCAATATTCGGAAAATTACTGAAAGCCGCGGGCACGGTTAACACCGGACCGATGCCACGCGAATACGATGCGCGAAAGTCGTTGACGACACGGTCCGATATGGTCCAAGCGTCAGAGAAGATTCCTTTTTTCGCGCCGGTGAGATATGTGCCCGTGAATTGGTTTTGCGGCGTAACTGTGTTCACGTTAGGCGATGTGAACTGGTCATAGAGGAAGCGCCAACGCAAAGAGTGCTTGCCGAGGTTGGCGTCAAGGTTCACGTTAAAGTCGCGCTGATTGAAGTAATTGGGGACTACAGCTGTGAAATCGCCGATCTCGACGGGAGTGCCATTGATCAGCTCGGTACCGTTCGGATTCGATGCGACTGGGAACTGAGCTAACGCGTCCTTTACAGCCTGATCGTGAGCCAGCGACAACAGAGTGGTCATGCCATTGGCCGTGGGCGCCGTGACAGTCGTGGCGGATGTGGCCTGTCCGCTGTCCTGTTGTTCGAAAGCACCAAAGAAAAACAGCTTGTCCTTCTTAATTGGCCCTCCGATGGTGCCACCGAAGCGGTTATAGTCGTAACGATCATTAATAGGCACGCCTGGGCTTTCCAGTTGTTGCTCTTTTTGCAAGCTGTTCCATGCATTGTAGTGGCGATTACGGTTGTACTCGTGCGCTTCGCCATGAATTTGGTTGCCACCGGACTTGGTGGTGATCTCAAACAGTCCGCCAGCCGAGTGGCCATATTCCGCACTAAATTGATTAGTGATTACCTGAAAATCGGCAATCGAGTCCTCTATAACTGGGGTTAGCGGGCCGTTGGTGACGATGTTGTTGTCATCCACTCCGTCAATCGCGAATCCGTTATAGCGAGGACGCAATCCGCCAATCGCACCACCCGATCCACCAGTCGCGCCTCCCGGCTGAGTAGTGGTATTCGGCAGGAATACAGCCAGCTCTTTGACGTCGCCGCCTGGCGTAGCAACTGGCAATCGCTCCGCAATGGACCCCTCAAAGCCCGCGGAGAGCGTTGAAGTCGTGGTTTGCACAAGGTCCGCACCGGCCGCGTTCACTTCCACCGTGGTGTTTTCCGAGCCGATCTGAAGGGAAACCTTGGCTTCCGCCACGACGCTAGCAGCGACCTGAATTCCTTTTTTCGTGTAAGCCGTGAACCCTTTCTTCTCCACTGTGACGGAATAGCTGCCCACGTTCAGACTGGGAAAGGTATACAGGCCGGAGTCAGCTCGAGCTAGCGTCACGCGCGCTTGAGTAGCTTCGTTTGTGACGGTCACCTTCGCGTCAGGAATCAACGCGCCGGTCGAATCGGTGACTTCTATGCGAAGTGTTCCGGAAAGCGTCTGGGACCAGCCGACAGTTGATACACAAATCATCGCAGCAAGGCTCAACACAACAAAGCAAATCTTTCTACTTCCCCACTCTGCGCGAATCACACGCGCAAAGCTTTGTTCTTGCAGGCGGCGTCCAGTCATTGCTGACCTCCTCAGAGATTAGGTCTCGGCTTCCGACCTTGCCCCTGGTTGGGGCTTGCTGTGTCGGTCTCCGTTAAACCTTGCCAAGCGCACAACTGCGCCGCACATGCCACTCCACTGGTACCACCAGCAATCACTGGAGTGACGGATACACATTTTTTAGTTATGGACATGCATCTGGTAGTTATGGACACTCTTGGCAAGAGTCACTGAGCTACGGCCATTACCGAGTTGAGGAGCAAATTTTTGATGACTGCCCTACCAAAAAAAGAATAGTCACAACACCCGAGTATGAATTTCGGGAGAAAACAATAACCTATTTTGAAGGATTGAAACAACGTTAGAAGGTAGTGGGCTCTATCGAGCGCGATAAACCTGGTGTTGTATTTCTTGACGTCCGAACACCTATTATTAGACAGGTGAAGTGAGGGATCGGCCTGAATGCATCACAGCTTACGACTCTTTGTTGCCATGAAGGTCGTTGACGCAAACGCCGTGGACTGGCTTGACGCCAGTCTGAAAGAATGCCGCACTCGTATCAGAGAATTGGGGCACTTAGTATAACGGCGAGTATGTTGTGATTATGGGGTGGCCGTAAAGAACTGACCATGCCACCAAGTATCAGTTTCAGAAGTTGTTTAAACCGACCGAACATCCGCGAATGATTTAGCTCGACCAAAACCGATCTGCCCCCTACACGTTTTCATAGATTTTAGGATAATTAATACGCAAGTTTATACATTTGCCGCATTTTCGACATCGGATCTCCGCAAGAAGGTTGCTTAATACCAGCAATCCACATCCATTACCACACAACACCTCCCTCAAACCTGAACGTTAGTCCCAGCCTCAACTTGGACGAAGTTGAAGGATACTCGCTTGCTTATCCCCGCACTTATTAAAGCACGGACAAGCATTAAGAAATCCACTTTGGAGCAATGCCTTTTGTTTTCTGAACTAACACCGCATCGTGAGCCACTAACCTTGTTCGTCACCTCGGTCGAAAAATCGGTTTAGGAGAACTGCGCATGAATCGTGCTCCGTTAGTTGCCTTCTGTCTTCTCGTTGTAGCGTTGCTGCTGACCCCCTTCTCCCTTGGACAGGGTATTGTGACCGGATCGATTTCCGGAACTGTTGAAGACCCGCAAGGCGCCGTCATTTCGGATGCCAGCGTGGTTGCTACGCATTTGGGAACCAATCGCGAATACCAGACCAAGTCCACCTCGGCGGGTGTGGTCTCGTTGCGTGGACTGCCTCCTGGAACTTATAAAATTAGGGTTGAATCGGCAAATTTCCGCGCCTTTGAAAATGGTAGCGTAAATGTTGAGGTCGGCGCCGACACCTCGCTGGGTGTGGTGAAGCTCGAAATTGGTGCTACGACGGATACGGTAACCGTAGAGGGTGGCGCGCCGCTGATTGAGGCAACTACCGACCAAATCTCCTCCACCTTCACAGGTCTGCAAACTGAAAGCTTGCCGATAGGTAACACGTTCGATTCGCTGGCGTTGTTTATTCCTGGGGTGGCAACGGCCGGTGACGTCAGCTTCAGCAACAACAACGGCGCCGAGTTCGCGGTCAACGGCCAGCGCGCTCGTTCCAATAACTTCCAGATCGACGGACAGAACAACAACGACAACTCCATTGGCGGCCCGGACATTGCATTCGGCAATCAGGACGCGATTTCAGAAGTTCAAGTCGTCACTAACTACAGTGCCGAATACGGCCGCAACATGGGCGCGGTGGTGAATTACATCACAAAGGCCGGTACCAACAACCTTCACGGGACTGCGTACGAATTCTGGACGGGCAACACCTTCAGCTCGCTGGAAAATGAGGAGAAGTCCCCGGTTTTCGGCTTTTGTGTGCCCGGCCAAGATCCGACGGCGACGGGTTGCATTCAGCCTGAGCTCCCTAAGTTGGTTGACAACCGATTTGGCGGAACGTTGGGTGGCCCGATCAAGAAAAACAGGATTTGGTTCTTTGGGTCAGGTAATTTCGAACGGCAGCGGTTTGGCGGCTCTCCGAGTTCTTCAGCGCCGTTCGTTGTTCCAACATCGAACGGTATTCAGCAACTCGCCACGGCGTTCCCAAACAGCCCGATCGCGCAACTGATGACCGAAATCGGTCCGGGCGCCGTGAAAGCTGGAAATCCCACCTATGGCACTCCCACCCCTTCAACCGGAAGTTGCGACCCCAATGTGGATCCTAACGTGGTTTGTGTGACTGATCAGATTGATCAGAACCCCGCCAACCCCGGATTCGGGTTGGCTTTCGATTGCGCAGCGAACCCAGCCGCGCCTGGTTGCGTGCCAATCGAATTCGCTACGATTACCCGCTCCGTCTCTGCACCATTTAACGATTATGAGGGGACCGGTCGGATTGACTTCCACATTTCTGCGAAAGACGACTTCTTTGCGCGGTACATCTTTCAGAAGACGAGCAACGAAGGCGTAAATTTTGGCGTGGGAATTGGCGTGGGAGACTGGCAAAGCATACCAAGCAAGAGCCAGCAGATTGGCCTTGACTGGAACCACATTTTTAGCAACACCTTCCTAAATCAGGTCCGCGCCAGCTACTCGCGCGCCTACATTTTCTTCAATGAAGGATCGATCCCCTCTTGTAGCGGTAGTAATCCAACTGCCTGCCCGACCGAGATCGATATCGGAGGGTTCGGAACCGGTCCTGCGGACTCAATTAGCTACGGTGTTTTGGCCGGATTTCCACAGGGACGAATCATTAACGTGTACCAGTTGCAGGACAACGCGTCGAAGCTCTGGAGTCGCCACACCCTTAAGTTTGGAGGTGAAGCGTCGCAGCAAAGATCTCCCAATGTGTACCTGCCAGACAACAACGGGGACTTCATTTTCGAGTCATTTAGCGATGTCGTTGCCAATAATCCGCTCGTAAGTCTGTTTGCCCTCGGCAACCCACGGCTGCCGTTCAAAGAAATCGACCTTGCCGGCTATGTTCAGGACGACTGGCGCGTCAAAGACAACTTGACATTGAACCTGGGCCTGCGATGGGAGTGGTTCCAACAAGCCGTGAACTTACTGCATGACCGCACGGTTGAAGCTCAGCAGAGTTCAAGTCCTACTTGGGATCCCACGCTGCCGTTAGGGCGTACTACCGTTCCCCATGTTGCCCAGGACCTGAATAACTTCAGCCCCGTGTTCGGCTTTGCTTGGACTCCACGGTCTTCCAGCAAACTCTTCGGACAGGATAAGACTGTCGTGCGCGGCGGCTTCCGCATGGCCTTCGATCCCGCCTTTTACAATCTGTTCCTCAACGTCGCTTCAACCGCCCCGGCGATAAATCTCGCGCAGTTGCTTGGGCCGCCGTTCGGTGGCACCACAGTTCTGCCCAGCAGCGGTTTCTTCGGAACGCAGCTCGTACCTTATCTCTCGCCGCAGGTTCCCAGAGGCGATCCGAGATTCGCGAGCGAACTGCTCGTGGATCCACACTTCCATAATCCATACTCTGAGCAGTGGAACTTAGGGATCCAAAGGTCAATAACCAACAAGATCGTAGCGGAAGTGCGGTATGTGGGTAATCACACAATCGGCAACTTCCAAGAGGCGAACGGCAATCCTTTTGTTCAGCCATTGGTCGACGCCGGATTACAAAATGTAATTCCCGCAGGGGTTACTCCTTGCGCCGATTCCAACGCACCAGGCTTCGGTTACGTCGATTGCAACCGCGGGAATCTTATTACCTATGGAAACACCTCGTGGTCAAAGTACAACGGCTTGCAAACTGAGTTGAGGATCGGCGGATGGCACGGACTGACAGCAACCGCTTCATACACTTACAGTCACACCATGGATAACGTCAGTGAGGTCTTCAGCACATCTGGCGCTGGGGGAAACACCAACGGGTTCGCTCAAAATCCATTCAATATAGATCGGGGAGAACGTGGCAATTCAGGCATTGATTTTCCACACGTGGCCGGGGTCGCGTTGATCTACGAACTGCCGTTCTACAAGAACCAAAATGGAGTTCTTGGGCGTTTGGTGGGTGGCTGGCAAATAAACACTACCTATCGATATAGTACGGGGCAGCCGTTCACCGTTGTACAAAGCCGTAACTCGGGCAGCCTGTGCGATCCCAGCAATACTTGGAACAGCAGCCGAGACGCTTGCCGGCCAATACTGTCGAGCGAATCGGCGCCGCTTACTAGTGTCGGGAGATGCACGGATCCCGCAGCGTCGGATTGCGGTTTGGTGGATTTCACAACGCTGAGCCCAGTCTCCGCTAGTTCAGTTCATTGGATTTACAACGATCCAGTCGCGGCGCAGTTCTATGGCACTCCATTTGCCGGCGCCGGCCGCAATATCCTGCGTGGGCAGCCTATCAGCACTGCGAACTTGGGAGTATTCAAGAACTTTAAGATTAATGAAAGAGTAACCTTCCAATTCCAGGCGCAGGCATTCAACGTGATGAACGTGCAATTCCTCGGTGTTCCGGATACGCGTTTGAATCACGTGACCTCAGGAAGTTTCCTGAGTACGGCGTTCAATCCCAACGGCGGTGCGACTTTCGCCGGGAATCCCATAACAGATGGCATCGGTCGTCGCCGTTTGCTTTTTGGGGGCAAGATCATCCTCTAGATTTGCAGTTTACAAACTCAAAAGCCGAACTTCGAAGCGGTAGGCTCCCTCCCGCAATGGACGCCCAACTGGCTGTTATGATCGAAAACGAACGAACCAGAACCGTACAGTAGCATCTGACATCGCCTATGCTCCCTTTGGTGAACCGTATGCGAGCACGGCCACGCTCAGCGTCTCCTTCACTGGCATGCGCTCGGACGTCGTTGCAGCGTCGGGCGGGGTCACCAACGGACTCTACGATTTCCTCGCTCGTGAGTTACCGCCTACCCAAGGCCGCTGGGTCTCGCCGGATCCTGCTGGCATCGGTGCTGTCACCCCTGCCAATCCGCAGCGCTGGAACAGGTACTCCTACCTCGCGAACAGCCCGATGATGGCACTCGACCCGACAGGACTAGTTCCAATGGATCCAAAATCACTTCGCAAGCTAGTTAATTATTGCTCTACGGGAACGGCCATCGGGATCGGATACATCGAATACGACGGTCCTTGCCTCTACACGGGACTCGCCAAATTAGAGGGTCAAAATAACGTTTTGGATACCATCATGGGCAACACCATTTTCGACGCGATCCAAGGAGCACCCGGCACCTTCCTGACAGTCGACGAGAGAGGTAATATTGGTTTTGGTTTTTCTGACGCCTTGTGGAGCCAGACCCTGAACACGATCGATGAACAACGGGCTAAGGCCGAAGATCCGAATTCTACGGTGCTTCATAGCACCCAAACTGGCCAACCAATAACAGATGGTAACGGCAACCCAATTGTATGGCCGCATGATCCTGTTCACTTGGGACATATCCATGGAGCGGTTGGCAAGTTGTCGTTAATTACGATGGAGAGGCTTCGGGTCTTTTATTCGATTATGTGAAAGCCCGATCGCAGGTAGATGCCCTAACAATCGACATGTTCAGGAGTGTCTGGCCTTGGGGCGGCGTCGGATCACCCCAAGACAGGGCGCTCAGCTGGTGGACTGACCGGTTGGCAACGATTACAGACGAGATAAACGCGCTCGCACTTGGCGATCAGCTGGGACCCTGAAAAAATGAGGGTTTTAACTGGGCATTCCTCGTCGGGCTGGCTCGCCCTTATTTGCGTTGGCCTCCTGCTTTCTCGGTGCGATTCTGCCTCGGCAGAGACCGTTCGCAGGAGAGCGCACAAGGAGACGGCCTTTGGGACTGGGTTAAAGGTTGGTAATGGACTTCTTCGTTTCCAGAACTCCTGTATCTGGTTTGAGCTCTTCTTCGCATCAGGAGACTTCTTCGCTGGACTGCGGGAGGTCACAAAAGGCAAGAACGTGGAGTTCAAAACGGAAAAAGCGGTGCAACAGAATTTCCCAGAGCATGTAGTGTTGGACATACAGGCGACAGTGTTCAGGTGTCAGAACGTCAACAGTTCTCCCGAAGGCCCCGAGTACGGCTCGGGTCTAATGGAGGATGCGTCCTTCGACCTGCGCTGGGAGACTCCCAACGGAGAAGAGTCAGT
>Ga0075424_100006664_pt1 | contig 11122 bp, 10 predicted proteins | sample SoiMethybrSBSTD3_FD_75301 | JGI IMG/M metagenome (GOLD analysis project Ga0075424, IMG submission 75301) | Bulk soil microbial communities from a Populus tree surrounding site in Tennessee, USA - Soil MetaG P. TD hybrid SBSTD3 | ecosystem: Environmental > Terrestrial > Soil > Tree plantation...
GTTGAGCTCTTACGCCCGAAGGGCCCTGCGGCGAATGCGCAAGCGACCCACCCTGGTAATTGCCTTCTGGCGGCAGGCAGAACTGTTTCCGTTGTAACTATATTATGCAACCTTCAATAGTTGTTTCTACTTAGTCCCGAGCGGACGGCACGACTACAAATGTCTTTTTTTTAAAGAAGAAGTGAAACTTTTTGCACTACGAAAACCTCTGTGGAGAGCATATCTCCTCGTCAACTTGTTGAAAGAACTTGTGTTTTTCATAGTCGCTGATTCCCGCTATTGGCAAGGTTCTTGCTGGTTACGTAACGTTACCTTTCACCCATAACCCGTTCGCGCTTCAATCAACATAACTCCCAGGGAGGAAAAATGAGGATTTTCAAAGTACTCGCACTCTGCGCCGCTCTGCTTGCGCTTGTCGCAGTCAGCCACCACGAGCTGAGCAGGATGAGCGGGGCTAATCACTGGAACCTGGTTCCGACAGCGCAGGCACAGATTTCTCCTACGCCGGCACCGACTCCAACGCCTACTCCCACGCCGACACCAACTCCCACTCCAACCCCAACCCCCACGCCGCAACCACCCATTGGGCAGTCATGCACAATCGGATTCTTCAAGAAGAACCCGGATCTTATCACCGGATGCGGCATAACCAAGGATACGACAGTGAAGACACTACTGGGTGTAACCTCGCAAGTGGATTCTTGCGTAGGTAGTCTGTCGTTGATCGATGCATTGAACGCTGCGTCATCCGATTGCGGTGGCGGACTAGCTCAGGCAGAACTGATCATGGTCAAGCAGTTGATCGCTGCCGTGGCGAATGCTGGCAATTCCGATCCTCAAGCTTGTGGTGCCGCCTCAACGCTTATCGCCCAGGCAAACTTGCTCATTGTTGGCGCCAATATCAGCTCAATTACCGCCTTTGGGGACTTGTTAGACAAGAATGTTAACAACGACAAGATTGGTGATCTGTGCGGCAAGTCGTAGTTGAAAGGCGGGATCGATCCAATTGATGCCGTTCTGAATTGTCATCGAAGGGCGAGAGAAGATTTTCTCGCCCTTTTTTACATCCAAAGTTGGATCGATTACCAAGCGCCTGGTACTCCTATCCGGCCATGCTACGTGTCTGCTGGATCGTGGCGTTCATCTGGCACTGACCAAGGACATGGAAATGCGCGTCATCGTACATCCCAGGCGTCTATTCCGGCTCCAACGCCAGCTCCACCGTGCGGCTTATGGAGATTTTCCTCGGAGCCCATGATCGCAACGTGTGCGCGCACGACAGTTTCAATGATCGGGCGAACCAGTGCAAAGGCCGCTCCGTAGAATTTGTGATCTATCAGGCATAGAACCGCCCTTTGGAGCTCGAACACAAGCCAGTAAGTAAGCCATCAGAACCTATATCAGCTAACACATTCAGAACCGTCGCCATTGCAGACAGCGCAACCCGATGATACAAAGCAACGGCCTCGCGTGTCACCGGCTCATATCTCATCAGTTTCGTTGTCGCATTGGCCAGCGCAAGAACTGATCCTTGACCAGCTTCGGCTAAGTCAGCATTGCTAGGCCCGGAAAGGCGCTCGTCTTCTCGGCAACCAACCGTAAATCGGAGGAACGTAGCACTTGGGTGAACTACATGGCGGGATGCTGCGGAGTCCAGTACTCGATCTTTACGGGCCGCTTGCACCTGACTGAAGCCAATCTTGTCGCCCTTCAATTTGGGATTGTGCCGCAACAATGCGGGAATTGCCCATCCATATCCGTGGCGAAAATCGTATCCGTACCGAGCAAGCACGGCGCTGCAGTTGGCTGTCAACGGTTTGCTTCTGGTGCCGTTTACCGCGCGACATTGCGTTTTAGGAGGAACGTGGCCTTTGGTTATATACGCCTAGAACTTCCATATCTTGTTCTGACCTGCGGAGAATACGGGAGCACCGAAATCTCGGTAGAGCTTTCCTTCGAGCTCGGGGTATTGATTTCGCCACAGCAGATCGACAAGCACGTAATGCGCTTTCAGCAGGGCCAAACTCCTCTGAGATGCTCCAGGGTTTTGGATAAACGCAGTGATCTCGCGATCGCGATCACCGTACGAGATGCCGTGCGTCCATAGCCAGCCCTTGAAGCCCAAGATCACGCTCCGACCCCCGAGGCAATTGACCGGGTTCAAGTGATTATCACTCGTCACAAATACTGCTTCTGGCGGTGTGGCCGTCCAAATCCATCTCCCCACAAGCACACTATCGTTCTGAAAAAGGTTCGGGGTGAACGGTCCTATCAAGGTTGTTCGCGCGTACATGTCAAGTAATCCAGTCGGTATCGCCGCTGCTACCAGAACCGCAAGCAGCAAGTTTGCGAGCCGAACATGTTTTTTTGCAAGTTCGCCGAGAAACATCATAACCACGGCAACCTCGAACAAGATCGCGAACAGGAAGAACTTGTTAGTGTCGAAATCCCACGCCTGAAACTTCACCAAGTTGGGAATTAAGAGGACAAGAAAGGTCCCAGGAACGAAAAGCCAAAAACGATCCCGGGAAGGCGAACGGCGATAATGGAGAGCCACCCCGGCGGCTCCCATTAGGGAAATCGGCAGGAGAACACCGAAGTTCTGCCACATGAGGCGGAGCCAGCTTACGACGATCGCCTCTCCCGCAGTAGGGTCGAGGCGAATGCCTCCCAACTCGTGTGGGTCTGTCATCCAACCAAGCCGGAACTGCGGTTGATACGTATAATCGGAATGAGCCTGGAAAAGATAGGCGGCCTCCCACAGCACAAATGGACCGATCCAAAGAAGAGACGCCAGAAACGCGCGTCTCTGACCATCTCGCTGCAGCACCGAGAACAATAGCCATACTCCACCACCAAAACAAATTGCGACGAAGCCGTGAGTATGAAGGATTGGAAAGAGCGCAAGCACTACCGCAATCGGCATGGCAGCCGTGAGAAATTTTGGTTGGCTGCCCTTAGGTCGCCTCTCGACGAGCGCCAGCCAGAGGGTAAACAAAGCCAGCATACTCCAGAGTCCCATAATACTGGCCCGTTGATGCAGGAGAAAATGCGGGAGGGGCGCGGTGATATCCCTGTTCTGGTTGGGGAACATCGCGTTCCATACCACCCCAAGGTCAAAGGGGAGATGGCCGAGATGCGTAAGAATGTCTCGACATGAGTGGGATGCTTTAAAGAACGGATCCCGCCAGATGAGTAGATATTGGGTACCGGAGGTAAAGAGCGCGAGTAAGACGCCTCCAAATGCAATGGTCCGCGACGTCGCAAGCCTTTTGAAAAAGAAATAGAGGAGCAGTATTGCGCTTGAGCCAAAAAAAAAGGCGGGGAAATGGAACGCAACGATGAGAGGTGCGTTCAGTCGGAGAAGGGTCGCACTGATAAAATTTATGAAGAAGGGATACTTAAGGGGGGAGCCCGCATAGGTAACGTCGTCAAGCATGAGACGTTTTCCGGCTGCGAGATGCGAGATTTGCGCCATATGGTAAGGCACGTCGCCGTATCCCGCAACGGCGCCAGCATATCCTCCCTCCGGCATCTGCACGAGGGTGTTGAAGTATACGTCCGCGTACCACGCGACCAGTCCGACGAGCAGCGCGCCCATGATGATAGACGCAGGCGAGGCAAATCCTGCACGCATCACGAGCAGTTGTGTGCGAAACCGCTGCTGTAAAAGTTGAAAGCCCTTCAGGCAGAAGATCGGATACAGAACCCCACCTCCCACCAAAACGAGAGATAAGTCAAAGGCAACCACGAAAGGCAAAAATAACGTGAGCAGTAGAAGAATGCCATGCGCACACACGAGACCGACACCGCACCCAACAAGAACAGATTCGATGCCACCGAACCTGAACTCGCTCATCGCATACGATGTGAGAACCCAACCTGCAGCGAGCGCAAGTACGGAGAAGAGAAAATACAGCATCGTGACTTGAACACCCCTTATAGCGCCTGGGTAACTATCCCGATGCAGCGCCGAAACTCGAGCAAGATGTGCCGGGGTAGTAACTGTGATCTGCGTCCCGCTTGACTACTACCACGTTCGTTGCTGCCATCCGCCAAACGTCACATTCGCTCCCGACGGGAACCCTGTGCCCGTGATCGTCACCAAGGCGGTTTTACGGCCATGGCACCGGAGCACTTTATGAGGTCGAGCTTTATCTGGTTTGCGGCGAACCTCCCCAACTTAGAGTCCGGAGTTTATCATTTCGGCCCTGCTGACTGTCCGTTCGGCGCATCAACGAAATCAATCGCAAGCTGGCTCTACTCACGGGCCGCCAAGCGCGGGAGGGGAATCGCGGGCCGTTCAACATAATAATGATCGGTGCCCCCGGCGCGTACTCGCGGCGTCCGCTGACGAGCGGACCCATTTGTTTCCGCTGGGTGTGCGTTCTCCTGTCTGTAGGCTTCAATTGCGGACAAAATTTTCTTGTAAGACTTGATTCGGATCTTGGAATAAGGCGCTTTTTCAATGGTGTGCTATCCAATTCCTCTTCGTCTCAACTCGCGTAATCCCATTCCCCTCATCTCACGTTTAACCGAATCGGGGACGGTAACCATTCTCCTTTTCCCGTACTCAACTACTCTGAATCCAGTTTCTTCGCAGTCGAGAGCGGCGCTTAGATCGTCACCGTGTTCCCACATCGACGATGTTTCTTTAGTCTACATAGCAAATTGTTGCGGCTGTGATGTGAGCCCGTTGCAAAATTCTTCGCGTGCCTGCTCTGCATGGCTTGCCATCCGGTCCGAGGCTCTTGGCTTCGGGATGCCGAATGTACTGTTCGATCATGTGGCCATAGGTAAAAGGAAGAAACTCGGGATCATTCATTCGGCAATGCTTGTATCTCCCGCGTCGATCCTTGTTATGAATGTCGACCCTTTTACGACAGCTCAGGTGATTGATGCGCGGTTAAAACGGTCCTAGCCAGTGGTGACCGCGATACGATCATCCACTTGGTCCACGTTAGATGCGTTCAACAATTTAGGGTGTGTCCACTAAACTAACGGTGGATTTGTAGTCTGCCGGGGGCAGGCCTGAGTCTGCTCCGGTTTTTTTATTCACGACAATTCACGACAAATCACTTGTTCTTGGGGGAGTGATGTTACGGTAAAAAGATTGAGAGTCGCGGAATCAGAGACAATGCCGAGAACAAGAAAACGTAAATCTCAGGCTGCACTGTTGCGGGCGCCGACGGATCAACCAGGTAACTGGTGGAGGCTTTTCGCTGCTGCGATTGTCGCTATTGGTGCGGTCCTGCGTTTTTATGACTTAGCCCTTAAGCCTTTGCATCACGATGAAGGGGTGAACGGGTTTTTTCTCCTTGGCCTATTTCGAGAGGGCGTCTATCGCTATGACGCGGCCAATTATCACGGGCCAACGCTCTATTATTTCGCTCTGATCACCAGTAGCATCAATAATTTCCTCTTCGGAGCCGAAGGCCCAAGCACGGTCGCGATCAGAAGTGTACCTGCGCTTTTCGGGATTGGTTGCATTGTGTTGCTGTTATGCCTTCGAAGACGACTCGGTGGAATCGGGACGCTTACGGCGGCTGCACTCCTGGCGGTCTCTCCCGGCGCGGTATATTGGTCGCGTGATTTCATCCACGAGACGCCCCTGGTCTTCTTTACGCTGTGGCTAGTGGTGTGCGTCCTGTGGTTCTGGGATACCCGGAGGCCGCGTTACTTGATGCTGGGCTCGATCGCTGCTGCACTGATGTTCTCCACTAAAGAGACTGCTTTGATTTCGGTAGTAGCCGTGGCAGCCAGCGCGACATTCGCACTGGTGTGGGCGCCAGCCCCGATCAAGACCTCGGCGCAATATTGGGGAGGATGGCGGAGGCTTGCTCTCTTGTTGCTGGGCGCGATGGCTTTGTTTGTGCTCGCCTGCATCCTTTTCTTCTCATCTTTCTTCGGCAACCCTCATGGCATTCGTGACGCGCTGACCACGTTCAGCTATTGGATCAAAACTGGCATATCACAGCGAAGTGCTCCCTGGTACACGTATATGGCATGGCTGTCGCTTGAAGAGACGCCGCTCCTGATCTTAAGCGCCATCGGAACCGCGGCCGCGCTCGTGAAACGGAGTCGCTTTCATGTATTCGCGGGAGCGTGGGCTTTCTCTCTGTTGGTTGCCTATTCAATCCTGCCGTATAAGACGCCGTGGATTTTACTGAACGTGACGCTGCCCATGTGCATTGTTGCGGGATCTGTGGCTCAAGCTTTGTGGGAGCAAGCAACAATTCGCTCTAGAAGTGTGTGGATCCGAGGTGTGCCTGAAATTGGTGTAATAGCAGCGGCTTTGGCGATGAGCGCTTATCGATGTATCTGGCTGAATTTTTATCATTACGATGACCTCCGCTCTGCGTATGCTTACGTGCAGACGCATCGTGGATTCCTGGATTTAGTTTCGCGAATAGAAGAGATCGCGCAAAGTTCTGGAACTGGAGTTGCGACTCAAATGACGGTCGTGACTCCAGAATACTGGCCGCTGCCGTGGTATCTGCGCGATTACAGGAACGTCGGCTATTTTGGGCGCGTCGTTCTCACCGAGACGCCGATTGTGATTGGTTCGAAGGAACAGGAAGGGGAACTCCGCGCCATGCTCCACATGCGTTACGAACTAGCTGGGAGCTATCCTTTGAGGCCCGGCGTGGAGCTTGTGCTCTTCCTCGCCAGTGATCAAAGGCACTGACTCCCATCGTGCGAGAGTTTGCATCAAGCAGGCTGCCCGGTTCTTATTCTGCTGACACTATTCGGGCTTCTGTTCGGAAGCCTGCTCTCCAATGACACACAAAGCGATCGATGGGAGAACGGATCTGAAGGCGCCCATCCTGGCCGGTAATTGTCCAGGAAGCTTCCGTTGCCTTGTCTAATGTGAGTGGGGCGTGCTCCTGAGTCCCACCCCCACCTCTGTCGTTAGCCCCCGCAGTCGACGTAAAACGCCGCGCCTTAAAGCCTAAAAACGCACCCATTTGCACCCACGACAAGGAGCACTTTTAGGCAGTCCGGACGGACTTCTTCCTCTTCATCCGCAATTTTCAGCCAATTTTGCGATTGACTTAGTCCTCCTTGTGGAAGGATAATCCGCGCCGCTTTAGCAGAAGCCGCTCCTCAACACTCGCGTTGTTCAGCGACCTGCCCTTTGCTCGGCTAGGCTGACCGACCATTCCTAGGGAATTGTTTACAGAGAGGTGACCTGTGAAATTCAGAACCCTTACGTGCGTGATCATATTAGCTGTGCTGACGATTCCGACTCAACTGACCGCACAACAGATTCGCTACAAGCTGATCGATATTCCGACATTGGGCGGGCCTGCCGCCATTGGGCAAGTTGATGGCCAGGGAATAAGCCAATTCATCAACAACCCGGGAGTCGTTGTGGGTGGCTCAGATATAGATGTGCCGGATCCTTTCTGCCTCAACCCCGGTTGCTTTACTCCACACGCTTTTCGCTGGAAGGATGGAGTGCTTACCGATCTTGGCTCGCTTGATGGTGCGAGCTTCAGCCATGCAACCTCGGTCAATGCACGTGGCTGGATCACAGGTGGTTCGTTCATGTCCGACTTTGATCCCCTCAAGAAGCAGCCGGTGGAGCATGCGGTTTTATGGAAAGACGGCAAGATCAATGATCTTGGCACGCTAGGCACGGGACTGGAGAGCGCAGCGTTGTACGTCAACAACCCAGGGGAGGTAGTTGGTTTTTCCACCTTCGACACTACGCCCGATCCGTTTTCGTTTCTCGGAGCCGCGATTCATGCGTTCATTTGGAGACATGGAGTGATGCAGGACCTGGGCACGTTGGGCGGTCGTGATTCGTTTCCCGCTGGCGGTTGCAACAATCAACGCGCTGGTCTGGTAGCGGGAGCCTCGACCACCAGTTCTGGCGAGTCGCATGCGTTCTTGTGGGACAACGGAACAATGACAGATATCCCAACGCTGGGCGGAACTTCCGCAGTCGCGCAATGTGCCAATAATGCCGGTCAAGTGATCGGATTCTCGAATCTGACAGGAGATGAAGGTTGCAACACCGACAATGGTTGCGCTGTCCATACTTTTTCGTGGGATCACGGAACTCTGCAGGATCTAGGCACACTGGGCGGTACCTCTTCCATACCAGTCTGGCTCAACAATAATGGCGAAGCAGTAGGCGGGGCGTTGACAACAGGCAATGAGGAAGTCCACGCCACTTTATGGAAAAATGGCCAGATCACGGATTTAAACAGGGATGGTGATTGTTTCAGTTTTGCGACCGGAATTAACTCACATCACCAGATCATCGGGAATACGTTCAACTGCGAAACCGGCACCTTTCGCATGGTGCTCTGGCGGAATGGCTCAATCATTGACCTGAACGCAGCGACCGCCTCCGACTCAAAACTATTTTTAATAGAACCCGACAATATCAATGATCGAGGAGAGATCGTAGGCCGAGGCGTACCTCCTGGTTGCGATAATCTTGATTTGTGCGGGCACGTCTTCCTCCTGATTCCATGTGACCATGCTGGCAATCAGCAATGTGAGGAACACTCTGATAGCGCTCGAACAGCCGCAACAAAACAACGCCATGCAGCACGGGAGTTTCTCGATTTATCGCGTGCTCGTTTCCGTCAGCCGCACCAAGTGTCTCGGGCGAGGCAAGGGAATTACATCCTGTCACCGAAATGAGTGATGCCGGTCGGAAAAGCTAGTAAAAAATCCGCCTCCGTTCAAATGCAGTCCGTCCTGGTATTCTGAAATAGAAGCATGACGATCCAATTCCAGCCAATGCCGCTCCAGAAGCGGCGTTTACCCGGATTTATGATGTTCCTGAGCAGTCCAATCTCCCAAAAAGGAAAGCGAGGGTAAGCTATTGAAGGTGCTAGGGGCGGGAAGGCTTTTGCTCAACCTGCAGACGATACTCGGCCTTGCTTACTACCCGTCCAGCGCAGTGCAAGTGATCGCACTTGTGGTCAAAACGCAGGTGCAGAATCCTTTGCATGTTAGCGAGCTCGGCTAACTTTCGCGCCTTATCGGGATCGGTACCTGTGTGTAGCATCACTTCTGCGTAATCAAGAAGATTAGCGATGTCTGCGGCGGTGAGGCCCTGCGAAGCCACTGGAGGATTGATTTCCAATGGCGGTAGGGGCTTCGGCCGGGCTATGCCCGGTTGGGGTTTCATTTCTCTATGATACGGGCAGATGCAAAACTGAGTCCGCCGACGTGGGACGGAAAAAGAGGCTGGCAAAATGCAACCTCCGATTGCGACCGCCTTGGATGCTCGCCTTGTTTGCATCGTGCCAAGTGAGCCGCCCGCGGACCCCGACCTTTATGCCTCGGCCAGGAGTCCGTGCAGCTGCGTTCGCGTCAGGCCAAGTCGCTTTTCTACTTTCGTGGTGCGACGGGTAAGGCTCACGCCGATCATTTGACGCAGTGCCACCGAGGTAATTTCCACTGTGCATGATGGTACATTTTGCCCTGCTGTCGTACAATCGCAACGAGATGCGACGTGGTTTGCTACACGCACTGGCGGTGACCGCCCTCCTGCTGATACTGGGCGGACATATTACTGACCAATTCGGCTGGGACCACGAGTTTCAAACTGGCAGAGAAATTGATTACACAGTAGTGTTCGTTGCAGCTTGTGGAGCTGCCGTGTTCTTGGCGCTGGCCGCGGTTCGTCTCTTGAGCCGCCCCTCACGTAATCCCCTGGAGAGTCCAACTGTTGAAGCGCTGATGGTCGTGTGGTTCTTGCCCGCTCCGAGCTTGCCCTCCCCCTCTCCTCCTGCACTCAGAATCTAAAACGCCCTGCAACTGACACCGAAACCGTCATCCCGCGGTCTCGTGACTGTTCATTTCTGTCTGTCTCGACATGAGGGCGTATGTCATCTTTCCGCTTTGTGTTCAATTTATTTGTTGCAATAGGCCTGCCCGCTAGTGTCCTGCTTGGGCTGTCTCATCCAGCAGGCGCCGCACAAACAGGCCAGCAGCCCATCCAACTAACCACGCAGACCGGCACTACTGCCGGTCAGTCAATTTCTGCGACCGGTGTTGACCTCGTTCGTCGCGCACTACAGGCGAATGGTGAATTAGCGGCGGCGCGACTCGAGCTGAACCGCGCCCGAGCACGGCTGCGACAAGCAGGCCTGCGTCCGAATCCTACCCTCGACGTGCAGCAGGCGAGCGGCAAACTCGCCAGTTCCGAGGACGAGAGGGACTTCAGCGTGGGGGTAGCCTTTCCGCTGGAACTGGGCGGCAAGCGGCAGCGACGAATCGATGTCGCGGAGGCTGAACTGGCCGCCACCGAGGCAGAAGTGACTGACCGCGAGCGCCGCCTTGTGCAGCAGGTACTGAGCTCTTATGCAGATGCATTGGCGGCGGCGCGAGAACTCGAAATTACCAACAGCGTGCAGGATCTCGACAACCAGACAGTGCGCGTTGTTCGGACCCGCGTCGAGCAACAGGATGCGTCTCGGCTTGAACTGAACTTGCTCCTGACAGAGGTTGCACGCCTGCGGTCGCAGCGGGCGCTCGCCGAAGGTCGCCTCAATGCGTCGCTGGGAACGTTACGCACTCTCATCGGCGCATCCCCCACCGAGTCGCTGACGCTGGACGATCCCCAAACGACGCTCGCTTCCGAGCTGATTACGATTCCGGCAACGTTGGATGTCGCGATTACTACCGCACTCCAGATGCGTCCCGATCTGAAGCTGGCGCGCCTGAACGAGCTCGCAGCTGAGGCAGGGTTGCGGCTGTCGCGGGCGGTAGCGAGACCGGATCTTACGATCTCTGCAGGCGTCACAACCAGTCGGCAGTTCCTGTCGCCGGACAATGCTGCCATCCCGATCTTGGACCATGACAGGGCGATCACGCTCGGTGTCTCTGTTCCGCTGCCTTTCTTTAATCGCAATCAAGGCGCGATCTCTGAATCACAAATAGCAATCCAGCAGACGCGCTTGCGCCGGGAATTTCTGGAGCAGACCGTACGCACAGAGGTGGCAAGCGCATACGAACGCGTACGTGCCACCCAGTCAGCCGCGGACATCTTCCAGCAGAGCGTGACGACCCAGGCTTCAGACAATCTTCGCGTCATACGCGCGGCCTACGAGATAGGCGAGTTCAAGATCACCGACGTTATTACTCAGCAACG
>Ga0075424_100006666_pt1 | contig 11120 bp, 8 predicted proteins | sample SoiMethybrSBSTD3_FD_75301 | JGI IMG/M metagenome (GOLD analysis project Ga0075424, IMG submission 75301) | Bulk soil microbial communities from a Populus tree surrounding site in Tennessee, USA - Soil MetaG P. TD hybrid SBSTD3 | ecosystem: Environmental > Terrestrial > Soil > Tree plantation...
ACGTGCACGAACGAGAAGCCGTCGTTGGCCAGCGCCTTCTTGACGATCTTCACCGTCTGGTGCCACTGGGTGGCCGTCGTCTCGGCCACGAACGTGGCGCCGGCCGCCTTCACCACGTCGCACGGATCGAAGCCGGGCTCGACCATCCCGTACGGGCTGGAGTTCGTCACGTACCCGGCCGGCGTGGTCGGCGAGAACTGGCCGCCGGTGGACTCGTAGCCCATGTTGTCCTCGCAGATCACGGTCACCCCGAGATTGCGGCGGGCTGCGTGGATCAGGTGCGAGGTCCCGATGGAGGCCGCGTCGCCGTCGCCGACGACGATGAGGTACTTCTTGTCGGGCTGCGCGAGCTTGAGGCCGGTGGCCACGGCCAGCGCGCGACCGTGGGTCGCGCCGAAGTTGTCGCCGCCCCACGTGGCGAAGGTCTGCCGCCCGACGCAGCCGATGCCGGTGCCGAAGACCACGTCGTCCTGCTTGAGGCCCATCTCGTCGATGGCCTGCAGCAGCCAGTTCTCGATCATGCCGATGCCGCAACCATGACAGGCCTTCGTCGGGATCTGGCTCGGCCGCAGATACTTCTTCGCCAGCTTGTTCATCGGCTCTATCTCACCTCGGTCCAGATGTAGGGCAGCTCGGGAATGCGCCCGTTGCGCGCGACACCTTCGAGGCCCGCCGCGACCTCCGCCACCGTGTGCAGCTCGGCGCTCTTGCCCATGAAACGCACCTTCTTGCTGTCGGGCGCCGAGCGCGCCACCTCGCGCACGAGCTGGCCGTCGTAGTTCAGCTCGCACACCACGTACGGCACGTCGCGGGCGAACAGCTCGTCGGGGAACGGCCACAGCGTGATCAGCCGCACGAAGCCCGCCCGGATGCCGCGCCGCCGCGCCTCCAGCACGCCGGTCTTGACGGTGCGCGCGTTGGCGCCGTAGGCCACCGCGATCACCTCGGCGTCCTCCACACCCACCGTCTCGTAGCGCGTGAGCTGGTCGCGGTGGTGCCGGATCTTGTTGATGAGGCGGTAGGTCTGGGCCCACTGCGCCTCCATGTCCTCGATGTCGTAGCCTTCCTCGGTGTGCGTGTAGGCCGACACGCACACGCCGGTGCCGTGGCCGATCACGTTGGGCGGCACGTCCAGGTCGGCGCTGCCCACCGGATAGAACGGCATCATGAGGTTGTTCTTGCGCGGCACCACGAAGTCGAGCGCGTCGTAGTCCTCGGGAATGAACAGGTCCTCCCACATGTCGGAGATGACCTGGTCGGTGAGGATCGTGACGGGCGTCCGGAAGCGCTCCGAGAGGTTGAAGGCGTCGATGGTGAGCCAGAACGCTTCCTGCACCGACGAGGGAGACAGCACGATCGTCTCGAAGTTGCCCCCGTGGCTGGCGTAGCGCGCGATGTAGAACTCACCCTGACCCGGCGCGCCGGTGATGCCGCTGATCGGGCCCACGCGCATGGCGTCCACCACGACGAGCGGGATCTCGTTGGTGATCGACCAGCCGTAGGCGTCGTGCATCAGCGTGTAGCCGGGGCCCGAGGTCGCCGTCATCGCCTTGAGGCCGCCGAGGCTGGCGCCCGCGCACGCGTGCATGCCGGCCAGCTCGTCCTCGCACTGCACGTAGTAGCCGCCCACCTGCGGCAGGCGCTTGGACATGTACTCCGCGATGTCGGTGGCCGGCGTGATCGGGTAGCCGGCGAACACGCGGCAGCCGGCCGCGATGGCACCCTCGGTGAGCGCGTACGTCCCCGCCTCCAGCAGGCGCCGCCCGCGCGTGTAGCGCCGTGCCCAGTCGGTCCAGGGCGCGACCAGCTGCTCATTTACCGCCGTGGTGGTGGCTCCCATATTCAGGATTACAGGCTCGGCTCGGCGATCGGAATCGCCTCACCTCGCACTACACTGCCTCCGTTGGCGGTTTTGACACTCACGTCGATGCAGAAGTCGGGGCAGATCTGGTAGCAGAGCATGCAGCCGATGCAGTTCTCCTCGTGGGCGGTGTACATCGGGAACCAGCCGATCTTGTTGGGTGCTTTGCGGTAGGCGAAGACGTCCACCGGGCAGACGTTGAGGCAGAAGCCGCACGCCTTGCACATGTCCTCGCCGATGACGACGTCCCAGCGGCCGGCCGGCCCCCTGGGGGCCTTCTTCTCAGCCTTGAACAGCGCCATGCGACTTCCCGGAAACCCGCGTCATGGTGGTCCAATACACCACCCGACGACCCGCCCCGTCAAGGAAGGGCTCAGGCGCTCGCCTTGTGCGCCGACACCGGCTGGTGGACGTAGAGCTCCATCGGCTTCGGCTTGCCCGTCACCAGACGCCGCGGGCGCAGTGCGTAGGTCACCGGCCGGCCATGGTCGTTGAACTGACGGTCGGCGTTGTAGACCGAGGTGAACTTCCACAGCATCTTGAGATAGTTCGTCTGGCCGCGGGACAGCGCGCGCACCAGCGGGCCGCCGTAGCGGCTCAGCGCGCCCCAGCCGAGGTGCTTGCGGTTGAGCACGGCCTGCGTCTGCACGAGCTGCCGGTAGAACTCGTGCAGCGGCAGCCGCGTGGGCAGCACGGCGTGCTGCACGTCGTACAGCCGGTAGTCGTGCGAGGTCAGCTGGCGCGGCTCGGTCAGCCACGTCTCGGTGCCGGGATACGGCGTGGCCACCGTGAGGTGGACGATCTCCGGCACCGTCAGCGCCCAGTCGCGCACGGCCGCGAAGCGGGACTCGTCCCAGTCGGGATCGGCGATGATGTTGATGGCCACCGTGAGGCCGAGCTTGCGCGCGACCTCGAGCGCTTCCATGTTGGCGTCGGTCGACACGCGCTTGCGGTGGCGCTTGAGCGCCTCGGCGTCGAGCGCCTCCACGCCGAGGAACATGTAGTAGAGCCCGAGCTCCCGCCAGTAGGCGAAGACGTCGCGGTTCTTGAGCAGCACGTCGCAGCGCGTCTCCAGGTAGTACTGCTTGCGGATCTTGCGCCGCTCCAGCTCCTTGCCGATGGCGAAGCCGTCCTCGGCGTGGATGAACGCCACGTCGTCGACCAGGAACACGTTGGGCTCCTTGATGCGCGCCAAATCCTCGGCCGCCGACTCGGGGGAGGACTTGCGGTAGCTGCGGCCGTAGAACGTCCAGGCGCTGCAGAACGAGCAGTCCCAGGGGCAGCCGCGCGTGAGCTCGGCGGAGGCGCACGGGTCGAGCACGCCGAGGAAGTACTTGTGCCGGCGCCGGCCGAGATCGCGTGCCGGCAGGTGCGTGTCGAGGTTCTCGAGCAGCGTGGGGCTGGGCCCGGCGCCGCGCGTGGTCACCACGCCGGGGAGCCGCTCGAGGCCGTGGTCACCGATCGCCTCCAGCACGCGCGGCGCGATCACCTCGCCCTCGCCGCGCACGACGCAGTCGATGGCGCCGGCGCCGTGCTCCAGCAGCTCGCCGGCGATGAACGAGGCGCTGTGGCCGCCCACGAACACGAAGGTGTCGGGCCGCTGCTGCCGCGTCGCCTTGGCGAGGTCGATGACTTCCGGGACGTTGGCCAGATAGTTCAAGGAGAAACCCACCGCGCGCGGCTGCCACGCGGCCAGCTCGGCCAGGTACTCGGCCTGGGTAAAGACCTGCAGGTCCATCAGCCTGACGTCGTGGCCGGCGGCCCGGACGGCAGCGGCCACGCGCTCGAGGCCGAGGGGCTCGAGGCGCAGGTACAGCTCGGAGTACAGCAACGGGCTCGGGTGAACGAGCAGAACGCGCATGGGGGACGTTCCTCCTGGCGTGGAAGGCAGCACGTCCATCGTAAAACGCTTATGGCCCACCGTCCATTTGGACCTCGGAGGGCCGGGTTGGACCTCGGAGGGCCGGGTTGGACCTCGGAGGGCCGGGTTGGACCTCGGAGGGCCGGGTTGGACCTCGGAGGGCCGGGTTGGACCCCCCGGGGGGCCGGGGCGAAGCCCGGAGGGCGTGGTACGCTCGCCCCTGGGCACGGAGGGGACCATGGCGACCCAGACGGTGCGAGATTTGGAGGCCAAGGCGGCCGCGGCGTGGAAGAACCTGACCGCCCAGCTGGTGGGCATGGAGCCCTACCTGGAGCGAGCCGACGCGCCCGGCGAGTGGACCGCGCGCGAGGTGCTCTCCCACCTGCTCGAAGGTGACGACTGGAAGCCGGCCGCGGTGCTGGCCAGCTTCGCCGAGCGTGACCTGCCGACGATTGACATCGCGCCGGGCGAGACGTTCCTCACGCCCGCACGCCGCAAGATGACGCTCAAGCAGCTCCTGGACGCGATCGACGCGCAGCGCCGCGAGATCTTCGGCTATCTCGACGGGCTCTCCGACATGGACCTCGGACGCAAGGCGCGCATCCCGCTCTTCAAGTCATTCATGGGGACCGACGAGATTCCGCTGCCGGTGTTCGTGGGCGCGATGTTCGACTACCACGTGAACGATCACGCCGGCCAGATCGCCAAGATCCGCAAGGCCGTCGGTTTGTCCCCGGTCTGAGGCGGCTCGCGTCAGCGCGCACGCAGGCGCGCCAGGAGGTCGGCGAGCGGGAGGTCGGCGAGCGAGGCGAGGCGCAGGTCGGCGTGGGCGAGGTCGAGGCGCGCGGTGAGCGCGTTCGGCACGGCCACGGCCGTCATCCCCGCGCGCTTGGCCGCCAGCACTCCGTTGGGCGAGTCCTCGATGGCGACGGCCTCGCGGGCGGGAATGCCGGTGGCCTCCAGCACCGCCAGGTAGAGCGCGGGGTCAGGCTTCACCACCTTGACGTCGTCACGGCAGCGGACGACCTCGAAGTGCTCGCGCAGGCCCAGGCGCGTGAGATGGCCTTCCACCCACGTGCGGCTCGACGACGACGCCACGCCCAGCCGCACACCGAGCCGCCGCGCCTCCGCGACGTACTCGGGAACGCCGGGCCGTATGGTCTCGCGCGCGATGAGCACGTCGCAGTCGGTGCGATGGCGCTCCGTCAGCGCCGCGCAGTCGAGCTCGCGGCCGCACAGCGCGGCGAGATCGACGGCGGGATCGAACACGTCATGCGTCCCGATGCACTGCGCCCACTTGTCGAAGTCGAGCGTGTGGCCGTGCTCGGCGTAGATGGCCTGCCAGGCGTCGTAGACGGGCACCTCGGTGTCGAGAATGAGCCCGTCGAAGTCGAAGACGACCAGCCGCATCAGGTGAGGATGAAGGGCTTGGCGGCCTCGCGTCCGAACGGGTAGCGCGACAGCACGTCGGGGTCGGGATCGGCGCCAAGCCCCGGCCGGTCGGGCACGCTCAGGCCGACACCGCCGGAGCGGATCGGCTCGGCGGTGAGCGGCGCCACCAGGTGGCCGGGCGGCAGCTCGACGTACGGCACCCCCGGCGTCGACGCCACGACGTGGAGCGTGGCGGCGAGGCCGGGACCGAAGTAGAACGAGTGCGGGACGAAGGTGACGTTGGCCGCGGCCGCCAGCGTGGCGATCTTCTTCGTCTCCGAGATGCCGCCCACCTTGGTCATGCTCGGCTGCACGATGTCGGCGGCGCCGGCCTCGATGATCTGCCGGTAGGCCAGCACCGTCGCCTCGTTCTCGCCGCAGGCGATCGGAATCCGCAGCGCGGCACGCACGCGCGCCAGGCCCGCGTAATCCTCGGGCGGCCAGACGGGCTCCTCCAGCCAGCGCAGGTCGTAGCGCTCCAGCGTGCGCCCGATCCGGATGGCCTCCTCGACCGTCCACGGGCAATTCGTGTCGAGCATGATGTCCAGGTCGCTTCCGCCGGCGTCGCGCGCGGCGGCGACGGACTCCACGTCGGTCTGGTGTAGCTTGACTGCCGTGTAGCCGAGCACCTTGGCGGCGGAGACCGCCTGGGCCACCTGGGTGGGCGTGTCGAAGCGCAGCAGGCTCGCGTACGCGCGCGCCCGCGACTGGCAGAGGCCGCCGAGCAGCTGGTAGACCGGCACGCCGCGCGCCTTGCCGGCCAGGTCCCAGAGCGCCAGCTCGACGCCGCTCACCGCCATCATGGCCAGCCCGCGGCGGCCCCAGATCATGAGCGTGCGGTGCATGCGGTCCACGAGCATCTCGATCTGCGAGGGATCCTGCCCGACGACGATCGGCGCCAGCGCATCGTCGACGATGTTGCACACGGCCAGCGTGGCGCCATACGCGAAGCACTCGCCCCAGCCCACGAGCCCCTCGTCGGTGGTGACGGATACCAGAATTTGCCGCGCCAGGCCGGCGGCCCATGACGACGGCGGCGTCGCCGGCGCGAGCGGGATCGCGAGCGGAACCGCACGGACCTCGGTGACCTTCATCTCAGAGGTCGTTGAGCCCCAGCTCGGTCCAGCGCTGGCGGACGCGCGCCTCGTCCTCGGCGGCCGGGCGCACCGTCGGCGGGAAGCGCTCGTTGCCCCACTCGGGCCGCCGCGGGAACTTCCACGAGCGCGTAGCGTCGAAGAGCACGCGGTTCCAGAGGCCGGTGCCGAGGCGGCTCACGTCGCGGTCTTCCATCGGCGTGGAGGGATCGATGGGCGAGCCGAAGATGCCGGGGAAGATGACGAGGCCGTCCTCACCGGCGTTCATGCGATGGGCCAGCGCCCAGTCGATCTGCTCGTAGGACGAGACGTCGATGTCGTCGTCCACCACGAAGACGTGCTTGTACCGGTACTGGGCCGCGCTGTTGCCCCAGAGCGCGGCGGCGATCTGCTTGGGCTGGCCCTGGTACGCCTTGCGGATCTGGACCGCGATGTTGACGCCGTTGGTGATCGGATGAACGTGGACGTCGGTGATGCCGGGAATGCCCGCCGTCTTGAGAATGTTCCAGGCGATGCCGGCGCGCTGCACGCCGGACATCACGCTGTTCTCGCTGTACGAGCCCGGCAGGGTGCCCTCGAGACAGCCGCGAAAGATCGGCTCGCGCCGGTGCGTGATGCAGGTGACCTTCATCGTGGGCCGCCTGGTCGGCACGTCGGAGAGATGGCCGGTGTACTCGCCGAAGGGGCCCTCCAGCTCCCACGTGGCGGGATCGTCGTGGATCAGCCCCTCGATGACGATCTCCGCCGAGGCCGGCACCTCGAGGTCGACCGTCTCGCACTTCACCAGCTCGGCCGGCTCGCCGCGATACGCGCCCATCACGTCCCACTCGCACACGCCGGTCGGGATCGGCGAGCCCGCCAGGAACGGCATGATCGGATCCCAGCCGATGACGCACGCGACGGGCATCGGCTGCCCGCGGTCGGAATACTTCTGGAAGTGATGACCCCAGTGCTGGCCGCCCTTGATGAGCAGCATCGGGCAGCTGTCGGGCGTGCCGATCATCCCGCGGTAGATGCCGACGTTCATCACCCGCGTGTCCGGATCACGCGTGACGATGCCGGAGAACGTGTGGATATAGCGGCCGCCCTCGAGATGATGCCAGCGCGGAACCGGAAACTCCGTCTGGTCGATGGCCGCGCCCGTGACGACGACGTCCTTGACCGGCCCGGTCTTCACGATGCGGGGCGCCACGCTCTCGCGGTTCTTGGTCATGACGTACTGGACCAGCTCGGCGTTGCTGACGTCCTTCGGGAATCCGAGCGCCAGCGCCAGCCGCCGGCGGTCGCCGAGGCCGCCCGTGAAGAGCTTCGTGCAGCGGGCGCCGGGCCTGTAGCCGGTGACGTTCTCGAACAGCAGCGCGGGGCCCCGCTTCTCGAGCACGCGGCGGGCCACGGCGCCCAGCTCGCGGTCCCAGTGCACCTCGGCGCCGATGCGCCGCAGCTCGCCTTCCTTCTCGAGCAGGGTCATCCACTGCCGCAGGTCCATGAAGCTCATGCGCGGTCACCCTCCTGGACGCCCCTCATCATACCGGCTCGCGCCGTGCGCGCCCGCTGCGCGACGAAGACGGCGATGAAGCAGACCAGGCCGGTCACGTCGCTCCACACGCCGGGGAAGATCAGCAGGAACGCGCCGGCCAGCAGCAGCACGCGCTCCCACGCGAGCGTCGGCGCGCGCAGGTAGCCGATGAGCCCCGCGGCCAGCATGAGGATGCCGAGCGTGGCGGCCAGCGTGCGCCAGACGATCTCCAGCAGCGAGGCGTTGAGCATCAGCAGCGCCGGGTCATAGGTGAACGAGAACGGGATGATGAAGCCCGAGAGCGCCAGCAGCATGGCCGTCCACTGCGTCTTCCACACGTCGGCGCCGGCGATGGACGAGGTCGCGTACGTCGAGATCGCCGTGGGCGGCGTGAGATCGGCGAGGATGCCGAAGTAGAAGACGAACATGTGGGCGACGAGCTTGGGGATGCCGAGCTGGATCAGCGCCGGCGCCGCCATGATCGACGTGATGATGTAGGTCGCGGAGGTCGGCAGGCCGGTGCCGAGCACGAGCGCGGCGATCATCGTGAGCGCCAGCGTGGCCAGCATGCTGCCGCCGGCCAGGCTGACGATGCCGCCGGCCAGCTTGAGGCCGAGACTGGTCGCCGACACCACACCCACCACGATGCCCACGGTGGCGCAGGCCAGCGCCACGGGCATCGCGCTCTGCGCGCTGTCGGCCAGGACCGCCAGCACCTTGCCCGGCCCCATGCGCGTGTCGCGCCGCACCTGGCTCAGCACGAACGCCGTCGCCAGCGCCCAGAAGCCGGCGAAGAGCGGCGAGCGGCCCTCGACGAGGAACCACACGAGCACCGCGGGGCCGATCAGCAGGTGGAAGTCACGCTTCAGGACGGCGCCGAAACGCGGCAGCTCCGAGCGCGGCAGCACCGGCAGCCCCACGCGCGCCGCCTCGAAGTGCACCATGGCGCCGACGGCGACGAAGTAGAGGATGCCGGGGATGGTGGCGGCGAACGCGATGGTGGCGTAGGGCACCTGGAGCGTCTCCGCCATGATGAAGGCGGCCGCGCCCATCACCGGCGGGATGAGCTGGCCCCCCATGGAGGCACAGGCCTCCACGCCGGCGGCGAACGCCGGGCGATAGCCCGCACGCATCATCAGCGGGATGGTGAAGGCCCCGGTGGTGACCGCGTTTGCGATGGCGCTGCCGTTCACCGTCCCGAACAGCCCGCTCGAGATCACCGCGACCTTCCCCGCCCCGCCGCGGGACGCGCCGGCGACGGCCAGCGCGGCGTCGGTGAAGAACCGCAGCAAGCCGCCGTAGGACATCACGCCGCCGAAGATGACGAACAGGTAGATGAACGTGGCCGACACGAACGTCGGGATGCCGAACACACCCTGGGTGGTGAACATCTGCTGATCGATCAGGCGCATGGTCGAGTCGCCGCCGTGCGACAGGAAGCCCGGTAGCCACGGCCCGGCGAAGCTGTAGGCGATGAAGCCCAGCGCCAGGACGACGAGCGCGGGGCCGATGTGGCGGCGCGCCGCCTCGAGCAGCAGGAGCACGAACAGCACGCCGACGACCAGATCGACCCGCTCCGGATCGTCCACGCCCGCCATGCGCGTGGTGAGGCGATCGACGTGGAAGACGTAGTGCGCCGCGCACGCCACCGCCAGCACGGCCAGCGTGCCGTCGAGCCGGCGCCGCTTCGTGCGGCGCGCGAGCGCCGCCGCCTGCTCGGGGGACTCCGGTGTGGGGTCGGTCAGGAAGCCCAGCGCAACGGCGAAGCCGACGTGGACCGGGAGCTGGACGAGCAGGTCGTAGAGACCGGCCACGGCCGTGTAGAGCTGGAACAGCGACCACGTGATGGCCAGCAGGACGCGCGGCGAGCGCAGGTCAGGCACGCGGGCGCTCCCACACCACCTGCCCGCCGACGAGCGTGAGGCGCGCGGTCTGCCCGACCAGCGTCTCGAGCGGCGCGGTCAGCGGATCGTGCTCGAGCACGGTGAGGTCGGCTGCCCACCCCGGCGCCAGCCGGCCGCGCTGCGCCTCCGCGAACGTCACCCAGGCGCCGCCCGTCGTGAGCGCGGCGAGCGCCTGGGCGCGCGTCAACCGCTCGCGCTCGCCCACCACGACGCCCGTGCGCATGTCGCGGCGGGCCACCACGGCGGCGAACGCCACCCACGGATCGGCCGGCTTGTTGTCGGTGGCGATGCCGAACGGGATCCGCTCGCGCGCCAGGCTGCGATGCGGCAGGAGCTGCTCGGCGGCGCCGCCGAGCCGCGCGACCTCGTCGCCGGCCGAGCGGTAGAGATAGGAGATGGGGTTCGTCGTCGCCACCGCGCCCAGGCGGCGGATGCGCTGCAGCTGCGCGGGCGTGGCCGCGTTGAGGTGCACGAGCACCCAGCGCAGGTCGCGGATCGGATGGCGCGTGGCGATGTCCTCCCACACGTCGAGCACTTCGGGCAGGCACCGCGTGACGAGGGTGTTCACGCGGAGACCGTGGGTGGCGGCGAGCTCGGCCTGGGCCCGGTAGGCGCCGCCGTCGTTCGCGCTCTCCACGAATCCCGCCCAGCCGGTGTAGGGCTGGCTTGCGTGCAGGATGCGCGCGACCTCGGCGTCGCCGCCGTAGTGCAGGCAGATGCCGCTCACGCGCAGCCGATCGTCGCCGAGCCCGCGGCCGCCGGCCCACGCGGCGATCTCGGGAATGGCCCGCGCGGCCTCGGCCCGCGTCCACGTCGGGCTCACGGCGAGCGTGCAGCGGAGGCCGAGCGCGCCGGCGGCGTGCGTGTCGCGGTAGGCGCGCAGGACCTCGGGCGCGATGCCGTGGCCCTCGTAGACGGCCGTCACCCCGCGCATCGCGTAGCGCCGCTGCGACTCGCGCAGCGCGCGCAGCCGGTCGGCGTGCGTGAAGCGCGGCGCCGCCTTCAGAAGGGTGAACTCGAGCACCTGGATCAGGTTGTGCTCGACGAACACGCCCGTCGGCTCGCCGGCCGCGTCCTTGACGATCTCCACGCCCTTGGGCGCGATCGTGTTGCGCGTCACGCCGGCCAGCGCGAGCGCTCGGCTGCTGGCGATCGAGTGCACGGGCGGGCGGTTCCAGTACCCCCAGATGCCGCGCACGTACACGGGATGCTCGGGCGCGGCACGATCGAGGTCCTCGCGCGTCGGCCAGCGCTTCTCGGCCAGCCCGGCGGGCACGTCCTGGTAGAACGGCGGCACGCCGACCGGCATCGTGACGATCCACTCGCCCGGCCCGCGGTCGGCGGCCGCGCGCCGGATGACGGCCTGGATGTCGGCGATGGAGCGGCAGCGTGCCAGCGACGGATAGATGGTCTTGAGGCCCTCGCGGTCGAGGTGCGCGTGCGAGTCGACGAG
>Ga0075424_100006668_pt1 | contig 11120 bp, 9 predicted proteins | sample SoiMethybrSBSTD3_FD_75301 | JGI IMG/M metagenome (GOLD analysis project Ga0075424, IMG submission 75301) | Bulk soil microbial communities from a Populus tree surrounding site in Tennessee, USA - Soil MetaG P. TD hybrid SBSTD3 | ecosystem: Environmental > Terrestrial > Soil > Tree plantation...
CCTTGCGATGTCGGGGCCGCGCTTTCGCAAGGTGTTCACGCTGCACGGCCCTCTCGAGGATCTCCCCGGTCTCGTCGCTGCCTACATCGACGCCATCTTTGCCCACACGATGCGCAGCTGAATTGCCAGAATCGCCGGAATTGCCCGAATCGCCGGAATTCCATTCTTCAATTCAGGGAACGAAATTCTGGCAATTCTGGCAATTTTGGCAATTCGATAAACTCGCAGCATGGGTTTCTCTGACTGGATGCGCGTTGTCGACACGGTCGGGACGATTGCCGGCCGGCTCAGAGGCGGCGTTCCCGCGCCGTCGCAACCTGGCGCTCCGGGCGCGCTCGAGACGCGCCTGGCGGGTGTCGTCGTCGCCGCGCTGAAGGAAGCGTTCGACCGCGATCGCGTACGGATGGATCTCGAACGCTCGCAGATCGAAGCGGAGCGGCGCCGTGCCGAAGAGGCGCTCGCCGCCGAGCTCAGGCGGCAGGCGGCCGAGCGCGCACTGGGGCAATTGAGGCTCCTCGCGATCATTGCGATAGCGGCATGGATGCTCTCGGCCGCGCTCGCGGTATGGCTGCCCGGCATGAGGGCAGGCATGCCACGAGGTCTGCTCGGCGCCGGATGGGCGCTTGCCTTTGCCGCGCTTGGCTGCACGTTTGCAGGATCGCAGCGGATCTCTGCGTGGACCGCGGGTGCGACGACGGCAACCGATCTGCCGCGAAGCGCCGCTGCCTCGCTGGCACCATGGTTACTGCTGGGTGCACTCGCGAGCACGGCGGCCAGCCTGCTGGCGGCGTTGTGATTGAGCTCGCGGTTCGCGGCGCGGTTCGCGGCTCGCGATTCGCGATTGTCTGATTGTCCGATTGTCTGATTGGGGATTGGGGATTGATTATTACTGTCTACGGCGCAGACTGGTGTGAAGATACGCAGCGCTCGCTGCGGCATCTGCGACGGCTCGGCGTGCCGCATCAGTACATCAATATCGACGAGGACCTCGACGCGCTCGAGCGCGCGAAAGCGTTGAACGGCGGGCGACGGCGAACGCCGACGATCGATCTCGGTTTCGGCGGGGCGCCGCTGGTCGAGCCCGACAACGATGCGCTGAGCGCGGCGCTGGTGGAGCGCGAAATGTTGACTGCCGACGAGGTCAGCGAGCGGCTGGCCGTGCAGAACGTCGGAGACTTCGAGCGGGTGCTGCGTACCCTGTCCGGTGCGGCGCTGCTGCTCGCGGCGCGGCTGACGCCGGCGGTGCGCTGGCCGCTCGCGATCGCCGGAACGTTCCTGGCGGCATCGGGGCTGACGGGCTGGTGTCCGATCTATCGCGCCGCCGGCGTGACCTCGCTAGACGGTCCCGGCGATCGTCCGGATGAAATGATCCGCACGGCGTGGCTCGCGGCCAGGCGGGCCGCCGGGCGCAGCGTGCCGCCGCCGCTCGCGTCCGCCGAGAGACAGCCGTGAAACGCGACGCGACGTTGCAGGCGCTCGCGGAAGCGCGGCATGCCGATCCCTTCAGCGTGCTCGGTCCGCACGCCGACGCGAACGGCGTTCTGATCCGCGCGATCGTGCCGACCGCCGAGCGCGTCACGATCACTCGCAACGGCTCGACGGCGATCGATATGGACCGCCGGCACCCTGCGGGAGTGTTCGAAGCGACCCTTCCCGGCGCGAATGAGGTCTTCGACTACCGGCTGCGCGTCGAGTTTCACGGGGGTACGACCGCCGAAATCGACGATCCGTATCGGTTCGGGCGCGTGCTGACCGATTACGACCTTTATCTGTTTGGCGAAGGCAAGCATACCCGCATCTACGACAAGCTCGGCGCGCATCCGATGACGATTGGCGGCGCGACCGGCGTCCACTTCGCGGTCTGGGCGCCCAACGCGAAGCGCGTCAGCGTCGTCGGCGACTTCAACGCGTGGGACGGGCGCCGGCATCCGATGCGCTCGCTCGGCGTGAGCGGCGTCTGGGAGATCTTCATCCCCGGCGTCAACGAAGGCGACCGCTACAAGTTCGAGATCCTCACGAAGTACGGCGAGGTTGTGCTGAAGTCGGATCCCTTCGGCTTCGCATTCGAGCTCCCACCGCTGAACGCGTCCATTGTCGCGGTCCCGCGCTACCAGTGGCGCGACCAGGACTGGATGACCAATCGCGACTCGCATGGATCCTGGTTCCACAATCCGATGGCGGTGTACGAAGTCCATCTCGGCTCGTGGGCGCGCGTGCCGGAGCATGCGGATCGCTACCTCTCGTACCAGGAGCTCGCCGACCGGCTCGTCCCCTATGTCAAGGAGATGGGCTACACGCACATCGAGCTGCTGCCGGTAATGGAGCACCCGTTTTCGGGATCGTGGGGCTACCAGGTGATCGGGTTCTTTGCGCCGACGAGCCGGTTCGGCAGGCCCGAGGAGTTCAAGGCGTTCGTCGACGCGTGCCATGCGAACGGCATCGGGGTGATCCTTGATTGGGTCCCCGGCCATTTCCCGAAGGACGCGCACGGGCTCGCGCGGTTCGACGGGACGTCGCTCTTCGAGCACGAGGACCCGCGCCAGGGAGAACACCGCGACTGGGGAACACTCATCTTCAACTACGGGCGAAACGAAGTCCGGAATTTCCTGCTGGCGAACGCGCTCTTCTGGCTGCACGAATACCACATCGATGGACTGCGCGTCGACGCGGTCGCCTCGATGCTGTATCTCGACTACTCGCGGCGCCAGGGGGAATGGGTGCCGAACCGGTTCGGCGGGCGCGAGAACCTCGACGCGATCGAATTTCTGCGCGAGCTCAACACGCTCACGCACGCCGAGCAGCCGGGCTCGATCACGGTTGCCGAGGAATCGACCGCATGGCCGTCGGTGAGCCGTCCGACGTACGTGGGGGGCCTCGGGTTCACCTACAAATGGAACATGGGCTGGATGAACGACATCCTCGAGTACGTCTCGAAAGATCCCGTGTACCGCCGCTGGGACCACCGTCATCTGACGTTCTCGCTGCTCTACGCCTTCACCGAAAACTTCATCCTGCCGTTCTCGCACGACGAGGTCGTGCACGGAAAAGGATCGATGTTCGGGAAGATCCCGGGCGACGACTGGCAGAAGGCCGCCACGCTGCGCGCGTTGTACGGGTTCATGTATGCCCATCCAGGCAAGAAGCTGATGTTCATGGGATGCGAGTTCGGCCAACGGCGCGAGTGGAACTACGACCAGAGCCTCGACTGGCACCTGCTCGATCAGCCGCTGCACGCGGGCCTTCGACGCTACGTGCAGGACCTCAACCGCGTGTACGCGGCCGAGCGCGCGCTTCACCAGATCGACTTCGACGGCTCCGGATTCAGCTGGATCGATTGCAACGACAACGAGAACAGCGTCGTGTCGTTCATGCGCCGCGCGCAGGACGGCAACGACTTCGTGGCCGCCGCGGTGAACTTCACGCCGGTGCCGCGCGAGGGATATCGCATCGGCGTGCCTGCGGCGGGCTCTTACCTCGAGCTCGTGAACAGCGACGGCGAGATGTACGGCGGAAGCAATATCGGAAATGGGGGACTCCTGTTCACGGAGGCGATTCCTTCGCACGGGCACGAACAGTCGCTTCGGCTGACCCTTCCGCCGCTGGGGTTCCTGTTGCTGAAGCCCGGACGCTGGTGAGTCACGACTTCGCCGCGTTTGCGGAGCAGAAGACCCGGGAAGCTTCCGCGGCGGAGATTGCGCACCTCGAGACGATCGAGGATCGTTCTGCGGCGTTCGGCTGCGCGCAGATCGGCAATAGCTGGTCGAAGGAGCATTACGACGGACTCTTCCTGCTGCCTTCACGTGCGCCCGGCGAGCTGCCCGGCGTCTCGCTTTGCTTCGTGCAATCGCGCGAGGGCAACACGGGCGCGGCGAACCCTGCGATTCTCGGCGGCGGGCCCACCGACAAGCATCTGATTTACGAAGGGCTGTCGCGCGTCGCGGCCGATGGCGTGATGGCTGGCGCGTCGACTGCAGAAGGGCGGCACACGTTCTTTTCCGTGTGGCACCCGCAGCTCGTCGCTCTGCGGGAGGCGCTGCGCCTTCCGCGCCACCCGGCGCAGATCGTCCTGACCGGCAGGGCGTGCATCGATCTGGAGCGCACGCTCCTCTTCAACGTCCCCGACGTTCCCGTCTACATCATTGCCGCTCCAGCCGGATGCGAACGTCTCGAAGCCGCAGTCGCCAGACATCCATCGGCCGAGCTGATCCCGATGCACGGCGGCGATCTCCGTACGCCGCTGACCTATCTCCGTCAAAAACGAAGCATCTCGAGGATCTCGTGCATCGGCGGCAGGACGACTGCGTCCGCGCTGCTGGATTCAGGCGTCGTTCAGGACGTTTGTCTGACGACTACGGCGCGATCCGCGGGCGAGCCTGGAACACCGCTTTACGTGGGAACGAAGAAACCGATCCTCGAGCTGATGGTGCGGAAGCATGCCGACGATCAGGAGTATCCGATCACGTTCGAGCATCTCGCCGTGCGGTGACGCTTACCAGCCGTTCCACTCCATCTTGTATCTGCGGCGCAGATCGCGCTGGACACCCGGATAGACACCGGCGGCCCGCGCGGCCTCGTCGCCCTGCGCCATCGCCGCACGAATGCCTTCGGCGATTTTGGTGGCGTCGGCCAGCCACTGCGTGCACCGCACGTCTGCCGTGTTGATCGACGGCGGGTGATCCCACACACCGAACCACTCACGATCGCCGCCGTTCCGTGGTACGTCGGGCCTGCAGGCGGCACGGAAACGCTGCCAGTAGTCGTCGAGGGAATCGGCACGGCGCGCGGCGGCCTGTAACACGCGTTCGTACTGTGCCGCGCCCTGATCGCGCATCACATCGGTTTGTGACTGCGCTGGGCCGAAGGCGCCTGCGAGTGGATTTGGCTGCTGCGTCGCGGTTGGCTGGGCGGCCCGCTCGAGCGGCTTCCCCTCGATCAGAGGACGCGCGTGATCTGAGGCGACGGCGAACGCCAGCGATTCGGCGCCCGCGGGAGCCATCTTCAGCGTCGTGATGCCAAGGACGCGCCCCGAGCGATCCAGCAGCGGTCCGCCGCTGTTACCACGGTTGATGGCCGCGTCGGTCTGGATCAGGATGACCCCGCCGGCGTTGCGAATGCCGCTGACGATGCCTCGCGTGACTGTGTTCTGAAGCATGCCGAGCGGCGAGCCGATCGCGATGACCTCCTGCCCGGGCCGCGCGTTCGCGACCGAGCTGAGCGCCAGCGTCGTCTGGCCCGTGCGCGGAGTGTTCGCGCGCACGATCGCGAGATCGACCGTCGGTTCCGTTCGAACGACTCGCGCCGGCAGGGTCCCGCCGTCAGCCAGTCTGAGAGTCACGCTGCTGTTGCTCTCGACGACGTGGGCGTTCGTGACGACGGTGTCTGGAGTGACGAAGAATCCGCTGCCTCTGGCGGTTGGCGTTTCGATGAGCACAACCGCCGTCATGGCGGCGCTGACGACTTCTTCCAGCGACGAGGGTGCGGCGGCCGGTGCTGCTGCCGGAGACGACTCAGCCGCCGGTGGAACCGGGATCGGCAGCAGTCGCGGCGTCGAAGTAGTGGACGCAGCCGGTGCCGGAGCCGGCGTGACGACCGGTCTTGCGGCCGGCGCCGGCTGGATTGCATTGACCTGCGCCGCGGGTCGCATGAAGAACCAGACTGCGACACCGCCGGCAATGGCGGCGGCAAACATCAGGAGCGGCCATGGCATTGACGACGTCGTCCGCGGCTCTCCGTCGACGTCCGGCGCGGATTCATCCTGGATCTCCGTTGACGCAGGAAACGTGTGACCGCAGCGGCACCGATCGACGTGCCGCGGCACACGGCGGTCGCATGCCGGGCAGACTCGTGCCGTCAGCGGCTCATTTTCTCGATGCGATCCCATTCGTCGTCGGTCACCGGCATCACGGACAGCCGTGGCACACGGGTCAGTGGAAAGGAAGCGAAGTACTTATCGGCCTTGACAGCCGCGAGCGTCACAGGCTGTTTCAACTTCCGCACCGGCCCGATGTCCACCGCGTAGAACTTGCCCGATGTGTCCGACGGATCCGGATAGGCGTCGCCGGCCGCCTTCGCTTCGCCAACGACCGCCTTCTCGTCGCCCGTGTGGTAGAAGAAGACGCGGTCCCCCTTCTTCACCGAACGCAGGTGCTTCTGCGCCACCGGATTCCTGACGCCGGTCCACGACGTTTTCCCGTCGCGCGCGAGATCGTCGTAGCTGTAATGGGTCGGTTCTTCCTTGAAAAGCCAGTTCATGTCGACATGGTACATTGCTGATTGATGATTTCTGAATGCTGATTGATTGTCGATTGGAGATTTGGGATTCAATCAGCAATCAGCAATCTAAAATCAGCAATCTAAAATCAGCCCTTCGAGGGCCTCAGGGCTGATCCTGAGCCCAGGTCGAAGGATCAGCAATTCACGCGAAGCGTCCATGGAATGGGCTCACCTTCGACTGACAGACCGTATCAAGCGTGACGTCCGCGTGCTGTTCGTCGGTATCAATCCCGGTGTGCGGTCCGCACAGACAGGCCACCACTTTGCCGGGTTCTCGAATCGCTTCTGGAAGCTTCTCTCGGACTCACGACTGGTGCCCGAGCCGATCACCTATCGCGACGATGCGAGGCTGACCGAGTTTGGATTCGGCATCACGAATCTGATCGCGCGTCCGAGCCCGGGAATCGACGATCTGTCGCCGGGCGAGTACGTCGAAGGGTGGCACGCTCTCGACGTGAAGATTCGCCGCTACAAGCCGGAAGTCGTGGCGCTGGTAGGCGTGACGCTGTTCCGCGCCATCGCGCCGCTTCTCGGAGCGGTGAAGCGAGACCGAATCGAGCTCGGGCCGCAGCCGGCCGTCATTCACGGTGCGCGGGTGTTCGTGCTGCCGAATCCCAGCGGCAGGAACGCGAACTTCAGTTATGCGGAGATGCTCGCGGCGTTCGTCGCGCTGCGGCGCTCGCTCAGTGTGCCGCGGCGGCGGCGCGCCCGCGGGGCCGGCGCATCAGGAGCACGAGCGGCAGGAGCAGCAGGAAGATCGCGCCCAGGAGGCGGAACAGATCCACGAACGACACCATCGCCGCCTGCCGCTGCACCATCCCGAACAGCGCCGCGTACGCCCGCTGCGTCGCCGTCACCGGGTCGGCGCCGGAGGCGATGAACCCGTGACGCGCGGCTTCGAACGAGGCCTGCGCGGCCGGCGAGTACGGCGTGACGTGCGCGCCCATGACGTTCACGTACTCCTGCTGCTTGCGCGCGAGCAGCGTTCCCGTCGTCGCGATGCCGATTCCGCCGCCAAGATTTCGCATCAGATTGAAAAGGCTCGTCGCGTTGCCCATGCGCTCGCGCGGGATCGGATCCATCGTGATCGTCGTGAGCGGCACGAACAGCGCCGAGAGCCCGAGCCCCTGGAAGAACTGCGGCCAGAAGATGTCCCAGTAGCCTGCATTCAGATTCAGCTGTCCGAGCCAGAAGAGCGTGAACGCGCCTGCGACGAGACCGAACGCCACCATCTTGCGCGCGTCGATGCGGCCAATGAGCGTGCCCACCAACGGCATGCCGATGAACGATCCCATGCCGCGCGGCGCCATCGCGATGCCGGCCTGGAGCGACGGGTAGCCGAGGAGCGTTTGCAGCATGATTGGCAACAGCACGAGACTCCCGTACAACACGAAGCCGAGCGTCGTCATGAGGAACACGCCCGTGCTGTACGTGCGTATCCGGAAGACGTTCAGATCGATGACCGGCTCGCGTGCCATCAGCTCGCGGACGAGGAAGGCGATCAGGCCGAGACCGCAGATGAGCGCGAAGGCGGTGATGAGCGGCGACGAGAACCAGTCCCGTTCCTGCCCAAGGTCGAGCGCAAGCTGCAGCGCGCCGACCCACAGAGCCAGCAGACCAATCCCCCAGTAGTCGATCTTGTCCGTGTCCTTCCGGAGGTACGGAGGGTCGAACACGTACAACTGAGTCATGAGCAGCGAGACGATCCCGACGGGCAGATTGATGTAGAACACCCACCGCCAGCTGTACGTGTCGGTCAGCCAGCCGCCCAGCACCGGCCCGAGGATCGGCGCGACGACGATACCGAGGCCCCAGAAGCCCATGGCCTTGCCCCGCTCGTGCGGCGGAAAGGCCTCGAGCAGCACGGCCTGCGAAAGCGGCTGCATCGCGCCGCCGGTCGCACCCTGCAGCAGACGGAACGCGACGAGCATCGGCAGATTCGGCGCGATGCCGCAGAGCAGCGACGAGATGGTGAATCCCGCGACCGACGCCATCAGCAGACGCTTGCGCCCGAAGTGGCGCGCGAGCCATCCGGTGAGCGGCAGAATGATCGCGTTCGCGACCAGATAGGACGTGAGCACCCATGTGGACTCGTCGATCGTCGCCGACAGGCTGCCGGCGATGTGCGGCAGCGACACGTTGACGACCGTGGTGTCGAGCACCTCCATGAACGTGGCGAACATCACCGCGATCGCCACGATCCACGGGTTGACGTGCCTGTGTTCGGCCGCGGGCGCCATCAGCGTGACGTGTAAATCGTCGGCGTGACGGACATGCCGGGACGCAGACGATGGTTTGGATCCTGTCCAGGCTCAATCAGGATCTTCACCGGCACTCGCTGGACGACTTTCACGTAATTGCCCGATGCGTTCTCGGGCGGCAGCAGGCTGAACTTCGCGCCCGTCGCCCCCGCGATGCTGTCGACGTGTCCATTGAGGGATTGACCGAGCGCGTCGACATGAATCGAGACGCGCTGCCCGGGCTGCACGTCGCGCAGCTGCGTTTCCTTGAAGTTCGCGGTTACCCAGACGTCCCCCAGCGAGACGAGCGCGAAGAGCGGCTGTCCGGGCTGAATCACCTGCCCGGCTTCGATCGACTTCCGGCCGACCACTCCGTCCGCGGGCGCGACGATCGACGTACGCTGCAGATTGAGCTCCGCCTGCGCCAGGGCAGCGGTCGCCTGCTGCACGCGCGCGCGGGCGACGTCGGCGCGAGCCTGCGTGACCTTCAGCTGCTGCGGTCCCGTCCGCGAGGCGCGCAGTGCGGCGTCGGCCTGCGTCGCGGCTCCCTGCGCCTGATGCAGACGACTCTCCGCGATCGCGATAGCCGCGTCGGCGGAGGCCACGTCCGACTTCGCCGCATCCGCGGCAGCGCGCGCCGCGTCGGCCGCGGCAACGGCCGAGTCGAACTGCTGCTGCGGGATCTCCTCTTTTGCGACCAGCCCCTTCAACCGTTCGACGTCGCGCGCAGTCTTCGTGGCTGTCGCTTCCTTCTCGCGGAGCCGTCCCTGCGCGGCGGCGAACTGTGCGCGCGCCGCCTCCACCTGCCGCTCCGCACCCGTGACGCCGCCCTGCGCTTCCTGCAGCGCGCCGGATGCGTTCTGCACACCGGTCGTCGCCGTGACCTCCGTGAGCGGGATGCCGGTTGTCGCCGCGGTGGCATTCGCCTCCGCGTCGGCGAGCTCCGCGCGCGCACGATCGACGGCGACCTGATAATCGCGGCGATCGACCTCCGCGAGCACTTCGCCGGCCTTCACCGACTGGTTTTCGAGGACGTTCACTTTCGTCACCGTGCCTCCGACCCGCGCGGCAACCTGCGTGATGTGTCCGTCGATCTGCGCATCGTCTGTCGACTCGCGTCCCGAGCGCAGCCACCAGAAAATCGCCGCCGCGGCGACGAGTACCACGGCAGCGATCGCGATCCAGAGCCGGCGTCCCGAGGCCTTGCCGTTGTTGTGTTCCGCCGCGCTGACTTCCGCGTCCGCCATCTATCTGGATCCTCCGAGAAACGACATCACCGACTGTTCGGCGGTTCCGACCGCGCGCGCGAGCGATGCCTTGGCAAGGTTGTGGGCGTAGAGCGCCCCGATATAGGTCTCCGACGCGGCAGCCACCGACTCCTGCGCCTGCGTCACCTCGAGGCTGCCGGCGACGCCGGCCGTGTAGCGGTCTCGCGCCTGTTCGAGCTCCTGGCCCGCCAGCGTGACGCTCGACTGGGCGGCTTCGAGCTGCTGTGACGCCGCGCGCAGGTCGAGGAACGCCGCGCGGACGTCGTACTCGACGCGGCCGCGAGAATCCTCGAGCTCCGCGCGTCGCCGCGAGAGCTCCGCTTCCGTTTGGAGCCGGCGACCGACCGATCGCCCTGCATCGAAGATCGGAATGCGCAGCGTCGCGGCCACGCGGAAAGTCGAGTGCGCGTCGGACATCGTCTGGCCGAGCGCCCCGTAATCCGCGTCGAGGTGGACCGTCGGCAGGCGCTCGTCGGTCGCGGCGCGGCGCGCCGACTCGGCCGCGGCGACCCGTTCGCGTGCCGCGAGATAGTCCGCGCGGTTCTCGAAGGCGGTCTTCAGACTCGAGTCGAGCGACACGTCTGGCATGGGCGCATACGGCATGCGATCGGTGAGCGTGAATGCCTGTCCCGTCGGGAGCCCGATCGCGCGCGCCAGCTGCAGTTTGACTTTCTCGAGCTCGTTCTCCGCCGCGATCGTACGCTGGCGCTGGTTCTGAACCTGCACCTGCGCGCGCAGGACGTCGATGCCCGCGACGACGCCGGATTGCTTCATGTCGGTGGCCTGCTTCAGGACCGCGTCCGCGGTTTCCTGCTGCGCGTGCGTCGCCTCGATCCGGCTCGACGCCGCGACCGCCTCGAGATAGAGATTCACGGTGACGAGTGTTACCAGATCGCGCGCGGATCGGACGCCGAGCTTCTCGGCGCGCTCGTTCGCCGCCGCGGCGCGCGCGTCGTTCAACGCCTGCAGATCCAGGATCGGCTGCGACAGATAAGCGCGCGCATCGAACACGTTGAAGGGGCCGATGATCGAGGGCTCGAGCGGGAATCCGAACGCTTTGACGTTGATGACCTGCCGCAACTCGCTCGTGGCGGCGGAGACGTTTGGCAGGAGATCCTCGAGCGCGCGCCAGCGGGCGCCGTGCGCCGCCTTCACCGCCTCCTCCTGCAGGATGAGGCCGAGGTTGTATTTGAGCGCGCGCTCGACGGCATCCTTTGCCGACAGCGCGATTGGTTCGGCCGCGATCGTTCCCTGAGGGGCGCTGCCCATGAAGGGGCTGCCGGGCGCCTGCGCGGCTGCGGGCGCCGCGATCGTGATTGCGGCGAGCAGCGCCGCGCAT